>ODAJ014743082.1_pt1 | contig 111259 bp, 95 predicted proteins | sample 1539241 | NCBI WGS metagenome assembly ODAJ01 (sample SAMN02144231, study PRJEB22623) | gut metagenome | biome: sheep rumen | host: Ovis aries | place: New Zealand | reverse complement strand
CTCGGTCAGCGAGTCTGAAAGCACGAGTGTATCTGAGTCTGAGAGCACGAGCGTCTCTGAATCTGAGAGCACAAGCGTATCTGAGTCCGAGAGCACGAGTGTTTCCGAGTCCGAAAGCACGAGCGTGAGCGAGTCCGAGAGCACCTCGGTTTCTGAGTCTGAAAGCACAAGCATAAGCGAATCCGAGTCCACATCGGTCTCTGAATCAGAGAGCACGAGCGTGAGCGAGTCCGAGAGTACCTCGATCAGCGAATCCGAGTCCACCTCGGTCAGCGTCTCTGAGAGCGAATCGATCAGTGAATCTGTAAGCGAGAGCTTGAGCGAGGTTGAGAGCAAGTCCCAATCCGCAAGTGAGTCCGCCAGCACGAGCGCAAGTGAGGCCGCGAGCGAGTCCATGAGCGCCAGCGAGTCCGTAAGCGTGAGCCAGAGCGAGATCGAAAGTCTCTCCGAGAGCGCAAGCATCTCGAAGAGCGAGAGCCTCTCCGAGGTTGAAAGTGAGAGCACAAGCGTCTCCGACTCGAACGAAAACAGTGAAAGCCAGGAGCCGAGCGAATCGGCGAGCAGCAGCACCAGTGCCAGCATCAGCGCAAGCGAGAGTGCAAGCGCATCGACCAGCGCAAGCGTAAGCGATGCGGAGAGCTCCAGCGAGAGCGCAAGCGTATCGGCCAGCGCCTCCGACAGCACCGCGGCAAGCGAAAGCGAGAGCGCCTCGATCAGTACAAGCATCAGTAACTCCGCGGCGGTAAGCACCTCTGATAGTGCAAGTGTATCGACGAGCGCCAGCATCTCCGCCAGCGAGAGCGACGGATCGGAGGATCAGAATGCTTCCGAGAGCGCAAGCATAAGCAGCTCCCAGAGCAGCGCGGAAAGCGACTCCGCATCTGAGAGTGCAAGCATAAGCACTTCTGAGAGCACAGCGGCGAGCATCAGCATGTCGCTGAGTGCAAGTGAGAGCATATCCGCCAGCCGTGAGGCGAGTACAAGCGCCTCCGCAAGCACAAGCATTAGCACATCCGAGAGTCTGAGCGAGCAGAAGAGTGCATCGGAGAGCGCAAGTGTGAGCGCATCGATCAGTGAAGTTACAAGTAAATCCGAGTCCGCGAGCGACTCGGCCAGCACCTCCGCAAGCGAGGCTTCGAGTGAGTCTGAAGCAGCAAGCGAGTCCATAAGCACAAGCCTGAGCGAGGTCGAGAGCGCATCCGAGAGTGCGAGCGTATCGAAGAGCGAGAGCCTCTCCGAGGTTGAGAGCCAGAGCGAAAGCGTCTCCGAATCGAACGAGAACAGTGAAAGCCAGGAGCCGAGCGAATCGGCAAGCGGGAGTGTGAGCACATCGACCAGCGCAAGTGAGAGCGCCAGCATATCGGCCAGCGCATCCGCAAGCGATGAGACCTCGGCAAGCGAGAGCGCTTCAGCTTCCGCAAGCGCGAGCGCATCGGCTGCGGCATCGGCAAGCGAGAGCGCGAGCGCATCTGCAAGCGCAAGCGAGTCGGCTGCAACATCGGCAAGCGAGAGCGCGAGTGCAAGTGCATCCGCAAGCGATTCCGCAAGCGTGAGCGCATCGGAAGCCGGATCGGATTGCCCGCCGTGCTCCGAGAGCGCAAGCACAAGCATCGCCGATTCCGAAGCGGCGAGCAGGTCTCTCTCCATAAGCAGCAGTGAGAGCACATCTGTGAGCCTGAGCGAAAGCGCATACGCAAGTGAGAGCGCAAGCATAAGCACTTCGATCAGCCTTAGCAAGAGCGAGAGCGCAAGTGAGAGCGCGAGCACGAGCACATCCATCAGCCTCAGCTTTGCGATAAGCGACAGCGAATCCGCCGAGGCAAGCAGGCAGGCCAGCCTGAGCGCATCCGAGAGCACGAGCGAGTCGTCAAGCATCAGCAGCTCGCTGAGCGCCAGCGAGTCGGCCAGCACCAGCAGCTCGCTGAGCACCAGTGAGTCTGCAAGCGAGAGTGCAAGCAGGGCTTCCGTGAGCAAATCGGAGACAGCTGTGACAACGCCTGCGGCCAAGACCATCAAGACCGGCGACACGTCACCGATCGGAAGATATCTCACGAGCCTCTTCGGCGCAGCCGCAGTACTTGTCGGAGCAAAGCGCAAAAAGAAGGGCGACGATAAATAATAATCCGGCAGACAGCTGCCTTTAAATGAAGTTAAGCTAAACCGTCATATGAAGCGCATGTACAGCTATATATGATGACTATTCAAAATGTCATCCATATATAGCTGTATGCGCGTTAAGGCGGATATTTCAGGTAAAACGATGGTGTGGAGCCGTACAGTTGGTTTTGCCGGGGAGAGTTCATTTGATCATTCAAAGTAAAAGACTTAGGAAAAAACTGACAACGGCATTTTTTATCATCTGCGTCTATATTCTGGGGCAGAATATTCCGCTTTCCTATGTTAAGATTGCGGAGGCCGGGGCGGATGCGGACCAGACATTTTTTGCGATGCTGCAGGCTTTCAACGGCGCAAACCGGCAGACGGTATCCATCTTTGCTCTGGGCATCATGCCCTACATGACCGCATCGATTCTGATGATGCTGAAAAATCTGGGAAACCGCAAGAATAGGAGCGTGCCTCTCATTTCCCCGGAACTGCAGGTGAAGCTGCTGGCACTCGTCATGTGTGTGTGCGTCTCGGTGATACGGACACAGAATTATCAGTACACCAGGGCTCTTGCCGGGAGTTTTATGTTGACCAGACTTTTCACTATGCTGGTGCTGGTTACGGGAACATTTACGATCGTCTGGCTCACGGAGCAGAATGCTGTCCACGGAGTCGGCGGCATGACGGTCGTCATTCTGGTCAATATCGTGAAAAATATTGTCAGCAACCTCTTTGCGGTCAGACGCGGTTTTGCGGAGGGAATCTATGATCCCGGGAAAGATCTGGCCAAGGTAGGGATTTTGTTCCTGATTGGCTTTATTTCCATGATCGTGATCATGGTGTTTGACGACGCGGAACTTCGCATCCCGGTCCAGAAGGTCATGATCTACAACGAGATGGCGAGCGACAACTATATGGCCGTCAAGCTGGCCCCGGTCGGGATACAGCCGATGATGTACGTTATGGCATTCTTTACGCTGCCGTACTATTTGTTCAGGCTTTTGACGGTTCTATTTCCCCATGTGACCATACTGGCGATGATCGCCCGTAACCTGCAGATGAATACCCTGCCGGGCGTTATCATATTTTTTGCAATTTTTCTCCTCCTGACACTGGCCCTTGCGATGGTGCAGATCAGCCCGGAGGACATCGCGGAGGAAATGAAAAAAGGCGGAGACTGCATCATCGGCTTCCGGCCCGGGGATGAGACGGAGAGATATCTGAAGAAGATCATCCTGACTCTCAGCCTGATCAGCTCGGTCATCATGGGTGGTCTGGTTGTTCTTCCGATGCTCCTCAGGGTCTTCTGGGGCCTGCCGCAGGAGCTTGCCATGCTCCCCATGAGCCTTATGTTCATCGGGGGAATCTTACGCAGGGTATCGCAGCAGATCAGGGTGCTGGGAATGCTCGACAGTTATCAGGAGGTATTGTAAAATATGTACATATTTGTTCCATCCTGGTACGGGGATGACGCAGGCTGGATCCGTCACACGAACATCTGGCACAGAGCCGGCAGGAGAATGGAATTTGACGACACCGTCAACCAGCTCAAAGTGTTTCAGATGAGCGGCGAAGAGGTCGGGATCATACTCCTTGGCTGCGTGCCGGATTTGAGACATTTTCTGCATCGCGAGAAGATAGGCGGAGTCGGCGTGTGGTCTGCATTTGACGAAATACAGAATATTAAGGGAAATGCTCCGCGGCAGGTCTTCCTGAATGACTTCGCCTGGGCGCGGGAGCTCGAGTGGGTCTATACTCCGTTCGTGATGGTGGGCTATCGGGACGGAAAGCTGTGCGCACGAGCGGACTTTGCGGAGGATGGCTGGCTCGCCGAAACCACGCTGTACGAGGACGGCATTCCCGTCCGGAAGATGCATCTCGATGACAGGGGGTTCATTTCCTACAGCGAATTCTATGACAAAGGAGAGCCGCAGCTTCGGATGTATTATGACCGGGAGGGTGTCTGGCAGGTTCTTGAGGACCTGAACCGGGGGTTTGTCACCGTGAATGCGGAGACCGGAGGCCGTTTTGACAGGATCGCCTACTCCGGCATGGAGCAGCTCATAGAGGAGATGCTCGGGAAGCATCTGGCGAAGAGCCCCATGGACACGCTCATCATCGCGATGGACGGGAAGCACAACGAGATGGTTGAGCGCACGGCGGGAGGCAGAGAGCTTGCGTACTCGCTCTTTTCCCGGAGAAATAAGAAGCCGAACCGGAAGGACTGCCTTCGCTGCCTCAGGGACAAACGGATTCTGGTCACGGATACCCAGTATATGGCTGAGGGGCTCCGAAAGCGGTTCCCTGAGTATGAGACGGGCATTCTTGACATCACGCCCTACGATGCGCGTGTGTCCTTCGGGGACAGCACGAAAATAAAAGAACTGAAAGTCCTCTTCTACATGGATGAGACAGGCATACAGTATTACGTGGATGCGCTCAGAGGTGTTCTCACCTACATGAAGGAGAACAAAAACGTCTGCCTTACGATAGGGACAGGGGGAAGGATGGCGGAGCTCATTTCCGGGGATATGATAAAAGATATGCTTGACATGCTGATGGAGCGGATGGGGGTTCATTTTGCGTTCGAGGAGAATACGCCGGACATCGCGGAAAATGAGACCGGGGAGAAAGAGCAGCCCCGCATCACGGTCAGGAGATGCGCGACCGAGACGGACATCATTGAAGTGCTGTCCGACCACCGTGTCATCATCGATGTGAGCAGAACTCCGGATCTCTACCTGCAGATCGCGGGGATCAGCGCGGGACTGCCGATGATCCTCGGGGCGGAGAGCCGCTATGTAACCCACAGGGAGAACGGCTGGATCCTTGAAGACGAGGCGGAAACGGAGGAGGCGCTGCGCTTCTTCCTCGCAGGCCTCGGTAACTGGAACCGGGCGCTCGTAACATCGCTCAGAAAGATCAGTGACTATACGAACGGAAACATTGTGAAAAAGTGGAAAGAGGCCATGGAGCGCATGGCCGTGAGGGACGACGCGGAAGATGGAAGTCATTGAAATCGGCGGGAAGCTTTTGAATATGGCCCAAAACCTGCCGGAGAATGTGCACTGGACCGTAAAGGAAGGGCGGAAAGCCTTATTTGACGAGGACGAGAAGCGTCCCCGCTCTTTTGATGTCGTCATCCTGGACGGGGCAGTGGACGATGCCAATATCCCCGAGATAAGGAAGCTGGGAGCCTCCTACACCTACTTTTACACGGACGAGCTGGAGATGAGTGAGCCGGTCAAAGAGCTGCTCGGTGAGAAAATGGCCGTCCGCCTTGATCCTGCCGGCCTTCGGAACTTTCTTGGGACGATGCCACAGAAATATTTTAACGGTCAGCACGGATCGAAACTGTCGATCCGGGAGATCTCTGTGTATCCCCGGTTCGGCTCCTGTGCGGCTGCGGACGGCTATCGGGCCATGGTCATCACCTCGGATTTCGGGGAGGAGTATGTGCCGGTTCTCACCTGGCGCTACAATATCTTTGTGATGAAGGGGAAGAACGTAGAACTCTGGCTCGAGCATAAAGAGACGGACGGCGCCGAAATCGAGCTCAGGGTGAACCTGTATCGCCGCGGAGGTCTTGACGTCCTGGAATCGAGCCGTGTATACGCCGGCGAGGAACTAAAGGAACCCATTCTCATTGAGGACAGAGGCTTCGGAGGCTATATCAGCGTCACACTGCTGGCCCGCGGGAGCGGGGCGGTTGACGTGGGGCCGCTGCATTTTCGGGAATCGAGGCTCGGGGCAGGCCAGTTCCTGCCGGGCGGCAGGCGTCATGCGTTTGCCGGGGGACAGGAGTTTATCAGCTATTTCAATCCCGGCGACAGGAAGCCGCCGCTCAATGTCTACTTTTCGGGCTACCGCACGGCGGAGGGCTTCGAGGGATATTTCATCATGAACGCGATGCAGTCGCCGTTTCTGTTGATCGGGGATCCGCGGCTGGAAGGAGGAGCCTTCTATCTAGGCGATAAAGAGTTTGAGGACGGCCTTGCGGGCGTGATACGGGATGCTCTGGAGGAGCTGGGCTTTACAAAGGACCAGCTGATCCTCTCGGGGATGTCCATGGGGACTTTCGGGGCAGTTTACTACGGATCGGTGCTTGAGCCGCACGCGATCATCATCGGGAAACCGCTCATGAACCTCGGCAACGTTGCGGCAAATGAAAAACGCCTGCGCCCGGGCGGCTTCCCCACATCACTGGATGTCCTCCGCAGCAATACCGGGGGAAACACCGCAGAGCATGCGGCGGCGCTAAATAAAAGGCTATGGGAACGCTTCGACAAGGCGGATTTTTCTCACACGGAGTTTGCAATCAGCTATATGTACCAGGATGATTATGATAAGGACGGGTTCCCGGATATCCTGGAGCACCTCAGGCAGCAGAAAGTGACGGTCGTGAGCAAAGGTCTTGAGGGACGCCACAACGACAATACAAGCGGTGTCGTCAACTGGTTTATGAGCCAGTACCGACGAATCATCGAGACCGATTTCGGCAGGGAGGTGTCCTCTACATGAGCGAGCATGTCTTATACGCGGTTTACTGGGACAATCAGGGGAAGGACACTTATCTGTACGGTTCAGATATCCGCTTTATGCCCGATCGGTCGGTCCTCTTTGAAAACCTGATGATGCCGGCGGGCATGTCAATCAGGGAGTGGAGTTCGAGGACGAACTTTCAGGCTGACCGGGTTGAGCCGGCACTGCCGATGCTTGAGCCGGAGCGGGAATATTTTGTACGGGCCTACTTTGACGCGGAACCTTCTGACGGCGTCACGCTTAAATTTGATTTCTATGACCAGCAGAGAGAAAAAAAAGGCACGCACATCATGACCGGCAAGACGGACAGCTTCACCTGCCCGGCTGACACCTACTATTATACGGCGGCACTTGTGCAGGAAGGCGCGGAGCGCATACGGTTTTATCGGTTTGAGATATTTCCGGCAGAGGATACTTTATTCTACGAGATCTGCGATACCGTGGACGGGAAGGAAGACCTTACTCTGTTTGTTCCTTCCGCAAAATATTCCTCTGTCTGTGTCTTCGACGAGGAGCTGCCTGCCGGAATCACGGATTACATGGTGCTCTCACCTTACTCGACCGAGCTTGACAACGAAGATTTCGGCGGGGTCTTAAACATGCTGCTCTCGATGGATGTGTACGACCGGCTGTTTGTCTACATGCAGGACGAAGGCCGTCTTCAGGCAGCGCTCGAGAGAGGACTTCAGACTGTAAAAAAACAATTCAGGCTTTGGAGAACGGTTTCATGAACAGCTTGACGAATCACCTGAAACTTCGAAAATTCAGGCGGACGCTCGACAAGGTGAATGCCTGGAGAGAACGCATGGCGGGCATGAGCGACGAGGAACTGCATGGACAGACTGAGGCCCTGAAGAAAAGGCTCGACGACGGCGCATCGGACAGGGACATCCTGCCGGAGGCATTCGCGGTCATGCGTGAAAACATGAAGCGGAAAATCGGAATCTTCCTCTTTGACGTGCAGGTTCTCGGCGCGCTGGCCCTCTATGATGGGATGGTCGCCGAGATGAAGACCGGAGAAGGCAAAACATTTACCGCCGTGCTTCCGATCTACCTGCAGTTTCTGACCGGCAGACGGACGATTCTGGTTACGACCAACTCCTATCTGGCCGGGAGAGATGCAAGGCTCCTCCGGGAGGTCTATGAGTCTATGGGAATGAGCATTGCGGTCGGCATGTTCGAGGAGACGAAGCGCAGGGTCAAACCGGAGGAGAAACGGGCCGTCTATGAAAGCGATGTCGTCTACACGACCTGCGGCAATCTCGGCTTTGACTACCTGATGGAGAACCTCACCTTCCGCGCAAAAGACCGCTACATGCAGCCCTTTGAGTGCGTGATCATCGACGAGATCGACGCGGTCCTGCTGGATTCCGCTCAGATGCCGCTTGTCATCTCGGGGGCGCCCAGAGTGCAGTCAAATCTGTACGGGAGCACGGACTTCTTTGTGAGAACCCTGAAAAAAGATGTGGATTTTGAGATGGAAGACGAGGCCTGCTGGCTCACGGAGGCCGGGATGAAGAAGGCGGAGAAATTCTTCTCCGTCGAAAACATCTACGACGGGGAGCACTATGATTTCATCAGGCACATCATGCTGGCTCTGAGAGCCCACAATGTTCTGGAAAATGAAAAGCAGTATGTCATTTCCGACAAAAAGGTAAAGCTCCTGGACGGGTCCACCGGAAGAATCCTTGAAAATACCAAGATGCAGGGAGGCCAGCATCAGGCGATCGAGGCCAAGGAGAATGTGGCGGTCACGCCCGTGACCCGCGCGATGGCCTCCATCACCTACCAGGATCTCTTCAACATGTTTCCGAAGCTGGCCGGCATGTCCGGAACCGTGGTGAGCGATGCAGAGGAATTCAAGGAGATCTACGGGGTGGACACTGTCTCCATCCCGACAAACGAAAAGATGATCCGGCAGGACCTCCCTGCCCGGGCCTATTCCTCGATAGAGAGTGAGCTCGAGGCGGCGCTTGACTGGATTCTCGCCCGCCATGAGACAGGGCAGCCCGTGCTGGTCATCACCGCGTCCATCGGGCTCTCGGAGATTGTCTCCGAGCTGCTCCTTGAGGCGGAAGTTCCCCACAACCTCCTGAACGCCCACACCGCCGCCAAGGAGGCGGAGATGATCGCCGAGGCGGGCAGGATCGGTGCGATCACGGTCGCAACGTCCATGGCAGGCCGCGGAACGGATATAAGGCTCAGTGAGGAGGCGATACGGCTCGGCGGACTCGCGGTCGCCGGCGTCGGCGAGATGGGGAGCCGCCGGCTGGAGCTGCAGGCGAGAGGACGGGCTGGCCGCCAGGGGGAACCGGGGGTCAGCTGCTTCTTCGTCTCCCTGGAAGATGAGGTCGTAAAGCCCACCCTGAAGGAAAAGTATGAGAAGATGATCGGGAAGAAAGGGGAGCTCAAAAGACGGTCCGTCAGGAGAGCGATCCGTCTCGCCCAGAAGGCGAGCGACCGGCGGGGCCGGAACTCCCGGAAGACCACCATGATCTTTGGGGAGAGCGTGCGGCAGCAGAGAGACCTCGTGTATCGGATGAGGCGGGAGATACAGGGACAGAAAGCCGGCGGGGACGGTTCCGACCGGGACCTTTCGGACCCTGAAGCATTGTCCCGCCGGCCTTACCGGGACAGCGGTTACTTTCTTGAACAGGAGAAAGCTGTTATCGGGAAGTTCCTTGCCTCAAACAGCGGGCAGCTTGACAGTATGACCGTGACGCGGTTTGTGCTTGACAATATCACATACCGGCTCGATCATTTTCCTGAGGATCACGAGGTGGACAGTGAGGAAAAGGCTCGTTTGTATCTGGAAAATCTCGCCGAAGAGAAGTTCACCGAAAAGATGGAGCAGCTTAAGGATGAGAAGGTAAGAGGGCAGTATCTTGAAATCATGATGCTGAAGGCCATAGATGAATCCTGGATCGAGGAGGTTGACTATCTCCAGCAGCTTCGGGCAGCGATCGTCGGGCGGAAATACACCCAGCGCGACATGTCCTTCGAATATCATGAGGAGGCCTACAAGGCTTATGGGCGTATGCGGGAGAGAATCAGAGCCAAGATGCTGAAAAACATCCTGCTCGGTGAAATTCAGTGGACAAAGGATCGGGAGATGCAGGTCGTCCTGCCCTGACAGGACAGTAAAAACGGTCGGATGAGAGGTGAAACGTGACTGTATACAACATTAACAGAGGAATCGGCTGGGCCAGCAGCGGTGTCGAGTACGCCCAGGCCTACCGTGCCAACCTGCTCCGCAAAGTCGGGGCGGATATAAAGTTCATCTTTACGGATATGTTCCGCATGGAAAATATCGAGCACATGACGGAGAACATCGGCTTTCGTGACGAGGAGGTCATCTGGCTTTATTCCTATTTTTCGGATTTTAAGATGGCGCCGACGACTTATACCCTGGGGGAGCTCGAGAAGACATTTCCGTCGGATAAGTGGCGGCTCAGCAAGGAGAACAACGCGATCCGCTACTACTTTGACGAGCTTGGGATGTATGCGAACGCTTATCTGCGCTTCAAGGATAAGGACATCGTGCAGCGGGTGGAGTATGTCTCCAGGGGCAAGCTGATTCGGAAGGATTATTTCACATACGGGCGGCTTTTCTCGGAGTACTACTCTCCGGTCAACAACGAGGCGCATCTTTACATGCGGCGGTTCTACAACGAGGACGGGTCGGAAGCCCTGGTGGAGATCATGGACGGCGATACGGACGTCTACAAGATTGGGAACCGGACGATTTTTTCCAAGCCGAGGTTCATCGCGTATTTCATTTCCTGCCTGAACCTTAAGGAGGACGATATCCTGATCATCGACCGGGCGACCGAGATCGGCCAGGCGGTCTTTCACGAGCACGGAAAGGCAAAGATCGGCTCTGTGGTTCACGCGGAGCACTACAGCGAGAACAATGTCACCGATCACACGATCCTCTGGAACAATTATTACGAGTTCGAGTTTACCCATGCAGATAAGCTGGATTTCTTCATCACGTCGACGGATGCCCAGAACAGGATCCTCGCGGACCAGATGAAAAAATACCAGAATATGACTCCGAGGATCGTGACGATTCCCGTCGGAAGTCTGGATGAACTGAAAAGACCTGAGGGGCCGCGGAAAAAGCATTCCATGATCACCGCCTCAAGGCTTGCCTCCGAGAAGCACATCGACTGGCTTGTCGCGGCGACGGTCGAGGCGCGAAAGAAGGTCCCGGACATCAGCCTGGACATCTACGGGAGCGGGGGTGAGTCTGCGAAGCTTACGGCCATGATTAAACTCACAAAGTCGGAAGACTATATCCATCTTTGCGGGCACCATCAGCTGGCGGAGATCTATAAAAAATACGAGGTGTATGCGGCCGGTTCGACCAGTGAGGGCTTCGGCCTGACTCTTCTCGAGGCAGTCGGCTCGGGCCTCCCGATGATCGGCTTTGACGTGCACTACGGCAACCAGACATTCATCGAGGACGGGAAGAACGGGTATCTTATCCCCTACGACCGGACGGCTTCGACCGATGAGAAGATTCATCTTCTTGCGGACGCGATGGTAAGGATGTTTACCGAGGCTGATATGGAGGCATTCTCCGAAAAGTCTTATGAGATTGCCGGCGAATACCTGACCGACAAGGTTGTGGACCGGTGGCGGGCCCTGGTGGAGGAGATGACCGGGAAGAAGACCGAAGGCGGGGAGGATGAGAGATGATCTTTTTGACAGACCGTATAGGTGAGGAGGCCGGAAATCTGATCTATTCATTTGCGAGAGCCGGCGCAGACGTACAGACAGTTGTCAGCAGCTATGACGGCTTTATGCCGGAGGAGCTGCTCTCACCCTACAGCTTTTATGTAAATGGAAAGAAGTCCCCGAAGCCGGGGCTGCCTCGCTATTTCAATCAGATCGTTCTGCCGGACTACTGGGAGATCGAGAGTACGACGACCTCAGGTGAAATCCATGACTACGAGGACCTCCGGGCGAGGCTCTTCTATGCGGACCCGAAATCCGAGCGCCATCTGAAGATCATCGATTGGCTTGACAAGAACGGCAAGGTGCGCTGCTCGGACCACTACGACAGGTACGGAAGAAGATTTGCGCAGACGATCCTGGACAGGAACCAGAAAGTGGTCCACAAGACCTGGTACGACGCGGAAGGACGGGAGGTCATCACGGAGAACCTGACCACCGGCGATATCATCCTGACGGACGAGGGAAGAAATTATTTCTTCAAGTCAAAGGCGGAGTTTATCGCGCATTTCCTTGAATCGGCCGGTCTTGCCGGGGAGAGACTGCTCTTCAACTCGCTGGCGACCCCGTTCTTTGCAGCGGAGCGGCTGCAGATGAGGCACAGACGGCATGACAACATTCTCTTCTGGCAGGAGCCGATCCGGGATGACATCCCCGGAAACATGCGGTCCATTCTGGAGCGGGACGCGGGAGGCGTCACGGTGATCGCGGTGCAGAGGCGGGATGCCTTCGAGAAGATCCGCACGCTGGCGGTGGACCAGACCAGGTTTAAGAGCCTGGGGTATATCTACCCGAATATCAGGAAGAACAAAGGGAGACCGGAGGTTCTCATTTTCACCAACTCCGATCAGGTGGAAAAAATCGGTGAGCTCACGGATGCGCTGCCGGATGTTCATTTCCATATCGGAGCGCTGACCGAGATGTCCGCAAAGCTCCTGATCCTCGAGACGAAGAAAAATGTAACCCTCTACCCCGTCGTCTGGGAGGCAAAGGTCGACGAGCTGTGGAAGTCCTGCGATATCTATCTTGATATCAACCATGGCGGGGAGATACTCGATGCGGTCAGAACCGCATTTGTGAACAATCAGCTGATTCTCGCATTCAACAATACCGCCCACAACCGGCTGCTTACCGCCGGGAAGAACATCTATGCTCCGGAGAATTACGGAGGAATGGCGGAGCGGATCCGGGAGATCCTCGCGGACAAAGGGAAGTTTAAGGAGGCTGTCAGAGAGCAGCGCGTGCTGGCAAATGAGGCATCCGAGCGCGATTATCAGAGCGTGCTGGGGTGAGACGCGGACTTTTAAGGAGTGTGTATGGAGAAGAAGAACCATCTCTTTGATGAGAGCATCGAGGAAAAGATTAAGAAAGAGCGGGGCAGAGAGAAGGATGAGAAGGAGAAAAACGGCATCGGCTGGCAGGCGGTTCTCATGGGCGCGATCACGGTTCTTTTTGCGGCGTCGATCCTTCTTCGGTACTTTGTTCATTGAAAACGGCTGTGAAGGGTAGGAAACATGGATTATTTAAATGACAGAAGAGCAGATGTGGCAAGGGAGCAGGTATTTTCAGAGATAAGGGAGGCCCTTACGAAAAACATCTGTGATTACCGGCAGTACATAAAGCTGGGTGAGTGGTATGAGGCCGTCAATATCGATCAGGCTTATCTCACCTATGAGCAGGCACGATATTTTTTAAGAAGAGACGGGTCAGCGGAGGATCAGCGGGAGCTTATGCCGGGGCTTGATGCGAAGCTCACGGCGCTCAAGATGGATGCAAGGAATCATGTCCATCCGGCTTCGATCGTCGTCGTCTCCTTTAATACCCTCGATCTCACGAAGAAATGTCTCGAGAGCATCCGCGCCACCTGCGACCCGGAGGCGGTCGAGATGGTCTTTGTGGACAATGCCTCCCACGACGGAAGCCGGGAGTGGCTTGCAGAGCAGGAGGATATCGTCTTTGTCGCGAGCGATCACAACGCGGGCTTTCCCGGAGGCTGCAATCTGGGCTTCCGCGCGGCGGATCCCCGGAACGACATGCTGCTCTTAAACAGTGATACGGAGGTTCTGGAGAACTCGGTCTACATGCTTCGGATGGGGCTCTATTCCGACCGGAAGATCGGGATGGCCGGCGGGTTTTCGAATGCGAATTACCTCGGAGATCTGCCGGAGGAGCTGGAAAAGATACCCCGGGATGAGGCGCTTTATTATGAATATGGTCAGAATATTAATGTACCGGGTCCGGATAAAATCTGCATCAGGTCTCTTTTGTTTGCCTTTTTCGTGATTGTGAGAAGGGATGTCTTCAACAAGGTCGGAGAGTGGGACGAGCTGTACAACCCCGGGAATTATGATGATCACGACTACAGCTATCGAATTCTTAAGGCGGGTTACCGGAATGTAATCTGCTGGAACTCCTTCATAATTCACAGAGCCCATCGCTCATTCAGGAAGAACGCTGTCGATCATAGCGGCATCATGCATGTTAACTTTAAAAAATTCAGTGACAAATGGGGCTTTACGCCGGACTATTATTCTAATTTTCACAGGGATATGCTGTCACTGATCACACATAAGAAAGAGGAATCCTTCAGGGCGCTCTTTGTGGGATGCGGATGCGGAGATGCCCTTTGCCTCGGAGAATACAGGTATCCGAATGCCCGGTTTTCAGGAATAGAAAAGAACCCGGTGATTGCAAAAATGGGGACAGCGATGGCTGATGTAATCAGCGGTGATATTGAAACGATGGAGCTGCCTTACGGGGAAAGGACATTTGATTACATATTTATCGCACATACTCTGGAGCAGATCGGGGAACCGGAAAAAATACTTGTGAAGCTCAAACCTTATCTTGCAGCCGGGGGAAAGGTAATCTGTACACTCCTGAACGGACTTAATGCCAGGGTGATAAAAGATCTCCTTGGCGGCAGCTTTCATGCCGGGGATATCGGCACTACCGATATTATGGATTCCCGGAATATAAACTTCTTTACCCTGAATGATATGCGGAGGCTCTTTGCCAATACAGGGTACAGAGTTGAATTTTTGTTCTCGATGGTTCTTGTTGAGCTTAGAACGAACAACTGGGACAAATTTTTCGGAGAACTCTGCGCGATAGAAGGCGTTGTCGACAGAAGTCAGTTTAATGTACATCACTATGTATTTCGGCTGAATGCCGCGGAGGACTGAACATGCAATTTACTTACCCTACTGACTGGTCCTCGCGGACTGATCAAGAGCGTTTCAACTACATCTCCGGCAAAATCGCCGAAAACCCTGAGGAGGCGCTCTTCTACGCCATGCTCGGGGAGCATTACGAGCGCGCAAATGAAAACCTCGCCTACCTCTCCTATGAGCAGGCCGCTTTCTACACAGAGAAAAACGGAGACAGTGCGGAGGATATTCATTTTCTTGAGGAGAAGCTTAAGAAACTGGGCGCCTCGGAAAAGATGACCGTGCATCCGGCCTCCTTCATCATCCTCTCCATGAACACGCTGGCGTTCACGAAAAAGTGTCTGGAGACGATCCGGGAGACCTGCCGGAAGGGCAGCTATGAGCTCGTGGTCATCGACAACAACTCTGAGGACGGGAGCCGGGAGTATCTGGCGGGCCAGGAGGATGTGGTTTTCATTTCCAACGACTATAACTCCGGGTTCCCGGCAGGGTGCAACCAGGGCGCGCGGGCGGCCGCAAAGAAGAACGACATCTTTTTGCTCAACAGTGACACGGAGATGCCGGTCAATGCATTTTACACGCTCAGGATGGGGCTCTACGCGGACCCAAGAAACGGGTCTGCCGGCAGCTGCACCAACTACTCGAAATGGCAGCAGCTGATTCCCGAGAAGTTCACGACCAGAGAGGAGTTCATGGCCTACGGCAGACGGACCAATGTGCCGAGGGAGAACGCCTGTGAGCTCAAAAACTGGCTGGTCGGCTTTGCGGTGATCATCCGCCGGGACATCTGGGACAAGGTGGGTGAGCTCGACGAGCGCTTCACCCCGGGCTGCCATGAGGACACCGACTACGGCTACCGGATCATGCAGGCCGGCTTCCGGAATGTTCTCTGCTGGAACAGCTTTATCCTGCACTGGGGGAGCAAGACATTTTTCGGAAACAAGATGGCCTACGGCAACATTGTCGAGAACAACCTGCGGAAATTCACGGAGAAGTGGGGCTTCACACCGACCTACTATAACTCTGTTCGCGACGATATTGCGGGCCTTATCCTGCACGGAAAGTCAGACTCCTTCAGGCTGCTGGATGTCGGCTGCGGAACCGGCGAGATGCTCGGGAGACTCATGCATAGCTATCCGAATGCGAAAGTTTACGGAGTGGAGCGGGAGAGCGCGATCGCGGACATGGCGGCGACCAAGGCTCCCGTCTTCAAGGGGGACATCGAGAAGGACTATCTCCCCTACGAGGAGGAGTTCTTTGACTATATCGTGCTCGCGGATGTGATCACGGATCTTTACGACGCACCGGCGGTTTTAAGGAAGCTTCATCCCTATCTCAAGAAGGGAGGGTTTATCTTGAGCTCCGTCAACAATTATCTGAATGCGGCGACCGTATACGATCTTCTGCACGGTTCCCTCTACTATACGGCGGACGGCAGAAAACGATTCAATCAGATCCGTTTCTATACGCTGGATGATATCAGGCGGCTCTATGCGGAAAACGGGTATGCGGTCAACTTCAACGTGAGAATGAGGACCCCGCACGCGACGACGGCGGCTCATCCTGAGTTTTTCGATGCACTCACAAAGATCGAGGGAGTTGTCGAGCGGAGGCAGTTTGATGAGTGCGGGTATCTCATGCGCGTCAGTAAAGTCTGATGGAATCCGGTTTTGTCCGGCCTTAAGAGGAGTGGACGATGACGATCTATAACTTCAACCTGCTTGTCGGCTATGAGTCGACCGGGGTCGATTACGCGCAGGGGTACAGGGCGCGCATACTGCGCGATCTCTGCAGGCAGAAATATATTTTTACGGAGCTTCCGAATTATCGGGAACTGGAATATTATACACGGATCGGCATTGCAGAAGAGGAGATCATCGCTCTTCCTCTATGGCTTGCCGGTGTGAACAGGGTGTTCCCGACCAAATCGTATGAGGAAGTGAGACAGGCTGTGATCCCGGATGTGCAGGGGTACGTATATTCTGAGTCCGGTGCAAGGAGAACATATACCAGGGCCGGGAGCGGGGAGGCTGTCATTTTCTGTCTGACGGACGCGGGGAAAGTCCATTCAGTTGAATATTATATGAAAAATACGCTCCTCCGGAGGGATCACTGGTCTGATCGGCTCATCTACTCGGAGTACATGACGGTGGAGAATGATAAGGACAGCCTGTTTGTGAGAGTTCGCCTTGTCAGCTATTATGATGAGTCCGGAAAAACGGCTCTTAAGGAATACCGGACGGAAAATGAGCGTTTCTATGTCTTTCCGGATCATACCCGGCTTTCAACATTGGAGCTTCTCGAACGGTTCCTTACGAAAACTGCCTTTGGGAGAGATGATCTTATCCTGATGGATCGGGTCGGTTCTCATTTTCAGATGATCCTGAAGCATAAGGGAGCGGCCAGAACGGCCTTTTTCATGCACTCTAAGCTCACATTCGAGGATTACTCGGATTCCCACCACTGGAGAGGAATCAATTATGAGTATGTTGATCTGGTGAGATGTGCGGGGCAGATCGACGCTTTTCTTGTCTCGACGGAGGAGCAGGCAAAAGAGCTGCGGGAGTGGTTCCTCAGGGAATACGGTATCAGTGTTGGGACATATGTCCTGCCCGTGGGAGGAATCTCCGGGCTTCTTCACCCTGTGGAGCCCCGAAAGCAGCACAGTCTCGTGACGGTGTCCCGGCTGGATCACCGAAAACGCATCGACCTTCTGATCAAAGCATGTGTGATTGCGCGTCGGAGCGTTCCGGACCTCTCGCTGGATATTTACGGCAAGGGGCCCCGGTTCTTTGATTATCTGAAGCTGATTGAGGAGTGCGGAGTACGGGGATTCGTGAGGCTCATGGGGTATGTTGACAACTTTGACAGGTATGCTTCATATGAGGGGTATATCTCGGCGTCTCTCTGGGAGACGTTCGGACTTACGCTTCTCGAGGCGGCTTCCCGGGGGCTTCCGTTGATCGGGCTTGATGTCCCCTACGGGAACCGCACGTTTATCCAAAATGACAGGAACGGGTATCTAATTCCATATGAGAATGGAGAGGATGAAAATGTGACCGTGGAGCATCTTGCCGAAGCCATCAAAAAGCTTTTTACGGGGGATGATCTCGCACGTTTCAGCGACTGTTCCTACAGGAAAGCAGGTGCGTATACGATGGAGGCGATTGCCGAAAGGTGGCGGGCTTTTCTTAAAGAGTTGGGAGAGATTGAGAAGTGATTATTTTTCCGGGGAAATCAAAGGAGAAAAATGAAGAGCTCACAGCGCTGGCTGAGTATATGGAGCTCCCGTATAAGACGGCAGAACTTTTTCATGAGGAATCCGGGGAAAATTATACACCGTGGAATTATTATGCCTCCGGTGGGCCTTCTTCGGGGAGGCCGCTTCATTTTCTTAAAATAAAGGCGCCGCGCTTTGCGGCATTTGAAGCTGCGAGCATGCGTGAGGGTGTAATCAGGGATAACGGTGAGACCCTGGCGAGAGTATACTTCCGGGAGCCCGTCGAGGATATGTTTGTAAAGCGGGTCGACTGGATGTACCGTGATAAAGTGTATGCGAGAGAGTATTACAATGCAGCCGGTGAGCTCTATGCGGAAGCGCTGCCGGACGGTGAGAAGGATCGTCTGGTGACATGGCGGGACGGAAAGGGGCAGCCGGCGCTGCTCCTCTGGCCGGACAATGAAATCTTCTGCGCGAAGAAAGAGGGCCGGGAGTTTCGATACGGGAGCCGTGAGGAATTCCTCAAAGCCTTTGTGAAGGACTTCATGACGGAACAGGGAGAGGATACGATCCTCTTCTATGAGCCGGAGGTGCTCACTTACATTCCTGAGGGGAAGAGGGCATTTCTTGTGCTGTTTGATTCGGTTCCGGAAGAAATGACGGAAGGGAGCTTCACGAAGAGGCTTTCGGGGATTGTCTCGATGCGGCCCGGAATCGCCGATGCGGTGAGGGAGAAAGCGAAAGGGGAAGATTGTCCCCCGGTCATTATGCTCGGGAGCGTCATCCGCGAGTCCGCGGAGCGGCATGCGCAGGATGCGCTGATCGTGACGAGGAGCCAGAATATTGAAGGGCTTGCGCAGCTGGTTTCAGGGCTTCCGGAAGTGCATTTTCATATCGCGGCGGGAACCATGATGGCGCCCGGGCTCATGGAATTCGGGAAATACGGAAATGTATCGCTGTACCCGAACTATTCGAGGGACAGGATCATGAAGCTCATGGAGCGCTGCAGCCTTTACCTCGATATTAACCACTATCTGGAGTACGACGGGATCATCTATGAGGCCCAGCGGCAGGATCTTCTGGTGCTGGCATTCGACAGCACGGCTCACCGGAGAGAGTGGGTGCCCGGGGGACATATCTACAGGTCCTCCGATGCTGACGGGATGATGCGTGCTCTCAGAAGGGCTGCCGCGGAGCCGGCGTATCTTGAGGCGATGCTTGGGGAGCAGAGAGAGATGATCGGAGTAGGTGAGGCTCGGGCGAGAGAGTTCGGGGATTTTGTGCTCGGAGGAAGGTGAGCGTTTGGGGACGGTTCTTCGCGGAGGGGGACGGTTCTTCGCAGAGAAGAACCGTCCCCCTCCGCGAAGAACCGTCCCCATCTGCGATCCCGCGGAGGCGGCGGAAGACGACATCAGCTTTATCTTCGGGATGACCGCAGCGCTGACCTTCTACCGGTCGAAGCGCTGGAAGGAAGTTATTGAACTCGCAAAAAAGCAGGAAAATGAAACCACCAGAGAAAGGAAGGCAGGTACCGCACATGGAAAATATCGCAATACATGCGGACAAGCTTTTTAAGTATGATTTAGGCTTTGAGTATGCGCAGACGGCTGTGCCGTTTGAAGCGGGTGCTCTGAAAAATGAAGACCTGGCCAACCTGGAACTCCGGGATGAGAGCGCATCTTACCCGCTGCAGGTTCTTCCGACCGCCTTCTGGCCGGATGGAAGCATCAAATTCCTGGTGGTGAGATTCCTCGGGGCATTTCCGGCGAATAAGAGGAAGGATTTCATTTTAGGAATGAGACAGGACGGAGAGGCCTGCGCGTGTGAACATGCGCCGAAGCTCTGCGTCGACAAGACCGCCGACGGATTCGCGGTCAGTACGGGGGCACTCGACGTTGTCCTCAAAAACGGGACCGACTCGATCTTCGAGGAAGTGACAATCGGCGGCCGTGTGTATGCAAAGGAGCAGTTCCGGGGGCCCGTCCTCGGTCTGAATAATATTGAAAAATTCCCTCATATTGAGAAATGGGAGATCAGAGAGGCGGGCCCGGTACTGCTGATCCTTGAGGGAAGCGGTTCCTACGAAAAAGTCTTCGGGGAGGAGCCCACAAGGGTCACCGTGCGGCTGACCTTTATCGCCGGCAAGCCCTATGTTGATGTTGCCGCAAGGCTCTTCAACGATTCCATGGGCGATCTTGTGCCGGATTGCTGGCGCTTCACGATCCGTAAGGACGCGAATGCCGCGGAGTGCGTGCCGGTCTCTCTCGGCGGGGAGAAGGCGCTCGACTCCACGGGCTGCGGCGACCTGGCCGGAACCCAGGAGAGCGAGGATCTTGTTATGACCTCGGGAACCGGCGAGCTTGCCCGGATCGAGGGAAGTATCCGGGAGAAGAAGGACTATATGCGGACCTTTACCGGGATCTCCAACTACAAGACAAGGTTCACGATTTCCGGCACGGGCAGAAATGTCTCCTTAAGCGTCTGCGCGAAGGATCTCGTGGCGGAGGCGAACGAGCACTTCGCGGAGGTCATGTACGGAACCTTCATGGCGGATTTCTGCGACGAGCGCGGCGGCGTCTGCGCGACGGTCTACCAGGCACAGCAGAACTTCCCCAAGGCGATCGCGGCCGATGAGAACGGCGTGTCGATTTTCCTGATTCCTGAGAGCGAGGAGAAGGTTTTATTTTCATCGGGCATGGCGAGGGAGCAGAGAGTCCTACTGCACTTCCATGAGGCGGAAGAATCAATAGAGGAGCTCGACAACCGGAGCCTCATCTACCAGATGCCGATCCTGCCGTGGGTCGACCCGTCCCTCTTCGAGAAGGCCGGCTTCATGCCGGGCATCGTGACGGACCCGGAGACGATGGACCCGAGGACGGAGCTTCTGTTCGTCGATATGGCGGACCATCACGGCCGTGCGTACGGTATGATGAACTGGGGCGATTTCCCGGATGACAACTACACGTCCCAGGGACGCGGCGGCGGAAAGCTGGTCTGGACCAACAATGAGTATGATTTCCCGCACGCGATGTTCTATCTCTACGCGCGGACGGGTGTGAGACGGTTCCTCGATTACGCGAGGACCTCGGCGCTCCACTGGATGGACGTGGATATCTGCCACTACAGCACGGATCCGCTGAGGATGGGCGGCCAGTGGGAGCACACGAGGAGCCACAACGGCGGCTCCGAGACCGGCAAGGGCCCGGGCGGCCTCATGGTCTGCAGCCACGAGTGGGTGGAAGGTCTTATTGACATGTGGCATTTCACGGGCGAGAAGCGGGCTTTTGAGGCTGCGATCGGCATCGGCGAAAATGTCCTCCGCCTCCTCGAGACCCCGATGTACCAGAAGCCGGGCGAAGCCAGTGCCCGCGAGACGGGCTGGGCGCTCCGTACCCTGACGGCCCTCTACGTGGAGACCCGCGAGGAGAGATGGCTTGCGAAGGCCAAGGCGATCATCACTCAGTTCCGGCAGTGGAACGAGCGCTACGGCGAGTGGCTCGCGCCTTACACCGACAACACGGTGATCCGCGTGGGCTTCATGATCTCCGTCGCGGCGGGGAGCCTGATGCGCTACTACCGTGTGTTCCCGGATCCGGAGCTCAAGGCCCTGATCCTGGGCGCGATCGACGACCTGACCGAGAACTTCATGAGCCCCTACGGGCTCTTCTACTACAAGGAGCTGCCGAGCCTGATGCGGAACGGCAACAACACGCTGCTCCTTGAGTCGATGAGCATCGGCTACGAGCTGACCGGGGATGTGAAGTACCTGAAGTGCGGCGTCGGCACCTTCCGGATGCAGTTCGGGCGCGACGGCGGCCTCAACAACAAGAAGCGGATCGTGGAGGATGCGGTCCTTGTGGGGAACGGCCCGACGAAGAGCTTCGCGCAGGCGTTCCTGCCGATGGTGCAGTATTATAATGCGATGCTGAAGGCCGGGATGAAAATTTAAGATGAGGGATGAACCGTCCCGGAGATAACGCAAAACCGTGACAGGAAAACTGGCATTGCCAATTTTCCTGTCACGGTTTCTTTATGTCCCACTATCCTGTAGGATAATGGATAGAACATGACTATCAGAAAGGAGGAGACAACTATGGCATCACGCGCATCACGCAAAAACCAAGGCTCAATCACTTTTTGTGTGGGATTGAAGAATGGGCAGCTCTGGTACTGAGCCACTTACTGAGCATACCTGACTATGTATGAAATTATTGTAGCAATTAATGCAGAGAAGGGGGGAATGAGAATCAGGTTAAACTGCAATCGGGAGCTGAGGTAACACTGACACGCAAAGGAGGTTTTGTGATGAAAAAGCTGAAACGATCTATGTGCATCCTGTTGGCGTTGGCACTGATGTTTACGCTGGCAGCCTGCGGAAACCAAACAGCGGAGCCGGAAAAGCCTGCGGAAGAAACATCTGCGGAAGAAACATCTGCGGAAGAAATACCTGCTGCCGCGCCGGAGTCCCCTGCCTCTGACCTTGAGCAATATGCCGGGGAATATACGTTCCTGTGTGGGAAGCTCAGTGCCGCCTATATGGACAGAATGTATGAACTGGGCGGTGGGGGAAAGGACATTCCGGATCAGTATGTTACCATGCCGGAAATGGCTGGGGAGACTGTGACTCTGAATGCGGATGGCACCGGATATCTGGACTGGGGTGAAAACAATCAGGGGCCAATCGACTGGTGGAAGATGGACGGAGAAACACTGGAGTTCCAGGCAGGCGTCTCTGTGGTCAACGGTACAATTGCAGATGGACTGATGACCCTGACCATTGATGACGGGTTTTCCGCCTGCTTTGCTGCCACAGACACAGATACCGCCAATGTGGAGCCAATCACCCTGGCGGAGTTTTCGTCTATGCTGCTGGAGCAGGATCCCTCCTCTGTCCCGGAAGAGCTGACCCCAGAGGGGGAATATGAGATCTTCGCCGTAGAGGTAGACGGCGCACTGATTTACTCCGACGATCTGGAAATGACCTCCAAGATTATACTGGCGGCGGACGGAACAGGAAGTATGACCCATAATGACGATGCCATAGATATTACTGCATGGACGAGTGACGAAGAAGGCCTTTCCATCGCCTTAAGCGACGGCAGCTCTGCCGGCTGCAAGCTTCACAGCGGCGTCCTGGAACTTGACCTCTACGGTAACGGGTACATGATCTTATGCTATGCAAAGAAAGGGGCCGACACCTCCGGCTATGCGCCCATGACTCTGGAGGAATACCAGAGTGAGCCGGATTCCATGCTGTATGCTTTGTACTCCGGTCTGGATACAAGAGCGGGCATCCATCTGAATTATGATATGCACACAGACTATCTGGATGCAGATATGAGCTATGACGTCCACGGAAAAGACGGGGTATACTATTCTCTCCGCACAACCCTGGTATCCGGCTTCGAGAATTCGCTTGTGACCTTCTTCCGGGACGGAACGGCCTACAATCTCTATCCGGACGACATGACTGGAATTGTCGCCACCACCACTACTTCCTCCTATATTATGGACAACATCATGCTGATGGATCACCTGCTTTCAGATCTTCACAGCTATGGGCAGCGGAAGGATTATACCCAGGAGACCCGGGACCTGGACGGCGTGTCCTACACGGTGGAGCTGTTCCCTGAAAGGGGAAATACCCCTGAGGCAGCGTTCTACTTCAAAGACGACGGACAGCTGGCATTCTGCTTCAAAGGCGCTCCTGTGGTGGAAACTGCTGTGGAGATTGGAGAGACAGCTTATACCATCCATACCATAGACCAGGCAGTAAACGAAGACCTCTTTGACATCTCTGGCTATACCATCCGCTGACCAGTTCCGGCGTCTTCAGACAGCGCCTTCCCCACATGCGCAACCCGCTCCCGGCGAATGCCGGGAGCAGGTTCGTTTACGGTCTGAGCCGCCAAAGCCAGCCCGTTTTTTTGAGGGGGTTTCATTTCCAGATATCCGTATTGTCGATCCCGATGTTCTTCTCGTGGAAGACCGGATCCTTGCCTTCGACCTTCTGTTTCTCGTAGTCCTTTAAGGCGGCGAGCGCGATCCCGCCCAGGAGGACGATCGCGACGATGTTGACAATCGCCTCGAGACCCATCGTGATGTCCGCAAGGCTCCAGGCGACGTCCATGCTGTTCAGGGCGCCGAGGAGGACCATGAAGGCGGCCGCGATGCGGAAGACGGTCATGGCGGTTTTATTTTTCGTGATGAAGAGGACGTTGGCCTCCGCGTAGAAGTAGTTGCCGACGATCGAAGTGAACGCGAACATGCACACCGCGACCGTGATGATGTGGATCGCCCACGAGCCGAACTGGGCGGCGACGCTCTGCTGGAGGAGCGGGATGCCGTTGAGGGTGCTGTCGGTCTTGTAGACGCCGGTCAGCAGTAAAATGAAAACCGTCGCCGAGCAGATGAGCAGCGTGTCGATGTAGACGGAGATGACCTGGGCGAGACCCTGCTTGGCCGGGTGGGAGACATCCGCGGAGGCGGAGGCGTTGGGCGCGGAGCCCATGCCGGCCTCGTTGGAGAAGAGGCCGCGCTTGATGCCGTAGACCATACAGGAGCCGGTGAAGCCGCCGAAGATCGCCTTGAAGTCGAAGGCGGATTTGAAAATGGAGGCGAGGACCGCCGGAATCTCGGTGATATTGAGGATGATGATGAGCAGGCCCATCACGAGGTATATGACGGACATGACAGGGACGAGCACGGAGGAGAGCCAGCCTATTTTTTCGGACCCCGCGAAGAAGAGGTAGAGAGAGGCCATGAACAGGATGACGCCGATGACGAGCGGAACGGGCGAGCTGTGGAGGTCCGGAACATAGTATTCCATCGTGGAGACGATGTTGTAGGACTGGAGGCCGTTGAAGCCGAAGGCGAAGGTCGCAATCAGGGAGATCGCGAAGATGATGCCGAGCCAGCGGGCGTTCAGCGCACGCTCGATGTAGTAGGCGGGGCCGCCCTTGAAGCCGGATTTTTCATCGTGGACCTTGTAGATCTGGGCAAGTGTGCTCTCGATGAAAGCGGAGGCCGCGCCGAGGATGGCCATGAGCCACATCCAGAAGGCCGCGCCCGGGCCGCCGACGACGATCGCGGTGGCGACGCCGGCCATGTTGCCGGTGCCGACGCGGGAGGCCGTGGCGATCATGAGGGCCTGGAAGGAGGAGATGCCGCCTTCGCCGGTCTTTTTTTCAAACATGCATTTGATGCAGTCCTTGAAGAGGCGGATCTGGACGAAGCCGGTCCGGATCGTGAAGTAGATGCCTGCACCGGCAAGCATGTAGATGAGACACCAGGTGTAGAGAATATCGTCGAACTTGGTGAGGATTTCAGCGAAAGACATGGGACCTCCTTTATAATATGATATTACTGATGCATGGCTAAAGTATAAAAGAAGTGAAGGAGTGTTGTCAAACGGAAAGAGGGGAGTTCTGTCATGGGGGCCTCCTTTGCGACTACTCATTGTAGTCTTACTTGTCAAGAGGGACTTCGGCGGGTATGATAGGGGAGGAGAATTGCGAGCCAAGGAGGAGTGTATGAAAATCAGAAAAGCAGCGCCCGCGGACCTTGCGCGGATGATGGAAATCTACGCGCACGCGAGGGAGTTTATGGCTTCTCACGGAAACCCGAACCAGTGGGGGCGGATGAATTGGCCGCCGGAGGCACTCATCAGGAAGGACATAGAGGCGGGGAACAGCTATGTCTGTGAGAACGACGAAGGCCGGGTGATCGGGACATTTTACTACAATTTCGGGAAGGATATCGAGCCGGACTACCGGAGGATCGAGGACGGGGCCTGGATCGGGGGCGACACCTACGGGGTCGTGCACCGGGTCGCGGCGGACGGGTCCGAGAGGGGGATCGGATCGTTCTGCCTTAACTGGGCTTTCGGGCAGTGCGGGCATATAAGGATCGACACCCACAACGACAACGTCGTCATGCAAAACATGCTCGTAAAGCTCGGGTTCGTCCACTGCGGGACCATCTATGTGCGGGAGGATACGGATCCGAGGCGGGCGTATGAGAGGATTTCCTGAAGAAAACAGCAGTTGCAACCGGCAGTTGACAAACTTCAAGGCCGGATTGGTGGTGTGTAACCGGGAAAAATGGTATCTTCGGGGCATCAAAACAAGATGTCCCTGAGATATGGAGGTAAAAAATGATACTCGCAGAGAAAATCACACAGTTAAGAAAACGAAACGGATGGTCCCAGGAGGACCTCGCGGAGCAGCTGGGCGTGAGCCGGCAGTCGGTCTCCAAGTGGGAGAGCGCCCAGTCCACCCCGGACCTGAACCGGATCCTGGCGCTCTCGAACCTCTTCGACGTGAGCACGGACGTGCTCCTCAAAGACGAGGCGGAGCTTGAGATGCTTCCCGCGGTGAACGCGGATCAGGAGGAGGTCTCTCCGGGAAATGAATACCTGAACGCCGGGCCGGCCGAACCGCTGCGGCCCGTATCCCTCGAGGATGCGAACCGGTTCCTTCAGATGAAGGTAATTGAGGCCGGGCGGGTCGCGGTCGGAGTGATGCTCTGCATCTTCTCGCCGATCGCACTTATACTGCTGGCGCAGGCACAGGAGGAGGGAAGGGTTTCTATTTCCGAGATGCAGGCAGCCGGCATCGGGATCCTGGTTCTCATGCTGCTTGTCGGTGCGGCGGTCGCCATTTTCGTATATTACGGTATGAAAATGAAAAGATGGGAGTTCATCACCAGGGACGCCCTGGAGACCGAGTACGGGGTTGACGGCATGGTCCGGGAGCGCATGGAGCGCTACAGCGGGACCCACACCCGCTATATGGTCATCGGAATCGTGATGTGTGTGCTGGCGTGCGTGCCGCTGTTCATCGCCATGATCGCGGGAGGCGGAGATTTTGCGATGGTTGTCGCGGTGAGCCTGCTGCTTGTGGCGGTCGGGATCGGCGTGATGATCATCGTGAGGACTTCGATGGTCTATGAGGCGATGCAGGCGCTCCTTGAGGAGGGGGAGTTCTCCCGCGAGAATAAGCGGGAGGAGAGGCGAAACGAGAATGTCATGGGGCTCTACTGGCTGACCGTGGTGGCGATTTTCCTTCTGAGCAGCTTTCTCACAAAGCGGTGGGATATGACCTGGATCATCTGGCCGGTGGCCGGCGTCGGGTGTGGGATCCTTGCCGCGGTGCTGAAGATGGTGAGGGCGAGGGAGTGAGCGTTCGGGGACGGTTTTCAAGAGGCTCCGGGGACGGTTCTTGAGAATCGCTTCTCATGAGAGAAGCGATTTTCTGAGAACCGTCCCGGAGACTTTAGATATTGTTCACGACCCCGGAGAAGAGGACCGAGCCGTCGCGGCCGGTGATGATAAAGAGGAACGGGCGGTCGAGGGTGAAGTCGATCTCGTCCTCGATCAGGGCAGCGCCCGCGGCCATCGCGAGCACCGTGTAGGCCGCGCCGGTCACCCCGTCCTCGTCGACCTCGACGAGGGCCGCGTGCTCCGCCTGACTCAGGAAGATCTCGGGTACCTCCTCCGTCAGCGGGCTGAAATCGGAGACGGAAGGATCCAGCACGTCCGTAACCCCCATCGAGGCGATCGCATCAAGAAGATCCGTCTTTGCGGAGACGCTGAACTTCGGGACGGAAAGGTTCACGAGCGGGAAGGAGAAGCGCGGGTCCTCGGACCGGCGGGTCGCGGCAAGGAGATCCGGGTCGGAGGCCAGAGCGGAGACGTCCGTGCCCTCCTTCGGAAGATAGAAGTACATGGAGCCGCTGTCCAGTAAGCTGAGGCCGACCGACGTAAATGTATCCGTCGTAAAGACGCTTAGGGAGTCCGTTAAGTGCATCATGTCGACCTCGGTATCCCCGGAGGCGCCGTGGAAGGTTTCTTTTGTGGTTGCATTTTTATTAAAATGGTTGGTCCACTCCGCCTTGTAATAGATCGTGGAGACGAGCGCGAGAACCGTCTCGGGGTTCAGCTTCATGCCCTTCGTGTGCTCCTTTAAAAGTCCGCCGGTGTTGTCGTCGGTCCATTTTTGAAGGGCCTCGTCCATGGCGGCCGAGCCGGGCTCCCCGCTCACCGAGGACGCGTAGTAGTCCGAGGCGAGGCGCGACAGGGTATCAGAGTTGTAGCTGACCGAGTTTTTGAGCCAGAGTGAGTTGGCGAGCAGGCTCTTTAATACCGGCGTGTCGGCGTAATTGCCCTCCCAGAGGGTTTTGATATTGGAGCGAAGCGCATCAATGCCGGATACGCCCAGCATATCGAGGATCTGTTTGCGGGAATTGCCGTCTGTGACCTCCGCCAGCATCGCGAACGCGATGTAGGTGTTCAGGGGGGAGCAGACGGTGTTTTCATTTTCCGAAGGGAGAAGACGGGCCATGAGGGATTTGTAGTAGTCCTCCATGCCGACCTGAAGACTTGCGGAGGCGTCCGCTTTCGCGCGGTAGGCGTCCCACCAGTCCCAATGCTCGTCGCTCTCGATGAACTCCTGGGAGTTCATCTTTTCGGCGGTCGGCCCGGGGTAGACGGCGGTCACCGTCTGAAACCCGTCGGGGGTAGTTGCGGGTGTGGCTGTACTTTCGGGAGCGCTATCGGCGCAGCCAAAGAGTGTGCTTAAAATGAACACCGCGCACGCGGCGAGAGCGGTGAGGCGGGTTCGGGGAGAGAGTTTCATTTTCATTTGCATAACCTCCTTTTTCGAGAAAATATCTTTCACCTCTAAGGACACGGTTTTTGAGGGAATGTTACAGGAATGTGATTGAAAATATTCTGAATTAGTGTATACTGGGGGAACGGCCTTTAAGGATGGAAGGGGGGAACAGCCCGGGGACAGTTCTTGGAAACAGCTCCTTGAAAGGACCTGTTTCCTGAGAACCGTCCCGGGCCGGGAGGAAATATATGAAACTGATACGATCAATGTTTGATCGAAAATTCATCCGGCACACGATGATGATCGCGCTGCCGATCATGCTGCAGAACGGCATCACCAACTTCGTCGGGATGCTGGACAACATCATGGTGGGGAGGATCGGTACGGATCCGATGACGGGGGTCTCGATCGTGAACTCCCTGCTCTTCGTCTGGAACCTCTGCGTCTTCGGAGGGCTCTCGGGCATCGGCATCTTCACCGCCCAGTACTGCGGGAAGGGGGACCACGAGGGCGTCCGGCGGACCTTCCGGCTCGAGATCATCGTGGCGGCGATCCTTGTCGCGGCGGGCGTTATCGTGTTTTCATTTTACGGAGAACCGCTCATAAATCTCTACCTGCACGAGGACGGCGGGGGCGGCTCGGTCGCCGCGACCATGCAGGAGGCCATGAGATACCTCGGCGTCATGTGCATCGGGTTCCTTCCGTTCGCGCTCACCCAGGTCTACAGCACGACGATCCGGTCCCACGGGGAGACGGTGGCGCCGATGGCGGCGTCATTTCTCGCGGTCGGCGTGAACCTGGTCGGGAACTACGTTTTAATCTACGGAAAATTCGGCGCTCCCGCGCTGGGCGTCGTCGGCGCGGCGGCCGCGACGGTGATTGCGCGGTTTGTGGAGCTCATTTTCATTGTGATCTGGGCCCACACCCACAGACAGGCTGTGCCCTTCATCGAGGGAGTCTTCAGGAGCTTTTACGTGCCGAGAGAGCTCATTCTCGCCTGCATCAAAAAGGGCCTGCCGCTTCTCTTAAATGAAGCCCTCTGGTCCGGCGGCCAGGCGACCCTCACCCAGTGCTACAGCGTGCGGGGGCTCTCGGTGGTGTCCGCGTTCAACATCTCCCAGACGATCTCGAATGTGTTCAGCATCGCCTTCATCGCGATGGGCTCGTCGATTTCGATCATCATCGGGCAGAAGCTGGGCGAGTGGGGGGACACAAAGCCGAAGGAGATCAAGGCGGAGGCGTTCCGGCTGATGCTGTTCTCGGTCTTCCTGTGCATCATCTCGGCGCTGCTCCTTGCGTCGGTGTCGGGCATATTCCCGAGGATCTACAACACGACGGACGAGATCCGGGGCCTTGCGACCGGACTCATCCTCATCACGGCGGCCTTCATGCCGGTGCACGCGTTCAACAACGCCTCCTATTTCATCATACGGTCGGGCGGGAAGACATTTATCACATTCCTGTTTGACTCGTGCTTTGCCTGGGTGGTATCGATTCCGGCGGCCTATGTGCTGGCGCATTTTACGGAGGTGCCGATCCTGCCGATGTACGCGGCGGTGTGCGCGATCGAGCTCATCAAGGTCGGGATCGGGCTTGCGCTCGTGAACAAGGGGATCTGGATCAGGGATATAACGGTGTAAAAAATGAGAGGACAGTTCGTCTGAACTGCCTCTCATTTTTTCTGTTTCAGTCAGGTTAAGCCATTAGCTTCTCAATCAGTTTGTCAAAGCCGTAGATCTCAAGGGTTGTTTTGCCCTGCTTCAGCGCCTCGACCCTCTTCCCCGAGTCGGCGGGCCTGCCGCCGATCCTCACGATCATGGCGCTCGCCATGAAGGTGGCGGAGAAGGCGGATGAGAGCCTTATGGGGTGATCCGGGGTTTGTATTTTCTAAAAAAACGAAGTGCGCAGGATGGAAATGTTTCTTCCGAAGTGTTATAATGAAATTTGGTACCGCTGTCTTAAGATGTAAGGTGAGGCGGTATCGGTTTTCATTTTAAATACTATAAGGAGAATGCAAAATGAACAATGAAAAGAATTCTGTAGGTTTCTGGCGAAACCTGGCAATCATTGCGCTCTGCCTGCTGGTTGCCGTCTCAAGTCTCTATGCGATGGGATTTGGCTGGAAGGACAACGCCGTCAAGACCGGGACCGTGGTTCCGACCGTGTCCGGTGAGAAGGCGCTCTCACTCTGGACGGAGGATGCCAGGGCTAAGAAGGAGCTGATCAACTATGTCGAGTCTGTCACGAAGGAAGGCAGCGCCGATTTCATCCCGGTGGAGGACCGCATCGCCGTCTTCGACCTCGACGGAACGCTCTTCTGCGAGACCGACCCGAACTATTTTGATTACACGATGCTGCTCTACCGCGTGACGGAGGATCCGACTTACAAGAACAAGGCTTCCGCATTTGAGCGCGAGGTCGCCGAGAAGATTCAGGTGATCAACGACGGCGGCAAGGCGGCCGAGGGCCTCGAGGTCGATCACGGCAAGGCGGTGGCGTCTGCATTCAAAGGCATGACCCTCAAGGAGCTCAATGACTACATCCAGGAATTCAAGAAAATGCCGATGCCGAGCTACGAGAACATGACCCGCGGCGAAGGCTTCTACAAGCCGATGGTCGAGGTGGTTGAGTACCTCAAGGCCAACGATTTCAAGGTTTACGTCGTCAGCGGCACGGACCGTTTCCTTGTCCGCGGCATCTGCGAGGGCGGACTTGATCTTCCGGCAGATCAGATTATCGGTTCCGACGAGCTGCTGGTTGCCTCGAACCAGGGCGACGTGGACGGCCTCAATTACGTCTTCACGGAGGGCGAGGATGTTGTCCTCGGCGGCGAGTTCCTGATCAAGAACCTCAAGATGAACAAGGTCACGGTCATCCTTCAGGAGATCGGCAAGCAGCCGGTTCTCTCCTTCGGCAACAGCACGGGCGACGCCAGCATGGCTGAGTTCGTCACCAGCAACAACCCCTACAAGAGCCTTGCATTCATGCTCTGCTGCGACGACACGGAGCGTGAGAACGGCAACGAGTCGAAGGCCGAGAAGATGTACAACCTCTGCGAGGAGTTCGACTGGGTACCGGTTTCCATGAAGAACGACTGGACGACGATCTACGGCGACCAGGTCAAACATAAATAAGCAGTACAATTAAGCCGTGTGGCGGAGCTTTCAGGAGCTCCGCCATACTTATATAAGGATTTGGAAGGAGGCGGGCATATGACATTGGAGGAATTCTTTTCGGAAAATAAAACCGTCGCCGTCGCCCTGTCGGGAGGCGTCGACTCCGCGTACCTGCTCTGGGCAGCGAAGCACTACGGGGCGGATGTCGTGGCCTACATTGTGAAGACGGAGTTTCAGCCGGCGTTTGAGTACGAGGACGCGGTGAGGCTCGCGGATGAGATGGGCGTGGATAAGAGGGTTCTTGCATTTTCCATAGTGAATTATAAGAAGGCGACCGCTAACCGGGAGGACCGCTGCTACTACTGCAAGAGGAGGATATTTTCGCTCATAGGAGCGGCGGCAGCGGAGGATAACTGCCTTATTGTCTGCGATGGGACCAACGCCTCGGACGACGCGGGCGACCGGCCGGGCATGCGGGCGCTGAAGGAGCTTCATGTGCGCTCGCCGCTCCGCGAGTGCGGGCTCACCAAGGAGGACATCCGGAGGCTCTCCCGCGAGGCGGGGCTCTTCACCTGGGACAAGCCTTCCTATGCGTGCCTTGCAACGAGGATCCGGACGGGCGAGCCCATCACGAAGGAGAAGCTTCGCGCGGCGGAGGAGTCTGAGGGGGTTTTATTTTCCATGGGCTTCACCGATTTCAGGGTGAGGCAGGCGGACGGGCACGCGAGGATCGAGGTCCCGGAGGATCAGATGGAGGCCCTGTTTGCAAAGAGGGAGGAGATCCTTCGGGAGCTTAAGCCGTTCTACAAATCTGTTTCACTGAATCTGGAGAAGAGAAAATGACGGACGACATCAGAAAAATACTCGAAAACGTGCAGAATGGGAGCCTTTCGGTGGACGATGCGCTGCTCTCGCTCAAGAAGGAGCCCTTTGAGGACATCGGCTACGCGAAGGTGGACATGCACAGAAAGATACGGCAGGGGGCGGCCGAGGTCATTTACGGGGCCGGCAAGACCCCGGAGCAGATCATCGGGATCGTGAAGACCATGCAGGCGGCCGGCCAGGAGACGATCCTCATCACGCGGATGAGCGAGGAGGCGGCCGCGATCGTCGGGAGCGAGGTCGAGCTCGATTACCGGAAGATGGCCCGCTGCGGGGTCGTCGGGCCGATCCCCGAGCCGGACGGCATCGGGCGGATCGTGATCGCGACCGGGGGCACGAGCGATATCCCGGTGGCGGAGGAGGCGGCCGTCACGGCGGAGGTTCTCGGAAATGAAGTGCTCCGCCTCTACGACGTCGGCGTCGCGGGGCTCCACAGGACGCTGGCCCACCTCGACGACATTATGAGCGCGAGCGTGCTGATTGCGATCGCGGGCATGGAGGGGGCGCTGGCGAGTGTGCTCGGCGGCCTTGCGGACTGCCCGGTCATCGCGGTGCCGACGAGCGTCGGCTACGGGGCCTCCTTCGGGGGCATTTCCGCGCTTCTTTCGATGCTGAATTCCTGCGCGAGCGGGGTTTCGGTGGTGAATATTGATAATGGCTTTGGGGCGGGGTATTTGGCCGGACGCATTAACCACCCCGGAAAGAGGAACTACCATGGGAAAGATCTTATACCTTGAGTGCAAAATGGGAGCAGCCGGCGACATGCTGACGGCCGCGCTCCTCGAGCTGATCCCGGACCCGGACGGCTTTATCCGGAAAATGAACACATTAGGTATCCCCGGCGTGACCGTGAAGAGAGAGAAGGCGGTCAGCTGCGGGATCACCGGGACGCATGTCTCCGTGGTCATCGACGGCGAGGAGGAGGAGAGCCATGATGTGGATATGCAGGGGCATGAGCACGGGCATCATGGGCATGAGCATGACCATGAACACGAGCATGAGCATCATCATGAGCATGATCACGGCCACGGTCACCACCACTCCCACAACAGCATGGCGGGGATCGCCCACATCGTGAGGGATCACATGGATATCCCGGAGAAGGTGAAGGAGGATGTGCTGGCGGTCTACGGGCGGATCGCGGAGGCGGAAGCCCATGTGCACGGCGTGCCGGTGAGCGATATTCATTTTCATGAAGTCGGGACCATGGACGCGGTCGCGGACGTGACGGCGGTGTGCCTGCTCATGAATGAGATCAACCCGGACGAGGTCGTGGTCTCGCCGGTTCACGTCGGGAGCGGCATGGTGCGGTGCGCCCACGGGATCCTGCCGGTGCCGGCGCCGGCGACCGCTTACATCCTTCGAGATGTGCCGATCTACGGCGGCGAGATCCGGGGGGAGCTCTGTACACCGACGGGGGCGGCGCTTCTTACGCATTTTGCGGACAGGTTCGGGCAGATGCCGCTCATGTCTGTCAAGGCGATCGGGTGCGGGATGGGCAAGAAGGAGTTTCCGGCGGCCAACTGCGTGCGCGCGATGCTCGGCGAAACGAAGGACGGGAGCGACGAGATCGTGGAGCTCTCCTGCAACGTCGACGATATGACGGGCGAGGCGGTCGGATTTGCGATGGAGCGGCTGTTTGAGGCAGGCGCGCTCGACGTCTACACGGTGCCGATCGGGATGAAGAAATCACGCCCGGGCCTCCTCATCCGGACACTCGCGAGGGTGAAGGATAAGGAGAGAATCGAGCAATGCATTTTCAAAAATACGACGACGATCGGGATCCGGGAGTGCCGGATGGACCGGTGTGTGATGAAGCGGTCGGTCGAGACGGTGGAGACACCCTACGGGCCCGTGCGCGTGAAGAGATCGAGCGCGCTGGGGGTCGAGAGAGAGAAGTATGAGTTTGAGGATCTTGCGAGGATCGCCCGGGAGACGGGGATGAGCCTTGTTGAGGTGGCCGAGGCTCTGAAAAGGTAAGACGCAGAGGGGGGACGGTTCTTCTCCGCGGGGGACGGTTCTTCGCGGAGAAGAACCGTCCCTGTCTGCGGCCCTGTCCCTCTTGACAAAGTGAAATATAGATGATATCATAATGATATCACATTGATCTGCATTTTCAGCGGAGGTATCATTATGAACACAAACGTACAGGAAAAAGTCATCTCAGGTCACAAGACCGGAGCCCTGGTGCTCGCGCTCGAGATCATCCTCTACATCGCCGCGGCCCTCGGAGTCGCCGTGTCGGCCATGAACGGTTCCATACCTCTCATGGTGGTCTGCATTTTATGGCTCGCTCTCGGCTGGATCCTCCTGCCGGGTCTCAAGGTCTTAAAGCCCAACGAAGCCCTGGTGCTCACCCTCTTCGGACGCTACGTCGGGACGCTCAAGGGCGACGGCTTCTTCTGGGTGAACCCGTTCTGCACCGCGTTCAACCCGGCCGCAGGCACGAAGCTCGGGCAGAGCGGCGACGTCGCATCCCCGAAGAAGGGACTCTCGGTCACCGCGGACGGCACGACCGTCCACATGCCGGAGGATGGAGGCAAGAAGATCTCCCTCAAGGTCATGACCCTCTCCAACAGCCGCCAGAAGGTCAACGACGTGCTCGGAAACCCGGTGGAAGTGGCGGTCGCGGTCATGTGGCGCGTGAAGGACACCGCGAAGGCGGTATTTGAGGTGGACAACTTCAAGGAATATCTCTCCCTGCAGTGCGACACCGCGGTTCGAAACGTCGTCAAGATCTACCCCTACGACGTGACCGACAACATCGACACGACCGGCGACGGCGAAGCGGACGACGGAAGCCTTCGTGGCTCGACGGAAGTGGTCGCGCGCCGCATCAAGGAGGAGATCCAGAGCAAGGTTGAAGGCGCGGGACTCGAGATCGTCGACGCGCGGATCACCTACCTGGCCTACGCGCCGGAAATTGCCGCGGCCATGCTGCAGAGACAGCAGGCGGCAGCGGTCGTGGACGCAAGGAAGCTCATCGTGGACGGCGCCGTGGGCATGGTCGAGCTCGCGCTGGAGCGCCTCAATGAGAAGCACACGGTGGAGCTCGATGAGGAGCGCAAGGCCGCCATGGTCTCCAACCTGCTGGTTGTCCTCTGCGGCAACCATGACGCACAGCCGGTTGTGAACTCCGGGAGCCTCTACTGATGGCTGAGAAGAAGCAGGTGCCCCTGCGCCTGTCCGAGAAGCTCTACAACGCGATCGCTGCCTGGGCGGAGGATGATTTCCGTTCGGTCAACGGCCAGATCGAATATCTGCTGACGGAGTGCGTGAAGCAGCGGAAAAAGGACGGAAAATACGTCGGGCAGGAGATCGACAAACCGATTGAACTCGATATAAAGTGAGGCCGACTATGAGAAAACCGTATATCACGATTCCCCATCTGGTGATGGAGATCATCTCGTATGTGCTGCTCGTTGTGACGGTGGCGGGGGTTTTCATTTTCATATGGAAGAACGGAGGAGAGCCGGTGCCGACGCACTACAACTTCGCGGGCGAGGTCGACGGGTACGGCTCCGCGTGGACGCTCCTCCTCATGCCGGGAATCATGCTGTTTGTGAATCTTACGATCAGTTTCACCATTCACTTCATGTCACCGGCGGGATGGAACATGCCGTTTAAAATAAAACCCGGCCGGGAGATCGCCGTCTGGCGCTGTATCGTCCTCATGAATGTGGTGCTGATGCTGCTCATATCGGCATTTGCGATGGTTTCGACTGTCGTGCTGATGCTGGAGAGAGGGGATCTCATCATGATCCTCTCGGTAGGACTGGTGGTTCTCATTATTCCGGCGATCGTGGTTCCGATGGTGATGGCGTCGCGGCGCAACAGGTGGTGAGGGAGGCATTTTATGGATCATAAGAAGAAAATGATCGCTCCGATTCTCATCGGCGCGGTGGTTATACTGTATCTGGTGCTGTATGGGAGTTTTGCATTTTTTATGCCGGGCGTGCCCCTTGCAATCAAGGTGTTTTTCGGGGTCTTCGGGTTTTGCCTGGCAGGAGGAATGATCAAGGTCATTGTGGACAGGATCAGGGAGATCCGGAAAGGAGAGGAAGATGATCTTAGCAACTACTGATACGGTTAACGGGAAGAACGCGGAGGTTCTGGGGCTCGTCAAGGGGAGCACGATCCAGACGGTCAACGCGGTGAGGGACATCGGTGCAGGCTTAAAGACGCTGGTGGGCGGCGAGCTCACCAAATACAACGAGATGATGAACAATGCGAGGGCGCTCGCGACCAAGCGCATGGTCGAGGAGGCGGAGGCGCTCGGCGCGGACGCGATCGTCGGGATGCGGTACACATCGGCCTCTGTGATGCAGAGCGCGGCAGAGGTGATGGCGTACGGGACGGCGGTTAAGTTTGTAGATTGATGCGGTGGTGACGCGTGGGGACGGTTCTTCGCGGAGGGGGACGGTTCTCCTCTGCGGAGAACCGTCCCCATCCGCGCTTGACAGGCGAAGGAAACATAAGTATAGTAAGAGTACCATGAAGGTGTCCGCCGATACGGGCGGGTGAAAAGGGAAGCCGGTGCGAATCCGGAGCGATGCCGTCACTGTGTACGGGAGCCGCAGCTCATGATCACTGGGAAACCGGGAAGAGAGCCGGGGCGATGAACGAAGCCAGGAGACCTGCCTTCATGGGGACTGTCGGATCTGCGGGCCACGGATCGGCTTTCCCATATTTGCGTGATCAAGACGGGACGGTTCATTGGGGAATCGGCCCGGGCATTCTATGCAGATAAAGGAGAGGACTGTGACCGCAGCCCTCTCTTTTCTATTTTTATTAAATACTATATAATAGGAGGCAGAAAATGAAAAAAGCAGTAGCATTCATGCTGACACTGACACTCGCGGCGGGTCTTGCCGCCTGCGGCGGCGCCGCATCGGAGAGCACGAAAGCGGAGAGCACGAAAGCAGAGAGCACCGCGGCGGAGAGCACAAAAGCGCCCGTGGATGACCAGGCCGCGGCGGACGAAGTCGCAGCCCTGATCGACGCGATCTACGTCCAGAAGCGGACGGACAAGACCGACGAGCAGTGCGCGGCCGCAAAGGCGGCCTGGGACAAGCTCACGGACGCCCAGAAGGCCCTGGTCGACGGCGACGACGCGGACCCGGACTACTTCGGGCGCGACACGGGCGACGCCTCGCAGGATGACCCGCGAAACGCCGACGAGATCGGGGAAAATGAAATCCTCGTGGTAAGCTTCGGAACCTCATTTAACGACAGCCGCGTCTACGATGTGAAGGGGATCGAGGATGCCCTCGCGGCGGCGTATCCGGACTGGTCGGTGAGGAGGGCATTTACGTCCCAGATCATCATCAATCATGTGCAGGCCCGCGATGAAGAATTCATCGACAACGTGGAGCAGGCCCTTGAGCGAGCCGTCAAAAACGGTGTGAAGAACCTGGTCGTTCAGCCGACCCACCTCATGCACGGCGCGGAGTACGACGAGCTGACCGAAAATCTCGAGGCCTATGCGGACAAATTTGAGACCGTGGCCGTGGCGGAGCCGCTCCTCGGGAAAGTCGGCAGCGGTACCGCCGATGTGAACGAGGACAAGAAAGCGGTCGCGGAGGCGCTCACGGCGGAGGCATACAAGACGGCCGGCTATGAGAGCCTTGAGGAGGCGGAGGCTGAGGGGGCTGCATTTGTCTTCCTGGGTCACGGCACCTCCCACACCGCGAAGGTGAGCTACAGCCAGATGCAGGCTCAGATGGCGGAGCTCGGCTACAAAAATGTCTTCATCGGTACCGTCGAGGGTGAGCCGGAGGAGACCTCCTGCGAGAGCGTCATCAAGGCCGTGACGGAGGCCGGCTACAAGAAGGTCGTCCTGCGGCCGCTCATGGTCGTGGCCGGTGACCACGCGAACAACGACATGGCCGGCGATGACGATGATTCCTGGTTCAGCGAGTTCAAGGCCACCGGCAGCTTTGAGGCCGTCGAGTGCCAGGTCGTGGGTCTCGGCCGGATCGATTCGATTCAGAAGATCTATATCGCCCACACCGCGGATGCCATCGCAAACAGCGGAAGCGCGGCAGGCGCCTCTGCGGCAAAGGCCGCAGACCTTCCGGACGGCACCTACACCGCCGAGTTCGACACCGACAGCTCCATGTTCAAGGTGAACGAGTCCCTGGACGACAAGGGCACCCTCACGGTGAAGGATGGGAAGATGACGATTCATGTGAGTCTCATCTCCAAGAAGATCCTGAACCTCTATGTCGGCAAGGCCGCGGACGCTGAGAAGGCTTCGGAAAATGAAATCCTCCAGCCGACCACGGACACGGTGACCTACGCCGACGGGACGACCGAGGAGGTCTACGGGTTTGACGTTCCGGTGCCGGGGATCGATCAGGACTTTGATCTTGCAATCATCGGCGAGAAGGGCGTCTGGTACGACCACGTCGTGAGTGTGGAGGATCCGGTTCCGGCGGAATAAGCCTGTCTTGTATTGAAATTTAGATAATCGAAGGGTGACATTTACCGGATGATGGAGGTGAAAGCCTGATCATCCGGTAAATTGAATATGCCGGCCTTGGAATTTGAAAATGAAATTACCCGATGAGCTAGAGCATCTCCCTTCTGTCCGGTAAAATGGGATGCCTTTTCCGCAGAGGAGGGTGCAGATTACCGGGTGGCAGAAAAATCAAGCTTATTTCAGGTAAAAGCCGCCGGGAGGCACAGGAGAAGTACCGGGTGGCGGCAAAGCCAAGCCTGTACCGGGTAAAGAACGCCGGGAGGCACAGGAGAAGTACCGGGTGGCGGCAGAATCAAGCCTATACCGGGTAAAAGGCGCCGGGAGGCGCAGTAGAAGTACCGGGTGGCGGCAGAATCAAGCCCGTGCCGGGTAAAGGACGCCGGGAGGCGCAGTAGAAGTACCGGGTGGCGGCAAAATCAAGCTTATATCAGGTAAAAGCCGCCGGGAGGCGCAAAAAGAAGCGCCAGGCGGGGCTTGCGCCGATGAAATCAAAACCAAAAAGGACCTCAATATGATAAACTATAGACTTGGGATGCGCCTTAAAGCCGTCCTGCTCGCCGTAAGTCTGACCGCGGCGAGCCTCACGGCCTGCGGGAACGCGGCAGGCACAGACATGGGGGCGGAAGCCCGGCAGGAATCGAATAAGGAATCAATTGAAAAAGCCGATTCGGCTGCTCATGAAATATATGAAGTGAATGTGGCCCTCGAGGGCGGCTCGGGCAAGGCCTCCGTGGCCTCCCCCGCGGAAGTGCGGGAGGAAAACGGCGTCTATACCGCGGTGATCAGATGGTCGAGCTCGAACTATGACTACATGGTCGTGGACGGGGAGCGCTATGAGCCGATTTCAACGGAAGACGGCTCAACGTTTGAGATCCCGATCCCGAAGCCGCCCTGCCGCGTGGAGGTGCAGGCGGACACGACCGCGATGAGCACGCCGCATCTCATCGACTATACGCTTGTCTTCGGGGAGGAGAGTGCTTCTGAAGCCTCTGCGGCTCCCGCGGAGGAGACAAGAGAGCTCTCGGCGGACCCTCTGCCGGGGCTTGCAAAGACCGGAAGCCTTGATCTTGCCTTTGCAGAGCAGTTCTCCGTGGACTATTATGAGGGAAATCTTGTCCTTGTGACGATCCCGGAGGATTCGAGCCGTTTCCTGCTGGTTCCGGAGGGCTCTGAGGCCCCGGAGAACCTGGCGGCGGATGTGAGCGTCATCAAAACCCCGGCGAAAAATGTCTACATGGCCTCCTCCTCCGACATGGACTTCTATGCGGCCTGCAAAGCGCTCCCCGATGTGCGCTTCACAAGCTTCAAGGGCACCGACTGGGCCCGTCCGGATGTTAAGGAAGCCATGACCGCCGCGAGCAATCTTATCTTATATGTAGGAAAATACTCCGCCCCCGACTACGAGACGATCCTCGCGGAAGGATGCGGGCTTGCGATCGAGAACACCATGATCTATCACGCCCCGGAAGTCCGGGAGATGCTCACGTCCTTCGGGATCCCCGTCCTCGTGGACCGCTCGTCCTACGAGACCACGCCGGAAGGCCGGATGGAGTGGGTCAAACTCTACGGGCTCATCACGGGACATACGGCGGAGGCGGAGGAGGCATTTGCCGGACAGCTGGCCAAATTCGAGAGCCTTAAGGGGCTTGAACCCACCGGGAAAACCGCGGCATTTTTCTATATCAACACGAACGGGGCCGCGGTCGTCCGGACCGCCGACGACTACATCCCGGCACTCATCGAAAAGGCCGGCGGGACATACGCCTTCAAGGACCTCACGCGCGGGGCGGGTTCCCATTCCGCCACGACCACGATGGAGATCGAGGCGTTCTACGCGGGGGCGCGGGAGGCGGATTATTTCATTTACAGCAGCGATATCCCGGGGGAGCTTGCAGGCCTCTCCGAACTACTCGAAAAATGCCCGGTGCTCGCCGACTGCCGCGCGGTCCGGGAGGGGCACGTCTTCGCGACGACCGGAAACCTCTTCCAGTCCGTCATGGAGATGGGCGATTTTGTCACGGATGTCCGGTGCATGCTCACGGAGGAGGATCCGGACATGACATTTCTTTACAGGCTGGAGTGAAAAATGAAGAGACGCCACACCGGAGCGGCATTCGCGCTCCTCATCCTGCTCGCCGTGGGATTCCTCTTTCTGAACATCTGCATCGGGAGCGTAACCCTCTCCTTTAAGGAGCTCTGGCACGCATACATTGTCCTGAACATCCGCCTTCCGCGGGCGCTCGCGGCCCTCATACTTGGCGGCGCGCTGGCGCTTGCCGGGTATCTTCTGCAGACCTTTTTTCACAATCCGATCGCGGGGCCGTTCATTTTAGGAATCTCCTCGGGCGCCAAGCTCATGGTGGCCGCGGTCATGGTCTTCACCCTGGGTGCCTCGCGGAGCGTGAGCTCGTGGGGGATGATCCTGGCGGCCTTTGCCGGCGCGATGCTCGCGATGGGGTTTGTGCTCATCATGGCGCGGCTGGTCGATAAAATGTCCATCCTCATCATAAGCGGCGTCATGATCGGGTACATCTGCTCGGCGGTCACGGACTTCATTGTGACATTTGCCGAGGATGCGGACATTGTGAATCTTCACAACTGGTCGAGGGGGTCATTTTCCGGCATCACCTGGGGAAATGTACAGGTCATGACCGCAGTGATCCTGCCGGCGGTGCTGATGACGCTGTTTATTTCCAAGCCGATGGCGGCCTACCAGCTTGGAGAGACCCACGCAAAGAGCGTCGGCGTGAACGTCGGGCGGTTTCGGATCGTGCTCGTCGTCTTATCGAGCCTGCTTGCCGCCTGCGTCACGGCCTTCGCGGGCCCGGTGTCCTTCGTGGGCATCGCGGTGCCCCATGTGGCTGCGCGGCTCTTCGGGACCTCAAGACCGGTCGTGATGATCCCGGCATGTTTCCTGGGCGGAGGCGTCTTCTGCCTGTTTTCGGATCTTCTGGCCAGAACGATCTTTTCGCCGACGGAGCTTTCGATCAGCACGGTGACGGCGGTGTTCGGGGCGCCGGTTGTCATTTTTATCTTAGTGAGGAGAAAGGCGGGGGAGTGAGATGAAGAAACTATCGGGAAAGAGAGTGGTTCTTTCGGGGCTTGGCGGAATCTTCCTCGCGCTCGTCCTTCTGATCTCCTACAACCTCAAAATCGACGAGTCGGCCCTGATCCTCGCGACGGTGGACCATGTGCCGGAGGGGGGACTGCCGCTCCTTCTGGAGCACGCAAGGCGCGTGATGGGGGCCGGCTACGGGCTTGTGCCCTCGCTCATGGCGCTCGTCATTGCCTGGGGCATCTACCGTGTGTGGGACGTGCTGAAAGGGAGCCGCTTTGCCGGGAATCCGCTCGTGATCTTCGTGTCCGCCGTATTTGCCGTGCTTAACGTGTCGGGGCTGATGGTGGCGGAGACGGATGCATTTTTTGCATGTTCCTCCGTGTGGGCGATGACCGGGAGCCTCCTTTTAGTGCTCGGCTGGGCGCTATGCTTTTATATGGCCGCGGTCCTTCTCATGGAGGCAGCCGGGAGGTACCTTGCGGGGGAGGCGGAAAAGCCGTATAGCACCCGACTTTTTGTTTTTGAAGTTTTTCTGTTCATCATGGCCTTCTGGTCGGTGTGGATCGTATCCTACTACCCGGCGAGCATGGACAACGATGTATTCAACCAGCTGAAGTCCTGGCTCATCTCCCACAACGACCATCACCCGTGGTTTACGACGGTCCTTCTCGGGGTCTCCTACGAGTTCGGGAAGAAGTTCATTTCCGAAAATGCCGGCATCTTCCTCTACATACTCATAAGGGACATTCTTATCGCGTTCGTCTTCGCGGAGATCGTCGGCGTGATGCGGAGCCGGGGGCTCCCGCGGGTCCTCTGGGGCGGGACGGCGCTTTTCTACGCGGTGACGCCGGTCTTCGGGGCCTACGCGAAGCACGCGTTCAAGGACACGCTCTCGATGGGGGCCTATGCGAGTTATATCCTGACCCTGTATCTGGTGATCGAAGACATTTCGGAAAATGAAACCCCCTCGGCGGGGACGGCACTTTGGCACAGCGGGGCGGCGCTTCTCGCCTGCCTCACGAGGCACAATCTGGTGTATGTGGTCCTGCCCGTGGAGGCGATCCTTGTGCTGTATGTTGCCGTGAAAAAGCACGGAAAAGAGGCGCTGCTGCTTCTCCTCTCCATTGTGCTGCTCTTTAGCTGGCGGGGCGCCTTAAAACAGCTCAATATCGCCTCGGGCTCCCCAGCGGAGGCCCTGTCGATCCCGCTGCAGCAGATCGGGAGAGTGTACAGGGACGACAGGGAGGCGCTCACCGATGAGGATCTCGAGCTTCTTGCGGGCGTTTTCGACATGGAGAAGCTCGCAGGCTACGATCCCTCCGTCTCGGACCCCATCAAGAGCGGGTTCCGGCAGGATGTGAGCGGTCGTGAACTTCTGCCCGGTCTCGTGAAGATCTGGACCGGGTTCCTCACACGATTCCCGGTAACATACTACGAGGCGGCGATCGCCCAGAGCTACGGGTACTACTCGTTTGCGCCGAGGCTCCCGGAGCGGTCCGGCAACTGGAACAGCGGGATGACGGTCTTCGACTGGATCGGGTGCAACGGGGATTTTGACGAGCAGTTTGATTTTCATTATACGGAAGGGACGAAGGGCCTTCGGAGCACCCTCCATGAGTGGGTGAAGATCTGGGACAAGCTCCCGATTTTGTCGCTTACCGATGTGTGCGCGCTTTACACGTGGCTCACCGTGATCCTGGGAATGTATCTGCTGATCAGGCGCAAATTCCTGTGGATTCTCCCGGTGCTCTCGGTGCTTCTCGTGATCGGGACCTGCATGGCGTCCCCGGTGAATGACTGCTTCCGGTATTTTGCGCCGGCTGCGGCGGCATTTCCGGTATTTTTCTGTATCGCAAAAAGGTGATGTTGATGGCTCAGGGGAAGGTTTTAAAAACCGAATCCGTCTCCGTCGGCTACGGCGGGAAGGTGCTGATCGGAGGGGCCGCGATTGAGGCCGCTCCGGGGGAGATCGTGACCCTGATCGGGCCGAACGGGGCGGGCAAGTCGACGATCTTAAAGAGCATCGCGGGGCAGCTCGCCCTCATCGGCGGAACCGTGTACCTTGACGGCCGCGATATGGCCAGGGAGTCCCGGGGGGAGATCGCAAGGAAGATGGCGGCCCTCTTTACGGACCGGGTAAAGCCCGAGCTGATGACCTGCTTTGAGGTCGCAGCGGCCGGCAGATATCCGTACACGGGGCGGATGGGGTTCCTCTCCGCGGAGGATAAGCGGATCGTCAGGGAGATACTCGAACTCACGGGCGGGGCGGACATCGCGGAGGAGCCGTTCGGGGCGGTGAGCGACGGGCAGCGGCAGAGAGTGCTCCTTGCCAGGGCGCTGTGCCAGGAGCCGAAGGTGCTCATTTTAGACGAGCCGACCTCCTTCCTCGATATCCGCTTCAAGCTGGAGTTTCTCACGACTCTCCGGAAAATGGCCCGGGAGCGGGGCCTTGCCGTCATTATGTCTCTCCACGAGCTCGATCTCGCCCGGAGGGTCTCGAATAAGGTCGTCTGTGTGGCGGAAAATAAGATCGACCGCATCGGAACGCCCGAAGAGTGCTTTGAGAGAGACTATATCGCAGGGCTCTTTCACATGGAGGCGGGGAGGTATGATCCCTGCTTTGAGACGCTGGAGTACGGGCCGGGGAGGAGTGAGACCGGTGTGCCGGGTGATTCCAAGGACGTGACGGGGGATTCAGAAGCTGTGCCGGATGATTCCGCGGGGGCGGCTCCCCGGTTTGAGCACTACATCACCGCCGGGGGAAAGCGTCTTCGCTGCGGGTACACAACGGGGACCTGCGCCGCGCTGGCGGCGGCTGCGGCGGCGCGGAAACTCCTGCTGGGCCGCTGGCCGGAGACGGTCGCGCTCATGACCCCGAAGGAGATTCGGGTGGAAGTCCTGCCGGAGGAGAAGTCGGAGGGACCCGGCTGGGCTGCCTGCGCCGTGAAGAAGGACGGCGGGGACGATATCGATAAGACGCATGGGGTGTTCATTTTCTCGAAGGTGGCTTTGAACGATGTGGGAGAGCTCCTCATCGAGGGCGGCGAGGGCGTCGGCCGGGTGACAAAGCCCGGGCTCGACCAGCCGGTCGGCGAGGCGGCGATCAACCGGGTGCCGCGGGAGATGATCGGGAAGGCGGTGTCGGAGATCGCGGAGCTTGCGGGCTATGAAGGCGGCCTTACCGTGACGGTCTCGGTGCCGGGCGGCGAGGCGATTGCGCGGCAGACCTTTAATCCACAGCTCGGGATCGAGGGCGGCATTTCGATCCTCGGGACCTCGGGGATCGTGGAGCCGATGAGCGAGGCGGCGCTAATCGAGACCGTGAAGCTGGAGCTCAGGCAGGCCAGAGAGACGGGCAATAAAAGGGTGATCCTCGTGCCGGGGAACTACGGGGCGGATTTCCTCAGGGAACAGGGCCTCGATCAGCCCGGGATCCCGGTTGTCAAATGCTCGAACTTCATCGGGGAGGCGATCGACGAGGCGGGGCTCCTTGGCTTTACGGATGTCCTGCTCGCAGGCCACATCGGGAAGCTCGTGAAGCTTGCCGGCGGGATCATGAACACTCACAGCCGGACGGCGGACTGCCGGACGGAGCTCTTTACGGCTCACGCAGCGCTCTGCGGGGCGGACGCGGAGACCTGCAGAAGGCTCATGGAGGCTGCGACGACGGACGCATGCATTGATATTTTGAAGGAAAACGGGATCTATACAGAGGTTATGGAGAGCCTCATCGCGGCGATCCGGAGGCAGCTTGCAAGACGGGCGGCGCCCGGGTGCAGAGTCGGGGCGGTCGTGTTCAGCAATGTGCACGGGGTGCTGGGCGTGACGGAGGAGGCGTTTTGAATCTTCGGGACGGTTCTCACGGTTTTCCGGGGACGGTTTTCACGGCTTTCCGGGGACGGTTTTCACGGCTTTCCGGGGACGGTTCTTGAGAAACGATTCTCTTATGAGAATCGTTTTTCCGAGAACCGTCCCGGAAACCCGGAGATTCCGAGAACCGTCCCGGAAAAAATGGAGGTAGAGTATGGTGCATTTTGTCGGAGCGGGATGCGGAGCGCCCGATCTCATAACGGTGAGGGGAGCGGAGCTCCTTAAAAGAGCGGAGGTTGTCATCTACGCGGGGAGTCTCGTGAACCCGGCGTTACTCGGCCTCTGCCCGGAAGGGTGTCTTGTTTACAACAGCGCGGAGATGACCCTCGAGGAGGTCTTCGCCGTCATAAATGAATATAAAACGAGCGAGATCGTTCGCCTCCACACCGGGGACACGAGCCTCTTTGGCGCCGTGAAGGAGCAGATCGACCTCCTCGATGCCGCCGGCATCCCCTGGGACATCACGCCGGGAGTCTCGAGTTTCTCCGGGGCAGCGGCGGCCCTCGGGGCGGAGTACACGCTCCCGGGCATCTCCCAGACGGTGATCATCACCCGCATGGCGGGGCGGACGCCCGTGCCGGAGCGGGAGGGCATCGCGGCACTTGCGGCCCACGGGGCGACCATGGTGATTTTCCTCTCGGCCGGCATGCTGGAAAAGCTGCAGGGGGAGCTCCTCAAGGGCGCCTACACGGAGGAGACGCCCGCCGCGATCGTCTACAAGGCCACCTGGCCGGAGGAGAGGGTGCTGCGCTGCCCGCTCGGGAAGCTCGCGGAGACCGGGAAAAATGCAGGGATCCGCAAGACCGCCCTCATCGTGGTCGGCGATTTTCTGGGGGACACCTATGAGCGCAGCAAGCTGTACGATCCGGCTTTCAGCACCGAGTTCAGGGAGGCGTCAAGATGAATATCCGTCTGATCTCTTTCACGGACCGCGGTGAGGCACTCGCGAAGCTGCTCGCGGAGGCCCTCGGCGGAACGGCGGACCGCGGGATAAAGGCTTCCGAGTGGACGGAGCGGTATTTTGGGGAGGCGGAGGCGCTGATTTTCGTCGGTGCCGCCGGCATCGCGGTGCGGTCGATTGCCCCGCATCTCAAAAATAAAGCCCTCGACCCCGCCGTCGTGGTGGTCGATGAGGGCGGACGGTTTGCGATTCCGATCCTGAGCGGGCATCTGGGGGGCGCCAACGACCTTGCGCGCAAAATCGGAGAGATCTGCGGGAGCCTGCCCGTCATCACGACCGCAACGGACGTCTCAGGGAAATTTGCGGTGGATGAGTGGGCGAGGAGGCAGAACTTTGCCCTTCTTGAGCCGGAGCGGATCCTTCCGGTGTCGGCGAGGATCCTTAAGGGGGAGACGGTCACCGTGACGTCGGAAATTCCGATCAGCGGGACCTGCCCGCCGGGCGTGAAGCTTGATGGAGACGGGCTCGTTAAGGTCGGCATCTGTCGGGACGAGAGCAGTGCCCTGCATCTTGTCCCCGGAATCGGCGTCCTGGGTGTCGGCTGCAAACGCGGGACCACCCGGGAGACGCTCGAGGCGGTGTTCGAGGAATTCTGTATACAAAATCAGTTTTACCCGGAGTGCGTCGCGGAGGCAGCCTCCATCGATGTGAAGGCGGATGAGCCGGGACTTTTGGAATTCTGTAAGGCGCATGGGTGGAATTTTACGACTTTCTCCGCGGGGGCGCTCGCGGAGGTTCCGGGGGAGTTTTCGGACTCCGCGTTTGTGGAGAAGACCGTGGGCGTCGGCTGCGTGTGCGAGCGGGCTGCGGTGCTTTTGAGCCGCGGGGTTCTCATTTTCCGAAAATACGCAAAATGCGGCGTCACAATGGCGCTCGCCCTGCGGCCATGCGAGCCGGATTGGAGATGGCAGTATGAGTAAGCTTTATGTCGTCGGGCTGGGGCCCGGCGGAGCGGAATACATGACGGAGGAGGCGCGGGCGGCACTCGCGCGGGCGGATGTCCTCGTCGGCTACACGGTCTATCTGGATCTTGTGAGGGATATGTTCCCGGACAAGGAGATCTTTACGACGCCGATGCGGCAGGAGATCGAGCGCTGCCGGCGGGCTCTGGGGATCGCGAGCGGCGGAAAGACCGTCGCGATGCTCTCCTCGGGGGACGCGGGCGTGTACGGGATGGCCGGGCTCATCCTCGAGATGAGCGGAGAGTTCCCGGAGGTCGAGATCGAGGTGGTTGCGGGGGTCACGGCAGCCCTCTCGGGCGCGGCGGTGCTCGGGGCGCCGCTCATGCACGATTTCTGCGTGATCTCGCTGTCGGACCTGCTCACCCCCTGGGAGACGATTGAGAGGCGGCTTCGGTTCGCGGCGGAGGGGGATTTTGCGGTCTGCATTTACAATCCCTGCTCGAAAAAGCGGCGGGATCACCTGCGGAGAGCATGCGATATCCTTCTTGACGTGAAAAGCCCGGATACGGTCTCAGGCTGGGTCCGCAACATCGGCCGGGAAGGGCAGGAAATGAAAATCCTGACTCTGGGAGAGCTGCGGAATGAGGAGCTCGACATGTTCACGACGGTCTTTGTGGGTTCATCGAAGACGCGCCGGATCGGCGGCCGGATGGTGACCCCGCGGGGCTATGAAAATAAGGAGCAATATTAATGGTGACCTTGATCGGCCTCGGAGGAGGCACTCGCTCCGGCATGACAGCGGAGGCAGCCCGGGCGCTGGAGGGGGCGGAAGTCCTCATCGGCGCGCGGCGTATGCTTGCGGCGGCGTCGGAGAGCCGGGCGGAGAAATTTGCGGAGTATCGGGCGGAGGAGATCCTCGCGATCATCCGTGAAAATGAAAACAAAGCGATTGCCGTGCTCTTCAGCGGGGACACCGGGTTTTACTCGGGGGCGGCGAGGCTTATCGGGCTTTTGGAGCGGGAAGAAATCGCATTTCGGGTGCTTCCCGGGCTTTCGAGCGTCCAGCTGCTGGCCGCGAGGATTGGGAAGCCCTGGCAGGACTGGAACCTTGTGTCGGCTCACGGGACGGAATGTGACCCAGTGGCAGAAGTTCGGAAGGGGAAGGATGTGTTCTTCCTCACCGGAGGAAAAGAGACGCCCGGGAGTATCTGCCGGGAGCTGGCGGAGGCCGGATACGGGGAACTTCGGGCGGTTGTCGGGGAGGAGCTCGGGTATCCTGAGGAGAGAGTGAGAAGAGGCAGTGTCCGGGAGCTGGCAGGAGAGGAGTTTAAGGGGCTCAGTGTGCTGCTGGTGAGCAGGGTGAAGTATGCCAACTCAGTCGGGAAAGACACGAGAGAAGGGAGTGGGGGGACAGTCCCTGCTTCGCTGGGGACAGTCCCCGAGGCGCTGGGGGAGGTTCTGGACCTTTCAGAAGAGCCGAAGTGTGGCAACTCAGTCGGGAAAGACACGAGAGAAGGGAGTGGGGGGACAGTCCCTGCTTCGCTGGGGACAGTCCCCGTGGCATTGGGGGAGCTTCTGGATTCGCTGGGGACAGTCCCCGAAGCTACCCCTCCCGGGCGGATCATGATCTCCGCGATGGGAAGCGGGAGCGGGAAGACCGTGGTGACCTGCGGGCTCCTCACGGCGCTCAGAACCCGGGGAGTCGGCTGCGAGGCCATGAAGTGCGGGCCCGACTACATCGACCCGATGTTCCATGCGAAGGTGCTGGGGGTACCAAGCCGGAACCTCGATCTATTTCTCCAGGGACATGACGGCGTCAGACGGACTCTGGAATCCCGGAGGGAGAGCATTTCCGTGATCGAGGGGGCCATGGGCCTTTTCGACGGCGTCGGAGGGACGATAGAGGCGAGCGCCTGGGAGATCGCGGCGTCCTGCGGGATCCCGGTCATCCTCGCGGTGAAGCCGGGGGGCAGCAGCGCGACGCTTGCGGCCCAGATCAGAGGTCTTATGACGTTCAGGAAGCCGAATCAGATCGCCGGGGTGATTCTCACGGCCTGCCGGGAGAGCCTCTATGAGCGGCTGAAACCGGTCATCGAGCGGGAGACCGGCCTTTCGGTGCTCGGGTATCTTCCACCCATGAAGGAGGCGGAGATTCAGAGCCGGCACCTGGGGCTCATGACCGCCGATGAGGTTGCGGACCTTCGGGAGCGATTTCTGGCGGTCGCGGCGCAGATGGAGAAGACGGTGGATATCGATGGGATCCTCGCTCTGGCCGGGACGGCGGAGGCAAAGCCGGAAGAGAATGTTGCTTTCGAGGCGGCCTGCACGATCGCGGTGGCGCGGGATGAGGCGTTTTCATTTTACTATGAGGACAGCTTTAGGGCTCTTCGGAAGGCGGGGGCGGAAATCACATTTTTCTCGCCGATCCGAGATGAGAGCCTGCCGGAGTGTGACGGGCTGTACCTCGGGGGCGGCTACCCGGAGCTCTATGCCGCGGAGCTTGAAAGGAATGCATCGATGCGGGAGAGTATCCGCGCGGCTGTTCTGGGCGGCCTTCCGACGGCCGCGGAGTGCGGCGGATTTCTGTATCTGCAGGAGTCCCTTGAGGACGCGGACGGCGTCCCGCACGCGATGGCGGGCGTCCTGCCCGGGAGAGGCTTTAAGACCGGGAGATTGCAGCGCTTCGGCTACGCATACCTTGCGGCGGACGAGGATTCGCTGCTGTTTCGGAAGGGGGAGAAGGTTCCCGTCCACGAGTTCCACTACTGGGATTCGACGGAGAACGGGACAGATCTGCACGCCGCGAAGCCGGACGGGCGGACCTGGGAGTGCGGATATGCCTCGCCGACCCTCTATGCGGGGTTTCCGCATTTGCATTTTGGCGGCGAGGCCCCGCTGGCGGAGCGGTTTGTCGAAGCCGCCCGGAAGGAGAGAAAGAGATGACGCTTGAGCAGGCGCTGAAAGCGGTCAGAGGACCGGATAAACAGGCGGAAAATGAAGCCCGCACCCGCTGGGACAGCCTCGCCAAGCCCCTGGGGAGCCTGGGACTCCTCGAGGATGCGGTTGTGAAGATTGCGGGGCTTACGGGGGCGGCGGATATTTTCCTTGGGGAGAGGTCGCTTCTCATTTTCTGCGCGGACAACGGGGTCGTCGCGGAAGGGGTGAGCCAGTCCGGCCCGGAGGTCACGCTCGCGGTGACGAAAGCTCTGGGCCAGGGGACGAGCACCGTGGATTACATGGCCCGGGCGGCAGAGTGCCGGGTGATCCCGGCGGATGTGGGGGTTCTCCTGGACGGCCCCATGCCGGGCGTGCTCGAAAGAAAAATCCGGAGAGGCACAGGCGACATCGCCCTGGGCCCCGCAATGTCCCGGGAGGAGTGCGTCCGCGCCATCGAGACCGGCATTGATCTTGTGCGGGAGCGCAAAGAGGCAGGCGATGACATTCTGCTCTTAGGCGAGATGGGCATCGGCAACACGACCACCTCGTGCGCGGTCTTAAGCGTGCTCACGGGAAAGCCCGTGGAAGAACTGGCCGGAAAAGGGTCCGGGCTCTCCGATGAGGGGTTGGCCCGCAAGATCGAGGTTATCAAAAGGGCAATTGAAATCAATCATCCGGATCCGGAAGACCCGGTGGATGTGCTCATGAAAGTCGGCGGGCTCGACCTCGCGGCCCTCACAGGGGCGGTGATCGGAGGCATTTTGTACCGGATTCCGATCCTTCTGGACGGCCTGATCACGGATACGGCGGCCCTCTGCGCGGTGAAAATGTGCCCGGAGGCAAAGTCAGCGCTCCTTGCGGGGCACATTTCCGCGGAGCCGGGAGCTGCCGCGGCGCTTTCGGCGCTGGGGCTTGCGCCTTTCATTTCCTGCGGGATGCGGCTCGGAGAGGGGAGCGGCGCGGCCGCGGCCCTGCCGCTGCTTGATATGGCGCTCGCGGTCTACATGAGCGGGCACACGTTCGGGCGGCTCGGGATCGAGGCCTACACACCACAATAAGAAGGAGTTTTCATGCTTACACTGGTCATCGGCGGTGCCGGGAGCGGAAAAAGTGAATACGCGGAGTCTCACGCAATGAAGCTTGACGGCCGGCGGGTCTATCTTGCGACCATGGAACCCTTCGGGGCCGAGGCGGGCAGACGCATCGCGCGGCACAGGAAAATGCGGGAAAACAAGGGCTATGAGACGCTCGAGCGCTTCACCGACGTGGGAAATGCACCCATCCCGGAGGGCGCAAACGTCCTTCTGGAGGATCTCGGGAACCTTCTTGCAAATGAACTGTACAGCCCGGCGGGGGGCGGCGCCGGCGCCGCGCTCACAGGCGTTTGCGCGCTCGCGGAAAAATGCAGACATCTCACCGTCGTGACCAACGAGATCGGGGCAGGCGGTGCGGAGTATGAGGGGGATACCCTGAACTATATGAAGGAACTGGGGAGGATCAATTGTGCACTTGCGGCCCGGGCCGACAGAGTAATCGAGGTGATCTGCGGGATCCCGCAGGTGAGGAAGGAGGGTAAAGATGTGGATTTTTGAGACGGTGATCGTGGCATTTTCCATGTTTTCGGCTCTTCCGATGCCTCAAATTCCCTGGAACGAGAAGAATATGCGGTATGCGATGTGCGCATTTCCGCTGATCGGAGCCGTGATCGGGCTCGCCATGCGGGGTTGGGCGGCAGCTGCGGGAGGGTTTTATTTTCCGGAACTCGTTCGAGGCGCCGGATTCTGCCTCATCCCGCTCATCGTGACCGGCGGGATCCACATGGACGGGTTTGCGGACACCTGGGACGCGCTCGCAAGCCATGCTACCGCGGAAAAGAAGCTTCAGATCCTGAAGGATCCCCATATCGGGGCCTTTGGAGTTATCCACATCGGGATGTACCTCATTGCGGGCTTTGCGGTCTGGACATCGCTCGATACGGTGAAGGTTCTGCCGCTCGTCTTTATGTTCTCCCTCAGCCGGAGCCTTTCGGGGCTTGCGGTGACGCGGTTTCCGCTTGCGAAAAATACAGGGCTCGTCCATACCTTCGCCTCCGCCGCGGATAAGAGGCGGGCGGGAGGCGTGCTTGCGGTGTTCGCGGTCTTTTGCTCCGCGGGGCTCTGCCTGTGCGGATTGGACGGCGTTTGCATGGCGGCGGCTGCGTGGGCGGTGTTCGCCTGGTACTACCGGATGGCGAAAAAAGAGTTCGGGGGAATCACCGGGGACCTTGCAGGCTGGTTTCTTGCGACCGCGGAGCTTGCGATGGCGGCGGTGTGGTGCTTGTGTTGAGGGACGGTTCTCAGGCTCTCCGGGGACGGTTCTGGAGAAACGATTCTCTTGCGAGAATTGTTTTTCCGAGAACCGTCCCGGAGCCTCACAGGAGGATATAGTATGATCTTTATAACAGGCCCTCTCTTTTCGGGGAAGCGCACCTTCGCAAAGGCGCTCTTTGACTGGTCTGACGGGGAGTTACTTAAGCACGCGGTCCTCGATGCCCAGGATCTTGTAAAAAATGAAGAAAACTTAGACGCCCTGGCAGAACGGCTTGCGGCCCATCCCGTGGTCATCGCCTGTGAGGTCGGCGGAGGCGTCGTTCCGCTCGATACGGAAGAGCGGAAAAACCGGGAGAAGGCCGGGAGGCTCGCCTGCCTCCTTGCGGCCCGGGCGGAGACCGTGGTGAGGCTCTGCTGCGGCCTCCCGGAAGTCCTGAAAGGAGAGCTGCCATGCAGGTGATCATGATCCGGCACGGGGAGACGATCTGGTCGTCCGAGAGGCGCTACCAGGGCATTTCCGATGTGCCGCTCTCGGAGGCGGGCAGGCGGAAGCTGAAACCGGCGGATCTTAAACCCCGGCATGTCTTCGTGACGCCGCTTGTGCGGACGCGGGAGACGGCGGAGATTTTATTTCCGGAAGCCAGGCAGATCATCGTTTCCGGGCTTTCGGAGATGAATTTCGGCATTTTCGAGGGAAAGAATTACCGGGAGCTGAACGGAAATCCGGCCTACCAGGCCTGGGTGGACAGCGGCTGCCTTGCTGCCTGCCCGGGCGGGGAGAGCAAGGCAGAGTTTTCGCGGCGGGTGTGCGGTGCGTTCGAGGAGCTGATGGCGGGGCCGCCTGCCGGGGAGGACGTGGTGATTGTCGCCCACGGCGGCACCCTCATGGCGGTGCTCGAGGCCTTCGGGAGGCCGGCGAGGGAGTATTTTGACTGGCATGCAGACTGCGGATGCGGGTTCCGCATGGATGCGGGCGAGTGGGCATGCGGCCGCGTGCTTCAATATCTTGATGCGATTGATTTCAGAGGAGAGTTATAGATGAAGATAGTAGCCCTTGCGGCGGCGGGATTTTTGCTGGATCTCATGCTGGGGGACCCGGAGTGGTTCCCGCACCCGGTCGTCATGATGGGGAGAGTGATCGTGAGGCTGGAGAAGGTGCTCAGGGGTTCATTTTCCGAAACCCCGGAAGGCCGGCGGAGGGCGGGAATGGTCCTTGCGGCGGTGCTGCCGGCGGGGACATTTTTCATCTCTCTCCTCATCATTAAACTTGCGGGGCTGATCCATCCCTCGCTCGGATACACCGCTGCGGGGATCTGGTGCTGGCAAGCTCTCGCCATGTGCTGCCTTAAGAAAGAGAGCGAGAATGTCCGGCGGAAGCTCGTCTCCGGGACCCTCGCAGAGGCCAGAAAGGCGGTCGGCCGGATCGTGGGCCGGGACACCGCGGAGCTCAGCGATGCGGGCGTCACAAGAGCTGCGGTGGAGACCGTGGCGGAGAACTTCTCCGACGGGGAGATCGCGCCGCTTTTCTACATGCTGATCGGCGGGGCTCCGCTCGCGCTCGCCTACAAGGCGGTCAACACGATGGACAGCATGGTCGGCTACAAAAATGAGGACTACATCGACTTCGGCCGGGCGGCCGCGAAGCTCGACGATGCGGCAAATTTCCTGCCCTCGCGGCTCGCGGCGATCCTCCTCATCGCGGCGGCGCCGCTGGTCGGACTTGACGGGAAAAATGCCCTCAGGATCTGGCGGCGCGACCGGCGGAAGCATGCGAGCCCCAACTCGGCCCAGACGGAGGCTGCGATGGCGGGAGCGCTTCATGTGCAGCTTGCGGGGCCGGCGTCCTATTTCGGAGAGAGGGTCGAGAAGCCCTATATCGGGGATCCGGACCGGCCGATCGAGCCGGAAGATATCAGGAGGGCAAACCGGCTCATGTATGCGGCAGGGTTTCTGGGGATCCTGGTGATGGGTGCGGTCAGGGTGATGCTGGTGCTGATGTGATATCGGAATGCCAGGGACGGGGGTTGGCTCTCCGGGGACGGTTCTTGAGAAACGATTCTCTTTCGAGAATCGTTTTTCCGAGAACCGTCCCGGAGAATCTGGAACCATCTCTGAGGCTACACAACTGCGAAAGGAGCAGAGCATGATACTGGAACACGGCGGCGACCGGGCCGGTTTTATGGAAAAATACGGACGGGAGCCGCTCGACTTCTCCGTCAATATAAGCCCGCTCGGGATGCCGGAGGGTGCTTTTCGTGCAGCCTCGGAGGCCCTTTTGCATGGAGAACGCTACCCGGACCCGCTATGCCGTAAGCTTCGGGCGGCCCTGGCCGCTTATCACGGGGTTCCCGCGGAAAATATCGTCTGCGGGGCCGGCGCGGCCGACCTCATCTACCGCCTCGGAGCTGCGGTGAGGCCGAAGCTCGCGCTCATCCCGGTGCCGGCATTTTCCGAGTATGAGAAAGCGCTCAGGCTCCGGGGGTGTGAGATCCGGCGGTATTATCTGGATGAAAAGAGGGATTTCCGGCTGGATGAGGGGGTTCTCAGTGCCCTCACGCCGGAGCTTGATCTCGTTTTTCTCTGTGAGCCGGGGAATCCGGCCGGCGTGACGACGGACCCTTCCCTTCTGCGCAGGATCCTTGCGCGGTGCAGGGAGCACAAAATTCTTCTGGCCGTCGACGAGTGCTTCCTGCCGTTTGTCGGCGAGGAAAAGAGTATGATCGGCGAGCTGGAAGAGGGAGGGGTTCTCATTTTCCGGGCTTTCACGAAGTTTTATGCGATGGCGGGCTTGCGGCTCGGGTACTGCATCACCGGCGAGAGGAGCCTTGCGGAGAAGCTTTTCGCCTGCGGGCAGCCCTGGGCGGTCTCGGAGATCGCGCAGGCGGCCGGGATCGCGGCGCTGAACGACACCGCCTACGCGGAGGCGGTGCGAAAGACGGTCCGGGAGAACCGGACTCTGCTCGCACAGGGGCTTGCCGGGCTGGGGCTTCGTGTGGTGCCGGGGGAGGCGAATTTTCTTTTATTTTACGCAGAAGATCAGGAGCTTGGAGAGAAGCTCGCGCGGGAGGGAATCCTCATCCGCGACTGCGCGAACTATGAGGGGCTCTCCTGCGGCTGGTTCCGCGTCTCGGTCCGGACCGCGCCGGAAAATGAACAGCTGCTGAAAGCTCTCGGGAGGATACTGTAATGGCAAAATGCATCATGGTTCAGGGCACCATGTCCGGTGCGGGCAAGAGTCTTCTTGCGGCGGCGCTCTGCCGGATCTTTCACGAGGACGGTTACCGGACGGCGCCCTTTAAAAGCCAGAATATGGCCCTGAACAGCTTTATCACGGCGGACGGGCTTGAGATGGGGCGGGCCCAGGCGGTCCAGGCGTATGCGGCCGGGACAGAGCCGGACGTCCGGATGAACCCGATCCTCCTGAAGCCCTCGAGCGACGTGGGCAGTCAGCTCATCGTGAACGGGGAGGTTCGGGGGGCTTATGCGGCGAGGGATTATTTTAAAATGAAAAAATCCCTCATCCCGGACATCATGGCCGCCTATCGGAGCCTGGCCGCGGAAAATGACATCATCGTCATCGAGGGCGCCGGCAGCCCGGCGGAGATCAACCTGAAGGCGGACGACATCGTCAACATGGGGCTTGCGAAGCTTGTGGATGCGCCGGTTCTTCTGGTCGGGGATATCGACCGGGGCGGCGTGTTCGCCCAGCTCTACGGAACGGTCGCCCTGCTCGAGCCGGAGGAGAGAGACAGAATCGTCGGGACCGTGATCAACAAATTCAGGGGGGATGTGGAGATCCTGCGCCCGGGACTTTCGATGCTTGAGGAGAAGACCGGCGTGCCGGTGCTGGGCGTCGTACCCTGGACGAAGGCGAAGATCGACGATGAGGATTCGCTCGCGCCGGTCCTCGGGGAGAGAAGGGTCCACAAAATGATCGACATCGCGGTGGTGCGGCTGCCCAGGATCTCGAATTTTACGGATTTTTCGCCGCTTGAGTACCATCCGGCGCTCGGTGTGCGCTACGTCTCGGCCGTGCGCGAGCTCGGAAACCCGGATCTTGTGATCCTGCCCGGCACGAAGAGCACCATGGAGGACCTTTTGTGGCTCCGGCAGAGCGGTCTTGAGGCGGCGGTTCTTAAGCTTGCGGCCGCCGGCACGCCGGTGCTCGGCATCTGCGGGGGCTATCAGATGCTGGGAAATGAAATCTCCGATCCCGAGGGAGTCGAGCGCGGCGGAACCATGGCCGGTCTGGGCCTTCTGCCCTGCAAGACGGTTTTTGCCGCGGAGAAGGCGAGGACGCGTGTGCGCGGGACGGTGTGCGGGGGGTCATTTTCCGGAGCGGAAGTCGAGGGGTATGAGATCCACATGGGACGGACGACCGGAACGGGAGAGCCTTTCTGCGTGCTTGAGGACGGGCAGCCTGAGGGAGCCGTGAGCGGGAATGTCTTCGGGACCTACCTGCACGGCCTCTTTGACTCCGGGGAGCTGACGGAAAAACTGGCGGAGTGGCTCCTTACGCGGAAAGGGCTTAAGGCGGATGAAGTCCGGGTGGAGAGTCACCGGGAGTATGAGGAGCGGCAGTTTGACATCCTGGCCGCGGAGGTGAGGGCGGCCCTCGACATGGAGGCAATCTACCGCACGATGGCGGAGTATGAGGAGAAGCGGCATGAGCATTGAGAAGACGAGGCCGTCGGAGATCGAGAGGGAGAGCCTTTCCATCATAAGACGGGAGCTCTGTGAGATGGGGATCGACGTTCCGAAGGAGCGGGAGGCGGTCATTTTGCGCGTGATCCACGCGACGGCGGATTTTGAGTATGCCGAAAATCTTGTGTTTTCGGAGGATGCCGTGCCAAGAGGGATCGAAGCCCTGCTTACGGGGGCGGCGGTCGTCACCGACACAAATATGGCGAAGGCAGGCGTTTCAAAAGTGGGCCTTAGGAAGCTCGGCGGCGAGGTTTTCTGCTACATGGCGGAGCCGGCCGTCGCAGAGCGCGCAAAAGAAGAGGGCACCACGAGGGCGGTCGCATCGGTGCGCTATGCGGCGGAAATGAACCCCGGCGCGATCTTTGCCGTCGGCAATGCTCCGACAGCGCTTCTGGAACTTGAGGCGCAGATGGAGAGAGGGTTTCGGCCGGCGCTCATCATCGGCGTTCCGGTGGGGTTTGTGAACGTGGTGGAGGCCAAGGAGCGGATCCTCATGTGCTGTGAGCGTTTCGGGGTTCCGGCAATTGTCGCCCGGGGCCGCAAGGGCGGGAGCAGCGTGGCGGCAGCGATTGCGAACGCGCTGATTTACTCGGCGGCGGATATGCTGGAGCCGGAGAAGAGAGGATGGGGGTGAACCGGGAACGGTTCTCCGATTCTCCGGGGACGGTTCTTGAGAATCGCTCCTAAAAGAAGCGATTCTCTGAGAACCGTCCCGGAGGTCCAAAAGGAGGTAAACATGAACAAAATCTGTGTCTTTGCCGGGACGACGGAAGGACGGACGATCATTGAATTCCTGAACCGGGCAGGCGCGGAGGTTACGGCCTGCGTCGCGACGGAGTACGGGCAGGCGCTCCTGCCCGAGGCGGAGAATCTGACCGTCTCGGCCCGGCGGCTCTCCGGGGAGGAGATTCTGGAGCTCCTCAAAGCGGAGCATTTTGACCTTGTGATTGACGCGACCCACCCCTATGCCGCCCGTATCACAGAGAGTGTGGCGGAGGCCTGCAAGGCTCTTGGCATCGAATATCTGCGGGTTCTGAGGGACGGGGCAGTCCGCCCCGACAGCGCCGTGTGGGTGGAAGATGTCGGGGAGGCGGTTTCATTTCTTACGGGAACAACAGGAAATGTCCTCCTCACCACCGGCTCGAAAGACCTCGCGCGGTTTGCCGCCCTCCTGGGCTTTGCCGACCGGGTCTATGCCCGCGTCCTGCCGATGGAGGAGTCCTTGAGACTCTGCCGGGAGGCGGGGCTTAAACCATCTCATATCCTGGCGATGCAGGGACCGTTTTCGGAGGAAATGAACACCGCCATGCTCCGCTCGGTAAACGCTGCTTTTCTTGTAACCAAGGACAGCGGGACAGCCGGAGGGTTCCCCGGGAAGGCTGCCGCGGCAGCTTCGGCTGGCGCAAAGCTCGTGGTGATCGGGCGGCCGCCCGAGAGGGAGGGGCTTGGACTTTCGGAGACGCTTGCGCTTCTTAAGGAGCGGTTCGGCTTTGACTGTGAGGGCATGCCTTGCCGCGGCTCGGAGAAGAAGATCGTCACCAAGGGCCTTCCGGATGAGGCTTTTCAGCGCATCGATCGTATACCGATGACGAAGAGCGAGGTGAGGGCGGTCATTTTATCGAAACTTATGTTAACCAGAGATTCTGTTTGCTGGGACATCGGCGCCGGCACGGGCTCCGTGGCGGTCGAGATGGGACTTCAGGCTGATCTCGGGGAGGTCTATGCGATTGAGCGGCGCGAGGATGCGGCGGCTCTCATCGGGGAAAATGCCCGCCGGCTCGGGGCTTCGAACGTTACGGTTGTGACCGGGACGGCGCCGGAGGCCCTGGGCGGCCTTCCGGCGCCGACCCACGCCTTCATCGGGGGCTCTTCCGGGAATATGGAGGAGATTATCGGGTCCCTGCTCGCCGCGAATCCGGGTGTGCGGATCGCGGCGACGGCGGTCACCCTCGAGACTGCGGCGGTGCTTACAGAGTGTGCGGGGAGGTTTTCATTTTCCGAGACGGAGGTGATCCAGCTCTCCGTCGCGAGGAGCCGCAAGGCGGGACCCTATCACCTCATGGCGGGCCAGAACCCGGTGTGGCTCTTTGTATTTCAGAGGTGAATCATGAAAGGACTCATGCACATCTACACAGGTGAGGGAAAGGGGAAGACGACCGCGGCGGTCGGACTCGGGGTCCGGGCCGCCGGGGCCGGGAAGACCGTGCTCTTCGCCCAGTTCCTGAAGGACGGGAGCTCCTCGGAGATCGCCGTCTTAAATGAGATCGAAAACATTAAGACCCGCCACTGCGAAACAGTGACCGGCTGGGTCAAAGACATGACGGAGGAGGAGAGAGCAAAAGCGAAGGCGGACTATGCCCGCTTCCTAAGTGACCTCTTTGCGGAAGCCGAGGCGGAAGATGCAGACCTCCTCATCCTCGACGAGATCCTAGCGGCCGTAAACTGCGGGTTCATAGAGGAGAGGGAGCTTCTTTCATTTCTGGAGAAAAGGCCGGCCAAGCTCGAGGTCGTCCTGACAGGAAGAAGTCCGTCCCCGGACATTTGCCTGAGGGCGGACTACATCACCGAAATGAAAAAATTGAAGCACCCCTACGACAGGGGAATCCGGGCAAGAAGAGGAATCGAGTACTGACCGGGAAAAGCGCGGTTACGAGAGCGTCACCATCATGAGGACCGGATTGTGGTCGGAATTGACAAACCCGAGGTCCTGCGTCGCGAGGGAGTTCACCTGGATATTTTCCGAGACGATGAACCCGTCGATGAGGTAGTACTGGAAGCCCTCTTTGTCCACCCCGGCGTAAGGCTGGTCGAGGCTCCGGCAGGTGGGGGCGGAGCTGCCCATAAGGAACTGCCACCCTTCGGGAAATGAAGTAACGTCGATCTCGCCGGCCGCCCATTTTCCGGGCTGGGCGGGATAGGCGTTCGTATCCGCGGAGGAGAAGATCTGGTTGAAGTCGCCCCCGGCGATCACGTAATTTCCCTTCTCCGCCTCGGTTTCGAGGATATCCGCGAGCATCTTCGTCTGGGCTGCCTTGCCCTCGCCGTCGTCGTAGGCCTCGAGGTGGAGGTTCACGAGGACGAGCTCCCTGTCGGAGCCTTCAACCGGCACGCGGGAGATGAGGAGGCAGCGTTTCAGGTTCGCCATCCGGACCGGCCAGGCGAAGGGGATCGGCAGCTGGATCCGCTCCGCGGAAGACACTCCGTAAGCGGAGAAGGTTGCGATACCCGAATCCACCTTGCCGATGGGCGGCACCGGATACGGGACGAAAGCGGTCTTAAAATTGTTGGCAAATGAAGAGCAGTGCTCCGGCAGCGCCCCGCGGATCATGGCGTACTCATCCGTGTGCTGTGAGCGGGCCGAGTCAACGTCCGTCTCCTGCAGGAAGAGAATATCCGGGGCGTACTCATTCAGGGCGGAGATGATTCCGTTCATATTTTCGGCCACGCGGGCCTTGTCGGCGGTGTTCACCATCTTCCCGCCGTCCATGAAGAAGTCGGCGTTGTCGCCGAGGGCTCCGTAGCCTATATTCCAGGTCATGACCGTCAGGGTGCCGCCCTCGGAGACGGGATCTTCAGCGGTGCCCTCCACGGAGAGCGCAGTGCGGTCCTCCGGCTTATACTCGGTCACGGACAGGAAGCCCAGAAGTCCGGCAAAAAGGACGACGACGGCCAGAAGAAGCACCCCGATGGCCTTTAAAATGCGGAAAACCGGGCTGCGTTTTTTATTTTCAGCAGACATACGTTTCCTCCTTTAAAGATTTCTTCCTCCATTATAGCAGAAAATGCCCCCGAAAAGAACAAAACATCCCTTCAAATATATGCAACATATCTATTGCGCCGCTTTCGCCTTAGCGCTAAAATGTAAGGGCTTTGCAAACACGCGCTTTAGAAGGATCGTTGAAGATACATGGCAGAACTTAAAAAATCCTCCGTCCGGGATATGACGGACGGTCCCATCACCACCCATCTGATTGCATTTTCCGTGCCGCTCCTTCTGGGAAACATCTTCCAGATGCTCTACAACACGGTGGACTCCATCGTCGTCGGCAACTTCGTCGGCAAGGAGGCCCTGGCGGCCATCAGCTCGACGACCATGATCGTCAACATCATGATCTTCTTCTTCAACGGGTTCTCCGTCGGCGGAGGCGTCGTGATCGGCCAGTACCTCGGCGCCCGGAAAATGAAAGAACTCCACAGGACCGTCGAGACGACCATCGCCGTGACGATCCTCTTCGGCATCTTCTTCACGTTTGCGGGATTCTTCCTCGTGCCCTTCATGCTGCGCCTCATGCAGACGCCGGAGGATGTGTTCCCGCAGGCCAAACTGTATCTGGAAATTTATTTTTCTGGTGCCCTGGGCCTCCTCATCTACAACATGGGCAGCGGCATCCTGCGCGCGGTGGGGGACACGAAGCGGCCGCTCTACTTCCTGATTTTCACGAGCATCCTGAACACGGTATTGGACCTCGTCTTCGTCATCGTCTTCAAGGCCGGCATCGCGGGCGCGGCAATCGCGACGATCATCTCGCAGTTCATCTCCGCGATTATGGTCCTTATCCTGCTCACCCGGGCGGACGACATCTATAGGCTCACCTGGAACGACCTTCGGATCGACCTTCCGATCCTCAAATTTATCATGCAGATTGGGCTTCCGGCGGGCGTTCAGTCCATGATCACCTCGGTCTCCAACGTCTTTGTCCAGTCCTACATCAACGGTTTCGGCTCCGGCTGCATGGCGGGGTGGGGGGCCTACAACAAGCTCGATTCTTTCATTTTCCTGCCGATCAACTCTCTCGGGCAGGCCGCGACGACCTTCGTCAGCCAGAATATCGGGGCGGGCAGGTCCGACCGCGCGAACAAGGGAACGGTCAGGGCGCTTCAGATGGCGGTCGGCGTGACATTTGCCATCGCCTCGGTGCTGATATTCTTTGCGCCGGCGGCGACCGGGCTTTTCACGAGCGACGATGAAGTCATCTACTACGGATCGCTTTTTATCCGGATGAACACATTTTTCCTGATCTTCAACGCGATCAACCACGTCCTCGCGGGTGCCCTGCGCGGCCGCGGCGAGTCGAAGATCCCGATGATCTGCATGCTGTCCTGCTTTGTCGTGATCCGGCAGATCTACCTCTTTATCGGGAGCCGCATCGCCTACAACCCCTATGTGGTGGGATTCGGGTATCCGGTCGGCTGGATGACCTGCTGCGCGGCGGAGCTCATCTGTTTTTATTTCATTGTTCGGAAAAATAAGGGACAGGCGCCGGCGTGACGCAGGTACCGCAAAAGGGCGGGCATGCTGACTGCGCAGGAGGCAGAAGGAGGGAGCACCCATGAATATTTCTCAGATCCGATATGTTTTGGAGATCGCAAACTCCTCTTCGATGAGGCAGGCAGCGTCAAGGCTTTTCATTTCCCAGCCGGCTCTGTCGGCCAGCGTCAGGGAACTGGAGGAGGAGCTCGGCATCCTGATATTTGAAAGGACCAACAAGGGAATCTCGCTCACGGACGAAGGGCGGGAGTTCGTCACCTATGCGAAGAAGGTGGTCAGCCAGTACGAGATCATGGAGGACCGTTATCTCTCAAGGGACAGTGACAAGGAGCGGTTCTCGGTCTCCGCGCAGCACTACAATTTTGCGATCAGGGCCTTTACGGCGCTGATCAGGAAGTACGATCCGGAGAAATACATCTTTTCCTTCCACGAAACCAGGACAAGGGAGGTTCTCTTTGATGTGAGGACCATGAAGAGCGAGGTGGGCATTATTTCATTTTCCGGTGCCAATGAGGGGGTTATCCGGAAGCTGATCCGGGAGTACGGCCTGGAATTCACACCGCTTATGCAGAGGGAGACCTACGTGTATATGTGGAAGGACCACGAGCTTGCCAGCCGGACGGAGCTCTCCATCGAGGAGCTCTCGGAGTACCCCTGCGTTGCGTTTGACCAGAGCGACGACAGCAACTTCTACCTCACGGAGGAGGCGATGGCCGACTACGAGTTTAAGAAGCTGATCAAGTCGGACGACCGGGCGACAACGATGGAGCTGATCGCGGAGCTGCACGGGTACGCGATCGGTTCGGGGATGCTCTCCGGAAACGAGGCGATCCTTCAGGGTCTCGTGTCCGTCAAGCTGAAGGAGGAAGATCCCCTGACAATCGGGTATATCAAAAGGACAGACAGCTATCTCTCCCCATACGGAAGGGATTATGTGGAAGAGCTGCTGAAATATAAGGAATTTTGAAAATGAAGACCGAAGGCTGCCCGGAAGGGCGGCCTTCTTTTTTGTGCGCTGTGATAGGAATCGGTTATCACAGACGATCAGATCAAACGATTTTTCAAACGGGGAAAACGCTGATATGATAAGTCCAATCCAAAGAGAGGAGCTTAAAGATATGAGCCTTAGGATGAATTCATTACTGATACACGGCGGGGTTGACGGGGATGAGACGACGGGAGCGGTAGCGGTTCCCGTGTACCAGACCTCCACCTATAAGCAGGACGGCCTGGGGCAGACCCGGGGCTGGGAGTATTCAAGAACCGGCAACCCGACGAGGGATGCGCTGGAGAAGCTGATCGCGGATCTCGAGCAGGGAAGCTACGGGTTTGCATTTGCATCGGGGCTTGCAGCCATCAATACCGTCTTATCGCTCTTTAAGGCCGGCGACAGACTCGTGATCTCCGACAATATCTACGGAGGGACGTTCCGGATACTGGACAATGTGTTCCGGAACTTCGGAATCACCTACAGGATCGTCGACACATCGGATCTTAAGGCTGTCGAGGAGGCAATCGATGACGAGGTGAAGGCGGTCTACATAGAGAGTCCCTCAAACCCGCTTCTTACGGTGACGGATATCGAGGCGGTTGCCGGGATTGCCCACAGGGCCGGCAGGCTGCTCATCGTGGATAATACATTTCTGACACCGTATCTTCAGAGGCCGCTCGCCCTCGGGGCGGACATTGTCATCCACAGCGGCACAAAGTACCTGGGAGGTCACAGCGATACAGTCTCCGGGCTGGCCGCGGTGAAGGACAAAGAGCTGGCGGACCGCCTCTATTATCTGCAGAACGCGATCGGCGGGGTGCTCGGGCCCTGGGACAGCTTCCTCATGATCCGGGGCATCAAGACCCTGGGCGTCAGGATGGACCGGCATGTGGAAAATGCGGAAAAAATAGCCCGATGGCTTGACGGAAGCGGCTATGCGGACCGGGTGTATTTCCCCGGACTCGAAAGTGACCCGGGCTATGAAGTCCAGAGAAGACAGGCGGACGGGCCCGGCGCCATGATCTCGTTTGTCCTCAGCGAGCAATATGATTACCGGGAGTTCTTCAGGCAGCTGAAGCTGGTTACCCTGGCGGAGAGCCTCGGAGGCGTGGAGTCTCTGGTCTGCCATCCGGCGACCATGACCCATGCGGCGATTCCGGCGGACATAAGAAGGAAAGCCGGGATCGCGGACGAGCTGATACGGCTGTCGGCAGGAATCGAGGACGCGGATGATCTGATTGCGGATCTTGAGCAGGCAATCAGGGCTTCGAAAAAGGAGAAGTGACCATGGATGTATATATGGACATTCGGGACATGATCGGAAATACGCCCATCCTGAAACTGAACCATCTGAACGTTCCGGACGGCGTCGGCCTCTACGCTAAGCTTGAGCTGATGAACCCGGCGGGAAGCGTCAAGGACCGTGTGGGCGTCTATATGCTGAAGGATGCGGAGGAGCGAGGAGTCCTGAAGCCCGGCGGGACGATCATAGAAGCCACCGCGGGAAATACCGGGATCGGAATCGCCATCGCGGCGCTGAACAGGGGCTACAGGGTCATATTTACCGTGCCGGGGAAATTCTCCGTGGAGAAGCAGCTGGTTATGAAGGCGCTCGGGGCGGAGATCATCCACACGAGCAGGGAAGAAGGCATGCTCGGGGCCGAGAGGAAGGCGCAGGAATTGCTTGACAGCATCCCGAACTCCGTTTCCATGGGCCAGTTTCACAATCCGGCGAATCCGCTGGCGCATTTTGAGACGACAGGGCCGGAAATCTACCGGCAGATGGACGGGAAGATCGACTATCTGGTGGCCGGTGCGGGAAGCGGCGGAACATTTTCGGGGATCATGCGTTTCCTGAAGAGCAGGGATCCGGCGATCGAGGGGGTCCTGGCAGACCCGGAAGGCTCCGTGATCGGCGGAGGAGAGCATGCGGATTACGACATCGAGGGAATCGGAAATGATTTTATCGCGGACACCATGGACATGTCCTGTGTGGACAGGGTGATCAAGGTGACGGACGGCGAGGCGTTTGAAACGGTAAGACTGCTTGCGCGCAGGGAGGGGATACTGGCAGGTTCCTCCTCCGGTGCGGCCCTCGCGGCAGCGCTCAAGCTGGCGGAGAGGGTTAAAAAAGGCAATATCGTCGTCGTTTTCCCGGACAGAGGCGACCGGTATCTGAGCAAGGGGCTGTTCGGAGCTCTGAAATGACAGATGTCAGGAGCGATTGGCAATGGAAGTATTCAGACTGGAACATGTTGAGAAAACCTATAAAAATGAAGGCAGGGAATTTCAGGCCCTTAAGGATATAAGCCTGTCCATAAATGAGGGAGAGATTTTCGGAATCATCGGCATGAGCGGGGCCGGCAAATCGACGCTGGTGCGGACACTCAACCGCCTGGAGGAAGTCACGGGAGGCAGCGTCAGTTTCTACGGGCGGGACCTTGCGGGGCTGAGCCTTCCGGAGATCAGAAAGGTGAGAAGGCAGATCGCAATGATCTTCCAGAACTTTAACCTGCTTGAGCAGAGGAATGTGGAGAGCAATGTGATGCAGCCTCTCAGGATCGCAGGTGTCCCGAAGGATATGGGAAGGCGGAAAGCGCTTGAGATGCTGGAAGTTGTCGGTCTCACAGATAAGAAAAATGAATACCCGGCAAGGCTTTCAGGCGGCCAGCGGCAGCGCGTAGCTATTGCGAGAGCTCTCGCGGCGGACCCGAAAGTGCTGCTCTGCGACGAGGCGACGAGCGCGCTCGACCCGAAGATGACGGGCGAGATCCTGGACCTTCTGAAGGAGATCAACAGGAAGCGGAAGCTCACGATCGTGATCATCACCCACGAGATGTCCGTGGTTGAGAAGATCTGCGACAGGGTGGCAATCATCGATGATGGGAAGCTGGTAGAAATCGGAGAGGTGAGGGAAATCTTCAGAAATCCCAGGTCTGAGGCGGCGAGTAAACTCGTGCTCCCGGGCAACCCCTTCGACCCGTCCGGAAGAGACAGCAGGCTCATTCGTCTGGTGTTCGACGGGACGGCTGCCGGCAGGCCCTTCATCGCAGAGCTGGTCGAGCAGACCGGGAAGAAGGTCAATATCCTGAGCGCCAACACGAAGAGCGTGGGAGGCATCGGCTACGGACAGATGGTCCTGGAACTCCCGAAGGGAGAGGCAGACCAGGAGCTGATCATTTCATTTTTCAGAGAAAGAGGCCTGAGTGTGCAGGAGGTGACGAGACGTGAGTGAGTACATTATCGAGACGATCGGGCGGGGAATCATCGAGACACTTCAGATGACCTTCTTCGCATCGCTCCTTGCTTACGCGGCGGGACTGCCTCTCGGAATCCTGCTGTACACAACCGCGAAGGGGAGGATCCTGGCGAACCGGCCCGTCAATCTGGTCCTTGGGTTCATCGTGAACATCATGAGGTCGCTGCCGTTTCTGATCCTTCTCGTGCTGCTGATCCCGTTTACGAGGTTTCTGACGGGCTCATCGATCGGGACGACCGCCTCCGTCGTGCCTCTGACGGTGGGGGCAATCCCGATCGTCGCCAGAATGGTGGAGTCGTCGCTCTCGGAAGTGCCTGACGGAATCATCGAGGCGGCGGAATCCATGGGCGCCTCACCGCTCTTCATCATACTGCATTTCATTTTACCGGAGGCGACGCCTTCCCTTGTCTTCGGAGCCGCGATCAATATCGCGACGGTGCTCGGCTACTCCGCCATGGCAGGTGTGATCGGCGGGGGAGGTCTGGGAGCGATCGCACTTCAATACGGGTACTACAGGTACCAGAAGGATGTCCTCTTTACAACCGTGTCAATTCTGGTGGTCATGGTCATGCTGATACAGGAAAGCGGCAGCCTGATCACCCGAAAAATAAGAAAATAAAAAGGAGAAAAATTATGAAAAAGAAAATCGCTGCACTGGTGCTGACATTTGTATTTGCCTTATCGGCGGCTGCCTGCGGGAGTTCGGCTGCCGGGGACGGAGGAAGCGCTGCGGCCGGGACCGCGGAGGAGGCGGCAGAGGTAACCATCAAGGTGGGAGCCAACATTACACCTCACTCGGAGATCCTTGAGCAGGCGAAGCCGCTCCTTAAGGAGAAAGGCATCAATCTCGAAGTCGTACAGCTCGAGGATTCCATCACACCGAACACCGGCGTGATCGAAGGAAGCCTTGACGCTAACTATTTCCAGCATGTTCCCTATCTTGAACAGTTCAACAAGGAGAACGGCTCGGATCTGGTCTCCATCGGAGCGATCCATTATGAACCCTTCGGGATCTATGCGGGCAGGACAGCCAGCCTCTCCGAGCTTCCTGACGGTGCTCTGGTCGCGGTGCCGAACAACGTGACGAACGAGGCGAGAGCGCTGCTGCTTCTGGCCCAGGAAGGCCTCCTTACCCTGAAGGAGGACGCAGGCATCAAGGCTACCGTGGAAGATATCACGGAGAATCCGAAAAACATCAGCTTCAAGGAGCTGGCTCCCGAGCAGCTGGTTGCGGCACTGCCGGACGTTGACATCGCGGTCATCAACGGCAATTACGCGATCGAGGGCGGTCTGCATGTGAGCGAAGCGCTGGCTGTAGAGGCAAATGACGGACTCGCGGCGGAAACCTACGGAAATATCATCGCCACCTCCCCGGAAAAGGAGAAGGACGAAGCCCTGCTCACACTTGTGGAGGTTCTTCAGGGCGAGGAGATCAGCAAGTACATCAAGGAGACATATGGCGGAGCAGTAGTGCCGCTTAAGTGAAGGAGGCAGCGGAATGATCGGGTTTGAGTATTACAACCCCGCAAGGATCGTATTCGGGGAGGACAGTGCAGGGCGGCTGAAAGAGCTGCTCCGGGATCAGGGCGTCACATCGCTGCTCCTTGTCTACAGCGGAGATTTTGTAAGGAAGCTCGGCATCTATGCGGCGGTCGAAGACGCGGTGAAGGAACTGGGGATCAGATTTTCGGAAAACGGAAATGTCGTGCCCAACCCCTCCATCGACCTGGTGCGGGAGCTCTCGGCGCAGGGAAAGAGGGAGCAGGTGGACTTCATCCTCGCCGTGGGCGGAGGCAGCTCCATTGACACCGCAAAGGCGGCGGCACTGGGAATCCCCTACGAGGGAGACGTGTGGGACTTCTTTGAGAAGGGAATCTCGCCTAAGGAGGTGCTCCCGGTCGGAGTGATCGCGACGACGGCCTCCAGCGGCTCGGAAACGTCCAACGCGGCGATCCTCTCGAACGGAGAATGGAAGCTCGGCTTTGAAGATGACCGGATCATCCCGAAGTTTGCAATCATGAATCCCGCCTATACGGTGAACCTGCCGGCGTATCAGACTTTTGTCGGGATTGCAGACGTGCTCTCGCATCTTCTGGAGAGATATTTCTCGGATGAGCGGTATTCGGACACGACAGATTACCTGATCGAGGGCGCCGTGAGAGCCCTGCTCGTCAACACGGACAGGCTGCTCAAAAATCCGAAGGACCTCAATGCGAGAGGGGAGATCCAGTGGCTCGCCAGCGTGGCCCACGGAGGTTTCCTGGATGCGGGAAGGCGGGCTGACTGGGGCTCGCACAGAATCGAGCATGAGCTGTCCGCCCAGTACAATCTGACCCACGGCGAGGGGATGGCGGTCGCGATGACTGCCTGGACGAAATACGCCGCGGTGAGGAAGCCCTGGCGGCCGGCGCTTCTGGCAGCCAGAGTCTTCGGAGCCGATCCTTACAATTACACGGAAGAAGAGAGAGCCTTCATGCTCGCTGATGAGCTGGAAAAATTCTTCAGAAAGATCGGCCTTCGCGTAAAGCTTTCGGAGTTTGCAATCGACGGCAGGGATTTTGAGGTTATGGCCGGCCGGGCGACGAGAAACGGCAGTGTCGGACACTACATTCCGCTGGATTCCGGCGCGATCCGGGAGATCCTGGCGCTGGCACTGTAAAGAATAACATGCAGAATTTATGAAAGGAGTAGAAAAATGGCAAGAGTAGCATTAAAACAGGCAGATGAACTTACGGGAGAGGCGAGAAAGGCTTACGAAGCCCTGGAGGCCGCAGGGAAGGTGACCAATATGAAGCTGGTCATGCTTCAGGATTACGGGACATACAAGGCATTTATGGGCTGGTACGACTCCTGGGAGAGTCTTGTAAAGACGGTCGGACTGCGGGCGGCAACGATCTACGCGCATTCCGTCTCCACCACAAACGGCTGCATGCTCTGCTCGCTGTTCTTTATCAGTGATCTAAAGGAGCTGGGGCTCGACCCGAACAGCTTTGAGGTCTCCCGGAACGAGGAGCTTCTGCAGCAGCTGGGCCGGCAGATCGTAAAGGACCCCACCAAAGTATCGGATGAACTCCTGAACGGCCTCAGGGAATTCTACAGCGATGAGGAGATCATCATCATCGTCGGATTCGGGGCTCAGATGCAGGCGACGAACAATTTCAATTCGGTCCTCGGCGTTGACATTGACAAACGTCTCCTGCCGCTTAAGGATCAGTTCAAGCCGGCGACATGGAGAGACGCCCTGGAAGCATAAAGAAAACAGATAAGAACCCGCCCCTTTACGGAGCGGGTTTTTTATGTTCAGGCCAGTGTGTCGTTGACTGCCTCGGCGACGGCCGGAACCGTAAGACCGATGATCACCTGAACGCTGTCTTTTCCCGGCGTGATCACGCCTTTGGCGCCCGAGGCGGTCAGAACCGCTTTCTCCACCAGCGCCGAGTCCCTTACCTCCACCCGCAGTCTGGTTGCGCAGTGGTCGATGGAGAGGATATTTTCCTTTCCGCCGAGACCTCGTATGATCCCGGGGATATGGACGCCGTTTACGGTCTCCGAGCCCTGTGCGGAACGCACCGGGGCTTCGGCGTCCTCCGCGGGTGCGTCCTCGCGGCCCGGCGTCTTTAAGTCAAACGCAGTGATGAGCACGCGGAAGACCAGATAGAAGGCTGCGAAGGCAGCGGCCCCTAAGGGGATGATGAGCCACGTTTTTGCAGCCGCCGGAAGGGAGGCGGAGAAAACGAGGTCGGCCGCTCCGCCTGAAAATGCAAACCCCGCGCGGAACCCCGTGATCGCGGTGATCCAGGTAAACACTCCGTAGAGGAGCGCATAGACGACGTAGAGAACCGGAGCCGCGAACATGAACGCGAACTCGAAAGGCTCCGTGATGCCGCAGACAAACGCGCAGACGGCGGCGGAAGCCAGGACGCCGACGGCATATTTCCGCCGGTCGCTCTTTGCGGTGTGGATCATGGCGAGGGCAGCTCCGGGAACGCCGAACATCATGCACGGGAAAAAGCCGGACATGTAGATGCCCAGGGACCAGGAGACATCCGCGCTTGTTTCGCCCGCCCAGAAATGGGTGAGATCGCCGAGACCGATCGTGTCGAACCAGAAGACGTTGTTGAGCGCATGGTGCAGGCCGACCGGTATGAGGAGCCGGTTCAAAAACGCGTAGACCGCGGCGCCGAAGGCGCCCATCCCGGCGATCCCTTTACCGAGGGCGACCAGGCCGGAGAAGAGGAGCGGCCAGACAAAAGCCAGGAGAGCCGCGGCCAGGATCGAGACGATGCCGGCGGCGATCACGGTGCTCCGCTTGCCGCTGAAAAATGCAAGCCACTCCGGAAGCTTCGTGTCCTTGAAGCGGTTGTAGCAGCCCGCGCCGATGAGGCCGGACAGGATGCCGATGAAGGGGTTCTCGATCTTCTGGAAGGCGAGGAGGGCCTCCGGATCGCTCGCAAGGGAGACAACGATCGTCTTCACGAAATCCGCGTTGAGAAGACTCGTGATCATGAGCCAGGAGACGAGAGAGGTGATCGCAGCGGTCCGGTCGCCCTTGTCCGCCATGCCGACGCCGACTCCGACGGCAAAAAGGAGCGCCATGTGGCCGATCAGGGCCTCGCCAGCCTTGACGAGATAGAGGCCGATGATCGCGATTACGCCGTCCGGTGCGCCTCCCTGCATGGAGGCGGGGCAGAGAAGGTAGCCGAAGCCCATGAGGAGCCCGCAGAGCGGGAGGGCGGCGACCGGGAGCATGATGGATTTTCCGAGGTTTTGCAGGAATTTCATTTTCAGTATATCCCTTCTTTTTTGTGAGAAACACAGCGGTTCATATAGGCTCATTATAACACATGTCCGCGGAGGCCGCCACCGGCGGAAGGGGCGGCATCTCCTTTGGAAAGCTGATTTTACCCTTGTAAGAGATCGTTGGAACAGATAGAATAAAGATACAGACTTGTATATAATCGACTCACAAAACGGGATTGGAAGACGGACATGAGACATTTTTTGCATAGAGGAATGAAGGGGGCATATTGTATGGGCATTGCGGCAGCGATGCTCCTTCTTGCGGGATGCGGGAGACCGGAGGAGACGTCGGCAGAGCCCGCCGACACCCCGCCGGAGGTGACTGAGGCCCCGGAGGATACCGGGGCAGTGTGGACGCTGACCCAGCACGCCGACACGTCGGGCCTTCAGTGCATGTTCTACACGCTGCACAATGAGTCGGATGGATACCTTATCGTGATCGACGGAGGCAATCCGGAAAATGAAGCCCACGTCCGGGACGTGATCCGCGAAAACGGGGGCGTCGTGAACGCGTGGTTTGTCACACATTTTCACGGGGATCATGCCTCGGTTTTCAACGCCGTGTACGCGGATCCGGGGGACATCTCCATCGAAAACGTGTACACCACTAACCTTGACCGGGACATCTTCTACTCCGTGGCCCATGAGTGGGATACGCCGGAGACGTTCGACAAGTTTTGTGAGCTGGCGGAGAATGCCCCCGACATAAAGCGCCTGCACGCCGATGATGAGCTTGATCTGGACGGTCTCACGGTCGAGGTCTTCAATGCCGGAGAACCGGGGAGAGAGGAGCTGTACGGCGATGATATCCCCAACAACTGCTCCCTTGTGATGAAGATCAGCGGCCGGAAGGACAGCCTGCTCATCCTGGGGGACGCCCATACGGACACGCTCGGGTCTTTCCTTATCGCGAATTACGGGGACAGGCTCAAAGCGGAGTATGTGCAGACCGGCCACCACGGGAACAACTCCTTCCCGACCTCATTTTACGATGCGGTCGGCGGAAGAACTGCATTTTTTGACTCCCCGTCGTGGGTCATGACGGAGGAGAAGTATACGGCTGACGAGCTTGAGGCATATTTTCATGAGAGGGGTGCCGTTACGTATGATTTCCGCACGGCGCCGAATGCATTTTTATTTGAGTAGGAACGTAAAAAATTAACGAGGAAACGAGAGGTTTTGTATGAGGAAGAAAGCTCTGAGAAAGGGATGCTCGCTGCTTGTGCTGACCAGAAGGACGGCGAATTAAAAACGGAAAGAATACGGAGGCGCAATAAGGGGAGTCCGGCAGACGGACTCCCCTTATGATTTCCGGCGAAACGGATCGCCGGGAAATCTATAGCCGGGCAGACGGGCTCTTCATCTGTCTGTACAGCTTCACGGCAATAAATACGGTCACGATCATCCAGATGCCGCCCCATACCTCAGTGGCCGGAAGCGGAACGACGCCTCTCTGGTACAGAGCCGCGAAGGTGTCCGCCAGCATATGAAGAATAATTGCCAGCGGAAGATACCTCTTCTTTTCATTTTCAATGCCGTAATATACGATGACGGTAAAACCGATATGGATGAACATCGCAATCAGACGCTCCGCGATGTTCATCGCCGCTGCGGCGTAGTTAAACGAGGCTGCGGTCATAACCGCCGGAAGCGCAGCCGCGGCGGTTTCCTCCGTGATGTTCAGGGTCTTAAGAGCATTTTGCAGGTCTCCCTGAGAGAACAGCACCGCGACGACCAGATAGGAGATCATCGCAGGCAGAAGAACCGACAATATCTCGATCCCGCCGTGACCGATTCCGTACAGGACCGCATTTTCACGGGTGCGGTTCTTTTTCATGAAATACTTCAGGATGATATACCGCCCGCACTCCTCGAAGACACCCGCCATGGAGGCTCCGTATAAGACGTAGGCGGCTGTATTTCCGTTAATGAAGCGGGAGACCGGGTTGTCCGCAATAATGCAGAAGTAGTGTACGCCGAGCTCGAGCACGCGGGCCGAGATGATAAATCCTGCGGCTCCCGCGATCAGCCAGCGGATATTTATCTGCTTTTTATGCTTCACGCACCAGTAAAGAGAGAAGACGACCGGGATCGCGATCATCAGAATGACCGTGAGGCTGAGTGACGGAATGCTGCTTCTGCCGATGACGATATTTTCAAACGCGTTCATGTTTCTTCACCTCCCCAGACTTCGACACAAAAGCCCTTGTGACCGCAGGCGGTGCAGGTGAGCCTGCGGGCTGTCGGCGTGTGATTTGCAAAAAATGCTTCCCTCAGCGTGGGCCTGAATATCTCGTGGCATTCCGGGCAGATGTATTTCACATGCCGGAAATAGTAGCGGCTCCACAGGACGCCCCAGGGGATTGCAGCGAGGAGCCAGACGATGAACGGCCACCAGACGCCCCGGACGATCCAGAAGATGGTGGAGAACCATTGCAGGGCCGTGAGCGGAAGCCCGGTCAGGACAGCCAAAAGGCGCATCTTCTTCAGTTTTTTTCTGCTTTCCATGATTACGGCTATGTCACCGATGGATTCGAGAGAGAATGTTTTTTGGTTTTTCAGTCCGTTTTTCAGCTCCCGGAGTTTATCCAGCTTCTCCCGTTTCAGGGAGATCTCCTCCGAAAGGGCTTTCTCCTGCTGCTCAATCAGCAGCGAGATCACCTTCTCGGGGTGCTCTTCGTTCAGGATCTTATGAATGGCGTCGATCGGCAGATCCGCTTCGCGCAGGAAGCATATGATCTTCAGACGCTTTACATCGTCTTCCGAGTAGAGACGCCTTCCGCCTTCGGAAAGCTCGCTCGGAACCAGGATACCCCTGGAATCATAGTACTGAACCGTTCGGACTGTGACACCGCATAGCTTTGCAATCTCTCCCGTCGTGTATTTTGACACAGCGCTTCACCTCCTTCAGGCTAAGAATAGCTTATGACGCAGCGTCACGAGCAATACCTTACGCAGGGGGATTTTTAAAAGGCTGAAAACCCGTGATGCTTATTGACTGTCAGGTCAGGAAGATAGTCTATCCGGCAAACTCAAATAGAATTATCAGCCTATGGTTTTATAATAACATGAGCTTCTGATTATTTCTACCATGCTGACAAAAAAGCCAGGCAGGAGCGCCTGCGTGATGCCCTTAACAGCTTGACGATTAATGTCAAAAGTAATCAACTGATTGCAATCGAAGTTCGCCTGTGATATACTGAAGCTGAGAAAAAAGACACATTCACTGCGATTGGAGGTAAAGAAAATGGCAAGCACACTGGTTCAATTCCGAACAGAAGAGACGGAAAAACTGAAATCTGTTCAGATTCTTGAAAAGCTGGGACTTTCACTTCCGGCATATCTTCGGATGTGCATGTCCAGACTGAATCAGGAAAATGGGATTCCCTTCAGCATGAAGCTGGAAGAAGAACAAAACCCGGGCATTCGTGCACTGCAGAGAGCAAGCCGGATTGCCGAGGAGTATGGTATTTCAGATATGTCATTGGATGAAATCAATGCCGAAATTGCTGAATCGAGGAAGTAACAGCCTATGAAATATTATGCAGTAATCGATACCAATGTCCTCGTCTCAGCGATGCTCAAACATCACTCTGTCCCGGGCAGTATCATCGACCTGGCATTCGACGGTCCGATCGTGCCGGTTCTGAATAATGCAATTGAGAAGGAATACCGGGAAGTTCTGTCACGTCCGAAGTTTCATCTTCCCTCAGATCTGGTCGAAGACATCCTGTCATCATTTCATCAAAGAGGCCTCTATGTTGATGCGGAAGAACTTGATCTTGAACTCCCCGATCCGAAAGACCGGGTTTTTTATGAAGTTGTCATGGAAGAACGTAAAGAAGAGGATGCTTACCTGGTTACCGGCAATATAAAGCATTTCCCGGAAAAACCATATGTCGTAACGCCGAGGCAGATGCTGAATATTATATTGGAAGATCGGGAGAATTATTAGAAGGGACCATCACCGATCAATGTGACAGCTGCCTGAAGGGCCGGACGCAGATGCCCGGTGACGGATATATTATCAAGATTGCATTGCACTTTCATGTATCCTGCGCCAGTACGCGGGAACATGTCAATAAGCTGGAATCTGTCATTAAAGAGCACCCTCCTGCAAAGCGTCAATCAGTACCTTGCCTGCCGCAAAGCAATTCTGCATGGCTGTTTCAAAAATATCCACGGATTCCATGCTGTCTACCGATGCGAGATGATCATCGGATTCTGCTCCCCACAGAATCTCAGGTGTCACTCCGTCCGGAAATACATCCATATTCACCCCGGTACGCAGGATGATCAGTCGATCAAGCATTCCGAAAGATTTTACCGCCAGTCCGACGGCAACATCTTCCATTTCCGTAACAGCATACGGATCGCTGCATCCGTAGGTTTCCGTGATCAGCAGGGCGTTCTGATGGTCATATTGGCCTTTCCAGAAATTATCGCCGGTCACAGATGTGCCGCGCATGACCTGCGGCTGCCGGTCAGCCCATGCCTCGTTCGGATATTCTCTTTTGAGAAAACTCTCGGTGTTGTCTGTTGTCTCAAGAGGTATGTCTTTTATAAGAGCGAACACGCGGTCTGTCAGCTCCTTATCGAGCCGGACAACGGCGCTGTCGTCAAAGCTCTCATCATGAAACCAGGTCGTTTCGGAGCTGCTGTCTGTTTCCCGCGGATCCGCCTGATGCCCAAGGTCATAGTCGACCGCGGCGGTAATCACACAGACATCGCCCGGAATTCCATACCCCTCCGCTGAACCGGCGCAGCCGACAGACAGAACATAGGCATCGGAGAAATCAAATCGCGTGTCCGAAAGGACAGCCGCTGTATTTAAGGCAGCAGCGACCTTTCCCTGGCCGACGAGACACAGCGCAATGCCGTCTTTGTAATAGAGGTCAATGGTACCGGGAGTCCCGTTGATTTGATATGTGTCTCCTCCGGCAAGATATTCCTCATAGAAACACTGCGCCTCTCCGGGGAAATCTCCGGCCATATCACCTACCTCGAATTTCGGAAGAATCAGAACTCGTACGGGATTCCGCTCATCCGATGCCCGGGAGGAACATCCTGTAAGAATACCGATTGTAAGAATCATGGGAAGAATCACTGCAGAGGCAGCGATCCGTTTAATTGGCACTGAGGTCATCGTAAGCCATTCTCCTTCCATTTACTGTAGAAATTCCGACTGTCAGCCCATTTTCTTCAGGAATGTGTCAGCAGACAGACGGTCTCGATGTGTGAGTCTTTGCCCAAACTCAGTGACATATCCTCATCGGTGATCGGGAGTTTGAATATAATAGATTTCAGCCACTGTCCATTGGGCTGCCGTTCCTCATAGATCTGAATCTCATCGATCAAGGACTCCATCAGGTGTCTGCGTTCGGCCTCGTCCATGACCGCGTACATTTTATCAAAATAAAACAGGATTTTGTAGATGTTATCTCCTGTTATTTTCTCCGCTTCAATTGTTCTCTTCTTTGCTTTGGCATCCAGCAAGAGCTCTTCCAGTTCATCGATCCGATCATATGCTTTTGACAAGCGGTCTTCCAGATCAGACTTCCGACGGGTATAGTGTTTATCATCGAAGTCCAGTCTATCGATCTCTACCAGCAGCCTGCTTTTCAGAGAATAGAAGTGACGCAGCTCTTTTTCATAGTTTTCGATCTCCTGATCGATCGCTGCAGTATCCACCTTCATATTGATCTTGGACTGCATCAAAGCCGCAAACTTGGGTTTCTTGACCAATGCGGTGATAACTTCGGCTACCGCATTATCCAGGACCTCTTCACTGATCTGCCTCTTGTAATCACACTTATGGCCTCGCGTCGATAAACGGTGTTTAAAGCCATAGAAATAATAGTCCTTGTATTTCTTTCCATCGCGGTGCTTAACGCTCTTATTTCCGTACATTCCGGCGCCACAGAGCGGGCATTTCATGATCCCGGTCAACAGATGAATCCGCTCATTTTTGCCGCGGTTTACTGCTCATATTTCTTCGCTTGGGCTTCAGCCTTCACCTGAGCCGCCTGCCAGTCATCTTTCATAGTTGTTAAGGTCCGCAAAGGTCTTCATACAGGACTTCGGCGCGTCCGGAGAGTATCCATCGGCCTGCATGGCAGTGGATACCCGGGTATATGTGTAAACTTTTATTTTGCCGTCTGACATGCTACGGTCTCCATTCAATCATTACGTCTTCGAAACACCTTATTTAATCGTGATGTACTTCTGCAGCCGACTGTTCGGCTTCTCTGGTACAGTCATGGCCAATCTCCCTTGCTCCAGTAAAGGGTTCAGCCGCTTACGGACGCTTCGCTTATCCTTATATCCCAGAAAAGCTGCAATCTCTAATATTCCTCTGGGAGTCATACAGAATTCTAATATCTTTTCTTCATCAGTCTTACTCTGCAAATCTCCGACTGGTACATTACTTTCTTTGACTGGTGCATCGACTGGTACATTTTCTCCCTCGACTGGTGCATCCACCCCTTTTCCAATCCGTTCAAACGGAATTGTCACTTTTATATTATTTTCTGCAAAATGGAAAGCCTCTTTACCATAGGCCTCGACAATCGCGGGAACTCCGCGCCCTGTCTGCTCACTGATGTGAAGCTGCAGAATGATCTTCGCAAGTTTTTCATTGACCGGGACAGACTCTCCCGAGAAAAACCCATCCATTGTCTGCTTCGGAGGGAGCGTGCCTCTGGAAAGGATCTCGATCCGATCCTCAAATACCGTAAATGCCGGGGCTCCGTCCAGCCAATGGTTATGGACAAATGCATTTATGACGGCCTCTCGGTAGGCATTCTGATTGAAAAGCATCACTTCTTTTCGTTCTACCACACGGTCCCGCTCATCGGCCTGGGGAACATTCAGTACCTCACCATAACGCAGGATTCCGTCCAGTGAATAGAGCAGGCAATCGTTGCCGAATTCACGAACCGCGTACATCGTGGAAGCCTTCGTTTTTCCGGTAAACAGTCCAAAACGGATCGGAATCTGACTGTTGTCAGAAAGCAATTGGGCCATCACATTGTATTTGCCGTCGGCTGTCAGCAGGTTTAGATTTTTCTTAAATGTCCTTTGATTCAGTACAATCCCTTTAGACCCATAATATGCAAACAGCTTGTTAAAGGTCAGATCCTGGTAATCAGAGGCTGCCTTCTCGATTGTAGGCATCTCGCCGCGAAGTGCCATAAAAAGCTGAGCTTCACGTTCGGGATAATCCATCAGGTTGACTTTGCTGGACCCGATACGGTAGTATCTGACCTTATCAAAGGCTGTCGGCACATCTTTTGCTGCGGGAATGACCAGGACAACAATTCGTTTACCGTGAAATATGATCTCGTGAAACTTAATATCCAGATCCGGCTTTAACTGGCGGGCGAAATAATGCTCCAATGGCTCGTTCTTTACGTCTCTGTGATAATCAAAATCTGTCCCGACAACACTATGAGTCGTATCCTCTATTCCCCAGACAAAATAAGCCTGATTCTGGCCTGCTGCTGCGGCAACATTGGACATCCCGGAAATATACTCTCCAAGTTGATGCGGCTCGAACCAGTTCTCTTTAAATTCGAACCAGTCCTCCTCATAGTCGTGAGCGATCAGTTTCTCCAAAATAACATCCAACTTTTCAGCCACAATGATTACCTCTTATTCTTTCGTGTTTTCCAGCATATTCATATAGGCGAGCAGACGCTTTTTTTTATCCTCGGAGAAAGCACGGAAGCTTACTATCAGCTGACCTTCTGCTTCCTTCCCAAAATCCGTTTCTATGTAGGGAAAGCTGCCGGGCGTTTCGGCCCGACCCTTTCCGGTCAGGAGCGTTTCAGGAGAAATCCGCAAAGCCTCACAAATCACCATAATCTTATCTGCCCCGGGATTGGTCTTCTTGATCCGCCAATCGCTGATCGTTTTGGTAGAGATCCCGGTTATTTTTGACAACCTGTATTGGGTGATTCCTTGTTCTTCCATGATCTGAAACATACGCTCGCTGATGGTCATGATGCTTTCTCCTCAAAATCAAAAATCTGTATATGCGGACTATACCATATATCCGCTTTCATTTCCAGAGGAAGTTTTGCATCGCCTTCTTTTCTGGCCTGCAGGCTTTTCTTCGGCTTTCACTCATCTAACGTTTGAGAACAGGGAAGTGTTTTTTAAAAATCAAAAAAGGTTGAAAAAGCCTCCTGCTTTCACATCATAGCAGGAGGCTGCATATCATACTGTTGGCAATCCAGATTGCAGTATCAATAATCATTCTTTTGCAAACACTGTTGGCTTGCTCATCAGAGCATTTGTTCCAATCTTTTTGCTCTCTCGCAGGCAAGTCTTAGGAACTGCCGAATGTCCAAATGTGTGTAATCCCAGTTCATCGGCTCCAGCATTATTGCCCCGGAATATCCCGTTTGCTTTATTTTTTCCATAACAACAGGCCAATTTACCTTACCGTCATATTTTACTTTTAACAGCAGTCAAATCCAGTTCGTCCATATCGGTCTGAACGCTGATGTGGTGCTTCGCTTCAGAAAGTTTTGACAATGCACATACCGTCTCCACATGCCCCGTATGCGGAAACATGTCGCACGGCCGCACCCTCGCAAGCTCGTAGCGGACCCCCTCGCCATCGGCGCAGAGAATCTTAAGGTCCCGGGCGAGCGTCGCCGAGTCGCAGCTCACGTACACCACGCGGTCCGGCGCGAGAGCACGGATCGTGTGAAGGAGAGAGGCCTCGCAGCCCTTCCGCGGGGGATCGACGACGATGACGTCGGGGCGGACGAGGGGTGTATGTTCATCAAAATACCCGCGCTCCGCCACGTCCTCCGCCGCGGCGGTGAAGAAGTGGGTGTTTGTAAGGCCGTTGCGGGCGGCATTTTCCTTCGCGTCGAGAATCGCCTCGGGCACAATCTCGACCCCGTAGACGTCCTTCGCATGCGGCGCGAGGAAATGGGAGATCGTCCCGATCCCGCAGTAGAGGTCGAAGACGGTCTCATTGCCGGTGAGCCCCGCAAACTCCACCGCGGTGCCGTAGAGCTTCACGGTCTGCACTGGATTCACCTGGTAGAAGGAGAGTGGAGAGATGCGGAAGGAGAAGCCGCCCAATGTGTCGAAAATGAAGGGCGGGCCGAAGAGCGGGAGCACTTCATTTCCGAGGATCACGTTGGTGCGCTTTTCGTTTACATTGAGGCAGATGCTCTTAATCACGGCGCCGTCCGGGAAAGGAGAGAGGGCAAGGAGTTTCTCAACCAGCTGCCCGGCCTTCGGGAGCCTGCGCCCGTTGATCACAAGGCAGATGAGGACCTCGCCGCTCGTGAATCCCTCGCGGATGAGGACGTGGCGGAGGAGACCCGTGCCGGCGGCCTCGTCGTAGGCGGGGATATGATGCTCCTCCGCGAAGGCGAGGATCGCCCTCAGGATGTCCGCATTGCGGGCGGGGGCCAGCATGCAGTCCCGGATGTCGATGATGTCGTGGGTGCGGCCGGCGTAGAAGCCGGTCGTAAGGCGGCCGGGCTCCTTCTTCGAGGTCCCGACAGGATACTGGGCCTTGTTGCGGTAGCGGAAGGGCTCCTCCATGCCGATGATGGGCTCCATGGGGATGTCCGAAAAGCCGCCGAGGCGCGTGAGATTCCGCCTGACAAGGTCCTCCTTGAAGGCGAGCTGCTTCTCGTAGGCAAGCTCCTGCATGCGGCACCCGCCGCAGCTTCTGGCCTTCGGGCAGGCCGGGGCGACCCGGTCGGGGGAGGAGACGAGCACCTGCTCGACTCTCGCGTAGGCGTAGGTCTTTTTCGGTCTCGTCACGCGGGCGAGGACCGTGTCGCCGATCAAGGCGTCTTTCACAAAAAGGGTGAAGCCATCGGAGTGCCCGATGCCTTCACCGTCGTTTGTCATGTCTTCGATATATACTTTAATAAGGTCGTTTTTCTGCATGCTTATTCTCCGGTCCTGCGAAGGTTGGAGTCAAAGAAGCGGTTGAAGCCGAGCCATTCCATCTCGGGTGAGGCGGATTCCAGCACCTCGGTCATGGTCTCGAGCTTGGCGTCCGTGTTGTCGGCCAGGTTCAGGGCGAGGGCCTCGATGATCGCGGGCTTTTTGGGCGAGCCGTACTCGTACTCCCCGTGATGGGCTAAAATGCAGTGCTTGACTTCCGTCTCGAGCTTCTTCGGGAAATCCGGGATGCGGGTCACATGGTCGTGGACCATCTCCGCACCGATCATGATGTGGCCTAAGAGCTGGCCGTCGTCGGTGTATTCATTTACCGGAAAATCGGAGAGCTCCGAGACCTTGCCGATGTCATGCAGCATCGCTGCGGTGAGGAGAAGGTCGCGGTTGATCGCCGGGTAGGTGGAGGCGAAGTAGTCGCAGAGCTTCGTGACCGAGAGCGTGTGCTCGAGAAGGCCGCCGACGAAGCTGTGGTGGACGGTCTTTGCGGCCGAGTGGCCGGCGAAGGCGATGATGAAGTCCCGGTCCTCCACGAAAAAGCTCTTTAGGAGAGCGGAGAGGTAGGGATTCTCCACGGTGCCGATGAGCTTTACGAGCTCGTTGAACATCACCTTGCGGTTCTTTTTGGTCATCGGGAGGTAGTCGGCGGCGATGTACTCGCCCGGATCGGCCTTCCGGACCTGCTTTAGGGAAGCCTGCAGAGCTCCGTTGAACATGCTGACGCTGCCGGCGACGTAGACGTAGTCGAGGACGTCGAACTCATGGATCGCATCCGAGTTCGGGTCCCAGATCTTTGCGTCGAGCTGGCCGGTCTTGTCCTGCAGGATGACATTTTCATAGTTGCGGCCGTTCTTGGTGACGGCGGACTGCTTATGTTTGACGAGATAGACATCCTGAATGCGGCTGCCGTCCCGAAGTTCACTGATATAGCGCATAATTCTCCGTTTCTTTTGCAAAATAATAGTGGCTCCTTAAAGTATCTGCGCCTTAGGGAGCCTTGTCAAGTTTTTATTTTCATTCGTTCAGGAAAGCTCTCCGATCTGCACCGTGAGCGGGATCTCAACGTACCCTTCCGCGCCGTTCCGAAGGACGGTCAGGGAAACCTCCGTGCCCGGCACAAAGTCCATCAGGCGCTCGTGGAGGGCGCGCAGGGTGAGGACATTTTTATCATCGATGACGGTGATGATGTCGCCGGGCTGGACGCCTGCCGCGAAGGCCGGCGAGTCGGCGAGAGCCTCCGTCACGTAGATGCCCGTCGGAAGGCCGGTCTTCTCGGAGACCGAAACGCTGATATCCTGGCCGCGGATTCCGAGATAGGGGATCGGGCTGCCGTTCGAGAGGAGCTCGATCGTGGACTTCATAAGGGAGATCGGGATCGCCGTGATGATGCCGGTTCCGGTGGGAGCGTACTGCTGGGCAATGAAGCCGACGACTTTTCCGTCTGTGTTATAGAGGACGCCGCTTCCCGCGGAGGTGCCCTCGATATCGGTCGTTATGAGCGGGAAGGAGCCGTCGACGAGCGAGACGGGGGTCTCAAGGGAGGTGACATGGCCGCAGGCGAAGGAGCCGGCATTGCCGGTCGGGCTTCCGAGCGCGATCAGGGCGTCGCCTAAAAGAAGCGAGTAGGAATTGCCGAGCTCGGCCGGGACGGCCGTCCTCTGCAGCTGCTCAGGAAGTCCTTCCCTAAGGACGCTGAGGACGGTGAGGCCCACCGACGGGTCAGACTTCAGGAAGGAGGCATCGGCGATCGTGTTGTCATGAAAGGTGACGGCGATGCGCTCCGACCCGTCAAGCACCCGGCTTTCGACCAGAATGAGGAGGCTCTGTCCGTTGTCGGCCGCGATCACACCGCTGACGGTGCGGCCCACAACGGTCTCCTGGTGGAACCAGTCCTCCTGGCTTGAGAGACCGGTCACGGTGACGACGGAGCATTTTGCCCGGTCCGCGACGGACCGCATGGCCGCGTAGAACTGCCGGTCGGCTTCGATGGCCAGGGCATTTTTCTCCTCCGGGGTGAGCGACGGAGTCGGCGAGGGAACCGGCGTCTCCGCCGGCACGGAATCGGACTCCCCGGAAGAATCCGTACCCTCAGCCGGGGACGTGTCGGAGAGTTCACCCTCTGAGCTGTCGTCCCGGGGGATCGAGACCGTCTGGGCAGGGGTCCCGGACACGTTTGAGACCGCCCTGAAGGTCAGGCCGGCAACGCTGCCGAAGAGCACTGCGGAAGCGGCAATCGCAAGGAGGCGGTACAGGATATCCCGGGCCGTCAGAGGCTTCTGCTTCACGGTCTCCCTGAGGAAGGCATAGTCGTTTTCACTGTCCGGCGAGCCCGGATCATTGGTTTTGTTATCGTTTTCCTGATTCATGATGATTTCCTGCTTGCTAAAGGGAAAATGTTGGAAAAACTTTTTTTATTTTACCAATGATATATGAACAATCTATGAATAGAAAATAGCTATCTTATAAAAAGTGAGGGTTTCGACGCCCGGGGACGGTTCTTCGCGGAGGGGGACGGTTCTTCGCCGCGAAGAACCGTCCCCCTCCGCGAAGAACCGTCCCCGGGCGTCGAATGGTCTTGACAACCCCGAAAAATGCGGTACAATCAAAAAAAGTTAGTAAAGACTAATTTAAGCGGGGGCATCCATGTATCTTGAAATCAAAGACCTGAAGAAAAGCTATAAGAGCGGGGAGGAGAGCGTTCTGATCCTGAAAGGCCTCTCCGCCTCGGTGGACAAAGGAAAGATGTGCGTCATCGAGGGGCCGAGCGGCTCCGGAAAATCCACATTTTTAAACTGTATAGGCGGGCTGGACGCCGCGGACTCCGGCTCCATCACCGTGGACGGGCAGGAGGTCGTCGGGTTATCGGCGGCTAAACTCTCGCTGTACCGGCGGGAGAACCTGGGGTTCATTTTCCAGTTCTACAACCTGGTGCCGAACCTGACGGTCCGGGAGAACATCGAAGTCTGCCGGTACCTCTCGCCGAACCCGCTCGACATCGACGAGATGATGGAGAGCCTGGGGATCCTCGCCTATAAAAACAAATTCCCCTCCCAGCTCTCGGGCGGCCAGCAGCAGCGCTGCGCGATCGCCCGGGCCCTCGTCAAGAACCCCAAGCTTCTTCTGTGCGACGAGCCGACCGGAGCGCTCGATTCGGTGACCTCGCGGAGCATTCTCATGCTGCTGGAAGAGGTAAACCGGAAATACGGGACCACGATGCTGATCGTGACCCACAACAACGCGATCCGGCAGATGGTCCATCAGGTCATCGAGATCCGCGACGGCAGAATCACGAAAAACTATGAAAATGAAGTCCGAAAGCCGGCTTCGGAACTCGAGGACATCTGATGCAGAACATACTTGGGAAGAGAGTTTTAAGAGACTTAAGAGCGCATTCTCTGCGCTGGTCGGCGCTTTTCGGCCTCATTGTGATGGGGACGTACATGATCGTAAGCCTCCTCGGAGCCGCCGAGATCGTGATCCGGGAGGCCCGGGCCCATGCGAAAGACAATCAGGTCGAGGACGGACAGTTTACGACCTTCCTGCCGCTTAAGGCATCGGAGGAGGCGGAGCTCACCGATGCGGGGATTACGATTGAGCGGACATTTCATGTGGATTTTTCCGCGGAGGACGGCGGCACGCTCCGGGTTATGAAGGTGAGGAGAACGATCGATCTCATCGAGTGCGACGAGGGTGTATACCCCGAAGCGGATGGGGAAGCTGTGATTGAGAAGCGCTATGCCGAGGTCCACGGCCTTCATGTCGGCGATGCGGTCCGGGCGGGCAGATGGGAGTTTGTCATTTCCGGGATCGGAACCGTGCCGGACTACGAGTCCCCCATCGCAAAGATGAGCGACAGTATCGTGGATTCGCAGTCCTTCGGGCTTTTGTTCGTCACGGATGAGATGTATGATGCGATGCGGGCCTCGGGGGAGAGCCTCGAGGCGGAGAGCTGTGTCTACGCCTACCGGCTGAACGGGGCCATGACCGACAGGGAGCTCAAGGAGAAGATCGAGGGCTTCCCGTTCGACTACCGGGACGTGACCGATCCGGACTTCCGCGCCTATATCTCGGAGCGGATGGGCTCGGCGGAGGACATCAGGGACCTCCTTGAGAGCCCGTTCTTTTCCCAGGATGAGGAAGCCCGGGATCTCATCAAAATGCTGGACCCGGACGTCCGCATCCTCACGCAGTTCATCCCGAAAAATGAAAACATGCGCATCGACACCGCCGCCGCGGACGTGGAGATCAACAAGAGCACCTGCATCTTTGCGGGCATCATCGTCTTCGCCCTGTTTGCCTACGTGATCGCGGTATTTGTCATCCATGAGATCGAGGAGGAGAGCGAGGTCATCGGAGCGCTCTATGCGTTGGGCGTGACCGGGCGGGACCTTATGCGGCACTATACGCTGCTGCCGGTTCTGGTGTCATTTCTGGCCGGCATCGCGGGGACGATCCTCGGGATGAGCCCGGCGGGCGTCGGTTATCAGATGATGGATACCTACGGGTACTTTTCGGTGCCCGACCTCGGGGTTCACGTCTATGCGTATATCCTCATCTACGGACTCCTCGTGCCGCCGCTCATCTCGGCAATCGTGAACCGGTTTGTGATCCGGAAGCGCCTTAAAAAGCCGGTGCTCGAGCTCCTTCGGAAAGTAAAGAAAGAGAACGGGAAACACAGGCAGGTGGACCTTGGGCGGTTTTCATTTGTCACCCAGTTCCGGATCCGGCAGATGCTCCGGGAAATGAGAAGCGCGCTCACCGTCGTCGCGGGCCTCTTTATCTGCCTGCTGCTCCTCTTTATCGCGGTGGACTGCTACGTCATGTGCAATCATGTGAAGAGCGATTACGTACGGGATACGCATTACGAGTATATGTACACGCTGAAGTATCCGGAGAAGGAGGTTCCGGAGGGAGGAGAGGAAGCCTTTGCGGTTTCGCTGTCAAAGGAGTCCTTCGGATACACGTTTGACGTGACGGTTCTGGGGGTTCACGAGGATACCCCTTACTTTGATCTCGCGCTCAAAAAGAGCCGGAAGGATGTCGTGATCTCATCGGCCATGGCCCAGAAATTCGGGATCGGGATCGGCGATGAGGTGGTCCTCGAGGACAGGGAGGACGAGCAGCTCTACGCGTTCAACGCTTCGGAGATCACGCAGTATTCGCCCGGGTTTTTCATTTTTATGGATATCGATGTGATGCGGGAGATGTTCGGGGAGGATGAGGAGTACTACAATGTGGTCTTCTCGGATAAGGCGCTGGACATCCCGGCGGGGCGTGTCTTCTCGGCGCTCTCCAGAGAGACCGTGAAGCGCTCGTCGGGGGTTTTTACCGCCATGATGCTCTCGATGGTTTATGTGATGGGAGGGCTCGCCACGATCATTTTCGTCGTCGTGATGTACCTCATGCTCTCGGTCATGGTGGAGAACTCTTCCTATGACATTGCGCTCATGAAGATATTCGGGTACACGAGAGGAGAGATCCGAAAGCTCTACGTGAACGGGAACTTCTACATCGTGGCGGTCGGGACGCTGATCGTCCTGCCGCTCGCGAAGGTGATCATCGACGGTCTGTATCCGTACTTTATCTCCAATGTGAGCTGCGCGATGGACCTTTCGATGCCGTTTGCGGTCTACCTTGTCATGTACGGCGTGATCATCGGGTTCTATCTTGTGATCACGTTCTTCCTCAATCGGAAGCTCGACCGCGTTAGCATGGAGCAGGTGCTGAAGAACAGAGAGTGAGAAAAGAATACGGCCCGGGAAATCGATGCCGATTTCCCGGGCCGTTTTATAATTTATACGTGCTCGATCTTGATCAGGTTGGTGTTGCCGGACTGGCCGTTCGTGATGCCGCCGGTGATGACGACCGTGTCGCCCTTTGTGAGCTTGAGGGAGGCAGCGGCGATCTTCTTCGCGCTGAAGAAGAGGACCTCGGTGGACGGATAGAGCTCGCACATCTCCGGGATGACGCCCCAGGAGAGGGCCAGCTGGCGCCAGGTCTTCTCCTCGGTGGTGAGGCCGATGATGTCGATCGGGGCGCGGAACCGGGAGACCATGCGGGCGGTGAGGCCGGAGAGCGTGCAGGCGACGATCGCCTTGGCGTTGAGGTCGATCGCCATGCCGCAGGTCGAGTGGGAGAGCGCGTCCGTCTCGCTCTGGATCACGAACTCATTCTGGCGGAAGCGGCCGATGTAGTCGATGCTGTTCTCGGCGGTCTCCGCGATGCGGGACATGGCCTTGACAGCGAGGACCGGATACTGGCCGGCAGCCGTCTCGCCGGAGAGCATGACCGCGCTGGTGCCGTCGTAGACCGCATTCGCGACGTCGGAGGTCTCGGCGCGGGTCGGGCGCGGGCTGTGGATCATGGATTCAAGCATCTCGGTGGCGGTGATGACGCGCTTGCCGAGGAGACGGCAGCGGGAAATAAGATCCTTCTGCATCGCCGGCAGCCTGTCAAACGGCACCTCGACGCCCATGTCGCCGCGGGCGACCATGATGCCTTCGCACTCCTTGCAGATCTCCTCGATGTTGTCGTAGCCGGACTGATTCTCGATCTTCGCGATGAGCTCGACGCGCTCGCCGCCGCACTCGTTGACGAACTTCCGGACGTCGATGAGGTCCTGGCGGATGGAGACGAAGGAGCAGGCGATGAAATCGATGTCGTTGTCGATACCGAAGCGGATGTCGCTCTTATCCTGCTCGGAGAGGTAGACCTGCTTGAAGACGCGGCCCGGGAAGCTCATGGACTTACGGTTCGAGAGCTCGCCGCCCTCGATGACCTCGGTGATGATCTCGGTGTCGGTCGTGGATTTTACGTCAAATACAAGCAGACCGTTGTTTAAAAGGATCCTGTCGCCGGGGTTCAGCTCGATGGCGAGATTCTTGTAGCTGACGGAGACGATGTCCTGATTTCCGATGATATCGCGGGTTGTGAACGTGAATGTGCTGCCCGGCGTGAGGTTGACCTTGCCGTTCTCAAAGATGCCGATACGGTACTCGGGACCCTTGGTGTCGAGCAGGATCGCGATGGGGAGAGAGAGCTCGCTGCGGACTTTCTTGATGCGGCGGATGCGCTCGAGGTGCTCTTCGTGCGTGCCGTGGGAAAAGTTCAGGCGGGCGACGTTCATGCCGGCTTTGGCCAGCTCGGTGAGCATCTCTTCGGAGTCGGAGGCAGGGCCGATGGTGCAGATGATCTTGGTTTTTCTCATATGTTACATCCTCTCTTCGATTATGGTTGGAAAAATGCGGAAGAAACCGCTTATTTTCATTATATAGGAAGGAGAATGAAAAGGGAATTGTGGAAAAGCACAAAAAAATGGGGGAGAAGTCGGCGTTTTTGAGGTCATGAAAGCGGGAGGCAGGGTTCTGACATCGGCGTCAGAATCCTGCCTCCCGTGCTTATGCATTATACCCACTGGTTCGCGAGATCGTAGATCAGCTTCTCCGTCTTCTCCCAGCCGAGGCAGGGATCGGTGATGGACTTGCCGTAGACGTGCTCGTGCTCGCCCTGGCGGCCGTCCTCGATGTAGGACTCGATCATGAAGCCCTTGACCAGCTTCCTGATATCCTCGGACTCCTTTCGGCTGTGGCAGACGTCCTTCGCGATGCGGATCTGCTCCAGATACTGCTTCCCGGAGTTCGAGTGGTTGGTGTCCACGATGACCGCGGGATTCTTAAGGCCCTTCTCGGCGTACATCCGGCTGACGAGCATGAGCTCCTCATAGTGGTAGTTGGGGTGATTGCGGCCGTACTTGTCCACGTAGCCGCGCATGATCGCGTGGGCGAGCGGATTGCCGGGGCTTTTGACCTCCCAGCCTCTGTAGAGGAACATATGGCTCGACTGGGCCGCCGCGATGGAGTTCATCATGACCGTGAGGTCGCCGCCGGTCGGGTTCTTCATGCCGGCCGGAACGCCGATGCCCGCGGCGGTCAGGCGGTGCTGCTGGTCCTCCGAGGAGCGCGCGCCGACCGCGACGTAGGAGAGAAGGTCGGAGAGGTAGCGGTGGTTCTCCGGGTAGAGCATCTCGTCCGCGCAGGTGAAGCCCAGCTCATTGGCGGCCCGGGTGTGCAGGCGGCGGATCGCGAGGATCCCCTCCAGCATGTCCGCCGGCTTGTCCGGATCGGGCTGATGCAGCATGCCCTTGTAGCCCGTGCCGACGGTGCGGGGCTTATTGGTGTAGATGCGGGGAATGATGATGATCTTGTCGGAAACCTGGTCCTCGACCTTGCGGAGCCTTGAGATATAGTCAAGGACCGGATCCTCGTGGTCCGCCGAGCAGGGACCGATGATGAGCACCATGCGGGAATCACGTCCCTCGAAGATGTCCTTGATGATTGCATCGCGGCGCTCTTTGAGCGCCTCCACTTCCTCCGAAACCGGGTACTCCTCCTTGATCTCCTTCGGAGTGGGCAGCTTTCGGTAGAATATCATATCCATTTTTTCCATAATAATGCACTCCCTTGCGGTAAAAACAAATTTCGCATCGGTTAGTATAACACAAAACTGTGGCTTTAGCACGTTAAACTGCGAAAAATCTTCACGAATTTCATTTTTTTTGGTATGATGTTTTTATTGAAAATGCAAGGAGGCTCCCATGCCCAGGAAAAACACGAGGAACACCAGAGGCCGCATCATCCAGGCAGCCTGGAAGCTCTTTTACGAGAACGGCTACGACGGGACGACGATCGAGGACATCATCTTTGAGTCCCAGACGTCCCGGGGATCATTTTATCACTATTTCGAGGGGAAGGACGCGCTCCTCGGCACCCTGGCCTACGTCTTCGACGAGAAGTACGAGGAGCTCGAGAAGACCATGGATCCGCATCTTTCCGCTCCGGAGAAGCTCATGTATTTAAACCATGAGCTCTTTGACATGATCGAGAACAGCATCTCGCGGGAGCTCCTGACCCGGCTTCTTTCAACCCAGCTCACGGCCTCCGGGACGCGGCAGCTGCTCGATAAGAACCGGTTTTATTATAAGTTCCTCCGGAAGATCATCCGCGAAGGACGGGCCGCGGGAGAGCTCCGGGCGGACTTTTCGGAAAATGAAATGACCCGCGCCTACGCCTGCTGGGAGAGGGCACTCCTCTATGACTGGTGCCTTGCGGACGGGGAGTATTCGCTGGTCGGCTATACGGACAAAATGACGCCGCTCTTTATTCACGGTTTCATTCCTGTTTAAAAATCCTTTTACTATAAGGTGTCATGCCTGATTTTGTAATGCGGTGTATAGAATGCATTCTATACACCGTTCTGTATTTTATTCTTGTTAATGTTGTGATATAATTCCTCCTATCGTTTTATTTTTTTGAGGGGGATTTTTTATGTCTGCAGCACAGGTTTTAATTGTCGTAACCATTGTTCTCTACCTTGCGGCGATGCTGCTCATCGGCTTCTATTTCAGCCGCAAGGGCGGCTCGGGCAACGCCGACGAGTTCTACATCGGCGGCCGCAAGCTCGGCCCGCTGGTCACCGCCATGAGCGCGGAGGCCTCGGATATGAGCTCCTACCTGCTCATGGGTCTTCCGGGCCTTGCGTATTTTGCGGGTATCGCGGAGGTCGGCTGGACCGCGATCGGTCTTGCGGTCGGCACGTATCTCAACTTCCTGTTCGTCGCGAAGCTCCTTCGCCGCTACACGGCGCGTCTCAACGCGATCACGATCCCGGACTTCTTCTCCCGCCGCTACGGCGATAAGAGGCACCTGCTCTCCTGCATCGCGGCGCTCATCATCATTATTTTCTTCGTTCCCTACACCGCATCGGGCTTCAAGGCCGTCGGCACGCTGTTCAACAGCCTCTTCGGCATTGAGTACCACACCGCGATGATCTTCGGCGCGATCGTCATCATTTCCTACACGGTCATGGGCGGCTTCCTCGCCGTTTCAACGACGGACCTTGTCCAGAGCATCTTCATGTCCGTAGCGCTTATCGTCATCGTCTTCTTCGGCATCAGGACGGCCGGCGGCATGGATGCGGTCATCGCAAACGCGAAGGAGCTTCCGGGCTATCTCAGCCTCACGCAGGGCTACAACGCGGCGACCGGCGAGGCAGGCACCTACGGCTTCTTAAGCATCGTGAGCACGCTGGCCTGGGGCCTCGGCTATTTCGGCATGCCCCACATCCTGCTCCGCTTCATGGCGATCCGCGATGAGAAGGAGCTTGCAACTTCCCGCCGCATCGCTTCGGTCTGGGTCGTGATCTCCATGGGCATCGCCGTCTTCATCGGCATCATCGGCTACAGCGTCTCCAAGGTCGGCGCGATTCCGTTCCTCACGACGAGCTCGGACTCCGAGACCGTCATCATCAAGATGGCCGACTTTATGAGTCAGCATGGCGTGCTCTTCGCAATCGTCGCCGGCATCATCCTGGCCGGCATCCTGGCCGCCACCATGTCTACGGCGGACTCCCAGCTCCTCGCGGCTGCCTCCGCGGTCTCTCAGGACCTCATGCAGGAGTTCTTCAAGGTTAAGCTCTCCCGCAAGGCGTCCATGCACGCGGCCCGCGGCACGGTCTTCGGGATCGCCCTCATCGCGCTCATTCTTGCCTGGAACCCGAACAGCTCGGTCTTCCGCGTCGTCTCCTTCGCATGGGCGGGCTTCGGCGCCTGCTTCGGACCGACCGTTCTTCTGGCCCTCTACTGGAAGCGTTCCAACCGCCAGGGGGCTCTCGCAGGTCTCATCGTCGGCGGCGTGATGGTCTTCGTATGGAAATATCTGGTTGCCCCGCTGGGCGGCGCCTTCGCGATCTATGAGCTTCTGCCGGCCTTTATTCTCGGCATGATCGTCAACATCGTCGTCAGCCTCATGACTCCGGAACCGGATGAAGGAATCCAGCTTCTCTATGACGAGGTTCATAAAAAATGAAAGACTTCTTCAGTCTTGACAACCCGGTGAGCCGTTTTATGACGCTGGTCTTTGACATCGCGCTCTTAAGCATTCTCTTCGCCGTGTGCTCGCTGCCGGTCGTGACCTTCGGGGCCTCGGCCGCGGCGCTCTACTCGGTGATGCTCCGCAGGGTCAGAAACGAGGAGGGAGCGATCCTTAAAGGCTTCTTTCAGGCGTTCCGGGAGAATTTCAGGCAGGGGACGATTGCGGGTCTCATTTTCATCGCAATCAATCTCCTGATGTTCCTTGATTACCGCCTGATTTCCGTGATCCAAAACGTCACGCTGGCCGCCGTCTCGGCAGCCGCGATCATGATGGTCGTCCTCATGACGGCGGGCGTCTTCGCCTATGTTTTCCCGCTGATCGCGCGGTATGAGAACAGCCTCAGGGCGGCTTTCAACAATGCCTGGCGGCTCGCTGTCATCAACCTGCCGAAGACGATCGTTCTCGTTGTGCTGAATAACCTGCCGATCCTCTTCCTGGTGCTTCGGACGGATATCTTCGTGCCGTTCATCATGCTCTGGTGCTTTATCCTCGCGGGGACGGCGGCCTATATCAATTCGAAAATCCTCCGGGGCATATTTGACAAGCTGTTCCCCGATGAAACGGCGGGAGATGAGTCCGGGAAAGGAGACGAATGATGGGGAAACTGCTGATCGCATCCGACCTTCACGGGTCGGCTTACTACACAAGGCTTCTCATGGACCGCATCAGGGAGGAGAAGGCGGACAGGATCCTCCTTCTGGGGGACCTGCTCTACCACGGACCCCGCAACGACCTGCCGCGGGATTACGCCCCTAAGGAAGTCATCACGATGCTGAACAGCCTGAAAAATGAAATACTCTGCGTCCGCGGCAACTGCGACACCGAGGTGGACCAGATGGTGCTGGATTTCCCAATCATGGCGGACTACGCGGTCCTTTTTGCAGACGGATTCACGGTCTATGCGACCCACGGGCACCGTTTCGGCGAGAAGACGCCTCCGCCTCTTCATGAGGGCGACATCCTGCTGTGCGGGCACACCCATGTGCCGGCCTGCCGGAGGCATGAAGGGTTTACCTACATGAATCCGGGCTCCGTCTCGATCCCGAAGGACGGAAGTCCCCACAGCTACATGACGCTTGAGGGAGGGCAGTTTGTGTGGAAAGACGTCGAGACGGGGCTTCCTTACAGGCTCTGTGAAGAAAAGTTTTGATTATGGATTGTAATATCGGCTCAAAAAGAGTAAAATAAAGGGAAAGTCGGGCGTTTCGCCTGTCTTTAAGTATTCTGGTATGGGAGGATTTAGCTATGAGTGATACTGTAGGAAAAGCAAAAGGTTTCATCGGTGAGTTTCAGAAGTTCCTGATGCGCGGCAATGTCCTTGACATGGCAGTCGGTGTTATCATCGGCGGTGCGTTCGGCACGATCGTCACATCGCTTGTCAATGATATTCTGATGCCGATCATCTCGCTTGTCGCGGGCGGACTTGATTTCACGAACTGGTTCGTTTCTCTGGACGGCAGCAAGTATGCCACGCTGGCGGCAGCCCAGGAAGCCGGAGCGGCAACGCTCAACTACGGCGTGTTCATCACCGCGATCATCAACTTCGTAATCATCGCGTTCTGCATTTTCATGGTTGTGAAGGCCTTCAACAAGCTTGAGGAGAAGATCAAGCCGAAGGAAGAGCCGGCGGCTCCGACCACAAAGGTCTGCCCGTTCTGCAAGATGGAAGTTCCGATCGAGGCCACAAAGTGCGGCCACTGCACATCCGATCTTCCAAAGGAAGCCTGATAGATCAATATAGAGACCGGGGCAGGACTCCGGTCTTTCATTTTAAAGAGGATACGATATGAACGACCGAGTGAAAGCGGAGCTTATTGAGGAGTTTATGCCCCGGGCCGTGGAGATCACGCTTGAAATGAACGACGGGTCGATGCCCGTCGAGGACCTGACCCAGGAGGCCTATCTCGGGCTCGTGACCGGGATCGAGGCGATCGCGCGGGCGGAGGAGACGGATGAATACGACCGCCTGCCCCTCGAGGAGACCGTCGATGAGGCGATCCGGATGCAGGTCCGGGCGGCCTTAAAAGCGGAGGCAGACCTTAAATCGAGGGACGATGAGCTGATCGCGCGCGTCAGCGCCCTGAATGCCGCCATCGAGTACCTGACGGAGAGCTTCGGCGGCAAGCCGACGGTGGACGAGATCGCGAACCAGATGGAGATTCCCCAGGAGGAAGTGATGGAGATCATGAAGCTCATGGGGGAGACGATACCGGAGGATGAGGCCGAAAAGGGGCCTTCGGGGGACGATTTCTGGATCAACAATCCGGATATGCGGGGCTTCAGGTCCTGAAGAGAAACTCACGGACAATAATTATGTTGGAATTTTCTTCATATTATGCTATACTAACTACGTTTAGTCCGGGGAATATGAGAGAGGATTCATGGAAGATAAGAGGAATATCGAACAGGCAATGGCGGACAGCCTGAAGGTGCTGGCCGTAAAGATGCCGTTTGAGAAAATCACAATCAAACAGATCACGGACGGCGCGGGGGTGATCCGGGTCACATTTTACAACCATTTCCAGGACAAGTATGACCTTCTTGAATGGATCGTAAAAAATGACATCATCTCCCCTGTCAGGATCCTTCTTGCCAACAACATGTACCGGGAAGCGCTGATCCTCATGTTTACCAACATGCAGAAGGAGAGGAAGTTCTATATGCATGTCGTGGACACGCAGGGGCAGAATTCATTTCCCGAGATCGTCTGCAGGAATTTTGAGGAGCTTCTGCTCGAGATGCTTCCCGACGGCAAGGTGCTGAAGCCGAAGCATATGTGGCTTGAACCGAAGGAGGTCGCGGCGTACTACGCCCAGTCCATGAGCTTCGTGATGATCAAGTGGATCCGCAGGGGGATGCCCCTCGATCCGGAGGAGATGGCGAACGCCTACGATTTTCTGGCTTCCCATTCGCTGTGGGGCGTCATGGAGGAGCTTCGGCAGCAGGTGTCTTCGCAGGATAGACATTCGAATTGATTTGTAAAAATTGTTTTAACATGGAAAAGGGTTTGATTGTAGAGCAATCGGACTCTTTTTTTTATACTTGAGACGCAAAAGAAAATTACTTGAAAGTGGGGGTTATTATGGAGCGTTTCGGTAAGACAGTTGTAAAATCAAGGATCCCGATCCTTATCCTGTCGATCCTGCTTCTTATCCCGGCAGCCTTCGGATATTTAAATACCCGCGTCAACTATGACGTGCTCACTTACCTGCCGGATGAGATCGAGACGATGAAAGGGCAGGAGATCCTGCTTGATGAGTTCGGGACGGGCGCCATCTCGATGGTGGTCGTGGACGGAATGGATTTCAAGGATGTCGCGGCGCTGAAGGAGAGAATCGAGGGTGTTGACCATGTCAAAAAGGTGATCTGGTACGACACGTTTCTGCCGCTCTCGGTTCCCACGGAGGTGCTGCCGAAGGAGCTTCGGGATGCCTTTATAAACGGGGAAGCCACGCTGATGGCGGTCACCTACGACACGGGCACCTCGGACGATGAGACCATGCAGGCCATCACGGACATCAGGGCCCTGGCCTCAAAGCAGTGCTACGTCGCCGGTATCTCGGGCATCGTCACGGACACGAGGGACCTGTGCAACCGTGAGGAGCCGGTCTACGTGCTGGTCGCGGTCGCGCTGGCATTCCTGGTGCTCTCGATCACGATGGATACATTTCTTGCACCGGTGTTCTTCCTCTTATCAATCGGCATGTGCATCGTGTATAATCTCGGCACGAACATTTTCTTCGGGGAGATCTCCTATATCACCAAGGCCCTGTCTGCGGTCCTGCAGCTCGGCGTCACGATGGACTACTCGATCTTCCTGTGGAACAGCTACAAGGAAAATTACCTGAAGACCCCGGACGACAGGGAAGGAGCGATGGCGAGGGCCATTTCAATGACCCTGCAGTCGGTCGTAGGCTCCTCGATCACGACGATCGCGGGCTTCATCGCCCTCTGCTTCATGAGCTTTACGCTGGGGCTTGACATCGGCATCGTCATGTCGAAGGGCGTGCTCTTCGGCGTGATCGGGTGCGTCACGATCCTGCCGGCGCTCATCCTGACATTTGATAAGGCGATCAGAAGAACGGCCCACAAGCCGCTCCTGCCCGAGATCAGGCGCCTTCCGGAGTTTATCGCAAAGCATTACAAGGCGGTGCTGCTCCTCTTTGCCCTGATCTGGATCCCGGCGATCTGGGGCTACACGCACACGAGCGTGTACTATCAGCTGGACAAGTCGCTTCCGGAAGACCTTCCGTCCGTTCAGGCAAATGAAAAGCTCTCCGAGTCCTTTGACATGGGTGCAACCCACATCCTGCTCATTGACCGGACGACGCCAGAGGCGGACATCTCCAACATGGTGAGAGACATGGAGAAGGTGGACGGCGTGAAGAACATCCTGGGCATCGACGCCCTGATCGGCGGAAGTGTTCCGCGGGAGCTCCTCCCGGAGGAGATCACGGACGCCGTGCTCTCCGAGGACTACGAGATGATGCTGGTCGGCAGCGCCTACCAGACCGCCTCGGACGAGGTGAATGCGCAGGTCGATACGCTGAACCGCATTTTAAAGAAGTACGATCCGAGCGGAATGCTGATCGGTGAGGCGCCCTGCACGAGGGACCTTATCAGGATCACGGACCATGACTTCATGGTCGTCAACTGGGCCTCGATCGGCATGATCTTCCTGATCATCTTCTTTGTCTTCCGGTCGATCAGCCTGCCGGCCCTCCTCGTCCTGGTGATCGAGTTCGCGATCTTCATCAATATGGGCATCCCGGGCTTTACCAAAACGACGCTGCCCTTTGTCGCGTCGATCGTCATCGGCACGGTGCAGCTGGGCTCGACCGTCGACTACGCGATCCTGATGACCAGCCGCTACCAGAGTGAGCGGAGAGCGGGTAAGGATAAGCGTAAGGCGGTTATGACCGCGCATCAGATGTCCACGACGAGCGTGATCGTCTCGGCATTTTCCTTCTTTGCCGCGACCATCGGCGTCGGACTCTATTCCAACATCAGCATGATCTCCTCGCTCTGCATCCTTATGGCGCGCGGAGCCCTGATTTCCATGTTGACGGTCCTCACGGTTCTCCCGGCGGTGCTGCTTGCGGCTGACCCGGTCATCGTGAGAACGAGCAGAGGATTCCTGCCGGAGAAAGAGACCAAGAAACATACAATAAGACATGAGACACAGCCCCAGGGCTGATGAGACATAAAAAAAGAGGCGATACGATTATGAAAAACAAACTTGTGAAGAAGCTTCTGGCCGGAACACTCGCGCTTGTCATGGTGGGCAGCGTGACCGGCTGCGGCGCGGCAAATGTCCTTACGACTGAGGTGCTCGCGGAGACGACCGATGAGAGCGGAAATGTGACCGAGGATGAGATGGCGGAAATCATCGCGCAGGCGGTCGGAACCGGCACGGTGGAGGGTGTTGACAAGACGGAGACCGTGTATGTATTTACCGATGCAAACGGCGCGGAAAAGAGTGTGACGGTCTCAAGCCGCCTTGCAAACACCGAAAAGCAGGAGGCCATCGAGGATACGACGAGCCTTAAGGACGTTCAGAGTGTCGAGGGCGATGCGGTATTTTCAAACGACGGGGAAGAGTACACCTGGACAACGAACGGTGAGGATGTCGTCTACCAGGGCACGACGGACAAGGAGCCGCCGGTCGGGACGAAGATCACCTATTTCCTTGACGGGAAGGAGGTCTCCCCGGAGGAGATCGCCGGCAAAAAGGGCAGTGTGAAGATCAAAATCGAGTACACCAACAACGAGAAGGTCGGCGATGTGTATGTCCCCTTTACCGCGGTCACGGGCATGGTCTTCAGCGGTGAGAATGTGAAAAATGTCACCGTCGACAACGGAAACGTGATCACCGAGGGCAAGAACACGGTGGTCGTCGGCATGGGCTTCCCGGGTCTTGAGGAGAGTCTTAAGACCGTGAGGACCAGCACGGAAAATGACCTTCGGAAGCTGACCTCGGATTCAAAGCTGGCCGACAGGGTTCAGGATATCAATATTCCGTCCTCCGTCGAGGTCACGATGGATGCGGAGGACTTCTCGATGGGGCTCTGCATGACCATGGTCTTCTCGAATCTGCTTTCCGGCGATGACAGCGAGTTTGAGAATGACAGGCAGAGCGCATTTGACGATCTCGACCGGTCGGTCAACGAGCTCGTCGACAACGGACAGAAGCTGGCGGACGGCGCGACAAAGCTCTCCGACGGAATCGGCACCGCCTACAACTCGGTTCCGGAGTTTGTGAACGGTGTGACGGCCCTGGCTGACGGCATCAAAGCCTACACGGACGGCGTCGGATCCGTCAACAACGGTGTCATCAGGCTGGCGGACGGCGCAAACAGCGCAAAGGCCGGCGCGGACGAGCTGGCGGCAGGCGTCAAAACCTACACGGACGGCGTGTCCCAGGTGGCGGACGGCGCCTCTAAGGTAGCAGAGGGTGCCTCCTCGGCGGCGAAAGGCGCCGGAACACTGGCTGAGGGCGTCAAAACCTACACGGACGGCGTCGGTCAGCTCCATGAAGGCGCCGGGGCACTGGCAGACGGAGCCGCAAAGACGGCGGAGGGTGCTGGAAGCCTGGCGGAAGGCGTAAAGACATACACGGCGGGCGTTGCAAGCGCGGATGCCGGAGCGAAGCAGGTAGCGGAAGGCGCATCGAAAGCGAAAGCCGGTGCGGACGCCCTCGCCTCCGGAATCAGTCAGTACACAAACGGAGCCTCTTCCGTTGATGCCGGCGCAAAGCAGCTGAAGGAAGGTTCATCCCAGGTCAAGAGCGGCGCCGACAGTCTCTCCGAGGGGATCAGCCAGTATACGAACGGTGTCTCCTCGCTGCATGAGGGAGCCTCCACGGTCGATGCAGGCGTCGCGAAGGTCCAGGAAGGCGCCTCGCAGCTCTCCGGCGGAATCGATTCGGCGGCAGAGGGAAGCGCCGAGCTCACGGAAGGGCTTAAGCAGCTCTGCGATGCGATCGCCGCAAACAGCTCCGTCACGGTATCTTCCTCCACGGATGCGGCAGCCATCGGAGCCGCAGCGAAGGAGCAGGCGGTCGCGGCCGTCATGAATGACGAGCAGATCGTCGGCGCCCTTGCGGGAATGCAGGCAAGCGGGGTGCCGGAAGAACAGATTGAGCAGGTGAAGGCTCTTATCGCCGCCGCAGTCGGAAGCGCTGCGGAAAATGCGGCCTCGAGCGCGGCAAGCGCGGTAGCGGCCGGCGCGGATGAGAAGCTCGCGCCGATGCTTACCCAGCTTGGCGGAGCGGCCGGCAGCCTCTATGCGGGAGCCCAGAAGCTCTCGGGCGGTATCGGAGCCCTTCAGGAAGGGGCTCATTCCCTGACGGGCGGCCTTGAGGAACTCAAGAAGGGAACCGGCAGCCTGGCGGCCGGAGCCGGTGAGCTGAACGGCAAATCGGAGGAGCTCAGGAACGGCAGCGCGGCTCTCGCAGCCGGTGCAGGCCAGCTTGCGGAAGGATCGAGCACGCTGGCGGACGGAACGGGCGCACTGGTCGGCAATAACGAGACACTGAACAAGGGCGCCGCAGACCTGGCCGAAGGCGCCGGATCGCTGGCCGACGGGTCGGCTGCGCTGGCTGAGGGTACGGGAACGCTGAATGAAAAGAGCGGCGAGCTCACCGCGGGTGCCGGAGCGCTGGCGGAAGGAACGGGCCAGGTGAAGGCCGGAGCCGACAGCCTGGCGGCCGGAGCCGGCAGCCTTGCGGCAAACAGCAGGACGCTGACCGACGGAGTCGGCACCCTGGCACAGGGTCTCGGCGATCTCACCGCCGGCGCGGAATCTCTTAACGCCGGTGCTGGACAACTGAACGGCAACAGTGCTGCACTGGTAGAGGGAGCCAATTCGCTTGCGGCAGGTCTCGGGACCTTAAGAGACGGGGTATCGGAGCTTGGCGACGGTACGTCCACTCTTGCCGGAAAATCGGGAGCACTGACGGACGGCGCGTCGAAGCTTGCAGACGGAGCCTCAAAGCTCTCCTCGGGACTCTCGGAGATCCTGTCCGGGTCCGTGGAACTTAAGGACGGCTGCATCAAGCTGAACGACGAGGGCGTGAAGAAGCTCGCAGACTTCTACCGCGATGACGTGAAAGCGCTTGACGCACGTATCGAGGAACTCAAAAATGCCGGAAAAGCCTATACCTCCTTCTCGGGTGTCAAGGAAGGCATGGAGAGCAGCGTGAAGTTCATTTACCGTGCAGATTCCATCTGACGGAGTAAGGAGTAAGTAATGCAGCATACAATCTTTGTGATCGTGCTTGCAGCGGCGCTTTCGCTCGGAGTGTTTGCCGTCGCGGTTCAGCGCGGCGCGATGCTGGTCTACATCGACCGCATGACGGCGATCATGTCCCTCATATGGGGGGCGGTCTCTCTCGGCATGGTGTGTGCCGGGTACGGGATCGGAAAATGGATCCTCAGCTTCGACCTGGGCGCCAGGGACGTGTACTGGATCCACATGGTCTGCGGTGTGTTTCTCGCTATCGCCGGCATCCGGATGTTCTATCGGGCGCTTCGCAAGAAGACCTTCATAGAGCGCAGGATGGAGAAGGTAGATGTGAAGCACGACAGCTTCCTGTGCCTGCAGATAACGGCCTCGACGTTCATCGCGGGGATTGCCTGCGGCCTGCTTGAGGCCGGAATCGTGCGCGTGATTCTTGCATTTTTCTTCATCTCGACCGGATTTGCGGTGTTCGGCTACATGAACGGGCGCACAAACGGCCCGGTCTGGTCCGATAAAGCCTATCTTCTGGGAGGAACGATCCTCTGCGCTGCAGGGATCATGCTTCAGATTATGAAATGAAATACGGATATGAGGCAGCCGTCCGATGCTTCGGGCGGCTGCCTTCGTTATGATTTGTGTTGCATTTGAACGGCAATCAGGGTAAACTAAGAGGGTAGTTTTTCGTTTGGAGGATATGTGATGAAAATTGTTGTTCTGTGCGGAGGGACTTCCACGGAGAGAGACATCTCGATCATTTCGGGAACGGGCGTGTGCAAGGCGCTTCGGGAGAGAGGGCATGCGGCGATACTGCTGGATGTATTTTTCGGAGACGGCCGGATCGACCTTATGAATGCATTCCCGGATGATTACGATGTGGACAAGGCGGCTCTCTATATCAGGAGCATGAATCCGAAGCTGAAGAGCGCGACGGCGAACCCGCAGCGAAGCTTCTTCGGGCTCAATGTTCTCTCACTCTGCCGGATGGCGGATATCGTCTTCCTGACGCTTCACGGCTCGAACGGTGAGGACGGGCGTGTTCAGGCGGCGTTCGACCTGATGAGAATAAAATACACGGGGACCAACTACACGAGCTCGGCGCTCTCGATGGATAAGGGCATGACCAAGCTGATGCTGGCAGCCCACAATATCCCGGTGCCGCGCGGGACGACCGTGCACAGAGGGGTCGATTCGATCCATATCGAGGATTTCGGGCTTCATTTTCCTGTTGTGGTCAAGGTGGCCTGCGGCGGCTCCTCGGTCGGCGTCTATATTGTATACAATGAGGAAGAGTACGAGAAAGCGCTGGAGGAGGCCTTTAAGCTGGAGCCGACCGTGATCATCGAGGAGTATATCAAGGGCCGGGAGTTCTCGGTAGGGGTGATTGACGGGAAGGCGCTCCCGATCATCGAGATCGCGCCCAAGAAGGGCTTCTATGATTATAAGAACAAGTACACACCGGGGGCGACTGTCGACACCTGCCCGGCAGACCTGACGCCGGACATCACGAGAAAGATGCAGGCCTACGCGGAGGGCTGCTACCATGCGCTCTTCATGGACGCCTACATGCGGGTTGATTTCATGATGAATGCAGCCGGAGATATCTACTGTCTCGAGGCCAATTCCCTGCCCGGCATGACGCCGACATCGCTCATGCCCCAGGAGGCGGCAGCGGCCGGCATGGATTACGGCTCTTTCTGTGAAAAGCTGCTGGAGGTCTCTCTGGCGAAATACCGATAATTACCGAAAATGTGCAGGAAGGGACAGGCGATGTGCCTGTCCTTTTTAAGGGAGGAAACATTATGAGAAACATGACGCCTGAAAATATAGCGGAAGCCTGCGGAGGGATCTTAAGCGGCTGTGAAGCGCTCCTCGGGAAGGAGATCACGCTCGTTACGACCGACAGCCGGAAGGCGGCCCCGGGCTCGCTCTACATACCGATGAAGGGGACCCGCGACGGGCATGATTTCATCCCGGGGGCGATGGCGAACGGTGCGGCCCTGACGCTCACCGAGCGGGAGGAGGCAGCGGCGGGCTATCCGTATATAAAGGTTAAGAGGACGGATATCGCGATCCAGCGGATTGCGGAGTTCTACCGGAAGCAGTTTGACATTCCGGTGGTCGGCATCACCGGGTCGGTCGGCAAGACGAGCACGAAGGAGATGATCGCCGCGATGCTCGGGGAGAAGTACTGTGTCCTCAAGACCGAGAAAAATTTCAACAACAACCTGGGACTGCCGCTCACACTTTTTAACTTAAGGCCGGAGCATGAGGCCGCGGTGGTCGAGATGGGGATCAGCCATTTCGGGGAGATGACGGACCTGGCCCGGACCGCGCGGCCGGACATCATGGTGATCAATAATATCGGAACCTGCCACCTGGAGTTCCTCAAAGACAGGGACGGCGTATTTGCGGCGAAGACCGAGTGCTTCGAGTATCTGCGCTCCGGCGGGATCGTGGTGCTTAACGGCGATGACGACAAGCTGGCCCAGGTGAAGGATGTGCACGGCCGCGCTCCGGTCTTCTACGGCCGGTCGCCGCGCTGCCGCGTCACGGTGGAAAATGAAATTCCCCGCGGCTTCGACGGCACGGACATCACCGTGTCGGTGGATGACCGGGAGTTTCCGGTGCATGTGCCGCTTGCGGGGGAGCATTTTGTGATGAATGCGCTGGCGGCCGCCGCGGTCGGCTCGCTTCTCGGGCTCACCGATGAGGAGATTGCCCGGGGAATCGCAAAGACGCCCGCCACCGAAGGCCGGAACAGGGTAGTTCACACGGAGAAACTTACCGTGATCGACGACTGCTACAACGCCAATCCGATGTCCATGAAGGCCTCCGCGCGGATGCTTGCGATGGCAAATGGCCGCAAGGTCGCGGTATTGGGCGATATGGGTGAGCTCGGCAGTGAGGAGGAAGCTCTTCATTTTGAGACCGGAGAGGCGGCGGGAGCGCTCGCAATCGACCTCTATGTGACGGTCGGGACGCTGGCAAAGAAGATCGCAGAGGGGATCCGGTCGGCGCGCGCGGATGCCGCGGTCCGGGAGTACGATACCGTGGAGGACTGCCTTCGGGAACTTCCGGGAATCCTCTGTGAGGGAGATACGGTGCTTGTTAAGGCGTCGCATTTCATGCATTTTGAGAAGATCGTTGCGGCGCTTCTTGAGGAGGCAAAATGAGTGCGGAGATGAACGGGGCTTTTGCAGCGCTCAGGGAGTGGCTTGACAGCCCCCTGGTGGATGAGGAGACGAAGCGGGAGCTCCTTGCGATCCGGAACGATGAGAGGGAGGTCTATGACCGGTTCTACCGGAGGCTCTCCTTCGGGACGGGCGGCCTTCGCGGCGTGCTCGGGGCCGGCACGAACCGGATGAACGCCTATACGGTGAGGCAGGCGACGCAGGGGCTTGCGAATTACATTTTAAAAGAGGGAGGAGAGGCACGCGGCGTCGCGATCGCCTACGATTCGAGGCTCTTCTCGGCGGAGTTTGCCCGGGAGGCGGCTTTGTGCCTCAACGCAAACGGGATCAGAACCTGCCGCTTTGAGTCTCTTCGGCCGACGCCGGAGCTCTCCTTCGCGGTGCGGGAGTGCGGCTGCATCGCGGGCATTGTGATCACCGCGAGCCACAACCCGCGGGAGTACAACGGCTACAAGGTCTACTGGGAGGACGGCGGGCAGATCACGCCGCCCCACGACAAAAATATCATGGCGGAGGTCGCAAAAGTCGGCATTTTCGATGCGAAGACCATGCCGGAGCACGAGGCGAGAGCGCTCGGGCTCTACCATGTGCTCGGTGAGGAGATCGACGACCGGTTCATGGCGGCGGTCATGCGGGAGAGTGTGCACCCGGAGGTCGTCCGGGAGATGGCGGAGGAGCTCACGATCGTCTACACGCCGCTCAACGGTACCGGAAATGTGCCGGTCAGGCGGATCCTCCGGGAACTGGGCTTTAAGAAAGTGTATACGGTGGCGGAGCAGGCGGCTCCGGACGGGAATTTTCCGACGACGGCGCGGCCGAATCCGGAGGAGCCGGAGGCATTTGCGCTCGCGCTCGCGCTGGCCCGGGAGAAACGGGCGGACCTTGTGCTCGCGACGGATCCGGATGCGGACCGGCTCGGGGTCTACGCGAGGGATGCGGTGAGCGGAGAGTATAAGAGCTTTACCGGGAATATGTCGGGGGTTCTCATTTTAGAATATCTGCTCAGGGAAAAGAAGAAGCTCGGAACCCTGCCCGCGGATGCGTTCACTGCGGAGACGATCGTGACGACGGACATGGCGAAGGCGGTGGCCGCGGAGTACGGTGTGCGGCTTTTTGAGACGCTGACCGGGTTTAAGTATATCGGGGAGCAGATCCGGCTCTTTGAGGAGAGCGGCGCGGGAGAGTTTGTCTTCGGGCTCGAGGAGTCCTACGGGTGCCTCGCGGGGACATATGCGAGGGACAAGGATTCGATTGTTGCGGTGATGCTTCTCTCGGAGATCGCGGCTTTTTACAAGAGGCAGGGGAAGACTCTGGTCGACGCGATGGAGGAGCTTTATCGGAAGTACGGGTATTACAGGGAAGGCATGTCGTCGCTGACCCGGAAGGGGGCGGACGGCGCCGAGGAGATCCGGCAGCGGATGGAGGCGATGCGGTCGAATCCGCCGGAGACCCTCGCGGGGGTTCGGGTGCTCGCGGTGAGGGATTACCTGGCCGGGACGGTGAGGGACCTCGTGACCGGGGAGGTCAGGCCGACCGGTCTTCCGAAGTCGAATGTTCTCTACTATGAGCTGGAGGGCGGGGCGTGGTGCTGCGCCCGGCCGTCGGGCACGGAGCCCAAGATCAAGTTCTACGAGGGCGTGGTCGGGAAGGACGCCGGGGACGCTGAGCGGCGGCTTCGGGAGCTTGCGGCGGCGCTGGCGGTGTGAGTTTTCGCAGAGGGGGACGGTTCTCCGCAGAGGAGAACCGTCCCCTTCTGCGAAAACTCACCAATCCACAAACTCTGCCTTAACAGTCTCCACTCGTCCCTCCGGCAGCGTTACATTCTTAAACGTGATATCCGTAAGGTGGTGCCCCTCCTCCGGAAACCCGGCAAGCAGCACCGGCAGGCACTCCTCAAACTCCTCGGTCTCCTCATTTTTTGCGAGCCCGGTGAGGGTAATATTTTCAAAATGAAACCCGGAAAGCACCGGCAGCGTCGCCGCCCCCTCCCCGTCGTCGTTGTAGCCGACCGTGTGGACCTGAACCCGCGGCGCAACACAGTCGCGGAAAGAAACGTCCCGCACATAGCCGCCCCGCTTCCGGGTCGCCTTCACCTCGAGGCCGCAAAAGGAGCCCGAAAGGTCGCAGTCCCAGTACTTCACATCCCTGACACCGCCCGACATCTCGCTTCCGATCGCAAACCCGTGTCCGTAGTGGACCCGGCAGTCAAAGACCCGGATGCGCTCGGTCGGGAGGGCGATCTTATTTCCCTCCGGATTCTTGCCGGACTTGATGGCCACCGCGTCGTCCCCGGTGTAAAAATCCGACGCAAACAGGGCGCAGTCGGTCGAGGAGTCCGGATCCCAGCCGTCTCCGTTCCAGATATGCTTGGAAATCAGCGTGATGTGGTCGGTCGTCACATGGGCCGAATAGATCATGTGGACATTCCAGGCAGGCCCGTCCCTGAGCGTGATGCCGGTGATCCGGACATTTTCCGCGCAGGAGATGTTGATGAGCCGCCCCCGGACCCTGCCCGGGACGGTATTTTCGGTCTCAACACCGTAGGCGCCGAATGTGTTCTCCTCGTTTCGCTCCGCCATCAGCGCTTTTTCGCGCTGAATCGTGTTCATCATGAGGGGAAATCCGCCCCCGGCGATGGTGCCGCGTCCTCTGATGCGGACATTTTTTGTCGTCCGCCCGGCGGCCCGGTTCAGCACGCCGATATTGATGAGGGATTGGTACGCCATCCCCTCGGTTCCCTCGAAGCGGCTCATGATGCGGGGCTCGTAGTCCCGCGGGTCATCGGTGCCCTGAAGAACGGCCCCTTCCGCGAGACAGAGCTCCATATCGCTCTTCAGCGTGAGTGCGCCGGTTCGATAGATGCCCTCCGGAAGCAGCACTGTACCTCCGGCCGGGCAGTCGTCGATGGCCCTCTGAATCGCGGCGCGGTCCATCGTCTCGCCGTCTCCCTTCGCGAAATAAGGCGCTTTTGTGACATCGATGACGGGCCGTTCATTTTCCGTCTGCACGGTCATGACAGTCTCTTCGGCGCACACACCCGCATGCAGGAATTTCAGCGAGACTTCATAGGACGAACCCGGACGAAGGTTTTCAAATGTCCCGTGCGTTTTCGTCAGGGTTTTCATTTCCCCGCCTTCGATCTCTAAAATAAAAGAATCACCGTTTAAAAAGAGCTCCGGCTTCTCCCACCAGAACGTGAGAGAATCCGGAGTTTTTAGGCACTGCATATTCATCAGGCGAGCTTCTCCCTGAGATCTTTAAGCATCTTCTCGGCATCGACATCGGCGAGTCCGACGCGGCCGGCGTTCATTGTGAAGGTGGTTCCCCACTCGAAGCCGCCCCTGTACTTCGGAACGACGTGGACATGCAGGTGAGTTCCGTTGTCGTTGTAGGCACCGTAGTTGACCTTGTCCGGGTGGAAGATCTCCTGGATCGCTTTGGAGACCTTGACGACGTCTGCGAAAAATGCATTTCTCTCATCGTCCGTGAGATCCGTGATGTCATTGACGTGCTTGTTGCATGCGACGATGCAGCGTCCCGGGCAGCTCTGCTCCGAGAAGAGGTAGATGTCGCTCATCGGGAGTTCCGTGACCAGTTTTCCGTACGGGAATTCGTGCTTGTCGCCGCAGTAGGCGCAGCCTTCAACTTTCATTTTCTTATCCTCCTTGGGATTGATTTGCGGTGCTTGGCCGTTTAATTTATTATAGCTCCCTTTTGGGGAAATGGCAACGCATTTGAACCACGGATGGGGACGGTTCTCCGCGGATAGGGACGGTTCTTTGCAGAGAAGAACCGTCCCTATCCGCGGAGAACCGTCCCTGTATGATCAAATTTCATTAGCTTGGATTGATGTGTGGATTTTTATGACAATATCTTATTATAGTCTGTAAATATAATATCATACTTTATATTGTGTAGCTAACATATTGATTTTTCTTATATCTTATGCTAAAATATTCCTCAGCTTATTATGAGGAGGGTACCATGCCAAGACAAGCAAGAACAAAGAGCAGCACAAATATCTATCACATTATGCTCCGAGGAATCAATCGTCAGAATATTTTTTTCGATAATAATGATCGAAGAAGCTTCCTTAAATATGTTAAAGAGGTAAAAAATGATTCTCCGTTTCTTTTATTTGCGTATTGCCTCATGGACAATCATATTCATCTCCTTATGCAGGAAGACGAAATGCCTCTTGAAATCATCATGAAACGCATCGGCGTGAAATATGCGATCCACTTTAACAATAAATATTCCCGCTCCGGTCACGTATTTCAGGATCGCTTCAAAAGTGAAAATGTTGAGGATGAGCGCTATTTTCTGACGGTTCTCCGTTATATCCTGCAAAATCCGGTGAAGGCCGGGATCTGTCCCGAACCCGGTGATTACCGGTGGAGCAGCTATATGGAGTTTTTCCAGCCTGACTCATGGATTGATAATGAGTTTGCTGTTTCTATGGTTGACAGGACAGAACTGATTTCTTTCATTTGCATGAAAAATGAAGACCTTTGCATGGATATCGATGAGAATATTAAACTGAGTAAAAAAGAAGCGGAGAGAATTATTCGGGAAAAATGCAGCAGTATTGTTTTTGAGGATTTATCTTCTTCTGAGCAGAATGAACTGATCGGCTCTCTCATTCACGCCGGATGCTCCGGGCCTCAGATAAGAGATAATCTGCACATTACTGATTATCGCGTGCGCGTGGCTCGACAGATGGGGACGGTTCTCCTCCGCGAAGAACCGTCCCTCTCCGCGGAGAACCGTCCCCATCCGCGAAGAACCGTCCCTCTCCGCGAAGAACCGTCCCCATCTGCGCCTTGACCCCCGCCGCGGATGATGCTAAGATGGTGGGCATGGACGAAAAGGAATTCTTAAGACAGTATGGATCATATCTGACAAAGGAGCAGACCGCCGCCGTCACAGCCGTGACGGGGGCGGTCCTTCTGCTTGCGGTCCCGGGGAGCGGCAAGACCACCGTGCTGGTCGTCCGGCTCGGGTACCTCATCTACGCGGCGCAGATCCCCCCGGAAAACATCCTCACCGTGACCTACACCGTCGCGGCGACGAGGGACATGGCGCGGCGCTTTACGCAGATCTTTGGGCCGGAGGACGCCTCGAGGCTTGAATTCAGGACCATAAACGGGATCTGCGCGAAGATCATCGCCTGTTACGGGCGCCGTGTGGGGCGGCGGCCCTTCGAACTCCTAAGCGATGAGCGGAGGATCTCCGCGATCCTCTCTGAGATCTACCGTGAAGTCATGGACGACTACCCCGCGGAGAGCGATCTTGCAAATGTCCGCCGCCTCATCACCTACATCAAGAACCGGATGCTCACGCCGGAGGAGATCGAGGCCCTGAACGCGAAGGCGGAGTGCCGGATCTCGGACATTTACCGGGCCTACACCGCGCGCCTCAGGGCGGAAGGGGTCATGGACTACGACGACCAGATGGTCTACGCCTATAATATTCTGAGGCGGGATGAGGAGGTTCTTTCATTTTTCAGAAAGAAGTACCCCTTCATCTGCGTCGACGAGGCCCAGGATACGTCAAAGATCCAGCACGCGATCATCGCACTTCTGGCAGGGGAAAATGCAAACCTCTTCATGGTCGGTGACGAGGACCAGAGCATCTACGGGTTCCGCGCGGCCTACCCGGATGCACTGCTCACATTTGAGAAGGACCATCCCGGCGCGAAGGTGCTCCTCATGGAGGACAATTTCCGGTCGGACAAAAATATCGTCGCGATGGCGGACCGCTTTATCGCACGGAACCTTCTGCGCCACGAAAAGCACATGAGGGCCGTGCGGGAGGGCGCAAGCCAGGTGCGGAAGGTCGTCCTGAAGGGGCGGAAGGCCCAGTACACCTATCTTCTCAAGGTGGCCGCGGAGGCGGAGGAGGAGACCGCCGTCCTCTACCGGGACAACGAGAGCGCGCTGCCGATCATCAACCTGCTTGACAGGCAGGGCATTCCGTACAGGGTGCGGAGTGCGGATCTGACATTTTTTACAAGCCGGGTCGTGCGGGATGTCTCGGATATCATCCGGTTTGCGATGACCCCGGAGGATCCGGACCTCTTTCTTCGGATCTACTACAAACTTTCGATGTATCTGAGCCGGGAAAATGCAAACCGCGCCGCCGCCCTGGCCATGCAGCTCGGCATTTCACCGCTCGAGGCGGCCGCCGCAAACGGCAACCTGCCGCCGGCCACCATGCGGAGCGTGAAGGCCATGGAGAAGCACATGAAGGAGCTTCCGGGGGACACGGGCGACGAGGCGGTGCGCCGGATCGCGGATTTTATGGGCTACCGGGACTACCTTACGCGCGCGGGTGCAGGGGACAGCAAGCTTTTCATTTTAAGGCAGCTGGGCGAGGGGACAAAGAGCCCGGAGGAGCTTCTTGCCCGCCTCGATGAGCTGAACCAAAAGCTTCGGGAGAAGGAAAATGATCCGTCGGTGAAGTTCATTTTATCGACGATTCACGCCTCGAAGGGGCTTGAGTATAAAAATGTTTATATGATCGACGTGCGGGACGGACTCTTTCCGGAGAGTATCCCACCGGCTCATGCCCGGCCGGTCAGGGGCAAGGAAGAAAATGCCTCCCAGGAATGGAAGGATTACGAGGAGGAGCGGCGGCTCTTCTACGTCGGGGTGACCCGGGCCCGGGAGCGGCTGGCGGTCTTCTCAATCCCCGGAAAATCCGTCTTTCTGGATGAGTTTTTCAGGACTGCAGAGGCAGAAAAAACGCCCGGAACGAGTCCGGGCAGGCGTCCGGTTTCCTACCGGGCGAAGAAGAGTGATTTTGATGAGGCCGGCTACGAGCGCTTTAAGGCGGGGATCGGCGAGGGATTGCTCGTCGACCACCGGTATTTCGGCGAGGGCGTCGTGACGGGCGTGAGCGGGGACACCGTGAGCATCCGGTTTCAGGCCTCCGGCGAGGAGAAGAAGATGATGCTGACGCTGCTCTACCAGAACGGGCTGCTCAGAGAGTGAACGCAGACAGGGACGGTTCTTCGCGGAGGGGG
>ODAJ014762832.1_pt1 | contig 112848 bp, 102 predicted proteins | sample 1539241 | NCBI WGS metagenome assembly ODAJ01 (sample SAMN02144231, study PRJEB22623) | gut metagenome | biome: sheep rumen | host: Ovis aries | place: New Zealand | reverse complement strand
ATACGCTTGGGACGGTGACGGCAATGAGCTTTACGGCGCATGGCCCGGCACAGAAATTAAAGAAACAAAAACAAACGATATGGATCAGACCCAGTTTGTAGTAGAAGTTCCCGAAGGAGCGGTAGGCGTAATAGTAAATAACAACGCAGGCGCTCAGACAGAGGACATCAAGGACTTTAGCTATGACGGCTACTGGATGGACGGCACTACAAACGAGTTGGGACACTACTTTGTAACAGGCTACAACGTAGGCGAAACTCCCACAGATGAGCCCACACAAGAGCCCACAGAGGAAGGCACAACAGCAGCACCTGCCGGAACAATCACAGTTAAGTTTACAGACGCTCTTAGCTGGGGCGACGTACACGTTTACTACTGGGATAACGGCGCAGAGTGGCCCGGCACAGCAATGGCAAAGGCTGAGGTTAACGACTTCGGTCAGCAGGTATACACCGCTGAAATCCCCACAGACGTAAAGGGAATTATCTTCAACGGCAACGGCAACCAGACTGTAGATATCAAGACAGATATCGCAGACGGTGCACAGTGGTACACGGTAGATGAAAAAGAAGGCAACAACTACAAGGTAACTCTCGTAGGTGCTGAGCCTGAAACAGAGCAGCCTACCGACGCTACAGAGCAGCCCACTACAGTTGAAACATTCCCCAAGAGCTTTTATGTTGACTTTACCGCAGTTTTAGGTCAGGGTACAAACTGGTACGCTTGGACATGGGACGACAGTCACGATGGCGTTTGGAGACCTATAGAGAAGTTTGGCTATGTTGCGGCATATGATAATGTTGTATTCGCAAGCTTCAATACAGATACTCCCAATTGGGACAACGTGGTTGTTCAGACAGAGGATGTTAAGGTAGAGGACGGCAACACACTCTACATTCTTAACGAGAAGGACGAAAGCGGCAAATTAAAGACCTCTTGGAAGCCGGTTGAGGAGCCCACAACAGCTGAGCCTACAGTTGTAACCGAACCCACTGAGGAGCCTACCGAAACAACTCCTGCAAACACAATTACAGTTAAGTTTACAGACGCTCTTAGCTGGGGCGACGTACACGTATACTACTGGCCGAACGGCGCAGAGTGGCCCGGAACAGCTATGGAAAAGGCTGAGGTAAACGACTACGGTCAGCAGGTTTACACAGCAGAAATTCCTGCGGACGTAGAAGGAATTATCTTCAACGGCAACGGCAACCAGACTGTAGATATCAAGACAGATATCGCAGACGGCGCACAGTGGTACACAATTGACGAAAAAGAAGGCAACAACTACAAGGTAACTCTCGTAGGTTCAGAGCCTGCAACAGAGCAGCCCACAGAGGTTGTTGAACCCACAACCGAAGCTCCCACAGAGGCAACAGATCCTACAGAGGATCAGAATGATACAATCACAATCAAGTTTACCGACGCTCTCGGCTGGGGCGACGTACACGTATACTACTGGAACAACGGCGCAGAGTGGCCCGGAACAGCTATGGAAAAGGCTGAGGTTAACGACTTCGGTCAGCAGGTATACACCGCTGAAATTCCCGCGGACGTAGAAGGAATTATCTTCAACGGCAACGGCAACCAGACTGTAGATATCAAGACAGATATCGCGGACGGTGCACAGTGGTACACAGTAAACGAGAAGGACGGCAACAACTACAAGGTAACTCTCGTAGGCGAGGAAACTCAGCCCACTGAGGATCCTACTCCCGATCCCGAGCCGACAGGCACAACTGTAAAGCTCCAGCCCAACAGCAACTGGACTCAGTCAGGCGCACGTTTTGCTATCTATGTATTTAACGACAGCACCGGCGCAAACGATTGGGCTGATATGACAGCAGTCGGCGACGGCACTTATACAGTAACAATTCCCGCAGGCACATGGGATAAGGTTATCTTTGTCCGTATGAATCCTTCGGCAAAGGAAAACAACTGGAACAACAAGTGGAACCAGTCGGCTAACCTTGATATTACCGACGGAAAGCTTTATACAGTTCCATCAAATTCGTGGGATTACTGGACAGCCTAACCGCTGACCTTTCAGACAAATCTGAATAACTAATACGGAGCGGAGCCTTACGGCTCCGCTTTTGTCCGCAAAAATTACACCGAATAAGACGTAATTTTCGCTGTGCACTTGCAATTTTTTATCATTTGTGATAAAGTGATATAAGGGCAAAACCCATACTATATTGGAGGTAATGAATTTTGAAGAAACCGAATAAGAGAGAAACGGTAAACCTGTTTTTCTCGGCATTTTTGATTTTGGCATTTATCGTATGCGCACAGTTCTTTTCGCAGTTCGCGGCTAACCTCACAGGCGCTGACGGAAAGCTCAGCGTTGCAGGACAGCTTGTAACCTCGCTTATCTACGTTGTATTCGGACTTTTGGTGTTCTACGCTACAAGAGTCGGTGACGGCAAGGCGGTTAAGCGTTTTTCGCCGCTTACACTCGTTATTCTTGTACTCCCCTCGCTGTACATCATCATCGCTTCAATGGCTAAGTTTATGCCGCTCAACAGCGTTTTCGCGTCAAACAACGGCACTATCAGCGTTATAGTGGCACTTGCAAGCGTTGCGCTCGGTTACGGAATCCCGTACACCTTCTTCAGCGGATTTGAGCTCAAGCCCGACGATGAGCCCGAGGCAGAGGAGACTACCGTTCTTGAGGGCGGAATTGAGGCTGACGTTATCGAAGCCGCTAAGGAAGAAACCGCTGAGACCGAAGAAGCAGTTCAGGAAGCTGCCGATGAAGTTCAGGAAGCAGCGGAAGCTCCTGCCGAGGACGTAAAAGCCGAGGATAAAGCTGAGGAAACAGCGGAATAATATTATTATTACCCTGAATAAAAAGTAGGGCAGCTCAGGCTGCCCTATTCTTTTGAGAAGAAAAATATTAAGGAAATTGGTGAAAATTATGGGATGTAATCACGATTGTTCAAGCTGCAGCAGCAACTGCGGCAGCAAGCAGGATTTGCACGAGGAGCTCAATCCGCACAGCAGCGTTAAGCACGTTATCGGCGTAGTGTCGGGCAAGGGCGGCGTAGGAAAAAGTATGGTGACCTCTAACATGGCGGTCACCTTTAACCGTATGGGCAAGAGCGTTGCAATTCTCGACGCCGATATCACGGGCCCGTCAATCCCCAAGGCGTTCGGAATTACCGAAAAGGCAATGGGCAGCGAGCTCGGAATTCTTCCGGCGGAGACCGAAACAGGCATTGAGATAATGTCAATCAACCTGCTTTTGAAGAATGACACCGATCCGGTTGTATGGCGCGCGCCGATGATTACCGGAACCGTTAAGCAGTTCTGGACGGACGTTGTTTGGAACGACGTTGACTATATGTTTGTCGATATGCCTCCCGGAACCGGCGACATTCCGCTCACGGTGTTCCAGAGCCTTCCGCTCGACGGCATTATCGTAGTCGCTTCTCCGCAGGAGCTTGTTTCGATGATTGTCGAAAAGGCGGTTAAAATGGCAGAGATGATGAACGTGCCCCTGCTCGGTCTGGTTGAAAATATGAGCTACTTTGTATGCCCCGACTGCGGCAAAAAGCATTCGGTGTTTGGCGACAGCCACATTGACGAGGTTGCCGAAAAGCACGGCACAACAGTGCTTGCAAAGCTGCCGATCGATCCCGAGCTTGCAAAGAAGGTAGACGAGGGCAGAGCCGAGATGTTCGAGGGCAATTACTTCGACGAAGCCGCCGCTCAGCTTGAGGAAATGCTAAATAAATAAGTATAAAAAACCAAAATCCCCGAAGGATGAAACCGTCCTTCGGGGATTGTTTTATCTGTTTGTTTTTGGGTTATCGGTGCGGTTGAGCAGATAATCAACGCTTACGTCGTAAAAATCCGCGAGCTTTATTAATATATTTGTGGGAATATCGTTCTCTCCTGTCTCGTACTTTGAATAACCTGTTTGAGACATCGTCAGCATTTTGGCAACCTCGGTTTGAGTCATATCTTTATCTTCTCTTAAATTGCGAATTCTTCTATACATAAAATCGCCTCCAAGAGAAGTATAAAATATTCCATTTCAGGTTATTGACTTTTAACCTGAAACAGGTTATACTTTAGTAAACAATATATTCAATTTGACGAAATTATAATAATAAATTTGATTATACTATTGCACAATAAATGCATTAATATTTTATACACAATCACAATTTATTATTCGTTTACGTTATGATAAAATAAAAATGTAATATTAAAATATTAAGGAGGTTGTTTTATGAGAAAATCCAAAAAAATCTTATCAGTCACACTCGCGCTGATTATGGCTCTGAGCACACTGATAGTCGGCACTTCGGCAATTACCGTAAACGCCGCGACGCCGTCTAAGGTAACGCTTGTGAGCACAGCGTACAACACAAACGCCACGGTAACGCTCGGCTGGACAGCGGCTTCCGGGGCAAGCGGCTACCAAATTGCCAAGAAAAGGATCACCGACAAGGGTTATACCTACCTTACCGCGACAGGCACGTCCTACAATGACAAAAAAGTAATTGCGGGTACGATATATTACTATCAGGTAAGGGCTTTCTACAAGAGCAAAAAAACTACAACTTACGGTGCGTGGAGCAGCAGTAAGTCGATTACCACTCTGTACAGACCTGATATTACCAATTTGAGATATTTAAACGGTAATATGCTAAATATCAACTGGAATAAAATAATGGGCATTTCTCACTACAAACTCGCGTTCAAGCGCGCAACCGACAAAGCATGGAATTACCGTGATGTCAAGAGTACCTGTTATAACGTTCCGAACGCCACGAGAGGAGCAAGATATTATATTCAGGTTTGCCCGATGAATGGAAAACTCGCAGGTCAGTGGTCGGCTGTAAACAGCAAAATGATAGGATTATATTTTTACAAGCCTACTATTACATCGGTCGATATAGCAGATTGCGAAGATGATTGCATCCAAATAAATTGGGCATTTCCTTTCAAATGTGATGGATGTGAAATATACGTTAAGAAGGCAACTGATGATAGTTGGGATTCCTTAAGAAATTATGGTGATAGTTTTGATGGGGATGGTTCTGAAGAGCTTGATATGGATTTTTGGGGAATAGAGCCCGGATATACATATTATTTCCAAGTTCGCGCAGTTATGGACGATTTTAGAAATTTCGCATTTAGTAAGTTCTCAAATGTTTATTCATTTTATGTTCCCGAGGTGCAAAAGTCTTAGGAAAACACTATTGCATTAATAAACTTAAAAACCAAAATCCCCGAAGGATGAAACCGTCCTTCGGGGATTAGTATTATGATTTTGCTTTGGCCGCCAGGCATACCCAGCCGCCGTCAAGGTGTTCTTCGATTATATCAAAATATTTGCCGACTTCCGCCTTTACCTCGTCCGCGCGGGTGTCGATAATTCCGCTCATAATGTAGACGGAGCCTTCCTTCATAAAGTCCTTAACGCCCTTTGAGAGGAAGATAATCGCGTCGGCTACGATGTTCGCGAGCACGATGTCAAACTTGCCCTCTACCTTGTCGGTAAAGCTGCCGTGAATCGCGGTGAATTTATCCGCAACGCCGTTAAGCTCCGCGTTTTCCTTTGCGGTTCTCACTGCAACCTCGTCGATGTCAACGCCGACAGCCCTTGAAGCGCCTGTCAGCAGAGCGGCAATTCCGAGAATTCCGCTGCCGCAGCCTACGTCGAGTACGGTGTCGCCGGATTTCATATACTTCTCGCACATTTCAAGGCAGAGGCGCGTGGTTTCGTGGCCGCCCGTGCCGAACGCCAGTCCGGGATCGATGTTCAGCGCGGTTCTGCCGCGGGTGTCGTAATTTTCGTACCAGCTCGGAACGATTGTCAGCTTTGTGCCGACGTCGAGCGGAGAAAAGTACTTTTTCCAGTTGTTGCGCCAATCCTTCTCGGCGCAGTTAAGCAGCTCGATGTTGTGGCGTATACCCTCGCTGTCGTAGCGCTCGCTCAAAAACGCAACCGCCTCGGCAGGCGAAACGTCCGGCTCAAGGTAGATGTGAACATACGCCTTGCTCCTGTCCTTTTTGAGCAAGTCCTCGTCAATCAAATCAATGTGCGCGATGTCCTCAACGGTCTGCTCGAGGTTGGCGTAATCCTCTATGTAAATTCCGTAGGGCACTACGACGTTCGCGATATCTCCTGCCTTGTCGATGTCGGCGGAGTTTACTTCGATTTTTATTTCAGTCCAGTTATTCATAATTATTCGTTAAAAAAGTCCTTAAGCTTGTCAAAGAAGTTTTTGCGCTTTGCGTAGTTTTTCTCGGTCGTTGTCGATTCAAACCGGCGTATAAGCTCCTTCTGCTTGTTGTTGAGGTTCTTCGGGATTTCTACAACCACCCTGCAGTACTGGTCGCCCTTGCCGCGTCCGCCGAGGTGGGGAATTCCCCTGCCCTTCAGCCTGAACACATCGTTAGGCTGGGTTCCCTCGTGGATTGAGTAGTTAACCTTTCCGTCGAGCGTGGGCACTACAACCTCAGAGCCCAAAACCGCTTGGGTGAGAGTTATGGTCAAATCGCACCAGACGTCGTCGCCGCGGCGCTCGAAAAGATTGTGGTTCTTAACGTTGACGGTAACGTGCAAGTCACCCTTGGGGCCTCCGTTGTAGCCGGCGTTGCCGTGACCGCTGACGTTGAGCATCATCTGGTCTTTAATGCCTGCCGGGATTGAAACGTCAACCGTGTGGTTCTTTCTGTGTCTGCCGGAGCCGTTGCACTTGTGGCAGGGGTGCTCAATCACCTTGCCCGTGCCGTGACAGGCGTCGCAGGAGCGCTGAGTTTGCACCGTGCCGAACGGAGTGCGCTGGTTTACGGTAACTCTGCCCGAGCCGCCGCACGCAGAACAGGTCTTTGCCTGAGTACCGGGCTCCGCGCCTGTGCCGTGACAGGAGTCGCAGTTGTCTACGCTGTTGAAGTTTATTGTCTTTTTGCAGCCCTTTGCGGCCTCCTCAAAGGTGATTGTTATGCCGGCGTTAACGTCGCTGCCGCGCTGAGGACGGTTTGCAGAACGTCCGCGGCTACCGCCGAAACCGCCGAAAAAGCTGGAGAAAATATCGTCAATATCAATTCCGCCGCTAAACGGATTTCCGCCGTAACCGCCTGCGCCCGCGCCGTAGTTGGGATCAACTCCGGCGTGACCGAACTGGTCGTAGCGAGCCTTTTTTTCCTTATCGGACAGAACCTCGTACGCCTCGTTTACCTCTTTGAACTTTTCCTCGGCAGCCTTGTCGCCGGGGTGAAGGTCGGGGTGATACTTTTTGGCGTTTTGTCTGTAAGCCTTTTTTATCTCATCGTCGCTCGCGCCCTTGTTAAGGCCGAGCACCTCGTAATAATCTCTTTTATCTGCCATTGGATTAACACCTTTCAGCTAAATTGCGCCGGTGGCGCAGCTAAATTTGCCTTCGGCAAGCTAAATTACAGCTATCGCTGTAGCTAAATTCGCTTACGCGAGCTAAATTTGCTCCGCAAGCTTTTCTGTAAATATAGCTTTTCGGTTTACCGAAAAATTTAGCTATTGAGCGAAGCGAAATAATTTAGCTGTTTCCGCAGGAAACAATTTAGCTTCGTCGCAAGACGAAATTTAGCTTATGTACAGCTTTTGGGCGCACGGAAAATGTGCGCCCTTTGCTGTGCTTGATTACTTTTATACTGATAAATTATTCGTTAACGTCTGTGAAGTCAGCGTCGTAAACGTTGGGGTCTCCGCCGTTGTTGCCGCCGTTGCCGTTGTCAGCGCCGGGCTGTGCACCGCCCATATCAGGACCTGCCTGACCGGGGTTGCCCTGGGGAGCAGCCTGCTGATAGAGCTTTGAAGAAACCTCATAAAGAGCCTTCTGCAAGTCGTCCTTAGCTGTGTTGATAAGAGCTGCGTCGTTCTTTGAGATTGCCTCTCTTACAGCCGAAACCTTGGTGTTGATTGTTGTCTTGTCAGCGTCAGCGAGCTTGTCGCCGTTCTCGTTTACGAGCTTTTCAGCCTGGTAAGCGAGGTTCTCAGCCTCGTTCTTGGCGTCAACCTCCTCGCGGCGCTTTTTATCCTCAGCGGCATACTGCTCGGCTTCCTTAACAGCCTTGTCGATGTCGTCCTTGCTCATATTGCCCGAAGCAGTGATTGTGATCTTCTGCTCCTTGCCTGTGCCGAGGTCCTTAGCCGATACGTTAACGATACCGTTTGCGTCAATGTCGAAGGTTACTTCAATCTGCGGAATACCTCTCATTGCAGGAGCGATACCTGTGAGAGCGAACAGACCGAGCGACTTGTTGTCGCGTGCGAACTCACGCTCACCCTGGAGAACGTTGATTTCTACCTGAGTCTGGTTGTCTGCGGCGGTAGAGAAAATCTGGCTCTTCTTGGTCGGGATGGTTGTGTTTCTGTCGATAATCTTTGTCATAACGCCGCCCATTGTCTCAACGCCGAGAGAAAGGGGAGTTACGTCGAGAAGCAGAAGTCCGTCAACCTCGCCGCCGAGAACGCCTGCCTGGATTGAAGCGCCGATTGCAACGCACTCGTCGGGGTTAATGCCCTTGAACGGCTCCTTGCCGATAAGCTTCTGAACAGCTTCCTGAACAGCGGGAATTCTTGAAGAACCGCCGACCATGAGAACCTTGTCAATCTGACCGATTTGCAGGCCTGAGTCTGAAAGCGCCGAACGAACCGGGCCCATTGTAGCCTCTACGAGGTCTGAGGTGAGCTCGTTGAACTTAGCTCTTGTGAGGGTGAGGTCAAGGTGCTTAGGACCTGTCTGGTCTGCTGTGATAAAGGGAAGGTTGATTGATGAGGTTGTTACGCCCGAAAGCTCGATCTTAGCCTTTTCAGCGGCTTCCTTAAGTCTCTGCATAGCCATTTTATCTGAAGAAAGGTCAATGCCTGTTTCTGTCTTGAATGAAGCTACCATCCAGTCGATAATTCTCTTGTCGAAGTCGTCGCCGCCGAGACGGTTGTTACCTGCTGTAGCGAGAACCTCCTGAACGCCGTCGCCCATCTCGATGATACTTACATCGAATGTACCGCCGCCGAGGTCGTATACCATAACCTTCTGGTCGTTTTCTTTGTCTACGCCGTATGAAAGCGCGGCGGCTGTAGGCTCGTTGATAATTCTCTTAACGTCGAGGCCTGCAATCTTACCTGCGTCCTTTGTAGCCTGGCGCTGAGCGTCGGTGAAGTATGCAGGAACGGTGATAACAGCCTGTGTTACGGTTTCTCCGAGGTAAGCCTCGGCGTCAGCCTTAAGCTTCTGGAGAATCATTGCGGAAATCTCCTGGGGAGTGTAGCTCTTGTTGTCGATTGTTACCTTGTAATTAGAGCCCATTTCTCTTTTGATAGAAGCAACGGTTCTGTCGGGGTTTGTGATAGCCTGGCGCTTAGCAACCTGGCCTACCATTCTTTCGCCGTCCTTTGAGAAAGCTACTACCGACGGGGTTGTTCTTGAACCCTCGGCGTTTGCGATAACTACGGGCTCGCCGCCCTCGATAACTGCTACGCATGAGTTAGTTGTACCTAAATCTATACCTATTGTCTTTGCCATAATTAATTCCTCCAATTTTGTTTTGATTTATATTTTAAGTTATGTGCTTGACTTTGTTAGTTTACCACTTGAACCATGGCGTGGCGAACGATTTTGTCGCCGATTTTGTAGCCGGTCTGGAAAACCTGTGCTATCTGGTTTGACTTAAGCTCGTCGCTGTCGACCATCGAAACCGCGTTGTGAAGGTTCGGATCGAACTCGTCACCGACCTTGCCGTACTGCTCGATTTTCAGCTTTTCAAAGCTCTTGCCGAGCTGGTTTGAAATAAGCTCGATACCCTTTAATATTTCGGGATCTGCCTCTTTCAAATTGTCAATCGCCATTCTTACGCTGTCCGCGACAGGCAGAATTTCGGTTACCGCCTTTGAGGTAGCGTCGTCGTAAATGCCGAGCTTTTCGTTGGCGGTGCGCTTGCGGTAGTTGTCATACTCGGCGGCAAGGCGCATATATTTATCCTTTTCCGCGGCGAGCTGTTCCTCAAGCTCCTTGATTTTAGCTTCTTTTTCGTCGACAACCTCGGCGGCTTCGGTTTCTTCCTCCTCGGCCTCGTCAGCCTTTACCTCGGCTGCCTTGGTGTCTTTGGTCTTATCTTTTTTAGCCATTGTATATCCTCCTCTTGGGGTTATTCACGTTTTATGTCCGTCAGCTCGTCAATCAGCTCTCCGGCGCAGTCCGCGACACATTCGAGGAGAGCAAAGTTCCTCGCGTAGTCGGTTCTAAGCGGCGTTATCAGCGCCGTTACGCCCGACGGACTGCCGTCGATTTTGTACCGTGCCGATATCAGCGAATAATTCGCAAGCTCAACGCGGCTGTTTTCCCTGCCGATTAACGCGGCTGTGTGCTGCGGAGATTTTTCAAGCGTTGCCGCGAGGTCGTGCGGACTGTTCAAAAACTCGATTATCCTGCGTGCCGAGCGGAAATCCGCATCCTCCGAAAAGGCGAGCTTTCCTCTACCGCTCTGGTAAACGCTGACCGTCGTCGCCTGCTCTGCCGCGTCCTGCACTGCCATCAGCGCCGAGGGCATTAAAAGCGACATTTCACCGAACCTTACGGCGGCGGTCTGGATGAACGGGCGGTTTACCGAGCTCAGCTTTACTCCGGTGAAAATCTCGTTGAACGCCTTGTCAAAAATCCCCATTAGCTCGGGGGTGATTAAAAACTCACAGCGGAACAGCTTGGTTTTGATTGTGCCGTTTGAGGCAATCAGAACCGCCATTGCCGAATGTGCTCCGGTTTGAATGAAGCGCAGGTGGCGAATTCTGCTGTTCTCTCCGCCCGGGGTTGTGGCGACTGCCGCGTAACCGCTGAGCTTGCTCAGCAAGTCGGCTGCGCCTTTGAGTATGCTCTCGGGGGAGTCTCCGTCTTTTTGGAGCTCCTCGAGGATGTACTGCCTGCCCTGTCCCGAAATCGGCTTGACCTGCATTACGTTGTCAACGTAGTAGCGGTAGCCCTGCGCGGTCGGGATCCTTCCGGCGGAGGTGTGCGGCTGAACAAGGTAGCCCCGGTTTGTAAGCTCGACCATATCGTTGCGGACGGTCGCGGACGAAACGTTCATACCGGTTTCGGATATAAGCGACTTTGAGCCGACGGGCTCTCCGGTGGCGATATAGCTTTCTACAATAGCCGCGAGTATGTTTTGTCTTCTTGCGGCGGGCTCCATTTTGTTCACCTCTGTTTCGCTTTAGCACTCTTGGTGGTGGAGTGCTAATCACTGTATTCTTACTATAATACCAAAGTCAGAAAAAGTCAATACTTTTGCCAAAATAATTTCCTGATTTTAAAAAGTTTCACTTTATTATCACATTACCCTTGCTTTTTGAGCCCGAGCAGGATAAAATAGGGATATATTTTAAATAGTATATTGTCGGGGAGAGTAAAGATGACTCAGTTTTTGCAGTACGGATATGTCTTTTTGTGGGCGATACTTGCAGTGCTCACGTTTTTTATAGGCAGAAAACAGGGGCTGGTAGGTTACCTGCTTTCGGTTTTCTTTGTGTTTATGACGGTGTGGTACGGACTCCGCGCGTTCGGAAACCTGCCGGTGTTTGACGGCGTGTGGGGGTATATTTTCAGAGGTTTGCTGGTTATCTTTTTGGCTGTCATCGTCTTTATCTGGTGGAAATCGCGCAAGGCCGCGGCGGAAAACAAAGATGACAATACAAAGCAATAGTCTGCATATTGATTAGTATTTATAATTTGACACAATATATAGACGCGGATTTTTAAAATTCTTAAAAACTCAATTTTTTCAAAAAAATACTTGATTTTTGGCGCTGTATATGATAAAATATCACCTGTATGACGATAATTCCAAGGAGGTGGGACAATGCCCAACATTAAATCTGCAAAAAAGCGCGTTAAGGTTATTGCTACAAAAACAGCCCGCAACAAGGCGACAAGGTCAGCTCTCAGAACATCAATTAAAAAGGCTTACTATGCTGTTGACACAAATGCTGACAACAAGCAGGAGGCAGTTCGTCTTGCTATCAAGAAAATTGACCAGGCTGTTGCCAAGGGTATTCTTCATAAGAATACTGCTGCAAGAAGCAAGTCTTCGCTCGCAAAGCGTCTGAACGCTTCTGCATAAGCTTAATAACTGAACAAATTTAAAGCAGAGTTTTTCTCTGCTTTTTTTGTTGCCCGCTCAGTTGCGCACAAGGTGCGCACGAGCGATGGCTAAAAAACAAGCGCAAAATCAGCGCTTGTTTTTAATTTTACTGTTGACTTTTTACAAAAAATTGTTTAGAATATAGATAGATATTTTTTGAAATAAATCTTTTTGGAGGTCGTCAATATGAAGAAAAGAAAATTTATGCTTATTATCGGCGTTATTTCCTTAGTTGCGGCTATCTCGGCTGCGTTTACCGCTTTCTTTGTTTTGAAAGAGAAGCAGAAGAAGGATGACGAAGAGCTTATGGAGTATCTTGACAACTCTATTGAATAACAGCATATTAAGGACCGTTCGTTTTGAACGGTCTTTTGAATTTTGGAGGGTATTATGGTTGAACAGGAGCTTGAAAAACTGCTTAAGGCGGCGCGGCTTGACGAAAGCTTAAAGGCTGAGCTGATCAAAACGCGCGAAAGCGATAATCCCGTCGAGGATTTTTGCGCTTTGTGCAGGCAAAAAGGGTACAATATTACGGCAGGCGAGCTGTTTGCCTCGGGACAGAATAACAGCGACGCAAAGCTGCGAAGCGTCAACGGCGGAGGTGTAAACCCGATTGACGGCTGGGACGACACCTACGAGCAATTTTTTACCGAACTCATTTGGTGCGGATAAAGTCGAAATTTATGTGATTAATGAATTAATTGTAACTAAAGATTACAATATATTTGTGCAAATTTACTTGCAATAAGTTGCGGTTTGTGGTATATTTAAGTTGAAAAACATAGGCGGCTATGCCTATAATTAAAAAGGAGGAACAAAATGAGTTCTGTAAAAAAGTACATTGCCGAATTTATCGGCACAATGGTTCTTGTAGTTTTGGGCTGCGGAACCGCAATGCTCGTTGGCTGCGACGCTAAAAACGGCTGCGGCTACATCCTTACCGCGCTCGCGTTCGGTTTGGTTATCGTTGGAATGGCTTACTGCGTAGGCAATATCTCGGGCTGCCACATCAACCCTGCCGTTTCTCTCGGCGTTTTGATTTCGGGCGGTATGAGCGTAGCTGATTTTGTTGGTTACATCATCTCCCAGTGCCTCGGCGCATTCGCAGGCGCAGGTATCCTCGCTGCTGTTTTCGGTCTCGGCGGAGTTACCGACCAGACAGGCGGTCTCGGCACAAACGGCCTTGCAGGCGTTAATGAGAGCGCTGTAGCAGGTCTTATTGTTGAGTGCTTCCTCACATTCGTATTCGTACTCACAATCCTCGGCGTTACATCAAAGAAAGCCGGCCACGGTTCGTTCGGCGGTCTTGTAATCGGCCTTACACTCACACTCGTACACATCCTCGGTATCGGTCTTACCGGCACATCGGTTAACCCGGCTCGCAGCTTCGGTCCGGCTCTGGTTGCTTTAATGCAGGGCAACGCCGCTCCTATGGGCGTACTTTGGGTATTCATCGTTGGCCCGTTTGCAGGCGCGATTGTTGCGGCTCTCGTTTACAAGTTCCTCGAGGGAAAGAAAGAGGCTTAATTTTAAATGCAAAATATTCGGGGCGGACTTCGTGTCCGCCCTTTTTGCTTGCGAATGAATATTTAATGTAAAAAAAATTAAAATAACCCTTGACAAATATTTAAGTGTTGAGTATAATTTAATTGAACTCAATCAATTGAGCTCAACCAAATTGTTTTAGGGGGAAATATTATGTCAGTATATGATTACAAAGTTAAAGACGCAAAGGGCAATATGGTAGACCTTTCAGACTACAAGGGCAAGGTTTTGCTGATTGTCAACACCGCTACGGGCTGCGGCTTCACTCCGCAGTACGAGGGACTCGAGAACCTGTATAAAAAGTACAAAGAGCAGGGCTTTGAAATTCTCGACTTCCCGTGCAACCAGTTCGGCAACCAGGCGCCGGGTTCGGATGAGGAGATTGTTTCGTTCTGCCAGCTTAAGTACAACACAAGCTTTAAGCAGTTCTCAAAAATTGAGGTAAACGGCGAGAATGAAATTCCTCTTTACACCTACCTCAAAAGCCAAAAGGGCGGCGTTATGGGCAGCAAAATCAAGTGGAACTTCACCAAGTTCTTAATCGACCGCGACGGCAACGTTGTTGACCGCTTTGCGCCGACGGTTACTCCCGAAAAAATTGACGGAAAAATCGCGGCACTTCTATAAAAACTAAATTTAAAGCGAGGCAAATATCATGAGATACAGTTACAAAACCAGAGGCGTTTGCGCAAGAGAAATCGACTTTAACCTTGACGGCGACGTTGTAAGCGACATCAGCTTTTTGGGCGGCTGCAACGGCAACCTGAAGGCTATTTCAAAGCTCTGCGACGGAATGACCGTTGAGCAGATTGAAAAAAAGCTAAAGGGCAACACCTGCGGTCCGAGGTCTACTTCATGCGCGGATCAGTTCGCGCTCGCGGTTAGGGAAGCCTACAACAGAGAGCACGCAAGCTGAGGTGGACTATGAGCGAAAATAAATTTGAGCCGCTTAAGCTCGAAAATCAAATGTGCTTTCCGCTTTATGCCGCGGCGCGCGAGGTTGTAAAGCTGTACCGTCCGCACCTCGACAAAATCAACCTGACCTACACCCAGTACATCGCGATGATGGTGCTGTGGGAGCAAGAGCAGTGCAGCGTCAAGGAGCTTGGACAAAAGCTGTATCTCGACTCGGGAACCTTAACTCCCGTGCTCAAAAGCTTGGAGCAGAAGGGCTTTCTCCGCCGTTTCCGCAGCGAAAGCGACGAGAGAGTTTTGCTTGTGGAGCTGACAAAGGACGGCGAAAAGCTCAAAAAGAGCGCCGAGAGCATACCGCAGTCGGTAGGCGCGTGTATCGGTTTAAGTCTGGACGAGGCAATTCAGCTGTACACCTTGCTCTATAAGGTGCTTAATAATGTAACCTGATAAATAAACAAAACGGTTGTCAACCACATTTGTGTGTAGGTTGACAGCCGTTGTTTTAAATTTAAAGTTTAAGTTGTGCTCATCTCGGGCTCGTCCATAAAGGTGTCGCGCGAATCCCTGAAAAGCAGAGTTACGCACCAGATTGCGGCAAGAGCTACGAGAATGTAGATAATTCTGCTGACTACACCCGTCTGTCCGCCGCCGATAAAGCCCACAAGGTCAAACTGGAAAATACCTATGCTGCCCCAGTTCAAGCCTCCGATGATAAGCAGTGTTAAAGCTATTCTGTCAATCATTTTATTACCTCCTTTTACGGTAGTGTAATTATTGTTGACGGAATTTTTGCTTTTATTCGTAATTTTGAAAAATTAAAGACCGAATGCCGTTATCAGGCCGAGCGCCAAAAATCCGAGCGCGATTACGCAAATGCCGAAAATGCGCGTCATAAATACGGCTTTTTTGATTTTGCGCTTTTTGATCATACCCTCGGTGGGCATAGGCACGGCGATAATCATAATTCCGAGCAGAGCGCAGCTTACGGCTGTGATAATCGCTCCCGGGCCCTTTATAAATGAGAATAAAAACAGTCCTACGGGAATTGCGATAACGCAGATTGTGCTGATGATGTAAAACGGTCTGGCGAATTTTTCCGCCTTTTCGTAGTATTTATTCGCGTTGATGTGGCACTCGTCACTGCAGTATTGCTCGTGATAGGAAATTTCCTTGGCGCAGTATTCGCACTTTTTCATATATAGCATCTCCAAAATAAAAATCGTTATTACGGTAATATTTTATCATAGTGCAGGCTTTATTTCAATAAGTATTTCAAAATAGATTGTCAACCGCGCTAAAACAAATTGGTTGACAAACGGATTGCGCCGTGCTATAATGTCAACAGAAAATTTAAAAGAGGTTGACATTATGGAAAAGAAAAACAATTCAAAGCTAAAGCTTACCACACTCGCAATGGCGCAAATCGCCGTCAGCGCGGCTCTGCTGTGCGTGCTTTCGCCGCTGGCAATTCCGCTGCCCATTCCCGTGCCGTTTACGCTTCAGGTGCTCGTGGTGATTATGATTGCGCTGATTTTAAAACCCTCATACGCGATTATCGCCCAGCTCATTTACACCGTGCTCGGCATTGTGGGACTTCCGGTTTTCTCGGGCGGAAAAAGCGGCTTCGGCACAATCCTTTCGCCAACAGGCGGCTTTATCATCGGCTTTATCCTCGCTTCGTTCTTTGTAAGCCTTGTAAAGGAAAAGCTCAAAATCAAAAATTCGGTTTTAAGGTACATCCTCTCGTCGGTAATCGTCGGAATTCCCTGCATTTATATCCCGGGAATAGCGATGTATATGATTTTTGTCAAGACCGATTTGCTCACCGCGATAGTGACGCTCACCTCGGTATTTATTTTGATAGACCTTGCAAAGTGTGTAATCGCTTCGCTGATTGCCGCGCCTGTTAACAAGGCGCTCGCCAAAATACAATAATTCACTCGGGACGGTGCAAACCGCCCCGATTTTTTCTGCCTTAAATTAACTATTTTCTTGACAGAGCCGTATATATATGATAATATTTAATCGTACTATATTTATTAATACAATACCGCGGTGCTGTTTGAGGGGACGCTCGGCGGTGAATTGCAGGGGGAAATTATGTTTCAGATTGATTTTTCATCGAGAATGCCAATCTACGAGCAGCTTTACTACAACGTCATCAAGCTTGCTTCCGCCGGGGTTATCAAGCCCGGTGACAAGCTGCCGCCGGTAAGGGTGATTGCCGCTCAGCTCGGTATCAACCCAAACACCGCCGCAAAGGCGTACCGTGAGCTCGAGCAGGACGGCTATATCTTTTCGTCCGTCGGCAGGGGAAGCTACCTCACTGACAAGCTTGACGAGCATTCGGCGCAAAAGGCGATGGTGATAAACGAGTTTAAGACCGCGGCGAAAAACGCGGTGAACTTCGGCGCGGACAAGGAAAAGCTGATTGAGATCGTGGAGGAAATGTTCAAAGGAGGTTAATGCTTTGATTGAATTTAAAAACCTTACCAAACGCTTTGATACCGTCACGGCTGTTGACAACCTCTGCCTTGACATCAAGCAGGGCACGGTGCTTGGGCTTGTCGGCAGCAACGGAAGCGGAAAATCAACGCTTTTGCGTATGCTCTCGGGAGTTTTCGCGCCCGACGAAGGCGAGATTTTGCTCGACGGCGAAAGTCTTTTTGACAATCCCGCGGCAAAGGGAAAGTGCTACTTCATCCCGGATTTTCCGTACTTTTATAACAGCTCTACTATAGAAAACACCGCGGCTCTGCTGCGCGATATTTACCCGAACTGGAGCGAATTTCAGTATGAAAAATACTGCTCGATGTTCCCGATTGACCGAAATGGCAGAATTATCAATATGTCAAAGGGTATGCAGCGCCAGGCTGCGCTGATTTTGGCGCTTTCGACCTGTCCGGACTATCTGTTTTTGGACGAGATTTTCGACGGACTTGATCCTGTTGTGCGCCACCTGCTCAAAAAGATTTTGATTGAGCATGTGCTCGAGCACGGAATGACGGTAATTATCGCCTCGCACAACCTCCGCGAGCTCGAGGATTTGTGCGACAGAGTTTGCCTTATGCACCGCGGAAAGGTGCTTATGGAGCGCGATATCGACTCGCTCAGGCTTGAATTCAGAAAGGTTCAGGTCGCGTTCAACCAAGTTCCGAATGTGCCGGATTTGTTCGCCGGAATCAATGTGGTGAACGTATGGCGCAACGGCAACGTGTTCAACGTTACGATCCGCGGAACAGAGGCGGAATTTATGCCTCGGCTAAACGCGCTTAACCCTGCGTATATCTCGGCTATGCCGCTTACGCTGGAGGAAATATTTATCAGTGAAATGGGGGCTGCCGGATATGACACAAACAGCATCGTCTAAGGGAAAATTCAAAAACGGCTTCGCCCTGTTTAAGTGGGAGCTCAAAAGCTGCAGGAGCACGCTGATAGTCTTTTCGATCCTCGCCGCCACGTTTATCACGATTGTTTTCACGCTTTCGCTCGTTGTAGGCTACACAAACGCGATTCAGGACGGCGAAATTGACTACAGTCAAATTCAAAACGCTCTGAGCGTGTTCCAGTACATAAGCGGATATATGGTTTTCGTTTTGACCGCCGTGTTTACGATTGTCTACACAATCCGCATTTACTCGTACCTGCACAACAAGCGCAAGGCGGATTTGTACGGCTCAATGCCCGTCAGCCGCCGCACGTTTTTTGTTTCTAAAACCGTTTCGGCGTATCTGCTGTCGGTAGTTCCAGCGCTGTTCTTCCTCGGAATAATCTCGATTATCACCGTGATAATGGGACAGCCTGTCGTTACTGACTTCGCTATGCTCTACGTAAAGCTGCTAATCGGCGCAATCGCCTGCATTTCGTTCTACGGACTTTTGGCGGTTTGCTCGGGCACAACGCTCAACGCCGTGCTCAGCTTTATCGCGATAAATGCAGCTTATCCGGTTTCTACTCTGTTTATCAAGGGCGCAATCAAGGCGTTCTTTTACGGAATGCCCACAAACCAGTACAGCACAAGCTTTGTTATGAAGGCGCTCAATCCGCTGGCAGCTTACGACGGCACAAATGTTATCTACTGGCTGGTGTTCACGGCGGTTTGCCTGTTCCTCGGAATTTGGCTTGTCAAAAAGAGGAGAGCCGAATGTGCCCAGACCTCGTTCGCGTACCACCTGCCCTGCTATATCGTAGAGGTGCTTGTCGCGTTTATCATCGGAATGTTCGTCGGCGTGCTGTTCGGCTCGCTCAACGTTATGCTATACGGCTACCTCGGATTTATCTTCGGCTTTCTTGTCGGAAGCGCTCCGGCGTTTATCATCACCCACCTGATTTTGTACAAGGGCTTTGCAAAGCTCTGGAAGTCGGCAATTCCCATCGGGGCTATGGTGCTTACGGTAATCGCGCTTATGGGCGTTTGCAACTACGATGTTTTCGGCTACAACAACTACGTTCCTGCCGAGGATGAAATCAAAACCGCAGGCTTGGTCGACCTCGGCAATTGCTACTGCGCCAAGACAAAGGGCGCTTTCGGGCTTGCGCAGATGGCGTCCGACGACTTTGACGACAGCACCTATATAAAGGACGTAAGAAAGTTCCACAGCTCTGCGGTAAAGGTCGGAGACAGACAGTCAAACGAAAAGTTTGCTTCAATCTGGGCGAATATGCTGGTCAGCAATATTCCCTCCGAGTATATGTACGACAGCTATTGCGTTGCCTATAGGCTGAATGACGGCAGGCTGGTGTTCCGCTACTACGACGCAACGCTCATGGGCGGTCTGATCGGCGGAGAATATAGGGAGTACGATACCTCGGCGGCAGGAAGAATTACCGATACCGACGAGTATTTTATGAACTACAGCTCGGTTATGAACTACCGTGCAGATAAAGCTAAGTCGATTGAAGTGCAGGCAAGTAATCCGAATAATTACGCCGGCAACAATATTTACATTGCCGAGGGAGAGGATGTCAGCGCCAATCAGGCAAAGGCGGATATGAAAAAGGTTATTGAAGCCTACCGCAAGGACGTTGAGGAAAACGGCACGGAGTTTGAGGATAAGGATATTGATATGACTATGGTCATCCGTTTCGATACGTCGGACAGCTACGCCAACGCTTCTATGACCGAAAAGCTTATTGGTCAGCTCAGCGCAAGCTACGGAAAAGCCGACTACGCGCCGGTTTATAAGAGCTATAAAAACACCGTCGCCGCGCTTAAGGAAATCGGCGTGCTTAACGCCGACGGCACAATGAACCACAAAAACGGTTACGGCAAGAACACTAATCCATACATATATTATTAAATGTATTTCAAGGGCAGCTTCGGCTGTCCTTACTTTTTGCGCAAAAATATTGACAAAATCCGCTTTCGGTGCGATAATATTAAGGTATACGCAAAAGCAAGTAATTAAGGAGTGATTTTATGGCAAAGGAGCTCGCAAAGTCTTACAAGCCCTCGGATTTTGAGGACAAGATTTACGACTTCTGGATAAAAGGAAACTACTTTCACGCTGAAGTTGACAAGGACAAAAAGCCCTATACAATCGTTATGCCGCCGCCGAACATCACAGGTCAGCTGCATATCGGACACGCGCTTGATGAAACCTTGCAGGATATTCTGATTCGCTGGAAAAGAATGTCGGGCTATTCCGCGCTTTGGGTTCCCGGCACAGACCACGCTTCAATCGCCACCGAGGCTAAGATTGTTGAGGCTATGCGTAAGGAGGGCGTTACCAAGGAGGATTTGGGACGCGAAAAATTCCTTGAGCGCGCTTGGGAATGGAAGCGCGAGTATGGCGGAAGAATTACCAAACAGCTCCGCAAACTGGGCGTTAGCTGCGACTGGAGCCGCGAGCGCTTTACAATGGACGAGGGCTGCTCGGAAGCCGTTAACGAGGTATTTGTAAAGCTCTACAACGAGGGAAAAATCTACCGCGGAAACCGTATGGTTAACTGGTGTCCGCACTGCAATACCTCAATTTCCGACGCGGAGGTTGAGTATGAGGAACAGCACGGCCACTTCTGGCACATTCTCTACAAGGTTCAGGAGACCGGCGAGTTCCTTGAAATCGCGACAACCCGTCCCGAAACAATGCTCGGTGATACCGCCGTTGCCATCAACAAGGACGACGAAAGATATAAGCACCTGCACGGCTGCCACGTGATTTTGCCGCTGCTCGACAAGGTAATTCCGATTGTCTGCGACGAGCACGCCGATATGGAAAAGGGAACGGGCGTTGTAAAAATCACTCCTGCCCATGACCCGAACGACTACGAGGTTGGCCAGCGCTGCAGTCTGCCGATTGTACGCGTGTTCACCTACGACGGCCATATGACAGGCGCAGAGGACGTTAAGGCTTACGAGGAGCTTAAGGCAAAGGGCAATCTCGCCGAAAACGAGCCCGAGGTTCTCGACTGCGGCAAGTACGCAGGTATGACGACTGCCGAGGCGAGAAAGGCGATTGTCGACGACCTAACGGCTCTCGGTCAGCTCAAAGAGGTCAAGGACCACACCCACGACGTAGGCACCTGCTACCGCTGTCACACAACCATCGAGCCGATGGTTTCAAAGCAGTGGTTCGTAAGGATGGAGCCGCTCGCAAAGCCTGCTATCAAGGCGGTTAGGGAGAAGAAAACTAAGTTTGTTCCCGAGCGTTTTGAAAAGGTATATTTTAACTGGATGGAGAACATCAGAGACTGGTGTATTTCACGTCAGCTCTGGTGGGGACACCGTATTCCTGCCTACTACTGCGACGAGTGCGGCGAGGTTACCGTAAGCAAGGACGAGGTAACGGTTTGCCCGAAGTGCGGCTGTACTCATATGCACAGGGACGAGGACACCCTCGACACCTGGTTCAGCTCGGCGCTCTGGCCGTTTTCAACCCTCGGCTGGCCCGAAAAGACCGAGGATTTCGAGTATTTCTACCCGACAAACACCCTCGTTACGGGCTACGACATCATCTTCTTCTGGGTTTCGAGAATGATTTTCTCCGCCCTTGAATACACCGGAAAGGTTCCGTTTGACACCGTATTTATCCACGGCATTGTCCGCGACGAGCAGGGCAGAAAGATGTCCAAGTCGCTCGGCAACGGCGTTGATCCGCTCGAGGTTATCGAGAAGTACGGCGCGGACGCGCTCAGGTTTTTGCTCGTGACGGGCAACTCACCCGGAAACGACATCCGCTACTCCGAAAAGCGAATTGAGGCTTGCTCAAACTTTGCGAACAAGCTCTGGAACGCCGCGCGCTTTGTTCATATGAACATCGACGACCACGAGGTTAAAAACGAGCTTCCCGAGGAGCTCCACACCGAGGACAAGTGGATACTCTCAACCCTCAACAACGTGGCGAAAGAGGTCAACGAAAACCTCGAGAAATTCGAGCTCGGTATTGCGGTGCAGAAGGTCTACGAGTTTATTTGGGACTGCTACTGCGACTGGTACATTGAGCTTGTAAAGGCTCGCCTGTTCAACGACGCCGACGATTCCTATATCGCCGCCGAGCAGGTACTGCTCTATGTTCTCGACCAGATTTTGAGACTTCTTCATCCGTTTATGCCCTACGTTACCGAGGAAATTTGGCAGACCATACCCCACGAGGGCGAGACGGTTATGCTCAGCGAATATCCCACCTACAAGCCCGAGCTTGACTTCCCCGAGGAGGAGGCTGAGATGCGCCGCGTTATGGAGGCGATCCGCGCAATCCGTAACCGCCGCAGCGAGATGAATGTTCCGCCGTCGAGAAAGGCGAAGGTTTATGTTGCGACCAAGTTCGCTGACACCTTCAAAAACGGCAGCGCGTTTATCGAAAGGCTCGCCTCGGCAAGCGGAGTAGAGGTTGCCGATAACTTTGACATCGAAGGCGCGGTAACCGTAGTCACCGCCGACGCCAAGATTTACATCCCTATGGACGAGCTTGTTGATAAAAAGGCTGAGCTTGAAAGGCTCGGCAAAGAGCTTGCCCAAGTTGAAAAGCGCCTTGCTCAGAGCGAGGGCAAGCTGAACAACCAGGGCTTTGTATCAAAGGCGCCTGCCGCGGTAATCGAAAAGGTTAAGGGACAGGCTGCAAAGGAACGCGAAAAAATCGCGCTTATTAAAGCCGCAATAGATGCGCTTAACTGATAAAAAACAAGGCACACAGCATTGATTTTGCTGTGTGCCTTTTGTGTTTTTTGAATTGACTTTACTTTTCGGGAAGCGTATAATTTAATTAAACTAAATAAAAAAACAGGAGGTTTATTTATGAAGAAATTTTCACGGATAACAGCGGTTGTACTCGCTGTTGTAATGCTCTTAGGAGTAATTATGATTGCGCCGTTTTCGGCAGGCGCGGCAACTTCCGCGTGGAAAACAGAATATATAAACTATGTAAATAAGATGAGCACAAGTATTAATAACGGCGACGGCTGGGGCTGGATTAAAGACCTTGACGGCAACGGTATTCCTGAGCTGTTTTTGTCATATTCAGCGGCAATGGGCGCGGCACAGGTAATTACATACAATAATGGCAATTTGGATACAATCACTGCGGCTGTATATGGTACAATTTTAGTCCAAAACAATATGTTTATGATGTCCTTCGGCAGACAGGGGCATTACGGCGATACCGTTTACAGACAAAGCGGTACTTCCAACGTTGTCTTTAGCGGCAGCAGGACTGCAAGGTCAAATAATTTTAATTATAGTAATCCGAATGATTTTACCTATAGATACAGCCTTAACGGTTCGTCTCAAAAACAGGCTACGTATTCTCAGTACACAAGCACGTTAAACTCAGTGTTCAACAAGAGCAAGGCAGGCGTACTAAACTACAACAACTGCTACCACACCACCTCGCAGATTATTTCGGCTATAAATAACTACAGGGTTCAGATGGCTGTTCCGACCGTGAGCCTTTCAAACAACTCTCAGGGAATTTACGCCGGCTGGAACAAGATTGCGAACGCCGAAAAGTACACTGTTTTTTATAAGAGCGCGAGCGAATCCGGCTGGAATTCCTTTACCTCATATAACAACTACGCTCAGCTGTCATGGCTTACACCCGGCAAGCTGTACTATGTTCAGGTTCAGCCCGTTGCGGCGAGCGGCGACAAGGGCGGTTTTTCAAAGGTTAAATCGCTAACTTACATTCCGCAGGCTAATATCACAAGCCTTACCTACAACGGAAACAACACCTTGAAGTGGAACGCTGTCGGCGGAGCTAACAAGTACCAAATTGCAAGGCTTAAATCCGGCGACAAGGCGTATACCTACTTTACAACAACAAACACCTCATTCAGCGAATACGCGACAGGCGGTGTTGCTTATACCTATCAGGTCAGGGCTATGTACGCTACCGCTAACAGCGGAACAGCCTACGGCGCGTGGTCGTCCGCAAAGTCGGTTGCCACTCTCGTAGCGCCTACGGTTACGCTTTCAAACCAGGCGAACGCGGTTATGGTAAAGTGGAACGCAATCAGGGGAACAAAAAAGTATATTGTTTACTTTAAGTCTGTCGAAGAGTCCGCTTGGAAAACCGCTGCTACCACGAACACCTCGCTCCCGATTACCGGAGTAAAATCAGGCACAAATTATTATGTTCAGGTTCGCCCGATCGGCAGCACGGTCAACGGCCCGTTCTCAGCGCCTAAGAACATTATCCATATTACAACGATAAAGCCTACGCTGAAAATTACCCCAAAAGGCAGCGGCGTCCTCTTTGAATGGAATGCTTTTAGGGACGCGACGGCGTACAGATTATATCTCAAATCCGAGAATGACAGCAAATGGTCCTCGATGACTGCCTATCAGACATACTATCAAATCGTCGGCTTGGAAAACGGAAAGTACTATGCTCAGGTTCAGCCGATTTTCAACGGAAATCCCGGCGCTTATTCCCCGGTAGTTTCGTTTGTTTATGAACTAAAGTTCCCCGACCTGCACTGATAAAAAATACGGCACACAGCAAATCAAACGCTGTGTGCCTTTTGTCTGTCTTATTTTAATTCAAGCTCGTAGTATACCGAGCTGTTTTCGGGATATTCAACGGTGTAGTTTTCGAACCTTACATAAAGCTTGTTGACGGTATTTTTAACGTCAAAATATACTACCTGAGTGGCGGTTTTTCCGCTCTCAATCGGCTGGTACTGTTCTCCGCCGTAGTCGGTGTAAAGGTACTCGAGCTCGGGCTCGGGAAGGTAGGTCAGCTCTCTGCCCAGTCCGTCGTAAAAATACGGGCAAAGGTCGGGGAAGGAGCCCTCGGCCGGCCGTGTGTTCTTAAACTCAACGGTCAGCGCGTAGCGGTCAAAATCGGGATTTACGGGCTTGTTTGAGGTTTGCTTTTCAAGCTTTGTAACCGTTGCTGTTCCGCAGCCGTAAACTTCGAAGCTATCCCCGATTTTATGAGCGTTTATGCCGGAGATATCAATTGTTGCCGGGTCGGCGGTTTCGTATTGATAATCGTACACGTCGTTGTAATACGGCGTTTGAGGATTGAAAACGTCAAAAACGCTTTTCGGGGTGAACTGAGAGATTATTGCGATAACAATTCCGGCGGCAATCACCGTTGCCACAATGCAGATTAACACGATGATACCCGGCTTTATGCCCTTTTTAGGCGTTGCTGCGGCAGGGAGCGGCGGAATGTTCGGCGCAGGATTGTACTGAGGAGCCGGTTGATTTTGATTATTGTAACCGCCTGCAGGTGCTTGGTACTGCTGCTGCGGCGCGGTGTAGGGGTTTTGCGGAGCGGTGGGTGCGGTGTAAGGATTTTGCTGAGCAGGCTGAGGTTGCGGCGGTATATTTTGAGGGTTTACAGGCGGTTTCTGATTTTGGACAGGAGATATCTGATGTCCGCAAATAGGGCAAACCGTGTTGTTTTCGGCGTCAAAGCCGCAGTTTGTACATTTCATAAAATCACCTCGCGGAATTTATACTAATATACTAATCCATTTAGTACAAAAAGTCAATACAATTAATAATATTTGTTGAGTATATTGTTTGTTGAATAATGTCGTACTTTGCGGTATAATAGCATTGACGGAGGTTATTATGAAAAAATTTTTTTCGGTATTTTTCCGCGCGCTGTTCATCGCAGGCGCGCTTGTTTTGCTCACAACGTTTATTTCGACGTTTGCAATCGGCATTAAAAATGTCGGCAATATCGTCGGCGCAGCGCTTTGTGTTTGGGTAATTTTGGTCTGCATAAAGCCCATACATCTGGCGATAAAAAGGAGCCTGAGGTTTTTCTTTTTGACAAGGTTTCTGCACAGGATAGTCACCATAGCGTTCACGGTACTGCTCGTTTACGGCTTGATTGCCACGGCGGCGATTGTCGGAGCGTCATTGATTGCGCCCAAGGAGAACTCAACCGTTGTTGTGCTCGGAGCGCAGGTTCGTCCGTCGGGCGAGCCGTCGACAATTCTTCGCGGAAGAATAAGCGCGGCTGAGGATTACCTCGTGCAAAATGAAAAATCCTGCGCGGTGCTCTCGGGCGGAAAGGGCAGCGACGAGGTCAAGAGCGAGGCAGGCTGTATGTACGAGAATATGACCGCCGAGGGTATCAGCCCGGACAGGCTGTTTGTCGAGGACAAGTCCACCACTACGCGCGAGAACTTTGAATTTTCGGAAAAGATAATCGCGGAAAATAAGCTTAATTCCGACATCGCGATCGCCACCGACCGTTTTCACCAGCTCAGGGCGAGGATAATCACAATGCAGCTCGGTATAAAGGGCAACGTCGGTGCAGTGAACTCCGACGCACCGTTTAAGTATGTGCCGACCTATGTTGTCCGCGAATGGTTCGCGCTTCCGTATGAAATTTTTAAGAGATAAAGTTTACCGTCAACCCTTTGTGTGCAAGGGTTGACGGTTTTTGCCTTACTTCTTTATATCCGCTTCGGTGGTGATTACCTCGGTGATGTTGTCGATGTGAACTCCGCTGTGATGGCGCGAATTTACGCCCATCGCCTCGTATTCAATCACCTCGTCGGTCGCAGGAGTATTCTCGGCGCGGTTGTCGCGCGGCGGAAACTCCAGCGGATAGTTTTTGTTTGACTTAGAATTTTTGCCCATACTGTTACCGCCTTTCGTTTTGGTAATAGTATGGGCAATTGTTTTTTAATTATTCATACGCCGCCGCGATTACATGCTTTCGGGGCAGGTGATGTTGAACATCGTCAGCACGTTTTTGATTACCGAGCGGACGCAGCCGCACAGCGCAAGCCTTGCCTGCATAAGCGACTCCTCCTCGCCCTTAACGCGGCAGGCGTTGTAGAACTTGTGGAACAGCGTCGCAAGCTTTGTCACATAGCGCGTAATCTTTGTCGGATCGTAGTCCTTCGCCGCGCTGATGATCTCGTTAGTGTACAGCGCGAGGTGGCTGATAAGCTCCTTTTCCTCGGGAGCTGTAAGCAGCGCGAGCTCGTCCTTTGAGCAGTCGCGCGGAGTAATTCCGTCCTTTGCGAGAGCCTTGAAAATACTGCAAATTCTCGCGTGAGCGTACTGAACGTAGTAAACGGGGTTTTGGTTGTCCTGAGTAACCGCGAGGTCGAGGTCAAAGTCCATCTGGGTGTTGGCTTCACGGGTGTTGAAAAGGAAACGCGCGCTGTCAACGGGAACTTCCTCGAGCAAGTCGCGGAGCTGAATAGCCTTGCCGGTTCGCTTGCTCATCTTAACGAGCTCGCCGCCCCTGACGAGCTTAACAAGCTGCATAAGCACGACGTTGAGCTTGTCGCCGTCGTAACCGATGGCGTCCATAGCGCCCTTCATTCTCATAACGTGGCCGTGGTGGTCTGCTCCCCAAACGTCAATCAGGGTGGTAAAGCCGCGGTCGAATTTATTTTTGTGATACGCGATGTCAGCGGCAAAATAGGTGGGGTTGCCGTTCTGGCGGATAAGCACGTCGTCCTTAAGCTCGAGGTTGTCGATGTACTGCTGCGTCTTGCCCTCAGCGAGAAGCTTGTTTGTGAGAACCTCTTTGTTCTTGTACCAAACCGCGCCGTCCTGCTCGTAGGTAAGGCCTTTTTCGGTCAGCAAATCAACAACGCCCTTGACCTCGCCGCTGTTGTGCAGCTCGCTCTCGAAGAACCACTTGTCGTAGACGATTTTGTAAGCCGCCATATCCTCCTGCATTTTCTTGATGTTCTTGGGCAGGGCGTAGTCAACAAGCGCTTTTTTGCGCTCTTCACTGTCGGCTTCAACAAGGCTGTCGCCATTGATGTCGGCGTACTCCTTGGCAAGCTCGGTAATGTCCGCGCCCTGGTAGCCGTCCTCGGGGAATTCGATCTCGTCGCCCTTGAAAATTTGCAGGTAACGCGCCTCGAGCGAACAGCCGAACTTTTCAATCTGGTTGCCGGCGTCGTTAACGTAGAATTCGCGGTAGGCGGAATATCCTGCCTTGTTCAGCACTGCCGCAAGGCAGTCACCGAGCGCTCCGCCGCGCGCGTTGCCCATGTGCATAGGACCCGTGGGGTTGGCAGAAACGAACTCTACCATTACCTTCGCGCCCTTGCCGTAATCGGACTGTCCGTAGCCCTCGGGATTTGAGGTGATTTCCTCGATTACGCCTGTGTAAAAATCAGCGCCTAAGAAGAAGTTGATAAATCCGGGACCTGCGGTTTCAAAACGGTCGAACATAGTGCCGTCAAGGTCGAGGTTGGCGGTGATAGCCTGCGCGATTTTGAACGGCGGCATTCTGAATGACTTTGCGCCGGCCATGGCGGCATTGGTCGCGAAATCTCCGTGCGAAGAATCGGCAGGGGTTTCTATAATAAAATCGGGAATTTCCGCGTTCGGAAGCTCCTCTTTTTCGATGGCTTTTTTAAGCGCGGCGGTAACCGCGTTTTTGAGCTGTAAAACTGCGATTGAATATGTGTCCATAATTACTCCTCGTTTGTTTTTTCTTCTACCTTTATGTAAAATCTGTTTTCGCTTACTAAATTTGTGTCAAAGTCGAGCGTGTAGCTCACCTCGAGAGTGCCGCCCTTTTCGGTGAGGTTGTTGGTCAGCGTTTTGGTGAATACTCCGATGGTGAAGTCGCCCGCGATTGTCTGGTAAATGCACTGGTGGCGCCTGCCCTTTTCAAGGATAAGGCGCGTTTGCATTTGCCCCTTGCGGCTGATGGTCACCGTGTTTTCCTCAACCTTAATCAGGTTGTCGTAATATTCGGCAGGGTTATCCTCGCTGAACTCCTTGTAGCCGATGTAGTAGTGGTCGCGCTTTCGCATAAACTTGCCCGAGGTCATTACCTCGATTTTGTCGGTCTCGCCGTCAAGGCACTGTTCACCGACAATTGAAATCATATATTTGTCCTGATTATCCATAAAATCCTCAATATTGTTCAATGTCAATCTGGGTTACGGTGTGCTCCATATCCCTGCCCAAAAACAGCCCTGCGACGTTTTTGAAGCCCTCGGGGGTGTCGCTTACGTAAAATTCGGGAGTTTTCGGGGTTTGGTCATCGTTGAGAAGGTTTTGCTCCTTGAGCACCTTCGCGGCGTACAGCGCGGTCTCAAAGCCCGAGTCAATCAGCTCAACGCCCTCGCCCATAAAGTCAGAGATAGCCTCGCGCAGCAAAGGAAAATGCGTGCAGCCGAGAATAAGCGCGTCAACGCCCTGCTCCTTAAGCTCGCTTAGGTAGCGCCTTACAACAAGGCGCGTAATTTGGTCGTCGCGGTGGATAATACCGTTTTCAACCAGCGGCACAAACAGCGGACAAGCCTGCTCAAAAACCTCGACATTGGGATTGAGCTTTTGCAGACGGGTTTTGTAGCTGTGGCTGTTGACCGTCGCGGAAGTTCCGATAACGCCGATTTTGCCGTTTTTGGTCTTGCGCACGGCGGTGTAGGCGGTGGGGTTTACAACTCCGGTGTAGGGCACGGGAAGCTCGGATTCGAGCCTTGCTCCGGATACCGAGCTGACGGTTCCGCACGCGGCTACGACCATCTTTACGTCGTGCTTAAGCAGAAAATGAGCGTCCTGAAACGCATATTTGTTGATGGTGTCGCGGCTTCGGGTGCCGTAGGGCACTCTGCCGGTATCGCCGAAATATATGATGTTTTCGTTCGGGAGGACGTGCATAAACTCCTTGACGGCGCTCAGTCCGCCGAGTCCCGAGTCAAAAACGCCGATAGCGTTGCGCGATGACATAGAAAAACCTCTTTTACATTATTATACAGAATAAATAATACCACAATATCGGGTCGGTTGCAAGCCTTTTAGAGTTAAGAGTTATGAGTTTAGAGTTTTGAGGTGTTGTCCAAATCTTTGATTTGGGTAACAACACCCATGCGTTAGCTAATTAATTTAGAGGAAACGTTTGATATACAGTTTAAAGCCTCCCCCGTCACTTGTTACGGGGGAGGTGCCGCCCTAAGGCGGCGGAGGGGGCAGACGTTTCCGATATTGCCAACCTTTCCTTTGTAATACATAACGGGGCGGTTAAGGCAAAGCCGCCCCCTCAGTCAGCTAACGCTGACAGCTCCCCCAAAGCTAAAGCGTTGGGGGAGCCTTTAAACTTCTCGTGGTAAACAAATTGCGAAGTTTAGAGTTAAACCGAAGTTTAAAGTCGAGAACAGAAGTTATGAATTAAGATAAACTTATGAAACGATTTAAAATACTTGCATTATTTTTTTATTAATAGTATAATGATATGGCAAAGACGAATTTTTTATCCGAAAGGAAGATTAAATTGGAATATAAGAAGGCGTTTGAATATATCTCAAAAAAGGTCGAGGAAGAACTCGCCAAGCAGAATTACACAAAACAGAAAGTTTCTAACGAGGACGGCGGAGATTTGGTTTCTCTCTTTACGAGCGAAAACGTAGCCTACTCGGTTGTTTATATTTTGGATAAGCAGCAGATGGTTCTCCGTTCGGCTGCTATGACCGACGACGGTCCCGATAACGACTGGAAAACTCTCGCCACCTGGCTTTATGACGAGCAGACGGCTGACCAGAAGGACGCCGAAAGTATCGCGAATGATTTTATCGAGGGCGTTTCGGGCACGGTTGCGATTAAGCGCGCAAAGCAGGTTCAGAAGAAAAAGAAGAAGTCGGATGACGGCTCGGCAGACCCGAAGTTTTTGGCTAAGCGTTTTGTAACGTACTTCCCCGAGCTTAAGGACGAGATTAAAAACGAGGAGGACTGCTACTATCCCTTCCGCGGAGCAACGTTTGCAAAGGAGCACATCGCTCCGAGGGTAGCCGATTACATCAAGCGTGCAAATAATAAGGAGACCGAGAAGTTCGCAAATGTATTCAACGTTCAGTACGGCAACGGCGACCGCGACACACGTGCGGTAATCACGATTGTAATTCTCAACTCGCTCGAGGACGAGGAGTTTTATAAGGTTTCGGAGTTCTTTAACGACGACCTCGAAAAGGCTGCCAAGGCTGCCAGAAAGTACAAGGGAAAAGAGGTTAAGCCCGAAGTTCCCAAAAAGCCGAGAAAATCAATCGGCAGCACTCTGCTCAACCAGAGTAAGTAAAAACAAAAACATAAGGCTTTCTGCCGCGTTTACACGCGGCAGGAGGCTTTTGTAATTTGGAGGAAAATCAATATGTTGTGGGCAGGGCTGCGGATGTGCCACAACATAGATAAACAGTAAAGTAAAAGCAAATTTTTTACTAAAAATCCCTTGACTAAATGCAAATCCTGTGTTAAAATGTTATCACCTCTAAAAGGGGCTTTATTTTTGTGCCCTGTTGAGGGAGGCTAAAAATATTCCGAATAACCGGGAGGTGCCGTTATGAGAGTTAAAATCACATTGGCCTGCACAGAGTGCAAACAGCGTAACTACAACACAATGAAGAACAAGAAGAACAGTCCCGACAGACTCCAGATGAACAAGTACTGCCGCTTCTGTAGAAAACACACTCTTCACAAGGAAACTAAATAAGGAGGTACATTATGGCTGACAAAAAGGCTGAAATTAAGAAGACTGCCTCTAAAAAGGTAGATTCTAAAAAAGCCGCTAAGAACAAAAAGCCTAATGTTTTCAGAAGGCTGCTTAAGTACCTTTCTTCCTGTAAGGGTGAAATCAAGAAGATTACATGGCCTACGCCTGCACAGACTACAAAGAACTTCGGTATCGTTATCGCCGTTCTTGTTGTTATGGGCTTGTTCATTTTCGGCCTTGATTCAGGTCTGTATGCTATACTCGGCTTGATTATGGGTACAGGTTCTGCTACGTAATCGCTTTTATCGCTAATCTTACGAAAGGAAGAGAGTTATAATGGCTGATTATGAAGCAAAATGGTATGTAATTCATACTTATTCGGGTTACGAAAACAAGGTTGCGACCGATTTGCTGACTACGGCGGAGAACCGCAATCTTAAGGATATGATTATCGACGTCAAGGTTCCCACCGAAATCGTCACCGAGACCGTTGGGGAAAAAACCAAAGAGGTCGAGCACAAAATCTATCCCGGCTATGTTTTTGTAAAGATGGTCTATACCGACGAGACCTGGTACGTCGTGCGCAATATTCGCGGCTGCACCGGATTTGTCGGCCCGGGATCAAAACCCGTTCCGCTCACAGACGCCGAGGTTTACAGAATGGGCGTTGAGCAAAAAGTTGTCAAGGTTTCTTATGCCGTTGGTGATTCGGTAAGAATTATTGACGGTCCGCTTGAGGACTTCGTCGGTGTTGTAGAAGAGCTTGATACCGACAAAAACTATGTCCGCGTAGTTGTTTCTATGTTCGGACGCGAAACTCCTGTCGAGCTTGAGCTAAGCCAGGCAGAAGCTTTGGAAGACTGATTAATTTTACGGTAAAATCGCCATTTCGGCTTTTTTATTGGGAACGTTACGTTCCCTGTGGGAGGGACCCTACACAGTGGCGTTCCGCAATTTACCACGAATTTTGGAGGTGCAAACACAATGGCTCAAAAGGTTGTAGGCTTAATTAAGCTGCAGATTCCTGCCGGACAGGCTACTCCGGCTCCGCCTGTTGGACCGGCACTTGGTCAGCACGGCGTAAACATTGTTGCGTTCACAAAGGATTTTAATGAGCGTACAAAGAACGACAGAGGTCTTATCATTCCTGTTGTAATTACAGTATATGCAGACCGTTCGTTCACATTTATCACAAAGACTCCGCCTGCTGCGGTTCTTCTTAAGAAGGCATGCGGCATCAACAGCGGTTCGGGCGTACCTAACAAGACTAAGGTTGCCAAGATTACCAAAGAGCAGCTCACAAAGATTGCCGAGCAGAAAATGCCCGACCTTAACGCAGGCTCTCTTGACGCCGCAATCAGCATGATTGCAGGTACTGCAAGAAGCATGGGTATTACAGTAGTTGACTAATTAATCCGGGTGGGAGGATTTTTCCGCTTGACCACCTAACAATGGAGGAAAATTGATGAAACACGGTAAGAAATATGTTGACGCTGCTAAGCTCGTTGACAAAACCAAATTATATGAGACAGACGAGGCGCTTGACACTGTTATTAAGACAGCTACCGCTAAGTTTGACGAAACCGTTGAGCTTCACGTAAAGCTCGGCGTAGACAGCCGTCACGCTGACCAGCAGGTTAGAGGCGCGGTTGTTCTTCCCAACGGTACAGGTAAAAACGTAAGAGTTCTTGCGATCTGCAAGGGCGCTAACGAGGAGCTTGCCAAGGAAGCCGGCGCTGACTATGTAGGCGCTGAGGATATGACACAGAAGATTCAGCAGGAAAACTGGATGGACTTCGACGTGCTCGTTACAACACCCGACTGCATGGGCCTTGTAGGCCGTCTCGGTAGAATCCTCGGTCCCCGTGGTCTTATGCCTAACCCCAAGGCAGGTACAGTAACTCCCGACATTGCCAGAGCTATCAAAGAGGCTAAGGCAGGTAAGATTGAGTACCGTCTTGACAAAACAAACATCATTCACTGCCCCATCGGCAAGGTATCGTTCGGTACAGAGAAGCTCGCTGAGAACCTCGGTACTCTTATGGACGCTATCGTTAAGGCTAAGCCTGCCGCTGCAAAGGGTCAGTACATCCGCTCAGTTGCCGTTACTTCAACAATGGGCCCGAGCGTAAGAATGAACCCGACTAAGTTCGGCGCATAATTTATTTTATTTTATTTTGTTTTATCCTGACTGATGTCAGATAAATACTTGCAGTTCTAAAGACAGTAGGTGCGAAAGCGTAAGGATTTATCCGCCTGCCGAGGAAGTTGCATTTACATTTATGTAATTGTCACTGTCCGAGGTATGTCTCGGACAGTTTTACTTTATATTGTAAGCTGTAACTTTTGGCTGCGCCGTTCGGCGCGAACTGCGATATAAAACTATCGGAGGTGAAATTTTTGCCAAGTCAAAGTGTTTTAGAGCAAAAAAAGGCTATTGTTGCCGAGCTCACCGAAAGACTTAAGAACTCTGTTACAGGTCTTGTTGTAAGCTACGAGGGTATCAACACCGAGGACGACACAAAGCTCAGAAAAGAGCTTCGTGAAAACGACGTTAAGTACACCGTAGTTAAGAACACACTTCTCTCACGTGCGTGTGATGAAGCAGGTCTTGAAGATCTTAAGCCCGTTTTGGAGGGCACAACGGCACTTGCCACAAGCGACAGCGAATACGCTGCCGCAGCGAGAATCCTCTGCGGTTACGCTAAGGATCACGACAACTTCAAGGTTAAGTCAGGTTATCTTGACGGCGCTATAATTGATATGGATACTATCACATCCCTGTCAAAGCTGCCCACCAGAGAGGTTCTTCTCGCAAACGTACTCGGTGCATTCCAGGCTCCTATCGCTGCATTTGCCCGCGTTATGCAGGCTGTAGTTGACGAGGGCGGCTTTGAGGAATGTCTCGCAAAGAAGGCTCCCGCTGAGGAGGCCGCTCCTGCTGAGGAAGCTGCTGAAGCTCCCGCAGAAGCACCTGCAGAGGCTCCCGCTGAGGAAGCTCCTGCCGCAGAGTAATCTGCAAATTAATTTCAAAATCAACTTATTTATATTGGAGGTAAATTACAATGGCATCAGAGAAAATTACTGCTATTATTGAAGAATTAAAAGGCCTCACAGTTCTCGAGCTTTCAGAGCTTGTTCACGCTGTAGAGGATGAGTTTGGCGTATCAGCTGCCGCTGCTGTAGCTGTTCAAGGTCCTGCTGCAGACGCAGGCGCTGCTGCTGCAGAGCAGACAGAGTTTGACGTAATCCTTAAGAGCGCAGGCTCAAGCAAGATCAACGTTATCAAGGCTGTTCGTGAGATCACAGGTCTCGGCCTTAAGGAAGCTAAGGCTCTCGTTGACGGCGCACCCAAGACCGTTAAGGAGCAGGCTTCTAAGGAAGACGCTGACGCTATCAAGGAGAAGCTCGAAGCTGCAGGCGCAGAGGTTGAGCTTAAGTAATTATAGCTTAATAAACATAAAAGGGCTGTCAACGCGGCAGTCCTTTTTGATTTTTAAAACATTCAGGGCGGACAATTTGTCCGCCCGTTTTGCATTTAATTAAATTACAAATCCGCCGTTAACGCCGAGCACCTGACCTGTTATAAATTTCGCACGGTCGGAGCAGAGGAAAATCGCCGCATCGGCAATGTCCTTCGGTGTTCCGAGGGTGTTTAGGGGAGTTTCTTCCTTTAGCTCAGCGATTGTCTGCTCGTCAAAGCCCTTCATCATATCCGTCATCACAACGCCGGGCGCGATGCAGTTTACGCGGATTCCGGACAGCCCGAGCTCCTTTGCAAGAGCCTTTGTAAGCCCGATTACGCCTGCCTTTGCCGCGCTGTAATGCGCCTCGCACGACGCGCCGACCTGCCCCCACATCGAGCTGATGTTGAGGATAACTCCGCGGTGGTTTTTAATCATAGAGCGCCTGAGCACTTCCTGAGTGCAGTTAAAAACGCCGTCGAGGTTAGTGCCGAGCATATTGTGCCAGTCCTCAACGCTGAGGTCGGTAAAAAGCTTTTGCTGTGCAATTCCGGCGTTGTTTACAAGAATGTCGATATCCCCGAGCTGAGACGAAACCGCGTCGAGCATAGCGTTAACCGACTGTCTGTCGGCAACGTCCGCCTGAACCGCGGTGGTTTTAACCCTGTAGGTGTCGGAAAGAACTCTCGCGAGGTTTTCCGCCTGTTGTCTGTTGTTGCGGTAGTGAACGGCGACGTTCCTGCCTGTCTGGGCAAAGGCAACGCATAAAGCTGTGCCTATTCCGCCGCTCGCTCCGGTTACTAATACATTTTCCATATTTTATTTCTTGGGTTTGAAGCCGTCCTTAAGGCTCACGCTGCGGTTGAATACCAAATGACCGGGCTTGCTGTCCTTGTTGTCAACGCAGAAATATCCCAGGCGCATAAACTGGAAGCTCTTAGGAGCTGTAGCGGTTTCGAGGTTCTTCTCCGCCTTGCAGTTTTTGAGAATTTCAAGGGAGTTCGGGTTGAGATAATCGAGGAAGCTGCCCTCGCCCGCGTCGGGATCGGGTACGGTAAAGAGGTTGTCGTAAAGCCTGACCTCGGCGTCGGCGCAGTTGTTCGCGTCAACCCAGTGGATTGTGCCGCGCACCTTTCTGCCGTCGGGGGTGTTGCCGCCGCGAGTTTCGGGATCGTACTCGGCGTAAACCTCAACAACGTTGCCGTTTTCGTCCTTCTTACAGCCTGTGCACTTTACGATATAGGTGGATTTGAGCCTTACCTCGTTGCCGGGGTAAAGGCGCTGATATTTCTTGATCGGCTCCTCCATAAAGTCCTCGGCTTCAATCCAGCACTCGCGCGAGAAGGTTACGGTTCTTGTGCCGTCCTCGGGACGGTTGGGGTTGTTTTCAACCTCAAATTCCTCGGTCTTGCCCTCGGGATAGTTGGTGAGAATGAGCTTGACAGGGTGAATTACGCACATTGTACGCTCGGCGCTCTCGTTGAGGTCGTCGCGCAGGCAGTGTTCCAAAAAGCTGTACTCGACAATGGAGTTGACCTTTGACACGCCGATTTGGTCGATGAACGAGCGGATGGACTTGGGAGTGTAGCCGCGTCTGCGAAGTCCGCAGAGGGTTGGCATTCTCGGGTCGTCCCAGCCGTTTACGTGGTTGTTTTCAACAAGCTCTCTGAGCTTGCGCTTTGACATTACAGTGTTGTTGATTCCGAGCCTTGCGAACTCAATCTGTCTGGGCTTGCTCGGAGCGGAGATGTTCTCGATTACCCAGTCGTAGAGCGGACGGTGCGATTCAAACTCCAGCGTGCAAAGGCTGTGGGTAATTCCCTCAATCGCGTCCTCAATCGGGTGGGCAAAGTCATACATCGGGTAAATGCACCAGCTGTCGCCTGTGCGGTGGTGCTTAAGGCGGTTAATGCGGTAAATTACCGGATCGCGCATATTGAAGTTGCCCGAGGCGAGGTCGATTTTTGCTCGGAGCGTCATGCTTCCGTCCTCAAACTCGCCCTTGCGCATACGCTCAAACAAATCAAGGCTTTCCTCAACCGGTCTGTCGCGGTAGGGGCTTTTTGCCGGAGTCTGGGTGTCGCCGCGGTACTCGCGCATCTGCTCGGCGTTGAGCTCACATACATAGGCAAGGCCTTTTTTGATTAGCTCAACCGCGTAGCCGTACATCTGCTCAAAGTAGTCGGAAGCGTAGTAAAAGCGGTCGTCCCAGTCAAAGCCGAGCCACTTGATGTCCTCTTTGATCGCGTCGACGTACTCAACGTCCTCCTTGGTGGGGTTTGTGTCGTCCATACGCAGGTTGCACAGACCGTTATATTTTTCAGCCGTGCCGAAGTCAACGCAAATCGCCTTTGCGTGGCCGATGTGAAGATAGCCGTTCGGCTCGGGCGGAAAACGGGTGTGAACCTTTTTGCCCTCGTATCTGCCGCCCTCGGCAATATCCTCGTCAATAAAATCGTGAATGAAGTTACCGGTCATAACTTCGGGGTTTGTATTTTCTGACATATTATATACCTTCTTCTAATTTTTCTAATCCGATTTCCAATCTTCTCATGGTTTCTTCTCTGCCCAAAATGTCGAGAATTTCAATCGCGCCGCCGGGGGTTACGGTTTTGCCTGCCGCGGCGATTCTTACCGGCCACATTACCGTGCCGTTTTTGAGCTCTTTTTCCTTTGCCATATTAATCAGGCAGTCGTGAATCGGCTCGGCTGTCCACTCGGGCAGAGCCTTTAACCTCTCGTAAGCCTCTCTGAGCACAACGGGCGCGTTCTCGAGATTTGTCTTGCTCTTTTTATTTACGAACAAATCCTTGCTGTATTCGGGAAGCTCCGCGAAAAAGTCGAGCATTTCGGGAATTTGTGTAAGCTGTGTTACGCGCTTTTGCAAAATCTCGGCAAATTTTTCATAGGGCATTTCCTTGTCGCCGAAAACCTTTTTGTAGTACGGCATAGCGACCTCGGTAAATTCCTCGGCGCTCATAGCCTTGATGTACTCGCCGTTGAACCAGCTTAACTTGTCATAATCAAATACGGCAGGGGATTTGCTTATTCCGCCGATGTCAAACGCCTGCTCAAGCTCCGAAAGGGAGAAAATCTCCTGATTGTCCTTCGGACACCAGCCGAGCAGGGCGATGTAGTTGATAATCGCCTGCGGAAGATATCCGTCCTCAATCAAATCGTAAAAGCCTGTCGCGCCGTGGCGTTTTGAGAGCTTGGAAACGTTGCCGTCCTCGTCCTTGCCCATAATCAGCGGCAGGTGGATATAGGTGGGGATCTCCCAGCCGAATGCCTCGTAAAGCAGGTTGTACTTGGGCGTTGAGCTGAGGTATTCGCTGCCCCTTACAACGTGGGTAATGCCCATTGTGTGGTCGTCGATTACGTTCGCGAAGTTGTAGGTGGGGTAGCCGTCGGTTTTGATCAAAATCTGGTCTTGCAGCTCGGAATTCTCAACGGTAATCTCGCCGAAAACAGCGTCGGTGAAGGTCGTGCTGCCCTCTACCGGCATTTTCTGGCGGATTACATAGGGTACGCCCTCGGCAAGAAGCCTGTCGATTTCCTCCTGCGGCAAATCGCGGCAGTGGCGGTCATATCCGCCGCCGACGGTTTCGTTCTGGATTTTTTCGAGCCTTTCCTTTGAACAGAAGCAGCGGTACGCCTTGCCCTCTTTTATAAGCTGTTCGGCGTAGGGAAGATACATATCCTTGCGCTCGCTTTGAACATACGGGCCGTAGTCTCCGCCGATGTCGGGGCCTTCGTCGTGTTTGAGCCCGGCAAGCTTCAGCGTGTTGTATATAAAGTCCACCGCGCCCTCAACAAGGCGTTCGCGGTCGGTGTCCTCAATTCTCAAAACAAATTTTCCGCCCTGAGATTTTGCCACAAGGTACTCGTACAAAGCGGTTCTCAGGTTTCCTACGTGCATAAAGCCCGTAGGGCTCGGAGCGTATCGTGTTCTGACGGTTTTTTCTGCCATAAAATCACCCTTTTAATAAAAAATACTATACCAAATAATTATAGCATAGTTGCCGGGATATTTCAATGATTTTATGCGCGTATAAACCGCCTTACAATAAATGATTAATAAAAACCGCGGACAGTAAAAACCATCCGCGGTTAAAGTTTAAGTCAGCTGCCGCAAAGCGGCAAATTAGCTTGCCGAAAGGCAAATTTAGCTTGCCGAAGGCAAATATAGCTGCGCGAAGCGCAATTTAGCTCAAATTTTAATTTGCAAAGCTAAGCACCTTGCCGACAGATTTTGAGTACACCTGCCACTCTTCCTTTTTCGCATCAAGCTGTTTTTCGCCCTTGCGCGTGAGGTGGTAGTACTTCCGCTTGCGGTTGTCAAATTCTTCCCAGTAGCTTTCAAGATAACCCTCTTTTTCAAGCGCGTGCAGAATGGGATAGAGCGTGCCTTCCTTGAGCACAAAAACGTCCTCGCTCCTTTTTTGCAGCTCCTTGATGATGATGTAGCCGTACATATCCTTGCCCTTTAGAACGCTCATTACCATTATCGGCGTGCTTCCCTTTAATAATTCCTTACTGATTTTCATTTAATTCACTCCCTTGTTCATAGTTTGTTTCAAAATAACCGTCATTGTTGCTGACGAAAATATATTTGCTTAAATCACTTTTTTCTGTTTCTCTGTCCGGACATTCAAAGGTTATAACGCTGATTTTGTTTTCGCTTGTATAAACATTGAATATAATTGCTTGCGGTGATAGTTTAGAGACCAAAAGTGCCTTGCCGTACAAGCCCTCGTCGAAGAACTCTTGCAGATTTTCAAACCTTCTGTTGTAAAGGAGACTGCTGTCAACGGTATAATTTTCCAGCACGTCAAACGGCAAATCAAAATCCGTTCGGGCATAGTAGATTCCAAAGCCGCTCATGGTCGTCAATGTGTTGTTGCCGCCTGAACCGTAAGATACAGTTTCTTTGAAGGAGTCCGGCGAGGAGGCGGTGATTTTCCCAACCGGCGTGTTGATGACTTCGTTTATCATTTCAAGCCGTTCTTTGTGCAGGCTCTCGCGTTTTTGGGGCAGATAAACAGCCGCGATTACCGTTCCTGCCGTCCCGACAATCAGGTTTAAGCACAGCAAAACGCTCACCGCGCGCCTAAATATCCGTATAAAGCAGTTCAGCTTTTTAGTGTTGTACAGGCGTTCCTGCATAAAAACAGTAACAAACTGAACAACAGACCAAATCAGGAGTATCGCGAAAATAACATATGAGCCGACCGCCAGCGGTATTTTCATATTCTCGGGAAAAATACCGTAGCCGAAAATACTGTCGAAATATCCGCCTATGCCCGAGGTCGCGATTTTTACAGCGGAATACGCCGCCGGACGGAAGATTGCCATTCCCGTGAAATTGGAAATGAGCAGTGCCGCTGCCGCGAAAAACGGTATGAGTTTACTTTTCATTTTGAAAGCCTTGATTAAAAAGAAGATATAACCCGCGACGACCGCAACGGACAGAAAATCTACCGTGATAAGGTGATATACAGCGCGGTAGTAGCTGTCGGCGTAATTGAACTTGTGGAAAAAGAACGGCACAACGGCGACAGCCGCAAAGAAGATTAAGCAAATTATAATCAAAAGATTTCTGCCTGCTCCGTTGTGAAGCGCTCTCAGCGGAAGCGCGGCGTCGTCCGGCTCGCCCATATCCTCGACCGCGCGCTTTTCTGCTTCGTCATCAGAATACCCCAGCTCTTTGTAGTACATAATCTTGTCTTGGATATGCCCTTCAAGCTCGTTGTAAATTTGTTTTTGCGTATTTTTGTCCTTGATACGCTTGCTTATGACGGAAAGATAATCATTTTTCACATCTAACACCTCGTAAAAATACATACATAGCAAATCTATGTATGAATTATATAGCGCAGAAAAGAAAAAGTCAATATATTTTTAAAATATTTTAAAATATAAACCGCGGACGGTAAAAACCATCCGCGGTTAAAGTTTAAGTCATCTGCCGCAAAGCGGCAATTTAGCTTGCCGAAGGCAAATTTAGCTGCGCGAAGCGCAATTTAGCTCGGCGAAGCCGAATTTAGCTGTTTCCGAAGGAAACAATTTAGCTTGATTTAGCTGATGTTAAAAGTCGGGCAACCGAGTTTGGAAAATCACCGATTTGTCCGTCTCGTGTTGCGCCGTCGTCGCAACGACTTATGCCTTGCCTACCGAGCCGAAGAGCTCCATCTTCTCTTTTACTGTAGCCTTGATAGCCTCAAAGCCGGGAGCGAGAAGCTTTCTGGGATCGAAGCCCTTGCCCTGGAGATCCTTGCCTGCCTCGATGTACTCTCTTGTAGCAGCAGCAAAAGCGAGCTGGCACTCGGTGTTAACGTTAATCTTAGAAACGCCGAGGGTGATAGCCTTCTTAATCATATCAGCCGGAATACCTGTGCCGCCGTGGAGTACGAGGGGCATTTCGCCTGTGAGCTGCTGGATAGCGTCGAGAGTCTCAAAGCTCAGACCTGCCCAGTTCTCGGGATATTTGCCGTGGATGTTGCCGATACCTGCAGCGAGCATTGTTACGCCGAGGTCTGCAACCATCTTGCACTCCTTGGGATCTGCACATTCGCCTGCGCCGATAACGCCGTCTTCCTCGCCGCCGATTGAACCAACCTCAGCCTCGATAGAAAGACCGAGCTCGTTACATGTAGCTACAAGCTCCTTTGTCTTGGCAACGTTCTCCTCAATCGGATAATGTGAGCCGTCGAACATAATTGAGCTGAAGCCTGCCTCGATGCAAGCCTTAGCGCCTTCGTATGAACCGTGGTCAAGGTGGAGAGCAACGGGAACTGTGATTTTGAGCTCCTCGAGCATACCGTTAACCATGCCGACTACGGTCTTGTAGCCGCACATATACTTGCCTGCACCCTCGGAAACGCCGAGGATAACGGGAGAGTTGAGCTCCTGAGCTGTGAGAAGGATTGCTTTTGTCCACTCAAGGTTGTTGATGTTGAACTGGCCTACTGCATAGTGGCCTGCCTTTGCTTTTGTAAGCATTTCTTTTGCGTTTACTAATGGCATAATCATCTTCCTTTTTACTGAATTTCGGAGAGAGAACGTCTCCTCTCACCGAGTTATACAAATTATAACATATATTCCGCCGAATATAAAGCGCTTTGCGAAAAAAATCTGCATTTTTTTGAGAAAATGCGGGAAATCTTGAAATATTCGTGAAATTTTCAGTTTCCCGTCACATTCCTCGGTTGCATTTGATAATTTTACGTTGTATAATGTGTTTGTAAAAATAAAAACCAAGGTGATAACTATGGATAATAATTTTGATAACAATTTCGGCGGACAGCCTCAGCGCCCGTTTACCGAAAAACCCGGCGAACAGCCGCCTCAGCAGTTTGATTTTAACCCCGAAAAGCCGCTTATGCAGCAGCCGGAACAGCCCGGGCAGAACGCGGAGCAGGGATATAACCCGATAAACCAGACCGCGGTGTATCAGGACGGCGCGTTTAATCCCATAAATCAGACTACTCAACCTGAGGTTCAGGATAATCCTCAGCAGAATTTCGGCGTTCAGCCGCCGTTTAACGCTCAGAAAACGGACTATTCAAATCCCGTATACTATAATAATGCGTATAACCGGGGCAATCAGCAGTTCTACGGCAGACCGCCTCAGCAGCAACCGCCGCAGCCGCCTGTTCAGCAGCCTTATACGCCTGCTCAGCCGCAGTACGTTTCTCCCCTGCAGGGTGAAGCGCCTCAGCCGAACAACCAAAATCCATACATAAAGCAGCAAATGCCTGCCGGACAGGGTTATTACAACGTTCCCAAGCAGCAAAAGCCCAAGGGTAACAAGGGACTTATCGCGGTGATTATCATTCTCGCGGTAATGCTTGTTGCGGCTTTTGCAGGCATATTTATATATGTAATGACAAACCAAAAGGGCAATACCTCAGGCGAGATTTCTCAGAACGGCAACAGCAATAACTTCCAAATTCCGAATTTTGAAAATCCGGGAATGGTTCAGCCTGCCACCGAAGCGCCTGTATTTAAGGACAGCGACTACAGCGATAAAATCCAGAAGGATTACAAAGGCCTCACGGTAGAGCAAAAGCCTGCCGACGCGGCGACAAACAAGAGCTACAACGCCGAGTACGCCTTTCAGAAGGCTTCTCCCTCGGTTGTGGGAATTAAGGGCTTTTCCGATTCCAACAAGACCATCAAAAATTCCGAGGGAAGCGGAATTGTAATTTCCGAGGACGGCTATGTTATCACAAACGCCCACGTTATCGCAAACAGCAAAACCTCAATGACTCTCTCGGTGTATACCTACGACGGCAAGGAATACAACGCAGGCGTTGTGGGCTTTGACTCCAGAACCGACATCGCTCTGCTCAAGCTCGACGACGCAAAGGGACTTACCCCGGCAGTGTTTGGCGATTCGGATAAGCTCGGTCAGGGCGACGATATCGTGGTAGTCGGCAATCCCGGCGGTATGGAGTTCCAGAATTCGATGACAAAGGGCATTGTCTCCGCCTTGGAGCGCGACGCCTCGAAAAAGAGCATTGTTAAGTATATCCAGACCGACGCCGCAATCAACCCCGGCAACTCCGGCGGTCCTGCGGTTAACCTCTACGGCCAGGTTATCGGTATGGCTACCGCAAAAATCGTAGACGAAAGCTACGAGGGAATGGGCTTCTGTATTCCGTCCGCGACGGTAAAGACGATTGTCGACAGCCTTATGAAGAACGGCTATGTTGAAAACCGCGTTAAAATCGGTATCAGCGGAGCGGCGCTGTCAACAGAGGAAGCCTCTGCTCTCGGCGTTAAGGGCGGTATTTTGGTTCAGACCGTCGATCCCAACGGACCGTGCGGTAAGGTTCTCGAAACCGGCGATATCATCTACGAGGCTGACGGAAAGAGCATTTCATCCTTCTCGGAAATATACAACGTGCTCGAAAATCACGGTGACGGCGATAAAATCACGATTAAATACTACCGCGCAGAGTCAAATTCAACCGGAAAGCTGACCGAAAAGGAAGCTGAGATTGAGCTCGTTGCCGACAAAGGACAATAAAGAACTATAAATTTTGGTAAAATAATCAAAAAATTCATCAACACAAGGAATATATTTGATATTTCTATCGTAAAATAAGGCGGAGCGTATGCGCGTTCCGCTTATTTTATTAATATTTTGTCACAACTCGAATATTTCTCGAACGGAAAAATAAAGCGATTTTTATTTCTTTTGCAGAAATTCACCCAATGCGTTACAGCCGTTGTTAATATTAAAAAAGAAAGTGACAATTCCTTAATAATTTGAGTACAAGTTTGCCAAAAAACGGTTACAATTTTAATATTGCGTTGACTTTACTACAATTTTGTAGTATGATTTTCTACAGGAGAATTGTGGCGTTACGTATGTGTAACCACAATTTGTAGTGTACTTTAATAAAAATGTAACATATTTTGTGGTTTTTGCGGAATAATAGACTTAGAACCACAACAGGTAGTATGTTACTTCACCTATAGTATGTTGTTGCGAAAACCCATCACCAGTGTTAGGAGTGTCAACAATTGGAAAAATTTGTTGTTACAGGCGGTAAACCGCTTTTTGGTGAGGTAAATATCAGCGGCGCTAAGAACGCTGCCGTTGCTATTATCCCCGCCGTTATTTTATGTGACGAACCTTGTCAAATTGAGAATATACCGAACATCAGCGACGTTACGCTTATCAGCAGAATTCTTCAGCAGATGGGCGCAAAGGTCAGAAGAATCAACAAGAGTACGCTGTACATCGACCCCACCCACATCCAGACAAGCGTGGCGGTTACCGATTATGTAAGAGGTATGAGAGCTTCTTACTATCTTCTCGGCGCTTTGCTCGGAAAGTACGGCAAGGCAAAGGTTGCCCTTCCCGGCGGCTGTAACTTCGGCGTTCGCCCCATTGACCAGCATTTAAAGGGCTTTGAGGCTCTCGGCGCGGAGACAAGACTTGTTGACGGCGCGATTATCGAGGCAAAATGCGACGAGGAAGGCCTTGTGGGCACTCACATCTACCTCGACGTTGTGTCTGTAGGCGCAACAATGAACATTATGCTCGCGGCAAGCCGCGCAAAGGGCCTTACGGTTATTGAAAATGCCGCTAAGGAGCCGCATATTGTTGACCTCGCAAACTTCCTCAACTCCATGGGAGCTGACGTAAGAGGCGCAGGTACAGACGTTATCAAGGTAAGAGGCGTGAACTATATGCACGGTATCTCTTACTCAATCATTCCCGACCAGATTGAGGCGGGAACATATATGTGCGCAGCCGCAGCAACACGCGGCCGCATTACAATCAAAAACATCACTCCCAAGCACCTTGAGTCAATCTCGGCTAAGTTCCGCGAGATGGGCGTTAAGATTACGGAGTACGACGAGGCGCTCACAATTGACGCCACCGTTAAACCGCTTAAGCGCTGTAACATCAAGACAATGCCTCACCCCGGCTTTCCGACAGACTGCCAGCCGCAGTTTACCGCTTTGCTTATGAGCGTGCCCGGCACAAGCATTGTTAACGAGAACGTTTGGGATAACCGCTATCAGTACATCAGCGAGCTTATCAGAATGGGCGCTCATATCTCGGTAGAGGGCAGACTTGCCATCATCGAGGGCGGCACACCGCTTACAGCGGCTCCCGTCAAGGCTACCGACCTCAGAGCAGGCGCGGCTATGATTATCGCGGCGCTTGAGGTAAGCGGCACAACCGAAATTTCGAGCATTCAGTTTATCGAGCGCGGTTACGAGGATGTTGTAGAAAAGTTCAAGGCTCTCGGCGCGGACATCAAAAAGGTCTACTACACCGGAGACAACGAACAGGAATTAAGAGCATAATTAAGAGTTAAGAGTTGAGAGTTTAGTTACTTTCAACTCTTTTTGTTTTATTAAAGCCTCCGCCGCAAAGCTGTTGTCAACTTTTCATTTTTATGCTATTATTAAATTTAGAACAAACTTTAGGGGTAATTTTATGGCAAAGGTAGTTCCGCTTTTCAGCGGAAGCAAGGGAAATTGTTATTACATAGGCTCGGGTAATGAGGGCGTTTTGATTGACGCCGGCAGGTCGTGCAGGCAGATTGAACAGGCGCTTGCGCTCAATTTGGTTGATATTGCCGGTATCCACGCCGTTTTTATAACCCACGAGCATATCGACCACTGCTCGGCGCTCAGGGTTCTCGCAAAGAAGTACAAGCTCGACGTTTACGCCAGCAAGGGCACGATGGACGCGCTGATTAACAGTCATAAGGTCGAGAGCGAAACAAAGCTTCACATCATCGAGCGCGACGCGGTTGTCGGAGATATTCTCGTCAACCGTATTGACACACCGCACGACGCGGCTGAAAGCTGCTGCTACAGAGTGATTTCTCCCGACGGAAAGTCGGCGCTTATCGCGACCGATATGGGCTATATGACCGATGGCGTCCGTGCCGCGGCGGCTAAAAGCGACTTTGCGGTGATTGAGTCAAACCACGACATCGAAATGCTAAAGACAGGGCCGTATCCATATCCCTTAAAGCGCAGGATTTTGTCCGACAGGGGACATCTCTCTAACGAAGCCTGCGCCGTAGAGCTTGCGGAGCTGGTAAAGGGCGGAACGCTCAGACTTATGCTCGGCCACCTCAGCGAGCAAAACAATACCCCGGGAATTGCAATCCGCACCTCGGCGGCGGAGCTTGAACGCGCAGGGTTGAAGTACAACAGCGACTACACGCTTGACGTAGCGCCTGCGGAAGCAACAGTAAAGAGCGTGATTTTTTAATGCTTAAAATCAACATAATTTGTATCGGAAAAATCAAGGAAAAATACTTTACCGACGCTGTAGGTGAGTACGCAAAACGGCTGACGGCGTTCTGCAAGTTTTCGGTTGTCGAGCTTAACGAGGAGCGTATCAGGAGCAACACGCCGAACGACTCGCAAATCGCCGAGGTTATCGACGCCGAGGGCAGGAGAATTCTGCAAAAAGTCGGCACGTCGGATTACGTAGCCGCAATGTGCATTGAGGGCAAGCTGCTCTCGAGCGAGGAACTCTCCGAAACGCTCGACAAGGCGGCTCTCAGCGGAAAAAGCACTGTTGACTTTATAATCGGCGGAAGCTACGGTCTGAGCGATGAGGTAAAAAGACGCGCCGATTTGCGCCTGTCAATGAGCAAGATGACCTTTCCCCACCAGCTCGCGAGGGTGATTTTGAGCGAGCAAATCTACCGCGCGTTCGAAATCTCGACGAACGGAAAATACCACAAGTAGAGTTAAGAGTTGAGAGTTTAAAGTTTAGAGTTAAATTAATTAAAATCTATCCGTTACATTGTAGTGGCAAGGCTTGCCCTTGCCTATAACGTTTGTGGTAGCAGCTATTATATTAAAGAGAGCTAAACTTATCCAAACACTCTGCACTATTTAAATTCGGAGCGAAGCGACCCTTAACTAAACTCTAAACATTAAACTCTTTATGAATCGAAGTGAAATAAATGGCTTTAGATGGAATTTATTTACGGCATATAAAAAATGAAATAGAGAAAGAATCGCTCGGCGCGAGGGTTAACCAAATTTACCAGCCCAACCGCGACGAGCTTGTTTTGGTTCTGCGCACCTACGGCGGAGCAAAAAAGCTCCTGCTTTCGGCACGCGCGAATTCGCCCAGGGTGAATTTTTGCGAAAAAACTCCCGAAAATCCTGCGCAGCCGCCTATGTTCTGTATGCTTATGCGCAAGCGCCTCGGCGGAGGAAAGCTGGTTGCGGTGCGCCAGCTCGACTGCGACAGAATTTTGTTCCTCGACTTTGAGTGCGTAAACGAGCTCGGTGACGTTGTAGGGCTCACAATCGTCTGCGAAATTATGGGAATGTACAGCAACATCATCCTTGTAAACCGCGACACGGGCGTGATTGTCGACGCGCTGAAAAGGGTTGATTTGACCGTAAGTAGCAAGCGCTTTGTACTGCCGAATATCAAGTACGAGCTGCCCGATTCGCAGGATAAGCTCAATATTTTGGAAAGTACGCCCGAGGAAATCGCCGAGAGGATAAAAACCCTGCCGGCGGAAATGCCGCTCAACAGGGCGGTTCTCAGCTCGGTTCAGGGTATTTCTCCTGTTATCAGCCGCGAAATTGAGTACAGAGTATGCGAGGGCGCGACAAACCGCCTTGACGGCGAGCTGTACGGCAAGCTGATTGACGAGCTTGCGGAGCTTAAAAATATCACGGAAAACTGTCTCGGCAAGCCGTACATCGTCTATCGCGAGGACAAAAAGCCGATGGATATTTCTTTTATAGAAATAAAGCAATACGGCAATTTCCTGCGCGTTGAACAGCAGGAAGGCTTCAACGCCGCGGTCGATTATTTTTACGACGAACGCGACACGCGCGACAGAATGAGGGTAAAAACCCAGAGCCTTAACAAATTGCTTGTTAATTTGCGCGACCGCACCGCAAGGAAGCTTCAAAAGCAGCAGACCGAGCTTGCGCGCTGCGCCGACCGTGAACAGCTCAGAATACGCGGCGATTTGCTACAGGCAAACCTTTACCGAATTGAGCGCGGAGCGAAGTTTGCCGACGTGGAAAATTACTACGACCCCGAGGGCAAAACCCTGCGCATTACGCTGAATCCGGCAATTTCGCCTGCCGCGAACGCGCAGAAGTACTACAAGGAATATCAAAAGGAAAAGAACGCCGAAATCTTCCTCGCGGAGCAGATAGAAAAGGGCACGGCGGAGCTTGAATACTTCGAGTCCGTCATCGACGAGGTCAGCAGGGCGCAGACCGAACGCGAGCTTTCGCAAATCCGCGAGGAGCTCGAACAGCAGGGATATCTGCGCAAGCCAAGCGGAAAACGCCCGAAGCAGTCGGCGCTTCCGTTTTTGGAATTCGAGTCCACCGACGGTTTCAAAATCCTTGTCGGCAGGAACAACCTGCAAAATGATAAGCTCACGCTTAAAACCGCCGCAAAAAACGATATGTGGCTCCACACCAAGGACATCCACGGCTCGCACGTAATCATCCGCGCCGACGGCAGGGAGATAAGCGACGAGGCGATTATGCAGGCGGCGTCGCTCGCAGCGTACCACAGCAAGGCGCAAAACAGCAGCAAAGTCCCCGTCGACTTCACGCTCGTTAAGCACGTCAGCAAGCCAAACGGCGCAAAGCCGGGTATGGTAATCTACGTAAACAACCGCACGGTGTATGTAACGCCGAAGGAAAGCATAGATGCGAAAGGAGATAGCGATGAGTGATAAAAAGCAAGAGATAATCAAGAAAATGACAGATATTGAGATTTATCCTGATGTTGTTGGTTTGCAGAATGTAGACAAAAATAGTTATAATACTATTCCGTTAACTGATATTGTGGCACTCGGTACCGCATTCCTTCCTATAATTGAAACCGTAAAAAACTATATGGCAAGTTCAAATATAAGTAATCAAATGTTATATAGTGTTACTTTCCCCAAAGGTTGTCATCTTGCGTCGTTTCATGATGGATCTGGTAAATTGGGGACGGTGCTAAATTCTAATAATCAAATTGTTGGACAAGCACGTATTAATGCTGTACAAGGTTCCGGAGCAGTTATTAAATGCAACCCTTATATGATTGTTGTTGCAGCAGTAATAATGTGTGTAACAAAAAAACTGGATGAAATCGTAAAAACTCAGAATGATATTTTGGCTTTTTTAGAACAGAAGGAACGTGCCAGATTAATTGGTAATCTCAATTATTTATCCGATATTATCAACAACTATAAATACAACTGGGATAACGAGCAATATCGAGGTAGTTATCATATTAAAGTGCTTGATATTAAGCAAGATTCAGAAGCAAGTATAGAACTATACAGAGCACAGATTAATAATTTGTTTGAAAATTTAAGGTTATTACATATTAATCGAGATGTAAAGGAAAAGAAAAACAAATTAAATGCTTATCTTGGTGATTATCAAATCGCGGTTTATCTGTACGCATATTCTTCATATGTGGATGTATTAATGCTTGAAAACTTTAATGAGGAATATCTAAATCATGTAATTAGCAAAATTGAAAAATTAGCAATAGAATATCGTGAATTTTTTTCTGATAAATCAGCTAAACTTGAAAAGTTTGCAAAAGATTCTGTCCTATCAAATGTAATTAGGGGAACAGGAAAAGTAAGTAAATTTCTAGGAAAAAGCGCAAATAACATTCCTGCGCTTAAGGATAAAATAGATAAAAGGCTTGTAAAAAACGGAGAAAACCTACAAGAAATAGACGAAGAGCGCAATTCTGCGATTTCAAAAGAAATTGCAGTCAGAAGAAGTGTTGATATAAGTGTATTTCTTGATAATCTAAAAACCATAAGACATCTTTATAATAACCAGCTGTGTTTTTTGTTTGACTCTGAAAATATATATTTTGAAGAGAATGCAGTAACTGTAGAAAAATCAAATACTGAAAAATAAGAACAGACAGGCTTGTTTTGCAGGTCTGTTTGATTTTATTTGGTTTTTCTTTCTCCAAACAAACCCCTTTACAATCAACTTCTTTTGTTGTATAATATAGTTTAATCGTGAATATGGGATAATAGCCTTTTCACGAAGAAAAAACACAAGGAGGGACAAACAGCATGATTAGCGGTGCCGAAATAATGGTAAAATGTCTGGAAGCAGAGGGCGTTGAGGTCGTCTTTGGCTATCCCGGCGCTACTATTTGCCCCTTTTACGATAAAATATACGATTCACAGATTAAGCACATTTTGGTTCGTCAGGAGCAGAACGCGGCTCATATGGCGAGCGGCTACGCAAGGTGCAGCAACAAGCCCGGCGTATGCGTCGCAACCTCGGGCCCGGGCGCTACAAACCTGATTACGGGTATCGCCACGGCGTATACCGACTCTATTCCGCTTATCGCGATTACCGGACAGGTTCGCAGCGACCTGCTCGGCAGAGACGTTTTTCAGGAGGCGGACATCACCGGCGCGTGCGAGCCGTTTGTAAAGCACAGTTACATTGTTAAAAAGACCGAGGATTTGCCGAGGGTATTTAAAGAGGCGTTTTACATCGCATCTACCGGACGTAAAGGCCCTGTTTTGATTGATATTCCGATGGATATTCAAATTAACGAGCTCGAGTCCTTTGAGTACCCCGAAAGCGTAAATATAATCGGCTACAAGCCCAACACTAAGGGTCATACAATTCAGGTAAGGCGCGCGGTTGAGGCTATAAAGAACAGCAAACGCCCCGTTATTGTTTCGGGCGGCGGAGTGCTGCTCTCGGGCGTTAAGCCCAAATTCAGAAAATTCGCGGAGAAAACCTCTATTCCCGTAATCTCAACAATGATGGGAATCGGCGTTATGCCCAGCGAGCACGAGCTTTACCTCGGTATGCTCGGTACCCACGGCAAGACCGTCGCAAACCGCGCACTTCACGACGCGGACTTGGTTATTGTTTGCGGCGCAAGGCTCGGTGACAGAGCGGTTGCCTCTCCGCACCAGATGAGCGAAAACACGCTTGTAATTCATATCGACATTGACCCCGCGGAAATCGGCAAAAACGTTAAGACCGAAATCCCGATTGTAGGCGATATGAAGAACGTTATGAATATGCTGATTGAAAATATCGGTGATTACGTTGTCCCCAACCAGTGGCAGGAGACTGTCAAGACCTGGAAAAAGGACTTCCTCAGGGTTCCGCCCGTATTCGACGGCTTTGTTGAGCCGAGAACGCTTATCGCCCACCTCAGTTCAATGCTCCGCTCAAAGGCAATTTTGGTTGCCGACGTCGGACAAAACCAGATTTGGTGCGCAAATAACTTTAGAATCCGCGACGGAAGGTTCTTAACCACAGGCGGTATGGGCACGATGGGATATTCAATCCCGGCGGCTGTCGGCGCGAAATTTGCCAGACCGAACCGCGACGTTGTTGTTGTGTGCGGCGACGGAAGCTTCCAGATGAGCATGAACGAGCTCGCGACAATCAGGGGCAACGACCTTGGTATTAAGATTATCATTATGCGCAATCACAGGCTCGGCATGGTGCGCGAGCTTCAGGATAACTACTACGACTGCCGTCATTCGGCAACGGTGCTCCAGGGAGATCCCGATTTCCTTAAAATCGCGGAGGCTTACGGAATCGACCACGCCGAGGTAAGCTCCAACGCCGAGGCCGAGGAGATTTTGAAGGACGTTGTAAAGTCGGACAAGCCGTTTATCCTGGTGTGCAACGTTTATCCCGACACACCGTCGATATGAGTTGATGTAAAGGAGCGATAAAATGCAGTATACTTTGTCAATTCTTGTAGAAAACCAAGCCGGCGTGCTCTCGAAAATTTCGGGACTTTTCTCGCGCAGAGGCTTCAACATCGACTCCTTGGCGGTAGGCGTGACCAACGACCCGAGGGTGTCGAGAATAACCATCGTCGCAAACGGCGACGAGTATGTGATTGAACAGCTTGAAAAACAGCTTAACAAGGTGATTCCCGTTATCAAGGTAAAAAGGCTCAACGACGGCGACTTTATCAGCCGCGAGCTTATCCTGATCAAGGTTCACTGCGCGGCTTCAAAAAGGGCTGAAATTATCAAAACAGCGGAGATTATGCAGGCGAAAATCGTTGACGTTGCGCCGAGCTGCGTTACCGTTGAGTACTGCGAGACCGCGGGCAGGGTAGAGACGCTTATTGATTTGCTCAGGCCCTACGGAATTCGTGAGATTGTTAGAACAGGCACAGTCGCAATAGACAAAGGCAACACGGCGGTATCTGTTTAACATAATTTTATAAATCATTTTATTGGAGGAATAAAAATGAAAGACTACAGAGAAAACATGAAGGCACCAATTTATTACCAGTCCGATTGTAACCTTGCGCTCCTCGATGGCAAGACAATCGCGATTATCGGCTACGGCAGCCAAGGTCACGCTCACGCGCTCAACCTTAAGGAATCAGGCTGTAACGTAATCATCGGTCTGTACAAGGGCAGCAAGTCCTGGGCAAGAGCCGAGGAGCAGGGCTTTGAGGTTTACACCGCTGCTGAGGCTGCTAAGAAGGCAGACATCATTATGATTCTCATCAACGACGAGAAGCAGGCCGCTATGTACAAGAAGGACATCGAGCCCAACCTCGAGGCAGGCAATATGCTTATGTTCGCTCACGGCTTTGCTATCCACTTCGGTCAGATCGTTCCTCCCGCGGACGTTGACGTTACAATGATCGCGCCTAAGGGACCCGGACACACAGTTCGTTCAGAGTATCAGGCTGGCAAGGGCGTTCCCTGTCTTGTTGCTGTTTATCAGGACGCTACAGGTCAGGCTAAGGATATGGCTTTGGCTTACGCTCTCGGTATCGGCGGAGCAAGAGCAGGCGTTCTCGAGACCACATTCAAGACAGAGACTGAGACAGACCTCTTCGGTGAGCAGGCTGTTCTTTGCGGCGGCGTTTGCGCACTTATGCAGGCAGGCTTTGAGACTCTCTGCGAGGCTGGTTACGATCCCAGAAACGCTTACTTTGAGTGCATCCACGAGATGAAGCTCATCGTTGACCTTATCTATCAGTCGGGCTTTGCAGGTATGAGATATTCAATCTCAAACACTGCTGAGTACGGCGACTACATCACAGGTCCCAAGATTATCACAGAGGACACCAAGAAGGCTATGAGAAAGATTCTCGACGATATTCAGGATGGTTCATTCGCTAAGGACTTCCTGCTCGATATGTCACCCGCAGGCGGTCAGGCTCACTTCCGCGCTATGAGAAAGAACGCTGCCGAGGCTCCTGCTGAGAAGATCGGTGAGGAAGTTAGAAAGCTCTACAGCTGGTCTGACGAGGATAAGCTCATCAATAACTAATTATAATTATTAGTAGGGGCGAGCAGTGCTCGCCCGCCGGGTAACAGCAAACGTTGTGTAAATCTCGCGGGCGTGCAATGCACGCCCCTACGAATTGATGGTGAAAATATGGAAAATAAGCTTTTACAGCGCATTAACGAGCTTGCCAAAAAGAAAAAGACCGTCGGACTGACCGCCGACGAGCTGGCAGAGCAGAAAAAGCTGTATAAAATTTACCTCGGCGAAATCCGCACCCAGTTCGACAAAACGCTCGACAACGTAAGCATTAAGAATAAGGATGGCAGTGTAGTTCCGTTTAAGGACGCATACAAAAAGAAGTGAGCAGTTATTTTGCTCACTTCTTTTTAGTTATCAGTACTTTTTCCTTAGCAGCCGTGCCGAGATCAAAACGCAGATTACGCATACGCCGGTGTCTGCGATTACCGACATCCAAATTGCCGCAAGTCCAAGGCAGGCGAGGATGATTACAAGCGCCTTTACCGCGAGTGCGAAGAGGATGTTGCCCTTGATTGTGCGCATTACCGAACGCGCGATTTTTACCGCCTTAGGCAGTTGAGTGAGGTTGCCGGAGGACAGCACCATATCGCTCGATTCAATCGCCGCCTCGCTGCCGAGCCCCATCGCAGCTCCGCAGTTGCTCGCGCTTAGCACAGGCGCGTCGTTTATGCCGTCGCCGACAAAGCAGACAGTGTGGCCTTCGCGCTTCAAATCGTTTATAATTTCAAGCTTTTTGTCGGGTAGCAGCTCGGAGTGGTAGGTGTCGATTCCCAGCTTTTTAGCCACGCTGTGCGCGGCGGATTTTTTATCTCCCGTCAGCATAACCGTCTTGGCAATACCGAGCTTTTTGAGCTTGGAAATTACGCTCTTTGACTCCTCTCTGACGGTGTCGCTGAGCTCAATCGCGCCGATAAGCTCGCCGTCATATACCAAATATACCGCAGGTCTGTCCTTTAGCTCGTCGGGGACGGATTCGCTCAACAGCCGCTTGTTGCCGCAGGCAAGCTCCTTGCCGTTGTACTTTGCGAATGTTCCGCGGCCTGCAATTTCCTTATAGTCGTTCAAGCCCTTTACAGAGGTTTGGGCGCTTTGCTTTATAGCCTCGGCAATCGGGTGAACAGAGTATTTTTCGCACGCTGCCGCGAGGGATAAAACCTCGTCCTCGCCGTAGCTTCCGTAGGTGTAAACCCGGCTGACGGTCAGCTCGCCCTTGGTGAGAGTTCCCGTTTTGTCAAAGGCGAAAACATCCGCCTTAGCGAGAGCTTCAAGGTAGTTGCCGCCCTTAATCAGCACGCCGTTTGCCGAAGCCGCGCCGATTCCCGAGTAGTAGGAGAGGGGAACGGAAATTACAATCGCGCAGGGGCAGGACGCCACGAGAACTACAAGCGCGTTGTAAATCCACTGGCTGAAGCTGCCCATTCCGAACAGCGGCGGAAGTACCGCGATTAACAGCGCGAGCCCGATTACAACGGGGGTGTATACAGCGGCAAAGCGCGAAATGAACTTTTCCTGCTTGCCCTTGTTAGCCGCCGCGTCCTCAACAAGGCTGAGAATTCGCGCGGCGGTGCTCTGCGAAAATTCCTTGGTGGTTTCAATTTTAATAAGTCCGTCGCCGTTTATTCCGCCGCTGAGCACCTCGGAGTATTCCGCGACGTTTTCGGGCAGGCTTTCGCCTGTGAGAGCGGAGTTGTCAACGGTGGAAATTCCGTCAACGATTATGCCGTCGAGCGGTATCCTTTCGTGCGGCTTAACGGTTATGATAGAGCCGACCTTTACGCTCTCGGCAGGGACGGTTTTTTCCTCGCCGTCGAGGTAGAGCGTTGCGGTGTCGGGACGGATTTGGCTTAGCTGCTCAATGCTCTTGCGCGATTTGTCAACAGCGTAGTCCTCAATAAGCTCACCTATGGTGAACAGCAGCGTTACCATCGCGCCTTCGACGTACTCGCCGAGAATGAACGCCGCGATAACCGCAACCATCATCAAAACGGTTTCCTCAATTCTGAATTTGAGCAGGTTTTTAATGCCCTTTACAAAGACCTTCCAGCCTGCGAGCAGCGTTGCCGCCGCGCTCAGTCCGAGAATGATGTATTTCGTGAGCGGAGTTTTGAAAAACAAATCGGTTATCAGCGCCGCGATTCCGAGGATAATGCCGATAATCAGCAGGATTTTTTCGACTTTTGACGGGTTGTCGTCATCGGATTTTTCGTTGTTGTCCTTAACGGTCACGCCGTCCTCGATATCGTCGCAAATTTGCTGTATTTCGGGCAGCGGATTTTTCTTCTCGCTCTCAAAGTTAAGCTTTTTGGTCGCGAAGTTAAAGCTTACGCCTTCAAAGCCGTCGGTTTCGGCAATTTTAGTTTCTATTTTCTGCGCGCAGTGGGCGCAGTTGAGATTTTCAAGAGTGTAGCTGTACTTCATAATATCACTCCAAAACGTGGTCGAGTCCCATCTCGATTATCTTTTTAACGTGGTCGTCGTCGAGCGAGTAGTAAATCTGCTTGCCGTCGCGCCTTGCACGCGCAAGCTTGTTGTCGCGGAGAATTCTCAGCTGGTGCGAGATTGTGCTCTGCTCCATTCCGAGCGTTTCGGCAATTGTTTGAACATTCGCCTCACCCTCGGACAGCGTGTACATTATCCTAAGCCTTGTTGAGTCTCCGAAAACCTTGAACAAATCAGCGAGGTCAAACAAAACCTCATTGTCGGGCAGGCTTGCGTTTTTGTTATCCATTTATATCACCCTAATCAATTTTATACCTGTTCATATGAATAAATGCTCATATGTTAATTTGAGTATACCACTTATATACGCGCTTGTCAATACAAATAGAATTTTTAAAACAAAAAACCTGCCGCGGCACTGCCGTGACAGGTGATATATTAATTTTGCTGATTTCCGATTTTTCTGAAACGCTGATATCTTTTCTCGGTCAGTTCTTCGTCGCTGAGCGCGAGGTTTTTCTCAAATGTACGGCTGACAAGGAGCTTTAAGCTCTCGAACATCGCCTTGTCCTCAGCCTTGGGCTGACGGATAATACGCTCGATTACTCCGAAGCCGAACAAATCCTGCGCGGTCATTTTGAGCGCCTCTGCCGCCTCGGGAGCCTTTGCACTGTCCTTCCAGAGGATTGACGCGCAGCCCTCGGGCGAGATAACCGAGTAAACCGAGTTTTCGAGCATCCAAACCTCGTCGGCAACCGCCAGCGCAAGCGCGCCGCCGCTGCCGCCCTCACCGATCAAGATGGTGAGTATCGGGGTTTTGAGCGCCATCATTTCCATCAGGTTTTCGGCAATAGCCTGTCCCTGACCGCGTTCCTCAGCGCCGATTCCCGGGTAAGCGCCGCTCGTGTCAACCAAGCAGAGCACCGGACGGCGGAACTTCTCCGCCTGCTTCATCAGCCTGAGCGCCTTGCGGTAGCCCTCGGGATGAGCCTGACCGAAGTTGCGCTCCATTCTCTCCTTGGTATTTCTTCCCTTTTCAATTCCGATTACGGTCACCGGAGTGTCGTAGAGCATTCCGAGACCTGCGACAATCGCCTTGTCGTCGGAGTATCTTCTGTCGCCGTGCAGCTCAATAAAGCTGTCGCCAAACATATTCGCAATATAGTCAACCGCCGTCAGCTTGTTGGCGTCGCGAGCGGCCATGACCTTTTCGTAGGCGGTGTTTGTCTGTGCGGTTTTCTCAGTCATTACTCCGCCTCCTTGTAACCGTGCAATTTAAGCAGCTTTGATATTGTCTTTTTGAGCTTTCCGCGCGTTACAACCGCGTCGATAAAGCCCTTTTGCATTACAAATTCGGACGTCTGGAAGTCCTTGGGCAGCTTTTGGCGCATTGTCTGCTCAATTACGCGCGGTCCTGCAAACGCTACAAGGGCGTTCGGCTCAGCGAGAATGATGTCGCCTTCCATCGCAAACGACGCCGTTACGCCGCCCGTGGTGGGGTCGGTGAGTACGGTGATGTACAAAAGTCCTGCGTCGCTGTGGCGTTTAACCGCGCCTGAGGTCTTTGCCATCTGCATAAGCGACAAAATACCCTCCTGCATACGCGCTCCGCCCGAAACAGTGCAGACTACAATCGGCAGTCTGTTGTCGGTGGCGTACTCAAACGCGCGTGTGATTTTTTCACCCGTGACCGTGCCCATACTGCCCATCATAAACTCGGCGTCCATAACGCAGAGCTCGGTTTTGATTCCGCCTATTTTACATTCGCCGCAAATCACGGATTCATTTGACTTCTTCTTTGCTTTCTCGAGCTTTTCATCGTAGCCCGGGAAGTCGAGAATATTTTTACTTGTGAGCTCTCCGTCCTGCTCCTTAAAGGTGTGCTTGTCAGCGAGCAGGGCAATTCTCTGCCTTGCGCTTACGCGGAAGTGGTGGTCGCAGTGCGTGCAAACGTGCAGGTTTTCCTCCATATCGGTAGTGAGGAGCATGGTGTTGCAGTTGGGGCACTTTATCCACATTTCCTCGGGCACAAACGGCACATTCTGCTGCTTTTCTGCCGAGGCTTCAAGCTCGTTTTTTGGTTTTACAAAGGCAAACAAATCCATAATTTGTCCTTTCAATATGTGAATTACTTGTTGTTGTTACGTCTTTCCTCAAAGCCAATCATAAAGTCGGTGGTGTATTCTCCGCTCACAAACTGCTCGTCCGAGAGGATTTCAGCGAGTACGTCGCGGTTGATTTCAATTCCGTCAATTGTCAGCTCCGAAAGAGCCATTTTCATCTTTCTGATTGCCTCGGCGCGGGTGCGAGCCTGAACAATCAGCTTGCCGATCATCGAGTCGTAGTACGGCGGAACCATATAGTCCTGATAAATCGCGGTGTCAAAGCGTACAAACGAGCCGCCGGGAGTGTGCAGACGCTTGATAACGCCGCAGCTCGGTCGGTAGTTCTTGTCGGGATTTTCAGCGTTGATACGGCACTCAATAACGTTGCCGTGGGTGAAAATGCTGTCCTGAGTTCTGGTGAGCCTTGCGCCTGCGGCAATTCTGATTTGCCACTGAACGATGTCGAGACCGGTTACCATCTCGGTAACGCCGTGCTCAACCTGCAGACGTGTGTTCATCTCCATAAAGTAGAAGTTATTGTTTTTGTCGAGCAAAAACTCCACAGTGCCTGCGTTTATGTAGTTGACAGCCTTAGCCGCTTTAACGGCGGCAATCATCATCTGTTTTCTGGTTTTGTCGTCAAGCGCGGGGCTGGGGCTTTCCTCAATCATCTTCTGGTTCTTTCGCTGAACCGAGCACTCGCGCTCACCGAGACAAATAATGTTGTTGTACTTGTCGCAGAGAAGCTGCATTTCGATGTGCTTAACAGGGAAGATGAATTTTTCAAGATAGCATGCGCCGTCACCGAACGCCGCCTCAGCCTCGGCGGAAGCCGAGAGAAATGCGTCCTCGAACTGCTCGGGGAAGTCCACGCGGCGAATACCCTTTCCGCCGCCGCCCGAGCGAGCCTTGATAAGCAGGGGGAAGCCGATTTTTTCAGCTTCTTTTTTAGCTATTTCGATATCTTCAACAATGTCGCAGCCCGGCGTTACGGGAACGCCTGCGGCACGCATTGTTTTACGCGCGTTGTCCTTGTCACCGAGCATGGCAATCATACCCGAGGTAGGGCCGATAAAGTTGATGTTGCACTGCTCGCACAGCGATACAAACTTTGCGTTTTCGCTGAGCAGGCCGTAGCCCGGGTGAATCGCCTGAGCGCCGCTCTCAATCGCGACGGTCAAAATCGCCGGAATATTCAGGTAACTGTCCGCAACGCGGTTGCCGCCAACGCAATAGCTCTCGTCAGCGAGCTGAACGTGCATGGCGTTTTTGTCCGCCTCGGAATAAATCGCAACGGTGGCGATGCCCATTTCGCGGCAGGCGCGGATAATGCGAACCGCGATTTCGCCGCGGTTTGCTACAAGTATTTTAGAAAACATTTTTTTACCTCTGTTCTCTTAATCTTTATTTTCAATAAGTGCAAACGACAGCTCGGCGCTTACGCAGAGCTTGCCGTCAACATAACCCTTGGCGTCGATAAAGTAGAACGGACCTCTGTTTTTGGTCAGTGTGCAGACGCTCTCGAGGGTGTCGCCGGGTTTAACGGGATTTTTGAACTTAACGTTGTTCATCTTGGTAAAGTAAGGCGTGCAGTTGCTGACCTTGTCTGCGAGCAGACAGCAGCTTGCCTGTCCCATCATTTCGCACAGGATAACGCCCGGCACAACGGGGTTGCCCGGAAAATGTCCCTGCAAAAAGAACTCGTCGCCCTTGATTGTGTAACGGCCCTTGGCGGTTACTTCGTCAACGACCTCGGACTCCTCGACAAGGAGCATATTGTCGCGGTGGGGTAAAATCTTTTTAATCTCTTCCTGATTCATAACGACCTCGTTTTAGAAATTGAAAGTTGAAAATTGATAATGGATAATTTCGGTCGGGAATATCAGTTTGCTGTTCCGATACGTTTAATTCCCGATTGAATTAATATGGAGCGAAATTAACTTTACCAAACGCTCTGCTGATAAAATCTATTTTATTGCGAACAGCGGCTGGTTGTACTCAACAAGCTCGCCGTTTGTCGCGAGAACCGCGGTGATTTCGCCGTCCTCCTCAGCCTGGATTTCGTTCATACACTTCATCGCCTCGATAATGCATACAACGTCGCCCTTCTTAACCCTTTTGCCCACGTGAACGTAAGGATCGCTCTCGGGCGAGGGAGCGGCGTAGAACACGCCTACAATCGGAGCGCTGATGGTCTTGCCGTTGTCGGGCTCGGCAGTGCTTACCGCAGGAGCTGCGGCAGGAGCAGGAGCTGCGTTGACGGTAACGGCAGCCGGAGCAGCCGCGGCGGCATGAGCCTTTTCAAGGCTGATGGTGTCCTTGCCGTCGGAAATCTCGAGCTTTTCGAGCGAGCACTCCTCCAAAACCTTTATATATTCTTTAAGTGTGGAAATATCTATCATTACAAAAGTCCTCCGTTAATGCAACAGCGCATTTTTGTTGTGCTGTTGCGGTGTAAGATTGTTTACGTAAGGCGTGCGCCGTGAATTGCGCGGTGTTGCCTTAAATCTTTTTGAAAACTACGCACGCGTCGTGACCGCCGAAGCCGAGGTTTGTCGAAGCGGCAACGTTAACGTCGCGCTTCTTAGCCTTGTTGGGAGTGTAGTCGAGGTCAAGTCCCTCGTCGGGCTCGTCAAGGTTGATTGTCGGGGGAATCATACCGTCGTCAATCGCCTTAACCGCCGCGATAGCCTCAATCGCGCCTGTAGCGCCGAGCATATGTCCGGTCATCGACTTTGTTGAGCTTATGCTCGCGTCATACGCCTTGTCGCCGAGAGCGGATTTAATTGCCATAGTCTCTGTCAAATCGTTGAGGTGAGTGCTCGTTCCGTGAGCGTTTATGTAAATCTGAGCGTCGTCGGGCACATTTGCCTCGTCAAACGCGATTTTGATTGCCCTTGCAAGTCCCGCGCCCTCGGGATCGGGAGCGGTTACGTGGTGAGCGTCGCAGGTGTTGCCGTAGCCTGCGAATTCGGCGTAAATCTTAGCGCCTCTCGCCTTGGCGTGCTCGTATTCCTCGAGAATGAGGATTCCCGCGCCCTCGCCCATAACAAAGCCGTCGCGGTCCTTGTCAAACGGACGCGAAGCCTTTTTGGGATCGGGGTTGGTGGAGAGCGCCTTCATATTCTGGAAGCCTGCGATTGTAAGCGGAGCAACAACCGCCTCTGCGCCTCCTGCGATAATAGCGTCGGCGTAGCCGTCCTTAATCGCATGGAACGCCTCGCCGATTGAGTTTGTACCTGTTGCGCAAGCGCTCATAACCGACAGCGAAACGCCCTTTGCGTTAAAGCGGATAGCCGCGTTGCCTGTGGCGATGTTGCCAATCATCATCGGGATAAAGAACGGAGAAACCTTGCGCGGTCCGCCGTGGTCAAGTCCCAGTGTGTTGTTTACGAAGGTGTTAAGACCGCCGATACCCGCGCCGATGTAAACGCCGAAGCGGTTTTCGTCGATTTTTCCGAGAATACCGCTGTCGTCAACCGCCTGCTGAGCCGCCGCAAGGGCGTACTGGCAGTAGATGTCGAGCTTTTTGGCTTCTCTCTTTTCAAAATATTTTTCAGGCTCAAAGCCCTTTACAGTGCCTGCGATATGTACTTTTAAATCCGAGGTGTCAAACGCTGTGATTTCCTCGATTCCGCACACGCCGTCAAGCATATTTTTCCACATTGTCTGCGCGTCGTTACCCACGGGGCTGACCGCGCCGATTCCTGTTACAACAACTCGTCTGCTCATACTGACCCCCTGTTAAATCGCGAGTCCGCCGTCAACGCGGATAACCTCGCCTGTTACGTAAGCCGCCTCGTCGGAGCAGAGGAAGGCAACTACGTTTGCAACATCCTCGGGAGTTCCGATTCTCTTTGCGGGAATCTGAGCCTTCATAGTCTCCTTAACCTTGTCGGGGAGCACGTTTGTCATATCGGTTCCTATGTAGCCCGGAGCAACGGCGTTAACGGTTACGTTTCTGCCTGCAAGCTCACGCGCTACGGACTTTGTAAGTCCGATAATGCCTGCCTTTGAGGCGGAATAGTTAGCCTGTCCTGCGTTGCCGATAAGACCTACGATTGAAGATGTGCTGACGATTCTGCCGCCGCGGTTCTTCATAAAGTGCTTGTAGAAGTGCTTAATCATATTGAACGTGCCCTTAAGGTTAACGTTAATTACCGCGTCAAAGTCCTTTTCGTCCATGTTGAGTACAAGCTTGTCGCGTGTGATTCCGGCGTTGTTGATAAGGATGTCAACCTTGCCGAATTCCTCGATTACCTGCTCGCAAACCGCCTTTGATTTTTCAAAGTCGGATACGTCGCAGAAATACTGCTCAACCTTTGTGCCGTACTGCTCAAGCTCAGCCTTAGCGGCTTTGCCCTCGGTCTCGTCGCCCACATAGAGCACCGCGATATTTGCGCCGCCCTCGGCAAGCTTCTTTGCAATTGCAAGTCCGATTCCTCTTGAACCGCCTGTGATTACCGCGGTTTTATTTTCAAAGTTCATAGTCAAACCTCGTTTCTTTACAGCTCTAAAGCCTCTATATCCTCGGGAGTTTCAACCTTGAACGCCTTGACGCCGCCGTTGATTCTCTTGATTAATCCTGTCAGGGTTTTGCCTACGCCGACCTCGATAAAGGTGTCGACGCCGTTATCTATCATATTTTCAACAATGCTCTGCCAGCGCACCGGGCTTTCGACCTGCGCCTTTACAAGAGCCTTGTAATCTCCCTCGTAGGGGAGAGCGGTTACGTCGGAGTAAATTTCAAGCTGAGGCTTTTTGAAGTCGATATCCTTCATATATTCCGCAAGCCCGTCAGCCGCCTGCGCCATAAACGGCGAGTGGAACGCTCCGCTTACCGCGAGTAGCTTTGCTCTGCCGCCTGCGGCTTTAACCGCCTCGCAGAACGCCTCGGCGTTTTCGCTTGTCGTAGCGACAACCGTCTGCGCAGGGGAGTTGTAGTTTACGGGATATGTCTTGTCAAAGCCCTTGCAGATTTCCTCAACCTGTCCGGGAGTGATCTTCATTACCGCAGCCATCGCTCCGGGATTTTCCGTCGCAGCCTTGTCCATGAGCTCTCCGCGCTTGCAGACGAGCTTGAAAGCTTCCTCGTCGGTCAGAATTCCCGAAAATGCCAGCGCCGCAATCTCACCGAGCGAGAAGCCTGCAACGCAGTCGGGTTTAATTCCCTTTTCCTCAAGCGCCCTTGCCGCCGCCAAATCAGCGGTAAAAACGCAGGGCTGTGTGTTTACTGTGCGGTTCAAATCCTCGGCGCTGCCCTCAAAGCACATCTTTGAAGTGCCCTCGCGAACGCCGTCCGCCATATCGTACACCGCTTTTGCCGCGGCTGATGACGAGCAGAGCGCCTTGCCCATTCCGCTGTACTGAGCGCCCTGGCCCGAAAAAACAAATGCTATTTTACCCATTTTGTCGCTCCGTTTAATACTTCCTCAGCCTGCGAAAACATCTCTGTGATAATCTCGCGCGAGGTCTGTTCTTTATCAATCATTCCTGCAACCTGACCTGCAAGTACGCAGCCGTTCTTAACGTCGCCTTCTCTCGCGGCAATTCTCAGAACGCCGACAGCCTTCTTCTCGAGCTCCTCGTCGGAGACGGACGACCTGTCGTACTCAGCCTTCTGATATTCTCTGGTAAAGGCGTTTTTGATTGAGCGCACGGGATGACCGAGGCGCTTGCCGGTGACAACCGAGTCGATGTCCTTAGCCTTGAGCACCTTGTCCTTGTACTCCTGAGCGATTGTGCACTCCTTGGCAACCAAAAATCTTGTGCCTACCTGAACGCCTACCGCGCCGAGCATAAACGCCGCCGCAAGCTGTCTGCCGTCTGCGATGCCGCCTGCCGCGATAACGGGGATTGACACCGCGTCAACCACCTGCGGAACAAGCGCCATTGTTGTGAGCTCGCCCACGTGGCCGCCGCTCTCGCCGCCCTCGGCAATAACCGCGAAGGCGCCTAGCTTTTCCATTCTTCTGGCGAGTGCGGTCGAGGGAACAACGGGGATTACCTTAATTCCTGCCGCGAGCCATTTTTCCATATATTTTCCGGGGTTTCCGGCGCCTGTGGTGACAACCTTAACACCCTCCTCAATAACCACGTCCGCGACCTCGTCGGCAAACGGGCTCATAAGCATAATGTTAACTCCAAAGGGCTTGTCCGTGAGCTCTCTGCACTTTTTAATCTCCGCGCGGAGCTGTTCTCCGTTGGAGTTCATAGCGGCGATTAAGCCGAGACCGCCGGCGTTTGAAACTCCCGCGGCGAGTGAAGCGTCGGCTACCCAAGCCATACCGCCCTGAAAAATCGGATACTCAATTCCGAGACTTTGGTCGATTACCGTGGATATCATATGTAAAATCTCCTTTTCCCGCGAAAAAAGTCGAAAAAGCTCAGAATTTTTTCGCGCAAAATATTGTCACTGTCAAGCAAGTAAAAATCGGGTTTTACTGCTCAAAAAACTATCAGCGCATTATTAAATCTATCATACCGCAAAACGGACTAAAAGTCAATGATTTTGAGCCAAGAGGCACGTTCTTTATATAGTTATTTTATAAAATGTTTACAGGCTGTTTTTTCACGGAACGCGCCGCGAACTAACTGCAATAGTCCTCAATCGCCTTTTTAAGCTCCCTTTCTCCGGTAACTCTTACGCCGTTTTCAAGGTTAATTCTGTCTGCTTTGGGCAGGTAGCTTACAAAGGTGTCCGTCACCAAAAACGGCTCGTCCTCACCGTCTTTAAACACAACGAGTCTGCCGTTTTGAGAGCCTAAAATATATTTGTTTTCATCCTCGGTTTCGCTCTGAATATTCGGCTCAGGCACTGAATTTTCGGCGGCTGAACCGCCAAAAAGCGCGCTTATCAGCACACAGCTTATCAAAATCGCTCCCGTAATCACAATTAAGGTCAGTTTTTTCATCAATTTTTCCTCCCCGGCGTTCTTTTCAGGGTTATTTTTTCACAAAACAAACAGATTATTCACCCTTTTTCATAAAATTAAACACGGTCAAACGTATATTTTCTAAAGAAAAATTAAAAATATATATTTATTTTTCCGCGCAAAAGTGCTATAATAAATTATAAATACGCTCTTGCAGGCAGTGCAGGGGCATAATCAATAAAGTATTTTTTACGAACAGAGGAAAAAATATGCGTAACAAACGTGAAACAGATATCAGCAACTACACGGGTAAAATCCCCGAGCTCGTTCCCGAAAAGAAAAAGAGCGAAAGCGGAGCCGCGCGGTTTTTTAAGGCGATAGGCAAGTTCTTTTTGACCGTTTTCGTAATTTTATTAATCGCGGGAATTATCACGGGCATTTCGCTCTCGATTTACATCTTTACCCTCGCCAATGAGCCGACGGGTATCGACCTTAAGGCTAAGTCGATGAACCAGACAAGCCGAATTCTCGTCAAGGACGAAAAATCCGGCGAGTTTGTCGAGAAGCGCAAGCTCTTCAGCACGGAGAACCGTATCTGGGTGAGCAATCAGGACATTCCGGCTTATATGAAGGAAGCTCAGGTTGCCATTGAGGACAAGAGATTTTACGAGCACAACGGCGTTGACTGGACTCGTACGCTCTCGGCTGTCGCAACCCTCGCAACGGGCTCAGACACCTACGGCGGCTCGACGATCACCCAGCAGTTAATCAAGAACATAACCGACGACAACGAGGTTTCCATCAACCGTAAGCTCCGCGAAATTTGCAAGGCGCTTAAGCTTGAAAAGGAATACACCAAGGATCAAATCCTTGAGGCGTACTTAAACGTAGTAAACTTCGGCAACAACTGCCAGGGTGTTGAGGCGGCGGCTCAGCTGTACTTCGGCAAGAGCATCAAGCAGTGCTCGCTCGCTGAGTGCGCGGCAATCGCCGGAATCACCCAGAACCCCTCGCGGTTCAATCCGCTCATTTACCCCGATAATAACAAAAAACGCCGCAACATCATCATCAACGAGATGTACGACCAGGGCGTTATCACCAAGGCGGAGTACGACAAGGCGATGCAGGACAGCGAGAATATGACCTTTGTCGGCTTTAAGAGCCCCGAGGATGAGGACGAGGATGAGGATGACGAGAACATCCAGAACTGGTATGAGGACCAGATCGTTTTCGACCTCAGACGCGACCTCGCCGCATACTATAACATCAGCGAAGGCGCGGCTTCCGAGAAGATTTACACCGAAGGTCTTAAAATTTACAGCGCCATGGACGAGGGCATGCAGAACTATATCGAGCAGGCGGCTCTCAATATGGACAAGAGCGCCGATCCCGATATTCAGATAGGCTCGGTTATGATGGGCTTTGACGGCAGGATAATCTCCATGGTCGGCAGCTCAAAGAGAAAGACCGGCGACCTTGAGTGGAACAGAGCAAGCCGCTCTGTATTGCAGCCCGGTTCGGCAATTAAACCGCTGTTTGTGTACCCCATAGCGATTGACACCAAGCAGCTTTACTACTCGTCAACCGTACTCGACGAACCGCTCGAAAAGTACGAGGTTGACTCCAACGGCAACTATGTTTCAGGTCCTAAAAACGCCTACGGCTCGTACTTCGGCAATATGATTTTGCCCGACGCGATTGAGTACTCCTCAAACGCAACGGCGGTTCAGGTTATGGAGCTTATCGGCGGCCCGAGCGTAGCGTATGAGCAGGCGATTACGAAGATGGGCTTTGACAACCTCGACGAAGCCGACGCAAACCTCACCGGTGCGCTGTCGATCGGCGGTATGCGCGGAGGCGTAACCGTCAGAGAGATGGCGGCGGCTTACGCATATATGGGCAACGGCGGACTTTACTACAAGCCCTACACCTACTACTATGTAACCGACTCCGAGGACAACGTTATCATTGATAACCGCGACGCTATTCCCAAGCAGGCTTACTCCGGCGAGACGGCTACAATTATGAACAGACTTCTCCACTACAACGTGGAAAACAGCCAGCATACACGCGCTATGTACGCAAGAGTTCAGGGCTGGGATATCGTCGGCAAAACCGGTACTACCAACGACGACAAGGACGCTTGGTTCTGCGGACTTTCACCCTACTGCGTAATGGCTACATGGACGGGCTTTGATAACCCGGCAACAATCTCGGATACCTCACATTCAGCGAAGTTCTTTGCTACGGTAATGGGCGAGTATCTGAAGAACAAGGAACAGAAGAAATATCAGATGTCCCCCAACGTTATCGCGGCGACCTACAATCCGCTTTCGGGACTTGTTGTATCGACCGAGGACGTTTCGGGTAAATATATAGGTTACTACACCGAGGACAATATGCCTGCGTTCGGCGCGGCATACTGGGGAGACGCTTCCTACGGCGACAACAGCAGCTACGGCGATTATTCCGGCGACAGCTCGGCTGTTGAAGGCGGCGGCGGTCAGGGCAGCGAAAGCGCTGCTTCCGGCAGCGGCGAAAGCTCAGGCGGAGGCAGTGAAGCTTCCGGCGGCGGCGAAAGCTCAGGCGGAGGCGGTGAAGCCTCAGGCGGAGGCGGCGAAGCTTCCGGCGGAGGTGAGGCCTCGGGCGGCGGCGGAGCCCAAAGCTCAGGCGGCGGAGAAAGCGGCGCAGGCGGCGACGGCGCTCAGCCGAACTGATCCGTTTTTCGCAGGATAACTTGATTTTAAGATAAATGAGCAATAAACGAAAGGTAAGGTAAAAATATGGTATCAGTAGCAGTAATGGGACACGGAGTTGTCGGCTCCGGCGTCGTTGAGATTTTGCTCACCCACAAGCAGAAGCTCTTTTCCCGTCTCGGTGAGGAGATTTATGTAAAAAAGGTGCTCGATTTGCGCGAGTTCCCCGACAGCCCCATCGCGGACAGGTTTACAAAGAACTTTGACGATATTATCAACGACCTCGAAATCCGCGTTGTTGTTGAGGTTATGGGCGGTCTTAACCCGGCTTACGACTACGTTAAGCGCTGTATCAAGGCAGGCAAGAGCGTTGTTACCTCAAACAAGGAGCTCGTTGCGGCTCACGGCGCAGAGCTTTTGGAGCTTGCAAGGCAGGAGAACGTAAACTTCCTGTTCGAGGCGTCGGTAGGCGGCGGTATTCCCATTATCCGCCCGATGAACCAGTGCCTTGTTGCAAATAACGTCGACGAGATTGCAGGTATTCTCAATGGCACAACCAACTTTATTCTGACTAAAATGATAGAGGACGGTATGCAGTTTGAGGATGCGCTCAAGCTCGCTCAGGACCTCGGCTTTGCGGAGCGTAATCCCGCGGCTGATATCGAGGGACACGATGCGTGCCGCAAGATTTGTATTCTCGCTTCTCTCGCATTCGGAAAGCATGTTTATCCCGAAGCCGTACATACCGAGGGTATTACAAACATCACCCTTGAGGACGTTAAGTTCGCTGAAAAGTTCGGCTGCGTAATCAAGCTTATCGGCAGGGTTAAAAAGCTCGAAAACGGCAAGATTGACATCGTAACAGCTCCTATGCTCGTACCCAAAAAGAGCCAGCTTGCGAACATCGACTACGAGTTCAACGGCATTATGGTAAGGGGCGACTGCACAGGCGACGTTGTATTCTACGGCAAGGGCGCAGGCAAGCTGCCCACAGCCAGCGCGGTTTGCGCGGATATTGTGGACTGCTGTATGCACCTCAAAAAGCGCCGCTTCCTGTTCTGGGCTGACGGCGACGGCAGCAACATCATCAGCGTGGACGACAGCGTATTCGGAATGTACCTGCGCTTAAACGGCGAGGACGCTGCGGCTAAGGCTGAGAAGGTGTTCGGCAAGATTCAGGCTATCGAGGACGGCAAGCGCGGCGCGGTAATCACCGAGGCTATGCCGATGTCCGAGTTTAATAAGAAGTGTGACGAGCTGACAGCCGGCGGAGTAAACATCCTCTCGACAATCCGTATGGGAGACCTTTAATTTAATGTAATAAACACCAAAAGGTGATTTATATATTGGGTAATCAAGCAAACTAAGCAAGGGAGTAAGAACAAATGAGTTTAATAGTTCAAAAATTCGGCGGAACATCTGTCCGTGACGCCGAGCGCGTAATGAACGTCGCGAAAATCGTCACAGACACCTACGCCAAGGGCAACGACGTTGTAGTTGTTGTTTCGGCTCAGGGTGATTTTACCGATGTTCTCGTTGCAAAGCAGGAGGAAATTAACCCCAACGCCTCGCGCAGAGAGAAGGATATGCTTCTCGCGGCAGGCGAGCAAATCTCTATCGCGCTGCTCGCGATGGCGATTGAAAAGCTCGGCTACCACGCGGTATCTCTGCTTGGCTGGCAGGCAGGCTTCGAGACCTCGTCGGCTCACACCAGCGCGAGAATTAAAAGGGTTGACCCCTCCAGAATCAAGGCCGCTCTTGACAAGAGAAACATCGTTATTGTAGCCGGCTTCCAGGGACTTTCACGCTTTGGCGACATCACAACCCTGGGCAGAGGCGGCTCAGACACCAGCGCTGTAGCAATCGCCGCGGCAATGCACGCGGACTTGTGCCAGATTTACACCGACGTAGAGGGCGTTTTCACAGCGGATCCCAGAAAGGTTCCGAACGCCACAAAGCTCAAGGAAATCTCATACGACGAGATGCTCGAGCTCGCTACTCTGGGCGCGCAGGTGCTCAACAACCGCTCGGTTGAAATGGCAAAGAAATACAACATCGAGCTCGAGGTTCTCTCAAGCCTTACCAGAGCTCCGGGTACAATAGTAAAGGAGAAAACAAGAATGGAAAAAATGTTAATCAGCGGCGTTGCCAAGGATACAGAAGTTGCGAGAATTTCGGTTATGGGCGTTCCCAACAACCCCGGTCTCGCTTTCAAAATGTTCTCTAAGCTCTCAAAGAAGGGCATTAACATCGACATTATCCTCCAGTCAATCGGTCACGACGGCAAAAAGGATATCAGCTTTACCGTTGCCAAGGAAAGAGGCCAGGAGGCTGTTGACGCGCTTAAGGATTATATGCTCGACCTCGGCGCAAAGGAAATTCTCTACGATGACAACGTAGCAAAAATTTCAATCGTAGGCGCAGGCATGGAGAGCCACGCAGGCGTTGCTACAAAGATGTTTGAGGCGCTCTACGACGCTCAGATTAACATTCAGATGATCAGCACCAGCGAAATCAAGGTTTCTGTACTTATCGACGCAAAGTATGCAGACAAGGCAGTTGCCGCTATTCACGAGAAATTCTTTGATTGATCCTCGTTGAGTTAATAACTACAAAACACCTCAGCTTTTATTTGCCGAGGTGTTTTATATTTTGAAAAACGAATTGATTTTGTATTGTGTTTATAATATGATTGTTTCAGCATAGCAATCGCTGTGTTACCAAACTTATGGTTTGGGACTACAAGGAAGTTAAGGCGGTTAGCACTCCCAAATGAATGGGGGTGATATGTATGACTGAAACAGTTTTATTAATCGTTGTTTTAATAGCGCTTGCAGAGGTCATTAAATACATAAAAAAATAATCGCCCGACAGTTTAGCAGACAACGGACGATTATTTTCGTTTCAATTTGTTAGGCTAACCGCTTTGAACGGTTTTCCTTGTAGTTTTATTATAAACTATACCATAAAAAAAGTCAATATATTAAAACTAAGGCAGGGCGAAAAACCCTGCCTTTTAGAATTGATTTATTTTGCTTTCTTCACGCTGTCTTTTCCGGCAATAAGTCTGATCGCAAAGAGTACTGCGAACATGAGCGCAATGGAAATTCCGAGAACTACAAATACGTTCTGAACAAAGCCAGAGATTAAGTATCCCACGGCGGCTACGCCGGCAACCGTCAGCGCGTAGGGCAGCTGGGTTGAAACATGGTTAACGTGGTCGCACTGTGCGCCGGTCGACGCCATAATCGTCGTATCCGAGATAGGCGAGCAGTGGTCGCCGCATACCGCGCCTGCAAGGCAAGCCGAGATGCAGATGATAACCATTGACGGAATGTTGCCGTCGGTAACGCCTGCGAGCTGTGAGCTGAACACGCCGGTAACAATCGGGATAAGAATACCGAAGGTTCCCCAAGATGTACCTGTCGCGAATGAAAGTCCCAGAGCGACAGCGAACAGCAGCAGCGGAAGCAGAAGCTGAACAGCGTGAGCGTTCTCAACAATGCCTCTTACGTACTCAGCCGCGCCGAGCTCGGTGGTAACTGTCTTTAATGTCCAAGCGAATACAAGGATTAAAATAGCCGGAACCATCTGCTTAAAGCCGGCGACAAGTGAGCTCATACACTCTGTAAATTTGAGCACTCTGCGCGCCATGTAGTAGAACATAATTACAATCAAAGCGCCGATTGAGCCGAGCGAAAGTCCGACGGACGCGTCGCAGTTTGCGAATGCGTTGATAATGCTTTCGCCCTCGAAAAGTCCGCCGGTGTAGAGCATTCCGATAACGCAGAAGCCGATGAGCAGAATAACGGGAAGAATTAAGTCAATAACCTTGCCCCTTGAATGTGTGGGTTCGTCGTCCTCCTCATAAACGCTGTTGCGTGTGGTGAACAAATCGCCGTTTATAGCGTTAATCTCGTGAGTTCTCATCGGGCCGTAATCGGAGTTCGAGAACGAGATAAAGATTACCATAATCAGCGTAAGAATAGCGTAGAGGTTGTAGGGAATTGTGCTGATGAAAAGCTGAATTCCGTTAACGCCCTCAACCGTGCCGCTTACCGCAGCCGCCCATGATGAAATCGGGGCGATAATGCAGACCGGAGCGGCGGTTGCGTCGATAATGTAGGCAAGCTTTGAACGCGAGATTTTATGCTTGTCCGTAACGGGGCGCATAACCGAGCCTACTGTCAGACAGTTAAAGTAGTCGTCAACAAAGATAAGTACGCCGAGCAGGAAGGTCGCAAAGCTCGCGCCTGCTCTTGATTTTATGTGCTTAGCCGCCCATTCGCCGTAAGCGCGGCTTCCGCCTGCGCGGTTCATAAGCACTACGATTGCGCCGAGCACAACTAAGAATGTTAAAATTCCGACATTGTAGCTGTCAGCGATATTGGCGATAATGCCGTCACCGACGATGGTGTTCATTACACCGACAAAGCCGGTGTTCAACGCGATTGCATGAATAACCGCGCCCGATAAAATACCGATGAAAAGCGAGGAGTAAACCTCTTTGGTGATAAGCGCCAGACCGATAGCGATAATCGGAGGCAGGAGCGACCACAGCGAGCCGGTTGCAACGGCGTCCTCGCCCTCTCCGGTTACGACAACAGCCTGAGTAATCGGCGTTTGCGCAAAGCAGAAAACAATGTACGCAATAATCAAGCCGATAAAGATCAGGTTTTTGACCAAAGTCTTTTTGTTCATTTTCTATCTCCCTCATTTAATATTTTCCGAATTGACAAAATTCGGCAAAAGAACACAATCATTTTACCATATTAAAGTGCTGAATGCAATGATTTTTAGTACAGACGACGTTTTTTGTACATTTAAGACAAATAAGCATACAAAGTTTTATTCAAAGCAACGGTGAAACGGCATGTAAACCCTAAAATTACGCTGATAATCAACACTTGAACAAAGACCGAAACCGTGATATAATAAAATTTGAAATTTAAAAATTTATCTTTTGGAGATGATTATATGGAGTACAAGTTTTCAGACAGAGTTCAAACCCTAAAGCCCAGCGCGATAAGGGAGATTTTTAAATATGCCGCCGACCCGTCGGTAGTATCGCTTTCAGCCGGCAATCCGTCGCCCGACGCTTTTCCGGCAAAGGAGATTGCCGAGATTTCCGCAAAGGTTTTGGCGGAAAATCCGATTTCGGTTTTGCAGTACAGCGTTACCGAGGGTTACACTCCGCTCAGACAGCACCTGATGGAGTATATGAAGAAAAAGCACAACACCGGCACCGACAACGACGACATCCTCATCACCACCGGCGCACAGCAGATTATGGACTTGAGCTCAAAGGCGCTTGTTAACGAGGGCGATGTTGTAATCTGCGAGGCTCCGTCGTTTATCGGGTCGCTCAACACCTTTCGCAGCTACAACGCAAAGCTTGTCGGCGTAACCGTTGAGCCCGACGGTATGAGCACTGTTGAGCTTGAGCAAAAGCTTAAGGAGAATCCCAACGCAAAGCTGATTTACACAATCCCGAATTTCCAAAATCCCTCGGGCGTAACAATGAGCCTTGAAAAGCGCAAGAGAGTTTACGAGCTTGCAAAGCAGTACGGCGTGCTGATTATCGAGGACAACCCCTACGGCGATTTGCGCTACAGCGGAGAGTACCTGCCGAACATCAAGACCTTCGACACCGACGGAATTGTAATCTACGCCGGCTCGTTCTCAAAGGTAATTTCTCCCGGTATCCGCGTTGCCTACACAATCGCGCCCAAGCCGATTTTCCAAAAGCTCGTTGTCTGCAAGCAGGGCAACGACGTTCACACAAATATCTGGTCGCAGTATGTTTGCGATGAGTTCATCACCAAGTACGACTTTGACGCGCACCTCGAAAAGCTCAGACAGATTTACACCAAAAAGGCGCAGTTCTGTATGGATTTGCTCGACAAATACTGCGCTCCGGCGATTACCTACAACAAGATTGACGGCGGACTTTTCATCTGGTGCGACTTGCCGAAGGATGTTGATATGCCGCAGTTCTGCAAGACGGCGGTACTCAACAAGGTGTGCGTAGTCCCCGGCAACGCGTTTTTGACCGATGAAAACGACGAGTGCCACAGCTTTAGAATTAACTTCTCTACCCCGACCGACGAACAGCTTGAAAAGGGAATTAAAATTCTCGGAAAATTAGCTAACTCATAAACCGAATACGGAGGATATATTTATGGAACAGCAGAAACAGATTATTTTAACCGGCGACCGCCCCACCGGCAGGCTTCACCTCGGTCACTATGTGGGCTCGCTCAAAAGGCGCGTTGAGCTCCAGAACTCCGGCGAGTTTGACGAGATCAACATTCTTATCGCCGACGACCAGGCGCTTACCGACAACGCCGACAATCCGGCAAAAATCCGCGACAACATTATCAACGTTGTGCTCGACTACCTCTCGGTAGGCCTTGACCCCGAAAAAACCACAATCTGCGTACAGTCGGCGCTTCCGGCACTGCACGCGCTCACCTTCTACTATATGAACCTCGTTACAACCGCCCGTCTCGCGCGTAACCCAACCGTTAAGTCCGAGATTCAAATGCGCGGCTTTGCCGACGAGGGACTTCCCGTGGGCTTCTTTGCATATCCCGTATCGCAGGCGGCGGACATTACAGCGTTTAACGCCAACGTCGTTCCCGTAGGTGAGGATCAGCTCCCGATGATTGAGCAGACACGTGAGATTGTCGAGAAGTTCAACCGCCTCTACGGCAAAACCCTTGTTCTGCCCAAGGCGATTATCCCCGAAAACGAAACCCAGCGCCGTTTGCCCGGCGTAGACGGCAAGGCGAAGATGAGCAAGTCGCTCGGCAACTGCATTTATCTTTCCGACACTGCCAAGACCGTCAAAAAGCAGGTCAACGGCAAGATGTTTACCGACCCGACTCACCTGAGAATTGAGGATCCCGGCCACACCGAGGGCAACGTGGTGTTCACCTACCTCGACGCCTTCTGCACCGACGACCACTTTGCCGAGTATCTGCCCGACTACAAGAACCTCGACGAGATGAAGGAGCATTACCGCCGCGGAGGTCTCGGCGACGGCACCTGCAAAAAGTTCCTTATCAACGTGCTCGAGGAAACCCTTAACCCAATCCGCGAGAGCCGCGCGAAATGGGAAAAGGACATCGCCTCGGTTTACGATATCCTCGAAGCCGGAACAAAGAAGGCGAGAGAGACGACAAACGAAACCCTCGCGCGTGTTCAAAAGGCAATGAGAATTGACTACTTCGGCGACCGTTCCATTATTAAGGAATGGGAAAAGCTGCTTAAGGAAGCAAACAAATAAAAGCTTATAAATATAGAAAACCTGTTCATCATACGGTGAACAGGTTTTTTGCGTTATATGCTCTAAGGCTTATCAATCCAACCCTTATATCCCTCGGTGTACTGGTTGTCGGTTATCGGCGTGTAGCGGTTTTGGTCGCCCATATCGTCCAAAAAGCCGTTGTAGGCGCGGTAAATCTCGCCGGTGTTGTTGTCGTAAACGCGCTCGTATTCACCGAGCATATCCGAGCGCTTCTCCTGAATAATAGTGTCGGACTTGCTCCTCTCCTCAAAAGCCTCCATAACCGGATCGGGGTCGTTGAGGGTCGAGGGTACATTGGTTGCGTCCTGCGCAATTTGCTTCCACTGCTGTAAATAGTATTCGGTGTAGCTAAACGACTTTGCTATCTGCGCCAGCACCGGAGCCCAGTTTACAAGCTGACCTTTCGGCGCCCACTGGGTAAAAATGCAGTTGACCTCCCACGCGCCGTAGTTTTTGCCGTTAAAAACAACGTCCTTTGAATCCATAACAACCGCCGAATATATGCCTTCGCCGTCGACATTTTCATCCTTAAATGCGGCGTACAGCGACTGATAATCGTGAATCGGCGTGTTGGGACGAATCGACTGAAGCTGAGCCTTGTTGTCGGGAACGCAGGAGTTTTGCACGGTGAAATACTCGGTCGAGCTGCTGAACATCGCTTCAAAAAATTCCCTGACCGTTCCGTCCTGCATTGACAAGCCAAAGCCGAGCGCGTCCTTCATTGAAGCGTCCTTTGCGGCGTAGGCGTGGTCGATGTTCGCAAATCCCACGGTTTTATCGGGAGCATACGCCTGCCACTGCATCTGATTGGCGTCGCCGTTAAATTCCACCTGCCAGCCTGCCGGGATTTGCAGGGTAAAATATTGGTTTTGGTACGGCTGCCACTGAACGCTTGCCCACTCGGCAGGTCTTATATTTACCTCGGCGGCGGTGGGGGCCGGAGCTTGTGTAACCGGAGCGGTAGTGTAATCGTCGGGCAGCTCATGTGTAGCGTTTGCCGTGCTTGGGATATCCTCGGGAGCTTGGTCGGGGTTCAGCACCTTTGCAAAGGGGAACAATGAACAGCCCGAAAGCGTTGCCGCCAAAATCAGGCAGAGAGCGGTTGAAATTAGCTTTTTCATAATATCCCTCTTATCACTTAAAGCTGATTGTGCTCAATAGTTTTTCAAAAGCCTCGACGGATTTATCCGAACGGGTGGTTACAAATCCGCTTTTGCCGTTGTTCCTGATCAGGTAAACGTCGCTGCCGTGCTGAGTGTAGTACTCATAGGGTTTGCCGCCGCTGTCGGCGCGGACGGTGTAAGTGATGTTTCCGACCTGCTTTTGCTCGTATTTTTTATCCTTTTTAAGCTGCTGCTCCACGGTTGTGTTTTTATACTCCGCAATCAAAAAGGCGAAATCCTCGTTGTCCTTATCCTTGCCGAACTTCCAGCTCAGCCTTTTTTCAACGGCGGTGCCGTCGGGAGTTTCTTTCAGCGTTGAAGTTGTGCAGTAAACGTTGAGCGTGCTGTCAAGGGTGTACTGAATTCCGTCGAACTCAATATTGTTCTCTGTCAAATCGGTGTTTTCGGTGAATTTAACGTTTGCCATTACCTTGTCAAACTTTTCCTTGTCAATGCTGTCGGCGAATTTATAGCGAACCGCGTAGGCGTCGGCGTCCTTTTGAAGGAACGCACATTCGTTCTTGCCTGTTTCGTACATTTGATATGAAACGCCGTTGTATTCCGCGGCAGTGGTTTTTTCGAGCGGAATTTCATCAGCCAGCGTAATGCCGAACATACAGGCGTAGCATATGCTTGATTCGTCCTCAAAATTGTAGGTGATGTCCTTTTCCGCAAACTTGCCGTCGGAGTATTTCTCAATATAACGCTCGACGGTTTTGTAGGCTTCGGGAGCGGTGAAGCTCATTTGGTTTACGCCTTTGTCCTGAGAGACAACCGCGGCGGTGGTCGGCTGAGCTTGTGCGGACTGCTGACTATCGGCACTGCTCTGTCCTGCCGACGAGCAGGCGGTCAGTGAAAGGATTGCCAAAGCGGACATACCTGCGGCTAAGATTTTTTTCATTTGTTTACCCTCCTGAGTATATATTTTTTCATAATAATCATAGCATATGCGCGTTTTGTCCGCTATGGCATATTCCTGCTATTTGGCTTGTCTATGCGGTTTTTGGCAAAACAAAAATCCTCACCGTCGTGGTGAGGATTGTGGTTATTCATCTGTAATGTTCAGCTTGCAGAGCGCCGCTCTGGTCTGAGCGCCGGTCTTTTTATATATTGAGGTGACGTGGTGGCGCAGGGTGTTGACCGACATATTCATTCTCAGCGCGATTGCCTCCTGCTTGTCGTCGGTCTCGGTCAGTTCCTTAAAAACCTGAGCTTCCTTCGGGGTCAGCCCGAATTTTTCACGGATTTGCTCATGCGTAATTTCCGCGTTAGGTTCTGATTTTTCCGTTTCTTTATTTGCAATCGAGCTTAAATTCAAATCTCCGTTAAGTGCCATAAACACAATCGCGGCGGACAGCATGGCGATGTCGATTACCAAAACGCTCACGGCTGAGAGTGTTGAAAATTTCAGCGCAAAGGACAGCAGAACCGCGGCGCTGTCGATAATCCGTCCTGCCGAAGCCCAAAACGCAGGCTTTTTTGTTTTTTGCGCAAGGCGCGTAAAGGTGAGGTTATAGTAAGAGATAACCGCCGACATCGAAAGGTAGAACAGACACATATTGAGTGTGTAGGTTTCGCGACCGATGAGCACCGCGTTGAGCAGGGCGATCACCGTCACACAAAGCGTGCAAACAGGGAGCAGCTTTCCCTTTTTTATGTCGCCGATAAAGCCGAACAGAATCACTCCCGGTATCATCAGCAGCCTCGGAAAGCTGTAAACATTGTACTCCGTGTAGTTTGAGGCAATCTGCAAATGGTGAATGTAGTTGTTGTAGTAGCTTGTGAACATCAGCATGGCGACGGTGATAACCACCGCGCAAATCAGCTTGAATTTCGGCACAGGGGTAAATTTATTTTCGGCAGGTGATTGAACAACGTGGTTTTCGACTTTTAAGAATATGAACAAGACCGCAAACGCTATAAATTCAATTACCCCGAGCAGAGGTTTCAAATCAAATTTTAGCTGAACTACATACTGAACCGCTATCGCAAGGGCGTAGCCCAGCCCGAAGCATAGTCCGAAACGCTTAACATCCGAACAGCAGGACATATAATAGTATACGCAGCCGCCGGTGTACCCGAGACACAGCACCGTCACGCCTGTTATAATCAAATAAAACAGCGACGCCTCATTTAAGAACAGCATTAACCAAAAGCCCGTAAAGCAAACGCCGAGAGCGGTCAGCTTTACAGCCCTGTTATTAATAAAGGTACGCAGAACAAAGCCGAGTGTCACCGGAAGCTGCATACCGTAATACACAAGCTCCTGATGCTCGGGCATAATAAATCCGCGTCCTGCCTGATTGCCGAGCCGCAAAATTACAAGCTGAATGAGCATAAATGAGGCGAATATCAGTATGAGCGATACCGCTCTTTTTCTCTGTAAAAACGAAACAATTTTATCCATAGCATAAACCTGTATAAACCAAAAAATAACACCTTGGTTACATTTTATCATAACCAAGGTGTTTTGTACAGTTGTAAAGCTGTTAAATTTTGGAAATTACAGGCTCATCTTGAGCTGGTCGAACCAGTTTGTGCCGAGCTCCTCAACAACCTTTTCGATTGCTTTGAGAGCGTCGTCAGGAAGCTTGTCATAGCCGTCCTTTTCGTAACCGAACGCCTTAATCTCGTTTACTCTGTCGATCATACGTGCCTTAAGCTGAGCAACATACTCCTCGTCCTTCATATCGGGAACAAAGCCTTCCCACTCCATAATCTCGATGTCGGAGAAGGGACCCCACTTCTTGAACTCTGCCTTGCCCTCAACGATGGCTTCGAGAATTCCGAGTGTATCCTTGGGCTGAACCTTCTTGCCCATAAAGTCGCCGGTGTTTACGATGTAGCAGTCAACGTTCTTCTCCTCAACGAGCTTCTTAAACTTAGCGTAGTCGTTTGCGAGGGGATATGTTCTGAACGGGTTAGCGTAAGGAACAACAACGAGCTTGTTGGGGTCAACGCCGGGAGCGAGACGCTCTGCCGAAGATCTCTTTGTTGCAAGTGTTGCGCCCATTACAGAAGCGAGCGAAGCGCCCTTGAGCTTAACAACAGGCGGAAGTGTAGGATCCTTCATAATCCAGAAGATAGCGTTAACGGGAGCGTCGATCTTGTCAACGCGGTTGGGTGACCAGAGCTTTGACTTAATAGCTCTGCCGTTGCCGTTGCGGATATCCTCGGTAACAGCCTGAATCTTGCCCTCGTCGTCAAGAGTAGCTGAGCAGTTCTGGAGAGTGAGCAGATACTTGTTGTCGGGGCAGCCTGTGGGATAGTCGGCTGTCTTGTCAAAGTATGTCGGCTCAATCGCGATAGAAGCGCAGGTGTCTGTGTTGATGATGAACGCGTCGTCGTGGAGAACCTTAATCTCATACTTGCCGCCGTGCTTAGCGTGGGTAAGGGTTGATTTACCCGAGCCGGAAAGACCGTAAACCGAAGCAACGTACTTTCTGCCGTCGGGAAGTGTGTACTCCTTCTGACCGCCGTGGCATGAAGCGTAGCCGTTGCGGTTAGCGATAGCCCAAACCATTGTCAGTGTGCCCTTCTTGTGCTCACCGAAGTATCTCATACCGAGGATACAAGCGCAGTTTGTCTCTGTGTTGAAGTAGCAGAGAGTTTTCTTAGCCGGGTCTGACAGGCAGTCAAAGCTTACGCCGGGGTTCTCAACGGGAGTCCACTGGGGATCCGAGAAGATGTAGATGTCGGGCTCTTTGCCGTCGCCTACGGGCTTAGACTCCTTGTACATCTTAACGTACTCGTCGGACATATACTGGAAGTTGAGCATCCAGTTGTACATAATATTTTCCTCACCCTCGGGGATAAGAAGGTGAACCTTAACCATAAACTCCTTGTCAAGTCCGGCGTAGCAGGTAGCGTGATAGAGCTTTTTCCAGCGAGCGCTGTAAACCGCGTCCATAACAACCTTGTCAAGAGCCTCGCAGTCAACGCCGGGCTCGCCTGCAATACGTCTTGCGGTAGCGTAACGGCCGGTGATTGCGCCGTCGTTAAAGAGCAGAACCTTGGCGTCGGGCTCAAGACCGAACTCCTCGCCGCGGTAAACGGGCATATCGGTAACGATAGTACCGGGTGAATTCTTAGCGAGGTTATAAGCCTCTTTAAGTGTGTTAACCTTTACAACGTTGTTGCCGTAAAAGGCAGCCTCGATGATTGATCTGGTCTTAGAAAAACCGACCTTTCCCTTTCCGATTTCGCTAATCGGATAATTAGCTTTTGTTGACATATCATTACTCCTTTGCTAAGGCGGAATCCGCCTGTTATTATACTATTATATGTGCTTTGCCTATGCACAGCCTATTATAGCATTATAAAAACCTTTTTGCAAGTGATATTGCAGTATTCTCAGACAATAATTGCAGAATGGCTGAATTATTGTTCTTTTACAGAAATATAACGTAGATTTTGAATTACAACGCCGCCTTTCCGTCATTTTTGTATAAGACATTAACTCTATTGACTTATATTGGCGAAAATGGTAAAATAGTGTCATATTAACAAATTTTAGATATCAGGTGAAGTTTATGGTAAAAACAGCTTGTTCGGCGGCATTTCTTACGCTGTGCCTTGTTTTCGGACTAATGCTTTTCTCGGGCTGCGGCGATAACGCGCAAAACAATGAAATTGTCGGCAAGTGGGTACCTGCTACCGCGACGATCAACGGCGAGACGGTGCAGTTTGGAGAGCTCAACACCGACAGCGACAACTTCGGATTTGTGTTTGAATCCAACGGAAGCTGCGAAATCACCATCGCAGGAACAAAAAACAGCGGCACCTACACCTTTAACGAGACCTCGGTTGACGTTGAGTACGGCGGAAAGAGCCAAAAGCTCAGATATTCCGACGGAATGTTAACGCTGAACTTCAACTACAACAACGAGACCACGTCTTTTGTTTTCACCAAGGCGACGGAGACGAATTGAATTATAGCAATATTTCAAGGGACAGGATTTTTTGCCTGTCTCTTTTTTTAACTAAAATTATCACTAATTTAGGCACTTTCAATAATAATATGTACAAATTACAAAATTTTCATATATTTCTTCTTTAATTCTCCTTGACAAAAAAGCAACATAGTTTTATTATGTAAAAGGAAAAATAATCATTCTGGTGAATTCTGCCCCTGCGGCAGGCCTTGCCACTTGGGCACTATTTGCCGAAATGGCTGACTTTGCCAAATTGACTATTCTTCGAAACGCAATTTTCGCAAAGCGCGCAAAAGGCGGTGCAGTGTGCTTACACCGTGCGCTTGGGCGGAAAAATCTAATGAAAGGAAGATGGTAATTATAAACAAACATTCACACACCAAGCGTCATACGGCTAAAAGGAAAAGTTCGTTTTTGAGCACCTTGTCGCTTGTGTTGGCTGTGCTGATGATGTTGTCTGTCTCGATTGCTGGTATTCCGACAGCTTCGGCAAAGGGCGAATCCGCTTTTGTTGACAATGAGTGTATCTACATTGACGTTTCGCAGGCTTTAAGCGGCGGCGGCAGATGGGATGATTCAGGTGCTGAGTTAAGAGTATTTACATACTATAATGACTCCGACGATCCGCACTATTGTCACGAGTTTGAAGAAAACTTTGCCACCGACGGATGGTTTGACGGCGCAAACGTACTTCAAAAGGGTATTTTGGCGGACAAGTTTGCGGATCATATCTACAGGTTCCGTATCCCGAGTAATAAGATCAGCCATGTTCGCATCGCGAGAACAAAAAGCGGTGCTTCTGAAAAGTGGAATCTCTCGCCGTATATGTGGGATAACCAGAGAAGTAAGACCGCCGGCAGCAAGTCCAACTGTATTAAAATTACCGGTTGGGACGGCAGTGCTTCGTGGACTTCATTCGCTCCGACAAACAACGCGAGCTTCAACTCAAAAACAGCTCAGCCCGACAGCACAATTACAAGCAAAAGCAACCTTTATACCATTGACGCCAAGTTCTATGATTACTACAATGATGACGAAATCCAGAAGGGTTGGCAGAACATAAACAACGAGTCCAACCACGCCACCGTTCACTACACCAAGAACAACAGCTGGTACTGGTGGGCAGGCTACTGGGAGCCGTTCTCTTATTTCAACAAAAAGATTGCAGATCAGGCAAACAGTAACAGCGACGTCATCTACCCAATGTACTTCGGTAACTTCTACGGAAAAGGCGACGGTTACACCGGTGAGGGTAAATCAGACCTGAAAAAGTTTAACAATCAGGTTAACAACTCCAACAACATCGGCGGAGTTAACAAGTCTGTAACAGGTCTTACAGGCGGTACTCTCAATGCTGACGGTAATCTGGTTTACGCAAAGGCAAGCGGCTATAACAGCGACACGCTTGTACCGTTCTTTGACGACAACTTCCTGAGCACCAATAAGGTTGGCTCGGTAATAAGCTCAAAGTTCCCGATGCGCAAGGTTGTTGAAAACGGTATCACTACCTACAAGTTTGACAGCACAAGCGGTAAGGATAACGTATGGATTAACAATTCAACCGGAAGCAACCCGACGGTTTCTTATGCCGAAAACAGCCAACGAGCTATCGACTCGCTGTATTCTTATTCTAACCAAGAGGCAAACGGCTACGGCTTCTTCCCGTTTGACGGAAACAGAAGCGGAGATATCACAGCCAAAAATTACGGCTTTGGTATGAGAGTTGACGTTGACTTCAACCTCGGCTCAGACACCGGTCACCTCGGTCAGATTAAGGGAACCAACGGAAGTTATGAAGATCAGGTATTCAGCTTCTCCGGAGACGACGACGTATGGGTTTACGTTGACGGCAAGCTGATCCTCGACCTCGGCGGCGACCACAAAAAGACCACCGGTTCGATTAACTTCCACACCAAGCAGGTTACCGCAAACACAGGCGCGACCTTTAACGGCGCAACACGCAACCAAAGTAATTTCACTCTTGAAAACGAAGACGACCCGACAGCGGAGCACACACTGACGATGTTCTACGTAGAAAGAGGTATGATTGAGTCCAACCTCAGCTTTAACTTTAACTTTGCTCCCGTATCAAATCAGTTGATTGCGGAAAAGCAGGTTAATACAACCGAGCTCAACGACGGTATTAAGAACGTTTACGCACTTAAAAACGCGGATCAGTTCAACTTTACAAGCGACGCGCTTAACGGCAAGAGCTACACTTACGCTCACACCGCTTCAAACGGCACAAGAACCGGCGTAGGCTTGACCGTAAACAACAGCAGCTTTAAGCTGCGTGATAAGGACACCGCGACATTCGCGGATCAGCTCACTGTCGGCACAACAGTAAACGTTGCCGAGAGCTTCCCGAGCGATAACGTCTTTACATACGGCAAAACCTCGTGGGTGGTTGTCGATACTAACGACAACAACTCGGTAGTTGCACAGAGCGCTGCTTCGGCAACACAGTCGCTTAACTCATCGTTTGTTTTCAAGACAAACAAGACGGGCACATTCGACCCGACCAAGTTAAAGCTCACTTATACAAATACCCCCGACAAAGCAAACGCTGTTATCAAGAAAAATGTTATTGATTCAAACAGTATTGATGTTTCGGACAGCAAGAGCTTTACCGCTACGGTATCGCTCAGCTTTGACAAGGGCACAACCTATAACACCTATCCGCTCAAGTACAGTGTTGCCGGCACCGCTGCCGAGCAGACAATGTCTAACGGACAGGTTACCCTGCAGGAGGGCAAGGATATCACTATCAAGAACCTTCCCGTGGGCACACGTATAAAGGTTAAGGAGAACGCCGCAAGCCTTGACGGTTATACCGACACAACCGGCGAGGTTGTAATGGAAGTTACCGCCTCGGGCGTTACACAAACCATTACCAACAAGCAGCCTGCTCCAGGAGAGGTTACAGCTACAATCACAGGTACAAAGTACCTTGATAACAGCCTCTTCAGAAACGGCAGTTTGTTTGATTACAAGCTTGAGGGTGTTGCCAAGTTCAGCGGTGAAGGCAGCAACTACAAGGACACAAGCAGCGTAAGTCAAACAATTTTCAATACCAACAACGACGGCGTATTCACCTTTGCGGGAGATTACCTTAAGTACACCGAACCCGGCATTTACCGTTACATTGTAACTGAGGGCGATAACCGCGGCGGCCACGACAAAAAGGATTTCCGCAAGATTGAGGATACAGCAAACAGAAAGTATCAAAAATATCTTGTAACAGTTACCGTTACAAAGAACGCCGATTTCTCGCTTTCTGCCGTAACCAAGACCGTTCCTGTCTCTACAACAGCCGAAGTAACCGCTTCTTCGTTCAACGGCACATCTGCTCCCATTGTATTCTACAACGAGCAGACAAAGGGAACAGTCACTGTTAATAAGACCGACCAGACCGACAGTCCTGTAAAGGACGTTACATTTGGTATTTATAAAGTTACCAATGATATGGTTTCTGATCTTGACGGAATGAACGTTGAGCAGCAGTATGACGCTATCAAGGCGCTCGACCCTGTTTATACCGTCAAATCAAATGCAGACGGTATCGCTTACTTTGATAACCTCAATATCTTTGAGAAGAAAATCGATGACGGAAGCACAAACACAAGCGCATATCAGAATTACCGTATAATTGAGCTTTCAGGCCCTGAAAACTACAACATCAACAAGACCGTTATGGAAGTTGTATTCCCCGAGAAAAAGGGTGCGAAGTGGTCTTATGACCTCGAGTTCAGCTATATCAACGGTAAGGCGATTAACCCGAACACAGGTTATATCTCGCCTATCGCTGCAATCAGAACAATCGGTATCGGCTTGGTGCTCGGTTCGTTAATCGCGGCGGCGGTTTATCTGCTCCGCAAAAAGAAAGTGCTTGTAAGATATAAAAGAAAGCACTGATTTATAAGTAATTAATTTTCATTATAAAATACAAAAAGGAGACTAAAAGTAATGAAAACAACAAAAAGAGTTCTTGCCATCGTTCTCGCGGCTCTTATGCTCGCTTTGATGGTACCCTTCGCTGCTTCAGCGGCAAACACACCCGACGTAACCTTCACACTTAACTATGACAAGCCCGCTGACGAGGCTGCAGACACATTTGAGTGGACAGTTTATCAGCTCGCTACACTTGACAAGGACACAGGCGCATACACAACTGTTTCAGGTCTTAACGCTGCTGTAGTAGCCGCTATCAAAGACGCTACAACAACTTCTTCAGCTGCTGTTCTCGCGGCTTGCGACGCTGCAGATGCAGAACACTGCGGTACAGCAACAAGCGGAGTATTTAAGTCAGGCGACGCTAACAAAGAATACTCAGTGCCCGCAGGTATCTACTATGTAAAGAACACAAAGGCTCCCGCAAGCGCAACACTTAAGAACAACTCAATCGTTGCTCTTCCTTACTACAGCAACAACGCTTGGCAGGACACTCTTCCCGCAAGCACAGCTACAGACGGCAGCACAAACGTAATTAAGCTTGCTACAAAGTTCAGCAACAGCCCCACAAGCATTGAGAAGAAGGTAAAGGACGTTGAAACCAACACTTGGGTAAAGGCTACTTCTCAGCAGCAGGACAAGGACGTTCAGTTCAGAACCTTCGTTACAACAGCAGGTTCAGCTACAGAGAGACTTGCTTCTTACAGAATTACCGACTCAATGAACAACGGTCTTAAGCTCAAGAGCATTGACTCTGTTAAGTTCTTTGCAGAGGCTAATTCAACAACAGGCACAGCCGTTCCCGCAGCAGCTTACACCACAACTAAGGATGACACTTCTTTTGCAATTTCTTTCAAAGAGGCTTACCTCACAGCAGATGAAGCTCCCACTTTCTACAGCAACAAGTACATCGAGGTTCTCTACACATGTACAGTTCTCGACAGCGCTAAGGTAGGTACCGACAAGAACGTTAACACAACAACAATGTACTACAAGCCCACAAGCGCTACAACTGAGACACCCGTAGGCCCTGACACTGCTCAGGTATATGTTTACGAGGCAGGCGTATTTAAGTTTGACGCGTCAAAGGGTGAGACTGCTCCTCTTGCAAATGCTGAGTTCGCAATCTTCGCTACAAGAGATGACGCTGTAAATGAGAGAGAGCCTATCGCGGTAGCTAAGACAGGCTCAGACGGTAAGGCTAAGTTTGTAAAGAGCGGAACAACCACAGATTTCAAGTTTGCTAAGGGCACATATTTTGTAAAAGAGACAAAGGCTCCCGCAAACTTCAACAAGAACACTGAGATTAAGGAAATTACTCTCGGCGGAACAGCAGGTTCAACAGCTGTTATCGAGGCTAAAATCGGCGATACTCCCTCTAAGCTTCCCCAGACCGGCGGCGAAGGCACAATGATGTTCACAATCGTTGGCGGCAGCCTCATCGTTCTCGCAGGCATCCTCTTCGCGGTTGTAATGAAGAAGAAAAAATCTTCTAAGTAATTCTATATAGCTTAAAAAGCTATAATAATTCACGGCGGTTACTACGGTAGCCGCCGTTTTTTGTACGTCTTTCAATATTGATTTTCCGCCTGAAATATACTATAATATTCACAGCAAACTTCCAAAGGAAAATGATATGAAAAAATTTATTCCTGTTATCGCTATAATTTTAATATTTGTCGTCGGTGTTGGCGTATTGGCGTATCCGCTTGTCAGCGCTATGATTAACAATATGACCGCGCGTTCCGAGGCAACCGAGGAAATTCAGGCGATTGAACAAATGGAAACGCCCGAGAAAAAGAGGCTTTTTGACGAGGCGGAAAAATACAACAAATCCCTGCTCAGTGACATTATCCTAACCGACCCGTTCGACATGGAAGCCTACAACAAAATCGGCGCTAACTACCCGAACACCTTTAATGTAAACGACCAAGGGCTGATTTGCTATATCGACGTTCCGAAAATCAACGTCTATCTGCCTGTTTACCACGGAACATCCGCCGAGGTTCTCGAACGAGGCGCGGGTCACCTTGACAATACTGCTTTTCCTATAGGCGGCGAAAGTACGCACAGCGTAATTTCGGCTCATTCGGCGTTTCCGACAGAGACGTTTTTTGACTACCTTACCGAGCTTGAAATCGGAGACGCGTTCTATATCCACGTTCTCGACCGCACATTAAAGTACGAGGTTGACCAGATTAACGTTGTCGAGCCTAACGACACCAAAAATCTATATACTATCAGAGGTGAGGATCACGTAACGCTGCTCACCTGCACGCCGTACTCAATCAACACCCACCGCCTGCTTGTCCGCGGCAAGCGTGTTCCTTACGACCCAACCGAGGGCGTTAATCCGCAGTCTGTTGCCGTGGATAATAACTATATCTACATTCTCGGCTACCGCGTAAGTTTTTTGACTGCCGGTATTGTAATTGCTTTGTTTATCGCTGTTGTCGGTTTGATTGTTTTCTTGATTGTCCGCCGCAAAGGAGGAAAGAAAAAACCTTCACGGGTTAAAAAGGACGGTGACGGCGATGGCTAAGCAGAAAAAAGAAAAAGCGCGCTTTAAGCCGTGGCAAAAAATCGTCTCAATAATCGCGTTATTATCGCTGCTCTCCGGCATCGGTTTCCTTTCGTTCCCGGCTGTGTCCAACTTCTTCGGACAGCAGAGGGCGAACGGCATTATAGAGGACTTTAACAACACCCGCGACAACATCGTGCCTGCCGGTAATTCGGGCAAGCCCGTAAACGGAGTTACCGCCAAAAGCCACGCCGAGGCAGTTAAAAAGGGAGAGGTTGACAGTGAGGGCTATGTTATTGACGGCGACGGCAACCGAACCTCAAATTCTCCCGTGATTTTTGAGTATGATTTGAACGCCCTCCACCGCGACAGCGTTGCTTATAACAAGGGGCTGATTAACCACCAAGGCACAGTTGATACCAGCGACTATACCAAGGCAGCGCTCAAAATGAGTGATTACGGACTGTCAAATTTTTACTGCTACCTTAGTATTCCGAGCATAGATATGTACCTTCCGGTTTACCTCGGCGCGAACGACGATATGATGAGCTGCGGCGCGGCTCACCTTGCAGGAACCTCGCTGCCGGTTGATATGAAGGACACAAACGTTGCCCTTGCAGGTCACACCGGTTATATCGGCAGAATTTTCTTTGACAACATCCGGCGGCTTGATATAGGCGACACCGTGACCATTCACAACTACTGGGAAAGTATTAACTACAAGGTGATTGATTACAAGGTTGTCAAGCCCACCGAATGCAATGATCTGCTTATCCAAAACGGCAGACAGCTTTTAACCCTCATCACCTGCATTAAAAGCAAGGGCGAGGGCTTTGACCGTTATTTGGTAATTTGTGAGAAAAAATAAAGGGCGGTAATCCGCCCATAAAAAAAGAGCTGATTTCTCAGCTCTTTTTGCTTTTTAAACTAAATTTACTTTCCGTGCCCTTCGCAAGCTTCTTAAAGTTCGGGTAGTGCCTGAGTATTACGAGCAACGCCGCGGCAATCGCCATAAGCTCAACCCAAATGCTTGAAGGCCCTAAAAACGCCAGCGCAACCGGGCAGAATGCCGCCGCCGAGCACGAGGCTACCGACATATATTTTGTCGTGAACAAAATGATGAAGAACAGCGCCATTGCCATCAAGGTCATACGCCAGTCAACAAACCAAATCGTCGCAAATCCCGTGATGAACGCCTTGCCGCCCTTGAACTTATACCATACGGGGAAGCAGTGGCCTATCATACAGAATAAGCCCGAAAACTGAGCTCCAAACTGCCACATTCCGAACATCTGCTGCATAATCAGCGCGGTCAAAAAGACAGGAATAACGGCCTTTAGAATGTCAATTACCAGCACCATCCACGTCACAATACCGTTGCCGTAGGTGCGCTTAAAGTTCGTAAAGCCCGGGTTGTTACTGCCGAATTCCCTGATGTCCTGCTTGTAAACGAGCTTTGAAAGTATTATCGCGCCGTTGAGACCGCCCAAAAGGTAGGAAACAACTGCCGAAATACAGAGAATTAATACCATCATGCCTGATCAAACCTGCTTACGTCCTTGCCCCATGAGAAGATTGCGATTGCGTCGGCGCCGATAGACGCGCCGATAATCGGGCCGATGTAGCCGAGAATAATGTTTGCCTTGGGGAGCTTTTCCTTGAGCATCTGCACAACTTCCTCAGCCTCTTCAAGGCAGTCCGCGTGAGCCACAAGAATATCCTGATTCTCGTCCTCAACAGCGTCGGCGGTGAGGTTTACAATCTCCTCGAGCGAGTTAAATCTTCCCTTAACCTTCTTAATCGGCACGTTGTTGCCCACGCTGTCGGAAATAATAATCGGCTTTACACCAAGCAGATTGCCGAAAAACGCCGACGAGCCGGTAACTCTGCCTGCTGCCTTAAGCGCGTTAAGGTTGTGAACGGTAACAAACTGGTTAACTTTGTTTCGCGCGGCCTCGGTCTGAGCGACAACCTCTTCAAAGCTGAGCCCTTCATCTCTGAGCTTAGCTGCCTTAATAGCGACCTGGCCTTCGCCCATGCTGGCGTTGAGCGAGTCAACGCTCGCGATTTTAGCGTCGGGATAATCCTTCAACAGCTCCTCGGCAACGACCTTTCCGGTGTTTACCGAGCCGGAGCATTTGCCTGAGCAGGCGATGTACACAATGTCATAGCCCTCGTCAAGCCACTGCTTGAAGAAGGTTTCAAAGGTAGGCGCGGGCACCTGAGTTGTTGTCACGCGGTTGCCGTCGCGGATCGTATCGTACAAATCCTGCGGAGAAAAGTACTCCCAGTCAAGGCTTGCAGGAGTTTCAACGCCGTCCTTAACGGTGTTCATCTGCAAATAATCAATATTGTACTTTTCGCGCAATTCTTTTGTAAGGTCTGAGCATGAGTCTGTTACAATTTTAATCGGTCTCATCGTAAATCTCCTTTATTCAAGAATAATTATATAATCGTAAATCGGCTGTCCGCCGTCAATCATAACAATTTCGGTTCTGCGGTAGGCTTTTTTGAGCTCCTTGTAAATCTCGTCGGATTCTTCCTTGGGAACGTCCTCGCCGACGATGACGAGCATAATGTCGTAGCGCTTGGCGCCAAGCTTTTCGGTCAGTCCGAACGCTACCGCCTTGCGGTTTTGGTCGTCGATGTAAATTTTATCCTCGACAAAGCCCACGTAGTCGTCCTTTTTAACCTCCACGCCGTCCATCTCGGTATCGCGAACCGCCTTTGACACCATTCCGGTGACAACGCCTGCGATAATCTCCTTTTGCTCGGCAATGATAGTATCAATATCGTTCGAGGTTGTGTCGAGCATTGAAATCGCCGCGTAACCCTCGCCGATTGTCTTGCTCGGAATAATGTGAACATCCGCGTCCTTATACAGCGCCGCAGCCTGATTTGCCGCCATAATAATGTTGCCGTTGTTCGGGAAAACAAAAATGATATCTGCGTTAACCTCCTCGAACGCCTCAATCAAATCCTCTGTCGAGGGGTTCATACTCTGTCCGCCGTCAACAACACAGTCGCAGCCGAGGGAGAGGAAGGTGTCCTTAATTCCGTCGCCTGTCGCAACGCTGACAATGCCGTACTTTTTATGCGGCTTTTTCGGCTTGGGCTCAAACTGCTTTTGAGCGTGAGTTTCGTTGTGCTGAAGCGTCATATTCTCAATCTTCATCGTGAGGAACTCACCGAACTGCTGAACGTAGTTAAACACGTCGCCGGGCTTTTTGGTGTGAACGTGAACCTTTACGATAGTGCCCTCGCGGAAAGCGACGACCGAATCGCCCACGCTGTTGAGCCAGCTTATGAGCGCGTCGATGTCAAAGGAGTCGATATCGATTTTCGCCTTTTGCAGTCTGAGCAAAAACTCGGTGCAGTAGCCGAATTCGAGCACACTGTCCTCGGTAAAGGCGTTGAGGTCGATGTTCTTTCTCGCGGAAAGCGGCTGTGCTCCTTCACTGAGAATTTCGCCGCCGATAGCCTTTTTCATACCCTCAACAATGTAGATAAAGCCTGCGCCGCCGCTGTCGACAACGCCTGCCTCTTTAAGCACCGCAAGCAAGTCGGGAGTTCTTTCAAGCGAGCGCTTGAGCTCCCAGAGCAGGTCGTTAAAGTAGTCGTCAAAGCTGCTGCCGTTTGTAACGCGGCTGTTGGCGTAGCGCACGCCGTCCTTGTAAACCGTGAGGATTGTGCCCTCAACGGGTACGGAAACCGCTCCGTAAGCCTCTTTGACTCCGCTTTCCATCGCCTTTGAAAACATCGGAACGTTAACGCTGTCCTTGTCCTTAAGTCCCTTGGAGATACCTGCGAAAATTCTCGAAAGAATAACGCCGGAGTTGCCCCTTGCGCCGAGCAGCATACCGCCTGCGGCTCTGTCGGCAATCTTAAAAATAGAAGTTTCGCTCTCGTCGGTCAAATGAGCCGCGCCCGAGTCGATTGTCATAAACATATTGTCGCCCGTGTCGCCGTCCGGAATCGGAAAGACGTTAAGGTCGTTGACAAGCTTTATATTATCGCTTAATTCCGCCGCTCCGCTCTTAATCATATTTGCGTACAGCGCGCCGTCCATTAATTTAGTGCTCATAGTACCTTCCTGTTCTTAAATTGTTATTCGCAATCAAACAACATTATAACATAACATAGTGAAATAATCTACATTTTTTGACAAAATTTTTCTATGCAATTAAATCCATATGACTAACATAAAACCATTTCCGTACAGTCATCACAAAAGCCGTGTTTTTTCGATAACTATTGACTTTTTTTGCGTTAACGTATAATATTTAATTGTTAGGATGTGGTGTTGTGAGCAAGCAAAACAGCGTTGACATATATTCATCAAAGAAAAAGGGAAAAAAGGGCAAGATAGCCGCGGTTATCATTATAACCGTGCTCGTGCTCGCGGCAGCTGCTGCGGCGTGGGTATGGTTTTTTAACCGCGATTTAATAAAGGACTTTCTTCCGCAGGAGGAAACCCGGCCGACTACGGTTGAGGAAGTCACCACCGCCGTGCCCACAACAGCCGAGGTCACTACCGAGCCCGAGACCGTGGCGTTTGTCGAAGTGCCCTACGTTCACGGCTACTACGTCAAGGACGCATATTATAAGCTCAACGACGCCGGACTGCGCTACACAATCGTTCGCGAGTACAGCGACGAGGTTCATCTCGATTACGTAATCAGCCAGGAGCCCGAGGCAGGGGAGACAATCCGTCAGGACGAGCGCGTTATTCTGCACGTTTCAAAGGGCTACGACAACCAGCCTGCCGCAACGGTAGCGCCTGCCGAGCCGCTCTCGACCGAGCCGACAAAGGCTGACGGCGAAAAAGAGGACAAAAAGAAAACCGGCGGAAAGTACATTCTAGACGGCTCTGATAAACGCATAATTTCAAGGAGCGAGGTTTTGGCGCTCGACAATAACGAGATGACGCTCGCACTAAATGAAATTTTCGCAAGGCACGGCAGAAAGTTCAATACGCCGAGTATTCAGGCGTATTTTGACAAGCAAAGCTGGTACAAGGGCACAATCTCCGCGGCTGATTTTGACGAGGACGTGCTCAGCGCGGTAGAACGCACCAACGTAAACACAATCCTCTCGGTTATGGAGGAGAAGGGATACAGGTAGAGTTGAAAGTTGAAAATTGAAAGTTGAAAGTTAATGGTGGGCTTCGCCCACACCCAATTTAAAGCCTCCCCCGTTCAAAAACGGGAAATTCCCCTAACAGGGGAAATGTCACGAAGTGACAAAAGGGTTGCCGTTTTCGCTAGAAAAAGGTGGCATTTTTGCTTGCAAAAATGACGGAGGGGGCAGACGTTTCCGATAGCGTCAACATTTCCGTTACAGTTGTAGGGGCGTGCATTGCACGCCCGCTGATAGGAAACGGATTTTTCCTAAAATAAATCGGTATGATAGGACAGCTCGGCTAATGCGGGCGACCAATGTGATTCCCCTGTTAGGGGAAATGGGCGTAGCCCAAAAGGGTTGCCGACGTGCTAAGGTCGCCCCTACATTAAACAACAAACGTTTCAAACCATTTAAAGCCTTTCCGTTAAATTTCCTTATTCCAAATTCCTTATTACTTATTACTTTTTTATTTATGCCAATGATTCCCCAAAACCACAAAATACAAACGGCTGATAACAAAAATATATAATTGTGGATTATCCGCATTATCCACACAAAATCTCCGTAATCTTATCCTTATTCAAATTCTCACCGATGACGATTACGATGTTCTGTCCGTTGTCAATCGGGCTGAGGGTTATGCTGCCGCGCACGGCGTTTAGCTCAAGCCATTTTCCGCCGTCATTTACAAAGCCCTTCGCGCGGAAAATTCCGCCTGCCCCGTCAGCTTCAAACAGCGCTTTAACCCTCTGTTCAAGCTGTTCGGGAGAAAGAGACAGCTCCATAAAATACAGCGATTTAAAGCCTGAGTCGTCGGTTGTTTCGAGCTTTGTAAAGTCTGGGGAGAAGTAACCGCAGTTTTCGATTTCCTCATAGTCGCTGTCAGTCAGCTTGTCCCAGTCCTTTGCCGTGACGCTTTTTTCGTCAAACCTGCGGCGGCTGCCGAAGTTCTGCAAAACCGCGTTAATCAGCGCGGTTGTTTTTTTTGCGGCAGCTTCATTTGCAAGCTGGGTTTTGCTCAGCACCAGCCTGCCGGCAACGCACGCCTGAGAAGCCAAGAGATACTCCGCGCTCTTTGAGAGCTCCGTGCTTAAATTCACGTCCGCAACGGCGATAACGCTGCCGATTTGATACCACCTGTCGAGCGGTTCTTCGTACAGCGAATCGAAAAATTCGTCCACGTCAAAAACCCCCGACGGCTCAATCAGCACGCGGTCATAGCCGCTCATGGCAAGCGCAATCAGCTTTGTTTTGAACCGCCTTTGGTGGCAGTCCCTGTCGCACGCGCCTGCGACGGACTCAATTCCGCAGTTATCTCCCTCAAGCTCAGAGAGCAGCATTGTGTCAACGTTTACCGCGCCGTAGTCGTTCACCAAAATCCCGATTTTCAGCCCCTTGCCGATAAGGTAACGGGCGTATTTTTTTATAAAGGTCGTTTTACCGCTCCCCAAAAAGCCGGTAATCAAATCAATTTTTATCATATTTCACCTTAATCAACCGCCGAAGAAAAGATGTTCTATCAAAATTTTTGTTCCAATCACTATCAGCGCAATACCGCCGGCAAGCTCTGCCTTTGACTTGTACTTTGCGCCGAAAACGTTGCCGATTTTTACCCCGGCGGCGGAAAAGCCGAAGGTTATAACGCCGATTGTCAGCGCCGCGATAACGATGTTCACGTTCAAAAACGCGAATGTCACGCCCACCGCGAGAGCGTCAATGCTCGTCGCAACAGCGAGCGGAAGCATTACCCTTGGTGTGAACGAGCCGTTAACGTTTTCGTCGTCCTTTTTGAAGGACTCGCGAATCATATTCGCGCCGATAAGCGCAAGCAGTGCAAACGCAATCCAGTGGTCTACGCTCTTTATAAGGCTCTCAAACTGCCTGCCGAGCAGCCAGCCGATAACCGGCATAAGCGCCTGAAATCCGCCGAAGTACAGCCCTGCGGTAACGCTCTGACCTTTGCGGTATTTTCTAACCGAAAGTCCCTTGCAGATTGACACGGCAAACGCATCCATCGCAAGTCCTGCCGCAAGTATAATTAACTCAATAACCGACACAAAATCACCCTTTTATTAGAATACAAGCTGCACCAGCACCATATAAAACGCAACGCCCGCAAAAACGCTGAGCAAAGTGTTCCTGCGCCAGATGTGCAGACCTGCCACAAGCGCGCCTGCGAGCAGCTCGGGAATACAGTAGGGGTACTTGAAGAACGACACATCCTTAAAGCAGTAAACCACAAGCATTCCGATAACAGCATATGGCAGAACAGTGCCTAAATATGTAACAACCTTAGGTCTTTTTCTTCCCTCGGGAAAGCACAAAAACGGCAAAAACCTCACGAACATCGTGACCGCCGCCATTACCGCGACCAAAATAAGCGAATATTTGGTATCAATCACCGCTCTGCGCCTCCTCTCCGCCGGAAGCGCCGGTTTTGTCGAGCTTTTTCCTGAATATTACAAGCTCAAACGCAATCAGCACCATAGCCGGAATAATAAACAAATCCGCGCCGAAAATCACAAGGCATACAATTGTCGTTACAACGCCGAGAATTACCGGCAAATGCTCCTTTGTGCTGAGCCACTGCTCAACCATAATTACAATGAACAGCGCGGTCATCGAGTAGCCGATGCCCTCGTTTGAAAACGGTAAAATCTCACCGAGCACCGCGCCGAGCGTACAGCCGGTTATCCAGTAGCAGTGGTCGAGCGCGGTTAAAAACAAATAGTATTTTTTGCGGTCAATGCTGTCGTCAAGCTCCGCCGAGCATACGATGGAGTATGTTTCGTCGGTAAGTCCGAAGATTAAGTACGGCTTAAACCATCCGGTGCCCTTGTACTTGTCGAGCAGCGAAAAGCCGTAGAAAAAGTGCCTTGCGTTTATAATGAACGTCATTACCGCGGTCGTGACGATAGAAGCGCCGCTTGCCAAAAAGTCAACGCCTGCGTACTGTCCCGAGCCTGCAAACATTGTACAGCTCATAAGGATTGCCCACCAAAAGCTGTAGCCCTTGCTCTGCAAGAGTACGCCGAAGCCCACTCCGAGCGCAAGGTAGCCTGCCAGCACCGGAAGGCTGTCCTTGAAAGCTCTTTTAAAAGTTCTCTTTATCATAAATACCTGCCTGAATTTTTGCGATATAACCTGCCGTGACGGCGGATTACTTAAAATAATTTTCGTCTAATATTATAAAGTGATTTTTGTTAAAGTCAATAATCTTTTCTCTTTTAAGCTCTCCGAGCGAGCGTGAAAGCGACGCGCGGTCAACCGCGAGGTAGCCTGCCAAATCCTCGCGCGACAGCGGAATATCAAACCTATTGCTGTGTGCCTGCTCGCTGCAAAAGCCGAGGTACTTTATAATCTTGTCCCTGATACTGCGCTGGGTAAGGCAGTACATTCGCTTTGACAGATGGTCAAACAGTCCGCGCTGTGAGTGTATCAGGTTTACGAGCATTTTTTGTTGAATTACGGCGATTTTTTCGTCCGTGACAAACAGCGAGTCGGGGTCAATCAGTATAACCTCGCTGTCGTCCCTCGCTTCAATCTCGACAAGCGCGTTGCGGTAATCGAGGATAGAGTACAGCGAGCCGCTGCTCTCGCCCTCGGTAATGCTCTTAATCAGCGTTTTGTTGCCCTCAATGTCGGTGCTGCTTATCAGCACGTCGCCCGACACCACAACGCTTATCATATACGAGTAGCTTTTGTCGAGCGTGACAATCTGCCCTGCCCCGAGCGAGATATAGTACGGCTTTGCGCACTGTACAAAGGTGTAAATTTCGCTGTCCGAAAGCCCCGAAAACAAAATTTTGTCGTGAAGCTGGGAAAAATGCTTTGCCTTAATATTTTCAAGATAACGTTTCATATCAAATCTACCTAAAATCCAATAATCAGAGATACCATACTATTCTACCACTAAAACTTTGCATTTGCAACATATAATACCAAAACGAATTTAATAAATCCTATTGGAAAAACTCAAAAAATGTGATATGATATTTTATATATGGCATTTTATCTGTCATCTATAAATGGAGGAATATTAATGAAGCTACACGGAATTAAAGTGCCTCATAAAAAGAATACGGCAAACTGCGTTCCTGTCAGGCTCAGCGTGCCCGAAACGGTGCGAATTCCGATGTCAATGCACATCGGCAAGCCGGCAAAGGTTGCGGTTAAGCGCGGAGATACGGTAAAGGTCGGCCAGCTCATAGGCGAGGCTGACGGTTTTATATCCGCCCCTGTTCACTCGAGCGTTTCGGGAACCGTCGCGAAAATCGAGGAAATGACGCTTTCAAACGGCGCCAAGGGGCAGTGTGTTGTAATTGATACCGACGGCGAGCAGGCTGTTTTTGAGGGCGTAAAGCCGCCTGTGGTTACGGACTTGCAGAGCTTTACCGACGCGGTAAGGCAGAGCGGCGCGGTCGGACTCGGCGGAGCGGGCTTTCCTACCTTTGTAAAGCTCAGCGTAAAGGATTTGAGCAAGCTCGACGCGGTTGTTATCAACGCCGCGGAGTGCGAGCCGTACATAACCTCGGACACGCGCACAATGCTCGATAAGAGCGACGACATTATGAGAGGAATCGAAGCGGTAAAAAAATATCTACATCCCAACCGCTTTATTATCGGAATAGAGAAGAACAAGCCCGAGGCGATTAAGAAAATGCAGGAGCTTGCCTCACAGAGCGAAGGCGTAGAGGTGAAGGTTCTGCCGTCGTCCTACCCTCAGGGCGGCGAAAAGGTGCTCGTTTTCAACACCGTCGGAAAAATCATCCCCAAGGGCGGACTGCCGCTTGACGTAGGCGTTATCGTAATCAACGTCACCACGCTCGCGTTTATCGGCAATTACCTTAAAACCGGTATGCCGCTTGTAAACAAGTGCGTCACCGTTGACGGCTCGGCGGTAAAAGAGCCTAAAAACGTTATCGCGCCGATCGGTATGTCGATTGCAGATGTGCTCGAGCAATCGGGCGGAACAAAAAGCGAGGTAGCAAAGGCGCTCTACGGCGGACCGATGATGGGACTTGCCGTGCCGTCGCTCGATTCACCTATTTTAAAAAACACCAACGCAATTACCGCGATGGATATAAAGGAAGCAACTCCCCCAAAGACCACGCCCTGCATACGCTGCGGAGCGTGCCTTAACCACTGTCCGTTAAGGCTTGACCCGAGGGAGATTGCCCGCGCCTACAAGCTCGGCTCTGTCGAGGATTTGCAGACCTTGCACGTTGACCTGTGTATGGAGTGCGGCTGCTGCTCGTACATCTGTCCGGCTCACCGTCCGCTTGTGCAGACAAACAAGCTTGCAAAGGCGCTGTTAAGGGTTAATCAGGCTAAAAAGGAGGGCAAGTGATGAACAAGTTGATTTCATCGGTGTCGCCGCATTTTCACACGCCGCGCACCTCTCAAGGAATTATGCTCGACGTAATCATCGCGCTCTGCCCTGCAGCGATAGCCTCGGTAATTATTTTCGGCTGGCGCTCAATGCTCGTAATCGGCGTTTGCGTTCTCACCTGCGTGCTCTCGGAGTATCTCTTTGAAAAGCTCTGCAAGCGCGAAAACACAATTTCAGACCTTTCGGCGGTTGTAACGGGAATTTTACTTGCGTTCAACCTGCCTGTGACCATACCGGTTTGGCAGGCGGCAATTGGCAGCGTTGCCGCGATTATCGTCGTAAAACAGCTCTTCGGCGGAATCGGCCAGAACTTCGCCAACCCTGCCATCACCGCGAGAATTATTATGCTCGTGGCGTTCTCCGGAACAATGACAAAATGGGTTTCACCGTCGGGATTTTTCACCGACGTTGACGCGATTGCTTCGGCAACGCCCTTGGCGGCTGAGGCAAAGGGTGCGGCAATGCCGTCGTACTTAGATTTGTTCCTCGGCAACCACGGCGGCTCTCTCGGAGAAACCTGCGCCTTGGCGCTTATCATCGGCGGAATTTATTTGCTGATTAAGCGTGTTATAAGTTGGCACACGCCCGCGGCGTTCCTCGGAACCGTTGCGGTGATGTCGCTTATCTGCGGCAAGGATGTGCTCGGACAGCTTCTCTCGGGCGGACTAATGCTCGCGGCGTTCTTTATGGCGACCGACTACGCGACAACGCCGTCCACAAAGTGGGGCAAAATCATCTTCGGCGTCGGCTGCGGACTTATCACAATTTTAATCCGCTTCTGGGGCAACTACCCCGAGGGCGTAAGCTACTCAATTTTGATTATGAACATTTTGACGCCGTACATCTCCAAGCTGACGCGCTCTAAGCCCTTGATTGGGGGTGGTAAGCAGTGAAGGATATAATCAAGCCGATTGCGGTGCTCGCCGGAATTTGTTTGGTAGTAACCGCAGTGCTCGCTTACATCAACCTCGTAACCTCGCCGATTATCTCCGCGGCTGAGGAAGCGGCTGCCGAGCAGGCAAAAATGGAGGTTATGCCCGGGGCGAAAAGCTTTGAAGCCGTAAGCATTGAGCTCCCCGAGGGCGTGACCGAGGCGTATATCGCTGACAACGGCGGATATGTGTTTATGCTCAGCACAAAGGGCTACGGCGGAGAAATCAAGCTTATCTGCGGCGTTAACGCCGACGGAAGCGTTGCCGGAATTTCGACGCTTTCGCACAAGGAGACGAGCGGAATCGGCTCGAAGGTTGTTGAGGACAACTCGGGCTACCGCGAAAACTTCTACGGAAAAACCGCTGACAATTATTCGGAGGTTGACGCCGTGACGGGCGCGACAATCTCATCAAAGGCATACAAAAAGGCGCTTGACGGCGCATTTGAGGCGTATGAGCTTGCAAAGGAGGCGAAGTAATTGAACACACTGCAAAATTTTTCAAAGGGTTTGATTAAGGAAAACCCTGTTCTGGTGCTTGTTCTGGGAACCTGCCCTACTCTCGCCACCTCGACGAGCGTTACTAACGCACTCGGAATGGGCGCGGCGGCAACGGTGGTTCTGCTCTGCTCAAACATCGTAATCTCCGCTCTGCGCAAGATTATCCCCGACAAGGTTCGTATTCCGTGCTACATCGTGCTGATTGCAGGCTTTGTAACCGCGGTTCAAATGCTCGTAAAGGCGTTTGCTCCGGCGCTCGACAAATCGCTCGGAATTTACCTGCCGCTTATCGTTGTAAACTGCATTATCCTCGGCAGAGCCGAGATGTTCGCGAATAAAAACAAGGTGTTCGATTCCGCCGTCGACGGTCTCGGAATGGGCGCGGGCTTTACGCTGGCGCTGGTGCTGATGGCGACAATCCGCGAGGTTTTCGGCAACGGCACGTTTATGGGAATGTCAATTCCGGTGCTCAGCGACAACCACATTTCAATTCTTACAATGGCGCCCGGAGGCTTCTTTGTATTCGGTTTGCTGATTGCGGCGGTCAATAAGTTCTCCGCAAATAAGCCCAAGAAAAAGGAATTCGGCTGCGCAGGCTGTCCCTCGGCGGAAATCTGCGGAAAAGTAAGCTGCAACCCGCCTGCAAAGGAGGCTGCCGCTAATGACTAAACTTATCATCATACTGCTCTCAGCGGTATTCATCAACAACTATGTGCTGTCGCGGTTTTTGGGAATTTGTCCGTTTTTGGGCGTTTCAAAAAAGCTCGACTCCGCAACGGGTATGAGCCTTGCGGTAATCTTCGTAATGCTGCTCTCGACGGCTGTTACCTACCCGATTCAGTTCTATCTGCTCGAGCCGAACAACCTCGGCTTTTTGCAGACAATCGTGTTTATCCTTGTAATCGCCGCGCTGGTTCAGCTCGTTGAAATTATATTAAAGCGCTATATTCCGTCGCTCCACAAAAGCCTCGGCGTATATCTGCCGCTTATCACCACAAACTGCGCGGTGCTCGGCGTTACAATCCTAAACGTTCAGGATTATCCCGTTACCGAGACGACAACCTTCTGGTGGGGCTTTGCCCAGTCGATGGTTAACTCGCTCGGCAGCGGCTTGGGATTTTTCCTCGCTATGGTAATGTTCTCGGGAGTTCGCTCGGTAATCGAGGGCAGCGATGTTCCCAAGAGCTTCAAGGGTCTGCCGGTTACTTTGGTAGCGGCGGCAATCACCTCTCTCTCGTTCCTCGGCTTCGGCGGAGTTATCGAGAACCTGTTTGCGTAAGGGAGGTGCGGTAAATGACTGAAATTTTAACGGCGGTAATCCCCGTCGTGATTATCGGCGTAATCTGCGCCGCGGTGCTCGTTGCCGCCTCAAAAATTATGGCGGTCAAGGAGGACGAGCGGTTCCCGAAGGTTAGGGAATGTCTGCCCGGAGCCAACTGCGGAGCCTGCGGCTACGCCGGCTGCGACGGCTACGCAAAGGCGCTCTGCGAGGACGGCAGCGTGCCGACAAACCTCTGTATTCCCGGCGCCGACGGCGTTGCAAAACAGCTCAGCGAGGTTTTGGGCGTGGAGTTTGAGGACGTTGTTGAGCAGGTGGCGGTTGTCCACTGCTCGGGTGACTGCGAACACACTCAGGACAAGGTTGAGTATCAGGGAATCGAAACCTGCGCCGCCGCAAAGCTTTTGTACGGCGGAAAGGGCAGCTGCACCTACGGCTGTCTCGGCTTGGGCGACTGCCAAAGGGCTTGTCCGCACGGCGCGATTTGCATTGAAAACGGAATTGCGCGGATCAACACGCGCCAGTGTATCGGCTGCGGAGTTTGCGCAAAGGCTTGCCCGAACCATTTGATTTCGCTCGTCGCTGACGTTGAGCGCGTCGTTGTGGAATGCTCCAACAAGGACAAGGGCGTCGAGACGCGCAAGGTCTGCTCACGAGGCTGTATCGGCTGTAAAAAGTGCGAGCGCGCCTGTCCGTTAGGCGCAATTACGGTTCAGGACAACGTAGCAGTTATCGACTACGAAAAGTGCAACGACTGCCCCGATTTTGGTATCTGCGCAAGAGTCTGCACCACAGGCTGTATCGTTCAGACGGATTTGAACGGTATGCACAGATTTAAATAGCACAAAAAATATCCCCGAAGCGGAATAATCATCTGCTTCGGGGATTTTTGCGCAAAAAAGACCGCCTTGCCGATAAAAAGCAAGGCGGTGATTTATTGTGTTAAATTACAGGCTCTCAACAATAGCCTTTGTATCTCTTGCGATAACCATTTCCTCGTCGGTAGCGATAAGCTCAACGCGGATTTTGGAATCGTCGGTGGTCAGCTTGCCCTGTCTGCCGTGGATCGTGGCGTTGTTAACGTCCTTGTCAAGCTTAACGCCGAGGCACTCGAGGTAGTTGCAAACGCCTTCTCTAAGGCAAGGCTGGTTTTCGCCCAAGCCTGCGGTGAATACAATAGCGTCGCAGCCGCCGAGAGCTACGTAAAAGCTGCCGATGTACTGTGCGATCTGGTAGTAGAGCATCTGGTGAGCAAGAGCCGCTCTGTGGTTGCCCTCTTTTTCAGCCGCGGTAACGTCGCGGTCGTCGGACGAAATGCCCGAAACACCCAAAAGACCTGACTTTTTGTTGAGCAGGTCGGACATCTCAGCCGCGGTAAAGCCCTCTTTCTCAGCGATAAAGGTGACAACCGAGGGGTCGAGCGAGCCTGAGCGTGTGCCCATCATAAAGCCGCCAAGCGGAGTAAGTCCCATTGTGGTGTCAATAACCTTGCCGCCGTCGATAGCGGTGATTGACGAACCGTTGCCGATGTGGCAGGTAATAATTTTTAAATCCTCAATCGGCTTGCCCATAATCTCAGCCATCTTTGCGCTTACATAGCGGTGCGATGTGCCGTGGAAGCCGTATTTTCTAACGCCGAGCTTCTCATAATACTCATAGGGAACGGCGTACATATATGCCTTTTCGGGCATTGTCTGGTGAAACGCGGTATCAAAAACTGCAACCTGCGGAATTTTCTCGCCGAATACCTCGGTGCAGGCGTTAATGCCCTGAATGTGAGCGGGATTGTGCAGGGGTGCAAGGGGAGAGAGCTCCTCGATTTTGCCGAGAACGTCGGCGTCGATAAGAACGGAACGATCAAAGTAAGCGCCGCCCTGTACTATGCGGTGGCCGATTGCGGCAACCTCGCTCAAATCCTTGATTGCGCCGTACTCGGGGTCGATAAGAGCGTTCTTAACAGCCTCAAATGCCTGAGTGTGGTTCTTCATCTCGGTTTTGCGTTCAATCTTCTGACCGTCGTCGGTCTTAAAGCCGATAAACGCACCGTCCGTGCCGATTCTTTCGCAGTTGCCCTTAGCCAGTACGCTCTCGTCTGTCATATCAATAAGCTGATATTTAAGCGACGAGCTTCCGGCGTTGATAACTAAAACTTTCATTTAATTCATCCCTTCATTTTGTTGATTTACGAACATATATAATGTATAATTATTAAAAATACACTTCTTTATCATACATTATTATATTCGCATTTTCAAGAGCTTTTTGCAAGAAAATGCAAATTTTATCACTTTTTTATCATAGAATTAAGGTCGGAGGGGCTGTTTTATGGCGGTTGCGGTCATTTGCGAATTCAATCCGTTTCACAACGGACACCGTTATTTGCTCGGCAAAGCAAAGGAGCTGACGGGAGAACCGGTGCTTGCCGTGATGAGCGGAAGCTTTACCCAGCGCGGCGAGGTTGCGCTCTGCTCAAAATTTGAGCGTGCGGAGGCGGCGCTTAAAAGCGGCGCGGATTTGGTAACGGAGCTGCCTGCCGTATACGCAGTTTCCTGCGCGGAGCGTTTCGCGCGCGGCGGAGTGAATATTTCAAAAATGTTCGGCTGTGTAAATTACCTCGCCTTCGGCTGTGAGGACGACGATATAGATTTGCTTAAAACCGCCGCATTCGCAGGGGAAAATCCCGAGGTAAACGCGATAATCGCTGAGCAGATGAACAGCGGCAGCTACTACCCGAAAGCGTATGAATACGCGGTTAGGCAGGTTTGCGGCGGCGAGGTTGCAGATGTGCTGACAAAGCCTAACAACATCCTCGCGGTTGAGTACATCAGGGCGCTTAGGGGCACTGACATTAAGCCCTTGCCGATTAAAAGAGTAGGCGCGGAGCACGACAGCGACGGCACCGACGGTATCTACGCCAGCGCTTCATATATCAGAAAGCTGCTCAGGAGCGGCGAAGGCGCGGACGGGCTTTTGCCTTATGTTCCGAGCGAGATTACCTACCCCGAAAAGCTCGACAGAGCGCTGCTTTACAAGCTGAGGAATATGACCGCCGAACAGCTCAGGGCACTTCCCGAGGTTGGCGAGGGGCTTGAAAACCGCATTTTGTCAGCGGCGAGGAAGTTCGGCACGGCTGAGGAAGTCATTGGCGAGGTCAAGACAAAGCGCTATACGCGCTCAAGGATTTGCAGAATTCTGACCTGCGCCCTGCTCGGCATTACCGAGGAGCTTCAAACAAAAACCGCGGACTACGCGCGCGTGCTTGGTTTTACGGACGAAGGCGGAAAAATGCTTAAAACCTGCACAGGAAATGTCATAACCTCCGCGGCGAAAACAGACGGATTGGACGCCGATTCGGCAGAGCTTTTGGCGGCAGATATCCGCGCAACCGACGCCGCCGCGCTTGCTTATGAAAAGGTAAAGCCCTGCGGAGCTGACTACCTCACAAAAATTATCAAGCCAAATAGTGCAAAATAACGAAAAAAATTAAAAAAATTTTAAAATTTGCTAAAATTATTTACATAAATTTCAAATTTCTACTTGTATATTTGTGAAAATGTATTATAATATTATTAATAGTAAATTGGAAAACTATTTAATAAATAGAGAGATTTAACTATAAATACAAGAAAAGAGGTATAGTATGGCATATTCACTTAATGACACCAGATCTCCCCTTGAACAATTCCTGCAGGGAGAGTCAACAAGAGCTTACGAATTTTTAGGTTCGCACTTTGTAACCTGGGACAACCGCGGCGGCGTTGTTTTCAGAGTTTGGGCGCCTAACGCAAAGTCGGTTTCCGTTGTCGGTGATTTTAACGACTGGAACCCCGACGCAAACTATATGTACCGTATTTCCGACTCGGGAGTATGGGAGCTGTTTATTGAGGGAGTTTGGGAGTTCGCGTGCTATAAATACTGTGTAGAAACACCGTGGAATGACCGCCTTATGAAGACCGATCCCTACGCCTTCCACTGCCAGACACGCCCCGACAACGCCTCGCGCGTTTACTACATCGACGGCTACGAGTGGAACGACAGCGCGTGGTATGACTATAAAAAGGAGCATTCGCACTTTAAGCAGCCTATCAACGTTTATGAGATGAACGCAGGCTCATGGCGCAAGTTTGAGGACGGCAACCAGTTCAGCTACCGCAAGCTGGCTGACGAGCTCGTACCCTACGTTAAAGATATGGGCTACACCCACATTGAGTTTATGCCGCTTACCGAGTATCCGTTTGACGGAAGCTGGGGATATCAGGTTACAGGTTACTTTGCCGCTACCTCGCGTTACGGCGAGCCCAAGGACTTGATGTACCTTATCGACCGCTGCCACCAGGAAGGCATCGGCGTTATCCTCGACTGGGTTCCTGCTCACTTCCCCAAGGACGCTCACGGTCTCGGACGCTTTGACGGCACAGGCTGCTACGAGTATGAGGACTGGAGAATCGGTGAGCACAAGGAGTGGGGCACATACATCTTCAACTACGGCCGTTACGAGGTAACAAGCTTCCTCGTTTCTTCCGCTATGTTCTGGATTGAGAAGTACCATATCGACGGCATCCGCGTTGACGCCGTTGCCTCAATGCTTTACCTCGACTACAACCGTAAGGACGGCGAGTGGATTGCCAACGCTTACGGCGGACGTGAGAACCTCGTTGCTGTTGACTTTATCCAGAAGCTCAACAACGTTGTTCATATGTTCCATCCCGACGTAATGATGATTGCTGAGGAAAGCACAGCTTGGCCGAGCGTTACACGCTACCCGATTGAGGGCCTCGGACTCGGCTTTGACTACAAGTGGAACATGGGCTGGATGAACGATATGCTCAGCTACATCAGCCTCGATCCGCTGTGGAGAAATTACCACCACGACACGCTGACCTTCAGTATGGTTTACGCGTTCTCCGAGAACTTTATGCTGCCTATCTCGCACGACGAGGTAGTTTACGGCAAGGGCTCTCTTATCAATAAAATGCCCGGCGACTACGACCAGAAGTTCCAGGGCGTTAGGGGCTTTGTGTCATACATGATGGCTCACCCCGGCAAAAAGCTGATGTTTATGGGCAGCGAAATCGGCCAGTTTGACGAATGGAACGCCAACGAACAGCTCCAGTGGAACCTGCTGAGCTACGACAAGCACCGTCAGCTCAACGACTTCTTCAAGGCTGCCAATAAGTTCTACCGCGACACACCGGCTATGCACGAGAACGACTATGACTGGAACGGCTTCCAGTGGGTAGCTCTCGACGACTATCAGAACAGCGTTATCGCGTTCAGACGTATTGCCGAGGACGGCAGCGAAATCCTCTGCGTATGTAACTTCCAGCCCGTTACCCGTGAGAACTACCGCGTAGGTGTTCCGGTTTACGGCGTATATCAGGAGGTATTCAACTCCGAGGCTGAGGAGTTCGGCGGTACAGGTATCGGCAACCCCGGCGACATCAAGGCTAAGAACGAGAAGGAGCACGAGCTCGATTATCACATTGTGCTTACACTTCCGCCGCTCGGCGTTTGCTACTATAAGCTCGTAAAGGAAATGCCCGTACCCAAAAAGCGCGGCAGAAAAAAGAAAGCCGAGACCGCTCCCAAAGCGGAGGAGGTAAAGGCTGAGGAGACCAAGGCTGAGGAGACCAAGGCTGAGGAAGTTAAGACCGAAGAAGCCAAGGTAGAGGAAGCACCTGCCGAGGAAGCAAAAGCAGAGGCTTGATTTAACGATTAATAATTAATAATTAACAGTAGTGGCGGCCATCACGGTCGCCACTATTTTTGGGTACACCGCAATTACGTTGCAGTTACAACGTACTGCAATGTCAGGGAAAAGTATGGAATAATTTTTATGGTTAAGATATTGCCCTAACGGAAACTTGCCCCTGCAAAAAAAGCAAATGAAGTCATTTTTTTGCCGATTAATCTTGACATCGCGACGGCGCACTGCTATATTTAAAATAGTACAATACACTGCGGTAGAGGAAGATATTATGAAGCTAAGCAACAAAACTGCCAACATTATTTTAGCGCTGATTATAATAATCAGCCTGGGTATCAGCACGGCTTTTATGTTCACAAAGCAGGGCTATCACGAGGACGAGCTGTTGACCTACAACCTCGCTAACTCCTCAAAACAGCTCAATACCGAGGGCTGGAACTCGCCCGAGGACTTTAACGAATACCTCGCCGCGACCGAGCCCCACCTCTTTGATTACGCGCAGGTTTATCAAAATCAGATTATCGACGCGTCGCATCCGCCGTTTTATTACGCGCTGGTGCACACGGTCTGCTCGTTGTTCCCAAATATGTTCAACAAGTGGCTCGCCTACGCCGTCAACCTGGTGATGATGACGATTTCGCTGATTTTGCTGTTCAATATCGGCAAGCGCGTCACGGACAACAACCTCTACGCGCTCATCGCGACAGGGGGGTATGCGTTCAGCATAGCGTGCATTACCACGACGATTTACCTTAGAATGTACGCCACCCTCACAATGTTTGTGCTGGCGTTTATCTACCTGACAATCAAGCTTTTCGACCGCGGCAGGGATGTCAAATTCTTCGAATTCATACCGCTTTTGCCTATCGTAATCCTCGGAATTTTAACGCAGTACTACTTCATAATGTGCGCCGGACTGACCGGACTTGTGTTCCTGATTTTGCAAATCAAGCGCAAAAACGCAAAGTCGCTTATACTATATATAATAACCGCCTTTATCGGCGCGGCAATAGCGCTGATTGTCTACCCGTTTATAATAGAAAACGTGCTCGGCGGCAACCGCGGACTCGGTTCGCTGAATATCTCGATTGACGCTATCACGATTGTGACGTATTTTGCGTACAAGCTCGGCACGTACATTCAGATTTTGGCAAAGGATTTGTTCCTCGGTCAGGCTTGGCTGCTCGGACTTTGCACGCTTCTCGCAATCGGATTTGGAATTTTCTTCCGCTTTGTAAAGAAACGCAAGCTTCCGCCCAAATCGCTCTTTGTCGTTGTTCCGGGGCTGGCGTACTTCTTCATAATCGCAATGCTCTCGCCGTTCAACAGCGACCGATACGTAATGGCGGCGCTTCCGCTGATTTCGATGATGTACATCTTCGCGTTCATCAGGATTTTCAGCCTTTTCAACAACAGCAAGGTCAGGGCGATTCTACCCGTCAGCGTGATGATTGCAAGCGCTCTCGGCTTTGTGCTTGTAACGCCGTACTACCTCTACGGCAAGACAAGTCTCTACACTCCGCAGACGAAAAACTGCCTGTTTGTCGGCACGGATATGCTCGAATGGAACAAGTGCATTGACAAGTTTATGCTCTATGACGACACCATGATTGTTCAGACCTCGGATATGTCTCCGACTCTCGGTGCGGAGCTTGAGGACTTTGCAACTAAGCGCGGAGTAATTACCAACGGAAAAATCACCGCCTTTGCCGACGCTTATATGAACACCGGCAACTTTGACCAGACAAAGGCCGAAAGCATTACGCGGATTTCAAAGGATTCCGAGCTTAAATCGCTCGACGAGGTTACGGTATATATCTCACGCCTTGCGGACAAGCAAAAGGTGATTGACTACATCAAGCAGAACACTCAGCTCAAAAACGCTGAGCTGATTCAGGCTGACTACAGCTTTGACGAATTTTATAACTGGTACGACTATTTTGTAGAGACAGAATCCTATTGTAACGTTTACAGGTTCTACAAATAAGGGGGAAGTTATGGATAAATCTGACAGAAAAAATGCCTTCGGCGTTGCCTTTTCGGGAGGCGGCCTGCAGGGAATCGCCCATATCGGAGCGGTCAGGGCTTTGCACGAGCTCGGACTGTTTCCGCAGTATGTCTCGGGCACAAGCTCGGGCTCTGCTATGGCGGCGCTTGTTGCCATGGGCTGTAACGCGAGGGAGATGACCGACTTTGCCGAGCGTTACTGGGAGGTTCTGTCGGACTTCAGCCCGATTCCGATTGTCACCCAGCTTGCCACGCTTAAATTTAACAAAAAGACCGACAAGGACGGACTTAAGGACGGCGAGGTAATCTCGAACGTAATCCGCGAGGCGATGGATTCAAAGGGCATAATCGGCTTTGAAAATCTGCCGGTTAACCTCTCAATTTGCACAAACGACACCTACACCATGGACGAGTGCATTTTCACGACCGAAAAAGAGGACATCCATCGGGAGCATATTCACTACATCCACGGCGCTCCGCTCGAGCTCGCGGTCAGGGCGAGTATGACCTTCCCGGGAATTTACACCACCTGCAATTATAAGGGCTACAACTTTATCGACGGCGGCTCAAAGGACAACCTGCCGGTTCAGGTGCTAAAGGATATGGGCGTCGGCAAGGTGCTTGCCATCGGCTTTGATGTATCGGCGTATACGCCCGAAACCGGACTTGACGGACTGATGAAGGTCGTATGGCGCGCTCTCGATTTGTATTCAATCGACAAAACGCGAGAGTCGATGAAGCTGGCGGACTACTGCGTGCAAATCAAAAACAGCAACACCGCGATTTTCTCAATGGAAAACTTCTCACTCACAATCCAGGAAGGCTACGACTGCGTTATGGAGCATAAGGACGAGCTGGTAAGGTTGTTTAAGTAATAAGTGATAAGGAACAAGGAATAAGAAATAAGTAATAAGGAATAATGTAGTGACAGCCCTTGCGGCTGTCATTTTTTTGCGTTTAAACGCAAAAAAGGGCGGACGCACAGGTCCGCCCCTATTACTTTTTAAATAGCATTTAAAGCCGCCCCCTCAGTCAGCTAAAGCTGACAGCTCCCCCGTAGCTTACGCGACGGGGGAGCCTTAAAATTATGCTTTCAATTAATATTTTACCTTCTTCGCAATATACGCGTTGAGTTCTTCAATCTTAACGCGCTCCTGCTGCATTGTGTCTCGGTCGCGGACGGTTACGCAGCCGTCGTCAACCGACTCAAAGTCGTAGGTAACGCAGAACGGCGTGCCGATTTCATCCTGACGGCGGTAACGCTTGCCGATTGAGCCTGTCTCGTCAAAGTCAACCATAAAGTCCTTGGCGAGCATTTCCTGAACCTCGGCAGCCTTGTCGCTGAGCTTCTTAGAGAGCGGAAGCACCGCTGCCTTAAACGGAGCAAGAGCCGGGTGGAAGCGCATAACAACGCGCGAATCCTTCTCGTCAATCTGCTCCTCGTCATACGCCTCAACAACGATCGAGAGGAAAAGTCTTTCTACGCCGAGCGAAGGCTCAATAACGTAGGGGATATATCTCTCGTTTGTGGCCGGGTCAAAGTAATCGAGGTCCTTACCGCAGGTCTTGCTGTGCTGGGTGAGGTCGTAGTCGGTTCTGTCTGCAATACCCCAAAGCTCGCCCCAGCCGAAGGGGAAGAGGTACTCAAAGTCGGTAGTCGCCTTGGAGTAGAAGCTGAGCTCCTCCTTCTCGTGGTCGCGGAGTCTGAGGTTCTCCTCTTTAATTCCGAGCGAATAGAGGAAGTCGCGGCAGAAGCTTCTCCAGTAATCGAACCACTCCAAATCGGTGTCGGGCTTGCAGAAGAACTCAAGCTCCATCTGCTCAAATTCGCGCACACGGAAGATGAAGTTGCCGGGAGTAATCTCGTTTCTGAACGATTTACCGATCTGCGCAACGCCGAACGGAACTTTTTTACGTGTGGTTCTCTGAATATTCTGGAAGTTTACAAAAATACCCTGCGCGGTCTCGGGGCGGAGGTACAGCTCGTTTTTGGTGTCCTCGGTAACGCCCTGGAAGGTCTTAAACATCAGGTTAAACTGGCGGATATCGGTAAAGTTGTGCTTTCCGCAGTTGGGGCAGGGAATCTGCTTTTCATTAATATAGTCGGTCATTTGCTGATTTGTCCAGCCTGCAACGCTTGTGCCGTCAAAGTCCTCGATAAGATTGTCGGCGCGGTGACGGGTTTTGCACTCCTTGCAGTCCATCAGCGGATCGGAAAATCCGCCCAGATGTCCCGAGGCAATCCAGGTCTGGGGGTTCATAAGAATTGCGGAGTCAAGACCGACGTTGTACTTGTTCTCCTGCACAAACTTCTTAAGCCAAGCCTGCTTGATGTTGTTTTTAAGCGCCATACCGAGCGGACCGTAATCCCAGGTATTGGCGAGTCCGCCGTAAATCTCAGAGCCGGGATATACAAAGCCTCTGCCCTTGCAGAGCGCAACGATTTTTTCCATTGTCTTTTTGGAGTTCTCCATAAACGTACCTCGTTTCTATATTTAAATAGTATACAATAGAAATTTTACATTCAAAACGCGCCGTTGTCAAGCTTTATTTGCCCTGTACGGCGCGTTTGTGCGGTAAGCGCCTGATTTGCTGCGGTTTTAAGGATTTTGCCGTAATAATCAAACATAAAATGACAAAGCGGAAATGGATATTTCTGTTAAAATTAACTCCAATTTCCTAAAAAATCATAACATTATTTCTAAAAAAGACTTGTAATACCGTAACTTTTGATATATAATGTAATTACTCAAAATATGAGTTATTTAAGAAAAGGAGGACTATTCGAAATGAAAAAGTCAACAAAGTTCGTCAGCTTGTTGCTTGCGGTAATGCTCACAGTTTCCACATTTGCAGGAATCGCTGTGTTCCCCGTTAGCGCCGGCGAAGGCGGCGAACAACGCGTTTATTTCCGTTTTCCTGACGAAAGTGTCTGGACACACGAGGGATTAAAGAATAACGTCAGAAGCGGCAAAGCAAATGTTTATTGCTATGCTTATGCTATCTACGGTAACTCTAAGCCCTATGCGTTAGGATGGAAGACAAGAACTACACAGTGCAATTTTGTCGCAGATGACCCAACCCTGTACTACTTCGATCTTAACGGTCTCGAAGACAAGGGACCCATCGAGGACGGCGCTGACTACGGTATCATCTTCTCAACCGCTGCCGCAGGACAGAACCAGACCTGCGACCTTAACCTGTCAACCGAATGTATCGGTGATACAGTAATTGTAACACCGTTCAACGGCGTTGTTGACCGTGAGAACGCTGCGGACTCTAATAAGAGAGACCACTATGCTGCTTGGTTGAATCACTCCGATCCTTACGGACCGAAGGCTACTATTTCTTCACTCGGCGCTCTTATGCCCGGTTACTTCCCGGCAAACCAGCCCCACGCTCAGCAGCTTTCAAACTCTCTTAAGCAGTACCTTACCAACCCCAAAAACAACTCGTATTTCCAGTACGAGAATAACATGAAGCTTTGCGAGGCTCTTAAGGTTACTCCCCAGGAAGTTTACGACCAGTATCTTGCAGATAACAAGGACAACATCAAAGGCGAGCCCGAGACTGATGCCAGCGTTCCCTGCCCCTTCTATCGTTATATGTACATCAACGATCAGGAGAAAGAGGTAGAGGGTAAGCTCGCTGCTCCCGAGTATGTTAAGGAAGTTCTCGGCATTACAGATGAGGAACCCACAACTACCGAGGAGCCCACAACAGTTAAGCCCGACGAGCCTGTTTCTACCGTAACTGTTACAGCTGACGCTACTATCAACGTTGGCAGCGAAGTTCCCGGTTCACAGAAGTTCAGCTATCCCGACGCCGGCTACGGTATCAGCAACCTTTCATTCTCAGACTTCGGCACAGACTTTGAGTACGGCGCTGAGTATCAGCTCAACTTTATGGTTGAGGCAAACGAAGGCTATGTACTTACCGAGGATACAGAGGTTAACCTCGTAGTTGGTGACGATTCTATTGCTCCTTACTCCATGGATAAGGAATTTAATCAGGACGGCACTATCACAGCTCACTTCTTCTTCAAGATGCCCGAGGCTCCCACAACTGTAGAGCCCACAACTGAGCCCGCTCCTGCTGATGTTTTCACAGTAGCAGGTTCATCAGACGCTATCTTCAACGGCACATCATGGGACGCTTCAAACGAAGCTAACGATATGACCTTTAACGAGGCAAC
>ODAJ014752088.1_pt1 | contig 113283 bp, 96 predicted proteins | sample 1539241 | NCBI WGS metagenome assembly ODAJ01 (sample SAMN02144231, study PRJEB22623) | gut metagenome | biome: sheep rumen | host: Ovis aries | place: New Zealand | reverse complement strand
TACTTACTTTGGTTTGTTCCGTTTCACGAAACTGTAAAGAATTTTCGAGTCTTATATGTGTATCACTGTTCAGTTATCAATGTGCTCGGCTTTGTCAGCCGCAACTTCTATAAGATATCACAGTCGCTTTTGTTTGTCAAGCACTTTTTTGATTTTCTTTAGAAGTTTTTTTCTGCACCGCTCTGTCGCGTCCCCGCTTTTGCGGTGCAGATGGTATACTATCACGCCTCAGAGGATTTTGCAAGCCCTTTTTTTATTTTTCTCAAAGTTTTTTTTCGGCCGCAAAAATCGCCTCTCTCGCCGTCCCGACAGGCACGATCTCGATCCCCGTGATCTTCTTCACGGACCCCGCATTTGCCTTCGGAATGATCACCCGCTTAAACCCGAGCCGCTTCGCCTCCCGGACACGGTTCTCCGCCTGGCCGACCGCTCTCACCTCTCCGGCAAGGCCTACCTCACCGAACGCGCACACGCTCTCCGGGATCTCGATATCCCGAAGACTCGAAGCCGCCGCCAGCACGATCCCCAGATCGAGCGCCGGCTCATTGAGTCTGATCCCGCCGGCTATATTAATGTAGGCATCGCAGCTGCTCATATCAAGCCCGCAGCGCTTCTCGAGCACCGCCAGCAGCAGATTGACCCTGTTGTAGTCGCATCCCGCCGCGGTTCTCCTCGGAACTCCGAAGGCGGTCCTTGCCACCAGAGCCTGGATCTCCACGAGAACCGGCCGCGTCCCCTCGATCGTACAGGCGACAACCGATCCCGAAGCATGCTCCGGCCTTCCGCTCAGCATATACTCCGAGGGATTCGGCACTTCCGCAAGACCTGCCTCCCGCATTTCAAACACGCCGATCTCATTAGTCGAGCCGAAGCGGTTCTTCACCGCCCGCAAAATACGGTAGGAGGCATAGCGGTCCCCCTCAAAGTACAGTACCGTATCGACCATGTGCTCCAGCACGCGGGGACCTGCCACGGCTCCCTCCTTGGTCACATGTCCCACTATAAAAATGGAAACCCCCAGCCCCTTGGCCAGCATCATAAGAACATTCGTGGACTCCCTGACCTGGGACACGGAGCCCGGCGCCGAGGCCACCTCCTCGTTGAACATGGTCTGGATCGAGTCCACCACGCAGATATCGGGCTTCTCCGTCTCGATCACTTCCCTGATATCCCCGAGATTCGTCTCGCAGAAGAGAAAGAGACCGTCCGGGATCGCCCCCAGCCGTTCCGCTCTCATGCGGATCTGGGCCAGGCTCTCCTCTCCCGAAATATAGAGGATCTTCTTTCCCTTCGCCGCCAGAAGCTCCGCCGCCTGCAGCAGGATCGTGGATTTTCCGATACCCGGATCGCCGCCGATGAGGACCAGCGACCCCTTCACGATGCCGCCGCCCAGCACGCGGTCGAATTCCGGCATGCCGACGAGGGTTCTTTCATTTTCAAGAGACGAGACATCGCGCAGAAGGACCGGCTTTGAGGCCGTCCCTCTTCTCCTTATGCCGCCCCCCGCTGCCGGCTTCTCCTTCGGCTCCTCGACGAATGAATTCCATTCATGGCAGGCGGGGCACTGCCCCATCCATTTTGCGGATTCATACCCGCAGTTCTGGCAGAAAAATACCGTTTTCTTCTTGACAGCCATAGTGCCTCCCGGGTTCGGTCAGTAAGGGATCTCGACATCGTCCCTGAAAAATGCAATTCTATCGCCCCGGAGCCTCACAGTCACCGTGTCGCCGCGCGCGATCGCGCCGCGGATCAGGAGATCGGACATCGGGTTTTCGAGTTTCTCCTGGACTTCGCGTCTCAGCGGTCTCGCACCGTATTTCTCGGAGAATCCCTCCTTCGCGAGGAATTTTCTGACCGGCGGAGTCACCTTGAGGGTGAGATCCAGTTCTTTCTTCGCGCGGTCCTGAAGCTCCTTCAGCATCAGCACGGCGATCTGCTCCGCCTCCGCGATTCCCAACGCATGGAATACGATGATCTCGTCGATACGGTTCAGAAACTCAGGGCGGAAAATGCGCTGCACCTCATTCATGACGCCGCTCTTCATCCGCTCATAGTCCTTCTTCGCGTCATCCCGCGCGCCGAAGCCGAGACGCTTCGGATCCACGATGGCCTTCGCGCCCGCGTTCGACGTCATGATGATGCAGGTATTCTTAAAGTCCACCTTTTTTCCGTGGGCCTCGGTGATACGGCCCTCGTCCAGCACCTGCAGCAGTATATTGAAGACATCCGGATGCGCCTTCTCGATCTCGTCGAAGAGGATCACGCTGTAGGGGTGCCTTCTCACCTGCTCGGAGAGCTGGCCGCCCTCGTCGTATCCGACGTAGCCGGGCGGCGATCCGATCATCTTCGAGACGCTGTACTTCTCCATATACTCCGACATGTCGACACGGATCATGTTCTTCTCCGAGCCGAACACCGCCTCCGCGACTGCCTTGGAGAGTTCCGTCTTGCCGACGCCGGTCGGTCCGAGGAATAAAAATGACCCGATCGGCCGCCTGGGATCCCGAAGACCCGCCCGGCCGCGCTTCACGGCGGCTGCGACGGCCTTCACCGCCTCATCCTGCCCGATCACGCGCTCGTGGAGCTTGTCCTCCAGTTTTGCAAGGCGCCTTGATTCGGATTCCGTGAGCCGCGCGGCGGGAATTCCCGTCCAGTCCGCGACAACGGCGGCGACCGTCTGCTCGCCCACTTCCTTCTTCCTGTTCCCCGCGCCGAGCTTTTTCTTCTCTTTCTCGAGCTCGGCCTCGAGGGCTTCCTGCTCATTCTGGGATTCCCTTGCCCCCGCAAGGTCCCCGGCAAGCAGGCAGTCTTCCTTTTTCGCCTTGAGTTCCCGGATCTTCATTTCCAGGCGGGATGCGCCTGCATTTTTCCCGTAATCCCCCAGCTGCACCTTGGAGGATGCCTCGTCTATGAGGTCGAGAGCCTTGTCCGGGAGCCGCCTGTCATTTAAATAGCGCTCCGAGAGGTCCACCGCAGCGGAGACTGCCTCGTCGAGGATCTTCACACCGTGATGGCGCTCATAGAGCGGCTTAAGACCCGTGAGGATCGCGATCGTCTCCTCCCGCGAGGGCTCCTCGACATTTACAGGCTGAAAACGCCGCTCGAGAGCCGCGTCCTTCTCGATATATTTCCGGTATTCGTCGGCGGTCGTCGCGCCGATCAGCTGTATCTCCCCTCTGGACAGGGAGGGCTTCAAAATGTTGGAGGCGTCCAGCGCGCCCTCCGCGCCGCCGGCGCCGATGATCGTGTGGAGCTCATCGATAAAGAGGAGAACGTTGCGGTTCTCCGAAGCCTCGTGCACGATATTTTTGATGCGCTCCTCAAACTCGCCCCTGTACTTGGAGCCCGCGACCATGCCGGCAAGATCCAGCATAAGGACGCGTCTTCCCCTGACATTTTCCGGGACGAGGCCCATGGAAATACGCTGCGCCAGCCCCTCCACGATGGCGGACTTGCCGACGCCCGGCTCACCGACCAGACAGGGGTTGTTCTTATTACGACGGCTCAGGATCTGTATGATCCTGGTGATCTCCTTCTCCCGCCCGATGACAGGGTCAAGCCTGCCCTCCGAGGCGAGGGCTGTGAGATCTCGGCTGTAGGCATTCAGGGTCGGCGTCGCCCCTGCGGAGCTCCGCATGGCGCGTCCGCTGAAGAGGTCCTTCTCGTCGAACATGCCTTCCATGCCCATCGCGACGATCGTGTCCCCATACATACGGCGGATATCGATCCCCATCGTGTGCAGAAGACGGGTCGCCACGCAGTCCGTGTCACGAAGCAGTGCGAGCAGGATGTGCTCCGTGCCGATCAGCTCCGCGCCGAAAGAGGCGGCCAGCGACTCGCTCTCGCTCATCACGCTCTCCGCCCGGGGTGTAAGACCGCTTTTTTCCTTGATCAGGACAGTGTCTCCCGAGGAGACCAGTTTTTCGATCAGGCCGGCCAGCTTCTCCGGCGTGATCCCCGCATCTGAAAGAAGCGACGAAGCTGTCCCCTTCGTCGCCTTTAATAATCCCATGAGAAGATGCTCCGTCCCTATGCCTGAGCTCTGCGAATAAGAGGCCTCCCTCTCCGCGATCTCCAGGGCTTTTGCTGCTTCCTTTGTTAGTTTTAAGTTCATTTAGACTCCTTAATCCTTCATCCGAGTCCTACGGAGGATATCGTGTAGTAGTATTCGACCCCTAAAAGGCTGTTGACGGCAGTCTTGGGCACAAGGTGGAAGCTCTCCACGCACAGAGCCCGGCCGTTTGTGTCGCAGAGCCTTGCAACGATGTCGCAGGTTCCGTCGGCATTGACGATGCCGCTCACAAGCTCCGGAACAGACTGGGGTCTCGGGTCCATCTTGACATAATAGTAGGCGTCCTCATGCAGAGTGATCCTGTGGATCGTCTCCGGGATTTCCGGCATTGCCGCGGTCTCCCCGAAGATTGCTCTTCCGGTCTCGCGGATCGCATCCGCGCCGAGCACCAGGTACTGTCCGTCCTCAAGATCCGTGTAGGAGGCACCCGAAACCAGGGGGCCGTATACGGAGAGATAGTAGTACATGGTTGTCCAGTAGGTGATGGCATCCGTCGGATCGTAATACCGTCTCGTCAGGTACTCGGTAAGGAGCACCGCGTCGATCGGCTTCAGCATAGACGTCTGCGTCTCGTCAAATATAATCTGCGGCACCTCGGCCGTCGTGTCAAGAACATTCTCGCCCGCCGCGGTACTCTCCGCCGCAGTGCTCTCCGCCGCAGTGCTCTCTGCCGCGGTGCTCTCCGGTGAGGTGCTCTCTGCCTGAGTCGATCCGCAGGAGATAACAGAAGCCGCCATTAAAAATGAAAGAATAAGTACGCCTGCCTTTTTCATAAAATCATTCTCCTCAAAAATTTCTCTCACAATGGACTTGTCACATGTCCGGCTTTAAATTCGGGCAGGCCGCTCGCGGCCTGCCCTTCTTTTTGATCACTCTTCAGCGGAAAACTCGTCTTTTCCGACGCCGCACAGCGGACAAACCCAGTCTTCCGGGAGATCTTCCCAGGCTGTGCCCGGCTCGATTCCGTTATCCGGATCGCCGATTTCGGGATCATACTCGTAGCCACAGACATCACATACGTACTTCATAGCTAACCTCCATTGTGAAATTATATCCGGCCTAAGCCTGCCGTAGGCTGCCGCAGGTCATTTTCGGATGACCAGTTAAGCGTTACGCACATTATACAATAGAAAAAAGAAAATTAAAAGCATAAAAAACGCAATAATTAAGCATTGACAGGGATATTTATATTTGATACAATTTAATTGCATTAAATTTTTAAGTTTTTTCAAAGGAGGTATCCAATGAGTATTTACGATTATTCCGTCCCGACCCCGAAGAACGGTGAGATTTCCCTTAAAGATTACGAAGGCAAGGTCATGCTGATCGTCAACACCGCGACCGGCTGCGGCTTCACCCCCCACTACAAGGACCTCGAGGCCATGTACGAAAAGTTCCACGATCAGGGCCTTGAGATCATCGACATCCCCTGCAACCAGTTCGCCGGCCAGACTCCCGGCACGGATGACGAGATCCATGAGTTCTGCCAGCTGAAGTACAACACGAAGTTCCCGCAGATGAAGAAGTCCGACGTCAACGGTGAAAATGCTCTCCCGCTCTACAAGTATTTAAAGAGCCAGAAGGGCTTCGAAGGCTTCGGGTTCGGCCCGACAGCCCTCATGATGGGCGCGATGCTGAAGAAGATCGACAAGAACTACAAGAACAACCCGGAGATCAAGTGGAACTTCACCAAGTTCGTCGTCGACCGCGCCGGCAATGTCGTCGCCCGCTTCGAGCCGACCGCCGACATGAAGGACGTCGCCGCCTGCGTGGAGAAGCTTCTGTAATGGCAAATCTCCCTGCTGAAAATGAATACAACCCTCTCCTCCTTAAGAACCAGCTCTGCTTCCCGCTCTATGCGGCGGCGCGGCAGGTCACGGGCCTCTACGCCCCGCTCTTAAAGCCTCTGGGCCTCACCTACACCCAGTATCTGGTCTTTCTGGTCCTCTGGGAGGAGGACGGACTCAAAGTAGGCGATCTGGGCGGGCGGCTCTTTCTTGACAGCGGGACACTCACGCCGCTCCTAAAGAAACTCGAGGAGAAGGGTCTGCTCACCCGCAGGCGCTTCGAGGAGGACGAGCGGGTCGTCAGGGTCTTCCTGACCGACGAGGGCCGGGCCCTCCGCGCAAAGGCTCTCACGATCCCCGCCTCCGTCGGCTCCTGCGTCTCCCTCTCCGAGGCGGACGCGCGGGATCTTTATCGGATCCTCTACACGCTCCTTAAGGTATAAGGGGACGGTTCTTCCATGCGCGAAAAACCGGAAGCTTCCCTCTCCGGTATGTTCGGGCGCACGTAAGAACCGTCCCCCATTTCCCTTCTTCAGCCACTCACTCTCAAAAAAAACGGTCAGATTTCCCGCTCTGCGGGAATTCTGACCGTTTTTCTTAATGTTTACGCTTCATCAATCGCTTTTCCGATATCATTTCTCATATACTTGTTGTCGAACTCAACAAGCTTCGTCGCCTCATACGCATTCGCCCGCGCCTCTTTGAGCGTCTTCCCAAGCGCCGTCACGCCGAGAACTCTTCCGCCGTTGGTCACGATCTTCCCCTCCGCGTCGAACTTGGTCCCGGCGTGGAAGACGAACTTGTCCTCGCAGCCCTTGAAGTTCTCGAGCCCTCGGATCTCAAAGCCCTTCGCGTACTTCACCGGGTAGCCGCTTGACGCCAGCACGACGCAGACCGCCGCGTTGTCCTCAAACTGAAGGTCGATCGTATCAAGGCACCCGTCCACGCAGGCTTCCATCACGGTGAGCATGTCATTTTTCATGCGCGGGATGACGACCTGGGCTTCCGGATCGCCGAAACGGCAGTTGTACTCAAGAACCTTGGGTCCATCCGGGGTCAGCATGAGTCCGAAGAAAATGATGCCCACAAACGGTCTTCCCTCGGCTGCCAGCGCATCCACCGTCTTCTGGTAGATGTTCTCCCTGCAGAACGCGTCCACCTCGGCCGTGTAGAACGGGCTCGGGGAGAAGGTTCCCATGCCGCCCGTGTTGAGGCCCGTGTCGCCGTCGCCGGCTCTCTTGTGGTCCTGGGCGGAGGTCATCGGCTTGATGGTCTTCCCGTCGCAGAAGGAAAGGACGGAGACCTCGCGGCCGGTCATGAACTCCTCGATGACCATCTTGCTGCCCGCATCGCCGAACTTCTTGTCCTCCATGATCTCGACGACGCCTGCTTCCGCCTCCTCCGGCGTATTGCAGATGAGGACACCCTTGCCGAGCGCGAGCCCGTCCGCCTTGAGGACGATCGGGAACTTCGCGGTCTTAAGGTACTCCCTGGCTTCCGCCGCGGAGTAAACCGTCTCATAGCCGGCGGTCGGGATGCCGTATTTCTTCATGAGTTCCTTGGAAAATGCCTTGGAGCCCTCCAGGATCGCCGCGTTCTTCCGCGGTCCGAAGGTCCTGATGCCGCGCGCCTCAAAGACATCGACGATGCCGCCGACCAGCGGGTCATCCATGCCGATGATCGCGAAATCGATTCCCTTCTCCTCCGCGAAATCCGCCAGTTTGTCGAACTCCATGGCTCCGATCGGGACGCACTCCGCGAATTCCGCGATGCCTGCATTTCCCGAGGCACAGTAGATTTTCTCAGCCTTCGGACTCTTCGCGACTGCCCACGCGATCGCGTGCTCTCTTCCGCCGCTGCCTACGATCAGTATTTTCATAATTGCCTCCTCGTAAAACTATTCGCTGATGACTGCCTTGCCGTCCACGACGCTGACCTTTCCGTTCGCGATCAGGTTGATGGCTTCCGGCATGATCTTCCACTCCGCCTGCTCCATGATACGCTGCTGGAGTACCTTCGGCGTATCGCCCGGCAGCACCTCCACCGCCTTCTGCAGGATGATCGGGCCCGCGTCGAGGTCCTTGTTCACAAAATGCACCGTCGCGCCGGACAGCTTCACGCCGCGCGCAAGCGCCGCCTCATGCACCTTGAGCCCGTAATAGCCCTTCCCGCAGAATGAAGGAATGAGCGCGGGATGAATGTTGACGATTTTATTTTCATAGGCGTCGATGAGGGCTTCCGGGATGGTCACAAGACACCCGGCCAGGACCACGAGGTCCGTCCCCAGCTCATCGATTTTCGCCTTGAGCGCGATGTTGAAGTCAGCCCTCGACGGAAACTCCTTCGGGGAAATGACAAACGCCGGAATCCCCGCCTTCGCCGCTCTCTCGAGCGCAAAGACGCCCGGATTGTTGCTGATCACGCCGACGATCTCCGCGTTCGTGATCGTCCCGTCCGCGATACTGTCAATGATGGCCTGCAGGTTTGTTCCTCCGCCCGATACGAGGACGGTCATGCGCAGTGTCTTCATACGAGATCCACGCCTTTCTCGCCCGCTTCGATGCAGCCGATCACAAAGCCCTTCTCGCCGGCAGCCTCAATGGCGGCAAGCGCCGCGTCCTTATCCTCCGGACGGACCGCGATCACCATGCCGATGCCCATGTTATAGGTGTTGTACATCATGTGATCCTCGATATCACCGGTCTTCTGAAGAAGCCTGAAGATCGCCGGGACCTCGTAGCTGTCCTTTTTGATGACCGCGCGGGTGCCTTCCTTCAGCATGCGGGGCACATTTTCATAGAAGCCGCCGCCCGTGATGTGGGAGCAGGCCAGCACGCGGACGCCTGCATTTTTAAGAGACTTGAGCGCTTTCACATAAATCTTCGTCGGGGCGATCAGGGCCTCGCCGAGGGTCGTTCCGAGTTCGTCGTAATAGGTGTCAAGCGCTTCCTTCGTCATCGGGAATACCTTCCGGACCAGGGAGAACCCGTTCGAGTGGACGCCCGATGAGGCCATACCGATGAGGACATCGCCTGCCGCGAGATCCTTCCCGGAAATAATATCCTTCTCATCCGCGACGCCGACTGCGAAACCGGCCAGATCGTACTCGTCCACCGGGTAGAAGCCCGGCATCTCGGCGGTCTCGCCGCCGATCAGGGCGCACTCCGCCTGGCGGCAGCCCTCCGCGACACCCTTCACAATGTCCGCGATCTTCTCCGGATAGTTCTTTCCGCAGGCGATGTAGTCGAGGAAGAAGAGCGGCTCGCCACCCGCGCACGCGACGTCGTTCACGCACATCGCGACGCAGTCGATGCCGACCGTGTCATTTTTATCCATGATAAACGCAAGCTTCAGCTTGGTGCCGACACCGTCCGTGCCGGACAGGAGCACCGGGTGCTCCATCCCCTTAAGCGCCGCTGCGGAAAATGCCCCCGAAAATCCTCCGAGGTTTGTCATCACCTCCGGGCGCATCGTTCCCTTGACGTGTTCCTTCATGAGCTCGACGGACTTGTAGCCCGCCTCGATATCTACTCCGGCACTCTTATAATCCATATAATTCCTTTCCGCTCTCCGGGAGCTTACGTGCTTAGTGCAGCTTTATATTACTTGCTGTAGTTTTTCCAGCCGGTCTCCTGCAGACGGGCGTCTTTGGCCTTCACCTGGTCCTTGAGCTTTCTCGAGTAGTCCTTGAGCTTAGAGAGAAGCTCCGTGTCCGAGACCGCCAGGATCTTCGCTGCGAGCAGGGCCGCGTTTGCGCCTCCGCCGATCGCGACCGTCGCGACCGGGATGCCGCTCGGCATCTGGACGATCGAGTAGAGACTGTCGCGGCCGCCTAAGGACGTCGTGTGCATCGGGATGCCGATGACCGGCAGCGGGAAGATCGCCGCGCACATGCCCGGCAGATGGGCCGCCATGCCCGCACCTGCGATGATCACCTTGAGGCCTCTTGCCTCCGCGGTCTTTGCGTAGGTAAAGAACTCGTCCGGTTCGCGATGAGCCGAGATGATGTTCATTTCATAGGAAATGCCGAGCTCGTCCAGCACCGCCGCTGCCTTGCTCATCACCGGCATATCCGAATCGGACCCCATTACAATGCCAACTTTTGCCATAATATTCTCCTCCTTGCGTCATTAACCGGGACGCACCGCTTAAAAGCATTTTCAGCCCCGCAGGCCGATAAAAAAGATTCCGAGCCAGATCACCGTCACGACGCCCGCCGCGAGCGTTCCCATGATCGTGATCCGGGAGCTCGTCCCCGCCGATTTCTGCAGAGCGTTAAGACCCACGTGAAACCCGTAGCCGGAAAGTGCCAGAGCCATGAGGCCGAGCGCTCCGACGGGGGCTCCGGCATTTCCTCCCTGAAGGAAGGAAATGAAAGCCCCGAGGACCATGAGCAGCGCCGAGATCCCCGCGAGCGACACCGCGATCTTTCCCTCCCTCGGGACGGTCTTTTTTAAGAAGCGGTATCTTTTTTCATTTGCCATGCTGTCTTTACCTCACTTAACTCCCCACAAAGCGTAGTAGGCGTCGATCGCCGCCTTGATCGTGTCGTCGATCACAACACGGCCGCCGACTTCACGGTTGTAGAGGTACTCGACAACCTCCGCCATCGTGACGATCGCGCAGGTCTTCATGCCGTAGGTCTCCGCGATCTCGGTGAGGGCGCTCTTCTCACCCGTGCCCCGCTCCATGCGGTCGACCGAGACGACGAGGCCCTTTATGTCCACATCGCCCTGGGCTTTCAGGATCGGCACGGTCTCACGGATGGAGGTTCCGGCCGTCGTCACATCCTCGATGATGACGACTCTGTCCCCGTCGGCGATCTTGCTGCCGAGAAGGATGCCCTTGTCGCCGTGATCCTTCACTTCCTTGCGGTTCGAGGAGTAGCGGATCTCCTTCCCGTAGAGACGGGAGATCTCCATCGTCGCCGCGACCGAAAGCGGGATGCCCTTGTAGGCCGGTCCGAAGAGAACATCGAAGTCAAGTCCGAAATTCTGCTCGATCGCCTTCGCGTAGTAGCCGCCGAGGCGGGCCATCTGGCCGCCGTACTTGTAGAAGCCCGTGTTCACGAAAAACGGGGTCTTGCGTCCGCTCTTGGTCACAAAATCGCCGAAGGTCAGGACACCCGCTTCCACCATAAATTCAATAAACTCCTGCTTGTACTGTTCCATATTCTCTCCTTATGACACAATTCCGACAATATCATTCACGTCACTGATCTGCTTCCTGACAAGGAAATCGCAGATTCCCTCCGCCACCTTGAGCGAGGCCAGCGGATCCCTGAAATTTGCGGTCCCGACCGAGACCGCCCGGGCACCGGCCATGAGGAACTCGACCGCGTCCTCCCCGCTCGTGATGCCGCCCATCCCGATCACCGGGATCGACACTGCATGGGAGGCCTCGTAGACCATCCGGACCGCCACCGGCTTGATCGCCGGGCCCGAGAGCCCGCCGGTACGGTTCGCCAGCGCGAATTTCCCGCGCTCGATATCGATCTTCATGCCGGTCAGCGTGTTGATGAGCGAGATCGCGTCGGCACCTCCGGCTTCCGCGGCCCTCGCCATGACCTTGATGTCCGTGACGTTCGGGGACAGCTTCATGATGACCGGCTGCTTCGCCTCGCGCTTCACCGCCTTCGTGATGGCTTCGACCGCCTTCGGTTCGGTGCCGAAGGCGATGCCGCCCTCCTTCACGTTCGGGCAGGAGATGTTGATCTCGAGCATGTCCGCATCCGTCTCCGCGAGCCGCCGAACAACGTTCAGGTACTCCTCCTCGGAGTGGCCGCAGACGTTCACGATCACCTTTGTATCGTACTTTGCAAGATACGGGAGATCTCTTGAAATGAAAACATCGATCCCCGGATTCTGCAGTCCGATCGCATTCAGCATGCCGGAGGCGGTCTCCGCGATGCGCGGCGTCGGGTTGCCCGGCCACGGGACATCGGCGACGCCCTTGGTCACGACCGCCCCGAGCTTTGAAAGATCGAAGAACTCCCCGTACTCCATGCCGGACCCGAAGGTTCCGGAGGCTGTCATGACAGGGTTCTTAAGCGTTACACCTGCGATAGTTACCTCTGTTTTCGGTTCAAATCCGCTCATGTAAGATCCACCTCCTTTGCCGGGAAGACAGGACCGTCCTTGCAGATCCTTGCATTTTTCACATGGGAGTGGCCGTCCTCCTCCGTCGTCTTGCAGACGCAGGCAAGGCAGGCGCCGATCCCGCAGGCCATGCGCTCCTCCATGGAGATATAGAGCGGGATGTTTTCATTTTCCGCCCACACTTTAAGGGCTCTCAGCATCGGAAGGGGTCCGCAGGCGAAGGCTGCATCCGGATGAACATCATGTTCCCGAATTGCATCGAGGACATTTCCCTTCGTTCCGAGCGAGCCGTCCTCGGTCGAGACATACACATTCCCGACCGCCTGCATATCTTCATATAAGTATGTCTCCGACCGGTAGCCCACCGCAAACGAGGGGTGGTCCAGCTCATACGCCGCCTGAAGAAGAGGCGGAATGCCGATGCCGCCGCCGATGAGCAGCACATTCTTATCCTTATACTCTTCCACCGGGAAGCCGTTGCCCAGGGGGCCCAGCACTTCCACACTGTCTCCGGGGACAAGCTCCGCGAATTCCCGGGTGCCCGCGCCGGCCAGCCGGTAGACCAGGCGGAGCGTCCCCGCCTCGCGGTTTACCTGGCAGATCGAGATCGGACGCGGAAGCATCCGGCTCTTATCGGCGCTGTAAAGGGAAATGAACTGCCCCGGCACGACCTCGCCCGCAAAGCTCACGCGGAGCACAAGGCTCTTTATATTTTCCGCGATGGTCTCCTGATAGATCACCGCTGCCGTCTCTTTTTTCATAGACTCTCCTTATGCCAGAGCTTCCGCGATGTCCTTCTGCATGTCGATGACCGCAGCTCTCGCGGCCTCCTCGAAATGCTCCTCACCGTACGCGGCGTACTTCTCCTGCTTCCAGGCTGCAATGATGCCGCGGGAGGAATTGACGATCGCGCCGAGCCCGTCCTTGTTGAAGAAATTGACAAGATCCTTGCCCTTGCCGCCCTGGGCGCCGTAGCCCGGCACCAGGATGTAGGATTTCGGCATGATCTCGCGGAGCTTTTTGCCCATCTCCGGGTAGGTCGCTCCGACGACCGCACCGACTTCCGAGTAGCCCTCCGCTTCCGGGGAGGGATCCGTCGCGGTCCTGCCCCACTCATCGACCTTCTCGCCCACCAGCTCATAGAGCGGGCGGCCGTCGACAAGGCGGTCCTGGAACTCTCCGCTCGAGGGGTTCGAGGTCTTCACCAGCACGAAGATACCTCTGTTGTTTTCCCGGCATACCTTGAGAAACGGTTCGACGCCGTCGCTGCCGAGATAGGGGTTCACGGTTGCAAAATCCTCGCCGAACGCCTCGAAGGCGCTGCTCCCGATCGCGGTCACACCGAGGTGAGCTGCCGCGTAGGCCGCGGAGGTCGAGCCGATATCGCCGCGCTTTACGTCGCCGATCACGACAAGGCCTTTCGCCTTGCAGAGGTCGACCGTCTTCTTAAAGGCCAGGACGCCCGGGACACCGAATTGCTCATACATGGCGATCTGGGGCTTGACGGCCGGGATAAGGTCCGCCGTCGCGTTCACGATCTTCTCGTTGAAGCGGTAGATCGCCTCGGCGGCGCCTTCCAGCGTCTCGCCGTACTCGGCAAATGCCGCCTTTTTGATACTTTCCGGGACAAAGCCCATCATCGGGTCCAGTCCCACTACAATCGGCGCGTTTGTTCTTCTGATGTTGCTGATCAATTTTCCTATCACAGGTCTGCTCTCCTTTATGGTCTATGAAGCCTTTAACTTTACGCTCTTACTATACACGAATATTTCCTCTAAATAAAGTCCTTTTTTGCTTGACGTTTCGGGCCCCGGGGCATATAATCGGAAGTGCGGGTTTAAGGGAACATGTTTACTCATCAGTTATTAGGGGACTGACCAACGTGCATCTTCCGATAGCTGATGGTTTTTTTTCCCGAAAAATCAGGAACTTATTTATACAAATGTTATGGAGGAATCATCATGAACAAAGGAACGGTTAAGTGGTTTAACGCGGAGAAGGGCTACGGCTTCATCACCGGCGAGGACGGAAAGGACGTTTTCGTACATTTCTCTGCCATCAAGGCTGAAGGCTTCAAGTCCCTCGACGAGGGTCAGGCTGTCACCTTCGACCTTCAGGAAGGCCCCCGCGGAATGCAGGCCGCTAACGTTGTAAAGCTTTGATTATTGCATATAGAGCTTAAAAAGGACCGGCTGAAAGCCGGTCCTTTTGTTTTTAATAATAGATATTAAGTCCGTTTAAATAATCCGTAAAATCGGTGAGATTAAGCTCGGTCGTCGTGACCTCCGCAGCAGCTTCCGCCTCGGACGCCTTCGCCGCCTTCTGGGCGGAATCATAGACGGAATAGCCGAACCAGCCGACGAAAGCTACGCCGACCAGCGCGATCACACCCAGCTCGAGATTTCTCATCCTCTTCTCTTTTTTCAGGATCTTGTCTTTATTTTTCTTATATTCCTTGTATGCTTCAACTTTCTTCTGGCTCATAGAGACCTCCCAAAATAAACACTGTCAGGCATTATACCACTTTCATTCTCAGATGACAACTATAATTCCGCCGTCATTTGCGTAAACTGTCGAGAGCCCGCCGGTCTCCATGAGCAGGACCTCCCTCACATGCATGCGCTCAAGGAGTGCATCCCGCACCATGACCGCCCGCTCGCGGCAGTTGACGAAGGAGATCGCCAGGATCTTGTTCTCCGGATTTCTGGTCTTCTCCGCGACGTGCTGCACCATCTTGACAAGCGCCTTGTTGATCCCGCGGGCCTGGTCGATCTGCACGATCTCGCCCTCGAGCGTTCCGGCACAGATCGGCTTGATCTTGAGGATCTGGGCCGCCAGCGCCTTCATCCGGGAGAGCCGCCCGTTCTTTCTTAAGGTCTCCAGGTTGTCGAGAACGAACGTCGTGCTCTTCTCGTCCCGAAGCGCCTCCACCTCGCGGACGATCTCCTCAAACGGGACGCCCTTTGCCTCCAGCTCCTCGATCTTCATCACGAGGATCGTCTCACCGACCGAAGTCGAGCAGGAATCAAACACATGGATCTTCGCGTCCGGATGATCCTCGAGGTACATGTCCCGGCCGATCACCGCGCTCTGGTAGGAGCCCGAGAGATTCCCGGAGATCGTGACACCGTATATATGCTCCGCCCCGCAGTCAAATGCCTCCCGGTAGGCTTCCGGCGACGGACATGCCGTTTTCGGGCAGGTCGGCGAGGCCGCTATCTTCTTCACAATTTCAAGCTGGTCCAGAGTTCCGTCATCGATGATAGTCTCGTCCCCGATCATCAGTGTCAGCGGCACAAGCACGAATTCCTCCCGCCCTTTCTGGCTTTCGGTAAATTCGCCCGCGCTGTCCATCACTACTCTGTATTTCATATTGTCTCTCCTCATTTGAAAAACAAAACGCTCTTTTCATTCTGACAGCCGGCCCGGGTCAGTCATTTCTTATCCAGAGCTCATAGGCCCAGTCCGTCTGCGGATCCTCCGACAGCTGTGTGTAATTCTTTCGGAGCTCTGTCAAAAACGCATTTGTGTAATATTTGAAATTTCCGAGCTGCTCATCCTGAAAATAAAGGACAAGCCTCGGTTTTTCGCGGTTTAAATCTTCAATATTGTCTTTTTCATACCAGTCCATATACCAGGGCAGCATGTACACGGCCCTGTTGACCGGATAGTGTCCCTTGTGCAAAAGGTAAAGCGTGTCGCAGCTGTAGGCGTCGAGCAGGATCTTTTCATTTTCCTCCGTCATGGAGACGACCCGGCTCTCAAGCTCGGATACCGGCTGCTCCTCATAGAGAAGATTCGTGCCGACCGTCCTCACATACGGGCTCAGGAGCATCAGCGCTGCCAGAACGGCGACCGGAACGGAGAACTTCCTCACAAAGGCCTTTGCAAGATCCTCCCCGCCAAAGGCGATGATCAGAACCGCCATGTAGAAGGCGCCCATCCCGTGGAAGCTGTACCCTCTCGACGCGGACAGGATCATGGGCAGAAAGAGCCCCAGACTCTCGGCATATCTCTTCTTCATGCACATCACGACGAGCGCTGCCGCTGCGGAGGCGAGCACGGCAAACTGCAGCACATCCTCAGCGGAGGCCTTCGCAGTGATCATGAGCATGAAGCGGTTGGCAAGCGCCGTCGGAAAATTCATGACCGAGGTGATATACGGCTCCGCGATATTATCCCCGAACACCGCATAGTCAGCGTACACCTGCCTGTTGAAGAGGTAGAACTGCTCGAAGGCATCCGAAAGCGCATGATTCATCAGGAAATAAAGAGCTCCCGCCGCCAAAGGCACCAGCATGCATATAAGGAGAACGGCATACCGTTTCACCAGTGCCGGAAATGCCGGCTTTTCCGCGGCGATCCAACGAATCTCAAGGACGAGGACGATCATCACCACCGCCGAGACCGCGTAAGCGCCGACAAAGGCGGAGCCGATATTCCCCCAAATGGCGAGGGAAATGATGATCGAGTTATCCCACCCTATCTTCTTAAGCTTCAGGTAGCGCAGAAGCTCAAGGACAAGTACGACCGTGCAGAGCCCCTGCATGTTGTCGGAGAGGATCATGCGTCCCTCACCCGTGCTGAACAGCACCGGCGTGATGATGCACTCGAGGGCGGCAAGGACCGCCATCTTCTTTTTGCCGAAAAGTCCCGAATGCCTCATGTAAAGAAGGCTCCAGACGACCGCCTCAAAGAGATAATACGACAGCCGGAACTGCTCCGGGGAGCCTGCGCCGAAAAGCGCAAATAGTCCGCACAGGTAATACATGACCGGCGTATGCTGGGCCACATAGTCCCGGTAGAGGACGCCTCCGTTCGCGATGATCATGCCGCCCCTCAGGTTGTCGAGCTCGTCCATGAAGGTCGCTCCAGCCGCAAACGAGCCGAGGAGGAAAAATACCGTGAAGCCGGTCAGCATGCCGGTAAACACCCTGTCATCCGAAAGCTTCATGCCTCTTCCGAGGACCAGGCTTCCCCGCAGCACCGCCGCGGAAAGAACGAGACCTATGAGGATCGGAAAACCGTACCAGAAGAGGTCCCTCATTCCGCCGTAAGCCATAAGGCACAGGGAGCCGTCCGCCGCCTCGCCGTTCACTCTCGCCGGACTCATCCCTTCGTTCGGTCCGATGTAAAATGCAATGCCCGTATTTTCGCTCGCATCGGTCGATCTGATGCGGAGCGTATACGTATTTCCCTGCCTTACCGCGATGTTCTTATCGAACTTAAAGAGATTGAACTCATCCGGGCTTCGCCAGCTCGCGCGATAAGAGTCCCTGTATACCGCCTTCCCCGAATCGGTTTCAATAAGCTCCATCACCAGGTTTGCATTATTGTTCCGCTCAAACGTATCGGGCATGAGCGATATTCCGTGCAGGATACTGTACGGAGACGTAAAATCCTGCTCGATCACCACCTCCGTATTGTCGACCGTTAAGGTATCTTCGGTGTTCTCGTTGATATAAGTGTACTCGAGGTATGTAAGTTTTTCTCCCGCATTGATCAGGATGATGCCGACTGCGCACCAGATCAGCAAAAGAAGCAAAACAGACCGTCGATTTATCTTCATGTTGTAATGTACCTTCCTGCCCGCAGTATATGTTATCTATACTATTTTAGCACGGCAGACCGAATTATACAAGCATTCGGGAATTTTCCTCGCCGTTCCTTAAAAATTGTGCTACAATTACCCCATATCACATAAAGGAGTTTCCCATGATCGCCTTAAAAATCACCGATATCCGCCGCCTGATGGCCCATCTTCTGACCCGGCCGACCTTCGACCGCTATTCGCTCTCCGAGGGCCAGGTCACGACCTTCTGCACCTTCCTGATCGAGGGAAACTGGCAGCGGAGCTTCATGGATCCCGACGAGAGCGATCCGGCGGCGAACCTCATCTTCACGCCCTGGGAGCGCGTCCGCCCCTACTGCCTCTCCCTCATAAAGGGGAAGCGCACGCCTCTCTCCTTCAAGTTTGTCTTCATTTTCCCCAGGGAGGACCTCGCCGGTTTCCTTAAGAAAAATGATATCGCGATGTCCGAGGACAACATCTTCGGACTCTACCTGAATCTTTCCTTCCGCGACGGGCTCCTCATCGCGACGACCGGGACTTCCCTCCGGGCCTTCAGCCTCGACAAGTCCCTCGATAAGGCCTGGGACGACTACATCCTCTCCTTCCTCGAGGCTCAGGGGATCGCGGCGGAGAAGGCATAAAAAAGACAGCAGGGGGACGGTTCCCGGAAATAAAAGCCTGTTCTTTAATAAGAACCGGCTTTTATCTCAGGAACCGTCCCTTCGCTGTCAGGACCCTTCCCTTCGCTCTCTTTTATCTAACGCTCGCCTCCGCGCAGAAGCCCCTCTCTCGCCCCTCGATAAAGGCGTCCTTCGTCACAAAGTACCGGTCCGTAAGCCGGATATCCGCGGACGAGGAGCCGACCTGCACCTCAAACTCGCCCTTCTCGATCTTCCACTTCATGTCCTCATCTAAGAACGCCATCTGGCCCGGAGCGACCGTAAAGACGACCTCCTTCTCCTCTCCCGGGAGAAGTTCGACCCTCGCGAAGCCGGCAAGCTCCTTGTTCGGCCTCGTCATCGAGGCGTGCACATCCTTAATGTAGAGCTGGACCACCTCGGTGCCGGCTGCCTGCCCTTCATTTTTCACCTTGAGGGAGATGATTACCTTCTCGAACGGGCTCACTTCCGCCTTCTCGACCGAGAGGTCCGAGTAGACAAACTCCGTGTAGGAAAGCCCGTGCCCGAAGCAGTAGCGCGGCCTGTGCGGGCAGTCCGCATAGTCGGCAAAGCCGATGCTCGGCGCCTGATGCCAGCCGGAGCCGTTCGGATGGTTGTAGATGACCGGGATCTGACCGGCGTTGTAAGCGGCCGAGAGCGGCAGCCTGCCCGACGGATTGTACCTGCCCAGCAGCACGTTTGCGACCGCCTCCGCGCCGAATTTCGCCGGCGTAAATGCCTCCACGATCGCGTCCAGCTTCTCGTCGGCCGCATCCGAGGAGATCGGCCGCCCGTCAAAATGAACCCCGATCATCGGCTTGCCGTACTCCGCGGCCTTGCGGATAAACGCGTCCTGGCAGGCCGGCAGATTGATGTTCGTCCCGTCGATGCCCTCGCCCATGGTGGCGACGGAGCCCGTGCCGTTCTTGCCGCCGAGCGTCAGGATCACGGCGTCGGCCTTCTTCACGATCGCAAGAGCTTCCTCGAAAAGTCCCTCATCCGCGCCTGCCTTGTAGTAGCCCGGCGCATAGAGGATCTCCGCCTCCGGCATCTCCGCCTTCAGCACCTCAAGAAGGCTCCGGCAGTCCGGCTCGAGCTTTCTTAAGACCTCATCAAAATCTTCCCTCTCGTCCGACTGGATGTTGGTTCCCGGGATGCGCACCATCTCGGTTCCGGCCGTGCTTCCCCCGCCGCCGACGCCGGCCATGGAGTTTACCGCCGCGTGCATGGCCTCCACCATGCTGAGGTGCGTGTAGCCGCCGAAGTAGTAGCGGGCGTTCGCCGCGTGCGGCCCGATGACCGCGATCGTCTTCTCCCTGCCGGAAAGCGGGAGTGCTCCGTTATTTTTAAGAAGGATGATGCTCTCCTGGGCGGCCCTCATGGACACCGCATCGTCGCCCTCGTGATTCACGGTCGCCTTGAGCTCCGCGCCCTCAAGGGAGAACGGATGCTCAAAGATCCCCATGCGGAACTTGGCCTCGAGAACTCTCAGGACAGCGGCGTCAAGGTAGGCCTCGTCCGCCTCGCCGTTCTCGAAGAGGGTTTTCATTTCCTTAAAGGCCGCCGGCATCGGAAGCTCCACGTCAAGACCGGCTTTAAGGCACCGATAGCCCGCCTCGCCCTTGGTCTCACTCGTTTTCTGGTAGAGGAAGGTGTTCTCCGCTCCGCCGTAGTCGGAGACGGTGACCCCGTCAAAGCCCATCTCCCCGCGGAGAAGCCCGGTCAGGTACTGTCGGCTCGCGTGCATCGGCAGACCGTTGATCGAGCAGTAGCAGGGCATCACGCCGCGAAGATTCGCCTCCGTGATGGCCGCCTGGAAGGGCTTTGCATAGACTTCCCGGAGCAGCCGTTCGCCGATCTCCACATCGGTGCCGTGGATACCGCCGGCTCCCCTGTGAAAGCCCGTAAAATGTTTAGCCGCCGACTCCGCATGCCGCCCCGCCGTCTCGGTCTCCTGAATGCCCCGCGTGTAGGCGGTGCCCAGAGCGGACGCCAGCGTGGGGTCCTCCCCGTAGGGCTCGGACTGGCGGCCCATGCGGGAATCGCGGGAGATGTCAAGGACCGGAGCCAGGATCTGGGTGAAGCCAAAGGCTGCCTCCTGTCTCGAGACGATCTCGCCGATCTTCCGCTCGAGCTCCGGGTCAAAGGCCGCGCCGCGGTTCACGCCGGACGGGAAGGACGTGGTGTCCTGGATAAAGGCCCCGCAGAGGCCCTCCATGTGGAAGACAGCCGGAATGTGCAGCCGGCTGTTCTCCATGACGGTGGTCTGGAGCTGCCGCTGCCACTCTGCCGCCTCGTCCATGCTCTCGCAGGTGCGGAAGCCCAGCGTGCTGATCTGGCCGATGCCGTTTTTGAAAAATTGAGCCATCTCCTTATCCCTGCCTTTGATCGAGAATACACCCGTGAGCTGGGCGATCTTTTCATCGAGGGTCATTTCCTTAAGCAGGATCTCCGCCCGCTCCCGGGCCGTGAGACTTGTATCCATATAATTCTTCATGAGAGTGCCTCCTTCTTATGTAATACGATGATTCTCCTGTGCTTCCATTCTGCCCGAAAATTCGGAAAAATAAAATACCATTTTTCGTCATATGAGGAAAACTTTTGTCATAATAATGCGGCCGGGCATTCATCCCCGGCCGCTGTACTATCAGATGCGTATGTAATTATGCCTCGCGGCCGATCTCCTCTGCAGCCTTCTCGTGGCTGAAGTTCTTGACCTTCTCGTCCAGCTTCACCATTCTCATGAGGATGACGATGACGATGTAGAAGATGAGCGGGACAACGCTGGCCAGCAGGCGGATCGCCAGGATGCTGGAGGCCGGCTGAACAGCGAGCGTGCCGTCATAGTGGACCAGGGAGAGAAGTGCGCCGAGGACGAATCCGCCGAAGGCACCGCCGATCTTGCTGGTCAGTCCGAAGAGGGCCCCCATGGTGCCTTCAAGACGCTGATTGCCGAGCATCTCGTTGTAGTCCGCGCAGTCGATGATGTACATGTTGAACATCATGTTGAAGGGGACGGCGCCGAGAGAGTTCATGAGACCGGCTACAACTACCAGAATAAAGTTCTTGCCGGCGAGGAACATGAGGAGCGAACCGATGATGTTCAACATGAAGCCCATCGTGACCATCTTGTCCTGGCCCATCTTACGGCGCATCACCGGCATGACAAATGCAAGCGGAAGGCCGATGATCGTGAAGGCTGCCGTTACACCCATGAGGCCGACATTGCCGATGACATGTGTGAAGTAGTAAACCGAGACGCCCATGCTGGTAACCGTCGCATACAGGAAGCGGACGATACCGATCATGACAGCCGGACGGTTGGTCTTGAAAAGGGTCACAACGTCGGTCAGTTTAAGGGACTCGGACTTGGTGTCGGCTTCCTGGTTGTACTGCTCCTTGATCGTGAGCATACGCACAAGGCCGAGGACCGTGAGCGGGAGGGCCATCATGCCGATGAGGCGGCTCCAGCCGGCGGCGGAAGTGGCGATCTTAGCAACGCCCATCGGGAAGAGGATGTTGAATGCAAAGCCTGCGCCCATCGTGAAGAATCCGGAATAAGCGGTCAGCTTGGTCTGCTGTTCCTTGGTCTTGAACGCGCGGACCAGGTAGACGACGTTGTTGCCGTTGAGGAAGGTCGTGCAGACCGCGTTCATGAACACATACATGAAGAAGATCCAGACATACTTCATGGCTGTTGAAAGGCTTGCCGGTACGGAGAAGAGGCCCCAGGTGGAAAGCCACAGGAAGAGCATGAAGATCTCGTACGGGCGGCCCTTGCCCCATCTGGTGTTCGTCTTGTCGATGATGACGCCGGCGATCAGGTCCGTGACCCCGTCGACCAGCTTGCTGACCAGGAAGACGGTTCCGACGATAACCGGCTCAAGTCCCAGGGTGTCGGTGCAGTAGACGGTGACGAAACCGAGAACCAGGGCCGAGATGGCGACCGAGACGGAGCTGGTTGACCACAGCAGCAGCTTGCCGAGGCCTAATTTGTTGTCCGGGTTTTTGACGCGTTTTTCTTTGCTCATGACATTTCCTCCACTTATTAGAATTCGTTTTTTTGTTCTTGTCTTTAAGAACTTTTCTGATTCTAATTATAAGGATTTGCCGCATTTTCAACAGTCACTGGTTCGACACCGGAGATAAAATTTGGTCAATCTTGCACCAGTCTGTGCTCCCCACCCAAAAGAGCCCTGCTCTCCCCGTCCGGGAAAATGAAAAACGCCCGCGCCCCCTTCGGAATCACCAGATCCGCGGCAAGCTTCCCGCCTTCCGTCCGATAGGAAAAATGCACGATCCCGCTCTTCGTCACCGCCTGCCCCTCAAGGTCCGGGAGTTCAAAGAGATGCGGCTCGATCCGGATCGTTCCGTCCGGCAGCTCGCTTATCCCCGCAAATGTCCGGATGAGCTCGTACATCGGAAGCGCCGACCAGGCGTGGCAGTCGCTGCGGGCCTTCACCGGAGTCTCCGGGCAGGCCGTGCAGTGAAGGTCAAGGAGACCGATCCAGTCATTTAAGGATTTCCGCATCTCATCTTCCATGCCGGCCTTCTCAAGCGCCCTGAACCACTCGTAGGCGGTGGAGAAGGTGACTTTGAGGCACCCGGGCTCCTTCAGCGCATTAGTAAGAAGCGCCTTCGCCTCTCTCCCGGATGCGAGGCCGTTCAAGACCGCCCAGGCCTGGGCGTGCTGGCTGTACTGCTCACAGGAGGGACCCTCGCGGTAGAGGCCCTTCTCTTCATTCCAGCAGGTCTCTTTGATACGCGAAAGAAGCTTCTTCCGCCTTGCCGAGTACTCCTCCGCGAGCCCCGTGCGTCCCTGCTTCCGGAAGATCTCCTCACCGCAGAGAAGACCGTAGGCGTACATGAGATTGAGGATCGTCGAGGGACCCTCAAGGAGCGCCGCCGGCATCCCGGCGTTGTCCGCCCATGCATCCTGCCAGTCCACGAACTCCCAGTAGTCAAGGCGGCCGAGGAGCCCGTCATCGCCGATCCGGGCGTCATAGTAGTCGAGGATCCGGTCCACGTCCCCGCGGAGAAGCCGCACGGTCTCCTCATCGCCCGTCTCCTCATAGTATTCCTTCAGCATATAGATGTAATGGAGCGAGAAGCTTGAGAGGATCTGCAGGTAGGCCGACGGGTATTTTCCGGCGGTGAGTCCCTCCGGCTGCATCCCGTAGTGGAAGTCGATCAGAGCCTTCTTCGCGAGTCGGCTGTCGCGGCTCACCGCATAGGTAAAGAGGGCTTCAAGCCGCGTGTCCATCGCAAACTGCAGCTGCTCAAAGTAAGGGCAGTCCATGTAGGTCTCCATCATGCAGTTCTCGAGGGTGTTCACGCAGATCTTCCAGAGATCTCCCACCCACGGAACCGAGGACGTGACGGAGCTCTCCGCCTTAAGCGGATACCCCGTGCGGCGGAAAACGGGGGCTTTCACCGTGACCGCCTCCTCACATGCCTTCACGGTGAGGCGGACAAACCGAAAGCACCGCACCCAGAAGGGTTCATAGACGACACTTTCCCCGTTCAGGCGCACCGTATCCGTGAGGCCGATGACCTCCCCGTGCTCATAGTCGTCCCGGACAATGTCGCTGCCCGGGCCGCCGAACTTTTCAAAATAGGTCAGTGTGACAACCGCGCCTCTCCCGCCTGAAAATGCAAACCTCGGATACCCGTTCAGGATCTCCCCGGCGTCGAGGACCAGCGTGTGCGTCTCCCCCGGAGAAACCGTCAGCTCCCCTTCCTTAAGGAGCCCGGAGTCCTTCCCGCCCGGCAGGTCAAAACAGCGGTCAAAGCGCTGCTCCTGCTCGAAAAGCAGCGGAATCTCACGCTCCCGCATCCGAAAGCGCGGCATGACCCCTGCCAGAAAGAGCGGGTCCTTTGCGGCGACGGAGATCGCCGGCACGGCTTTCCGCCACGAGGAGGCGTCGAAGTCCGCTCTCTTCCACATAACGGGGCTCTTCTCAAAGTCGATTTCCTCGACAACGGCCCCGAGGTAGCAGGTGATGTCGGTGGAGATAAGGTGAAAACTCCCGTCGAGGAAGACCCTCCAGTCGGCCTTGCCGGTCGTGACGCTCCCGACCACATTTCCGTCCGCATCAAGCACATCGCCCTCCATGGCAAATCGATGACCGCAGGACTGCCCGATCACGCCGTAGATGGCCGCCCGCTCGTCGACCTGGCGCTCGACGCTCATCGGATCGCTGTAGAGTACCGCAGCGCAGAAGACGTTTCTGCCCTCCGTGAGATACTCTGTAAGATCCGCTGTCTCATAGTACTGCCGGAAACGGTCCCCCTTGCACGGTCCCGAGAGCACCGGCTTCTCATTGACCCACAGACGGTAGCGGGAGCTCGCGGAGATGTCCGCCGTAAGGCTTGCCCCTTCCGGAAGCGTCACCTCACAGCGGAAATACGCGAACCTCCCCGTCATGTCGCCCTCAAAGATCTCCTTCTCCCGAATCTCCTCCTCCGGGAGCTTGAGCCATGATGCATCCTGCCACATAATTCTCACCTCACAGTAAGTTCAACTATAGTCTCCGGCATGCCCTCGGCGCTGAAGCGGATGCGGGCTTTGCCGCTCTCTCTTGTCGTGCGGATCACCGCCTTGAGCCTCCCGAGATAAGTCTTGTGGCTCTCCTGGTTGTACTTCTCTTCATTCTTGTGGTAGGCGCTGCCGAAGCCCTGAATCACGACGGGTCCCTCCGCCTCGATGTGCACACGGTGCTCCGGCAGAAGCTTGAGCGTTCCTGCCTCGTCGGTGACGGAGACATCGATAAAGCAGAAGTCCTGGCCGTCGGCGCTAAGCTCCGTCCTGTCCGGCATGGCGGTGATACGGGTTTCATTTCCCGCGGTGCGGACCGTCGTCCGGTACAGCTCATTCCCCTCGGCGTCATAGCCGATCCCGAGAAGCTCACCCGGCTCGTAGGTGCAGGGGATCTTCGCGAAGTAATCCTTCCCCTTAGCGCTCCCCGCTTCGTTCCCGTTAATGAAAATGACAACCTTTGCCGCGTCCGTGTAGGCATCCACAAAGGTCGGTTTTCCCTCGTATCCCTCGTAGGTCCAGCCCTCCACGGTGTCGGTCCAGCGGTAGCTCGAAGAGAGCGGCGCGCGGCCCTCGTGGACCGGCGGCTGGCTGGCCAGATACAGGCCGTGCTTGTTCTCGTCCCAGGCGAACTCGTAGAGGTGGATCGAGGGCAGGATCGTCCCGATGAGATCGATCGTGCCGCCGTAGTTGACAAGCCAGGGGTAGCATTTTCCGGGATCCTTACCTTCGGCCCGGATCGCCGCCTCCTCGGGGGAGTCATAGTGCATGCCGCAGCAGTTGGCCTCGCCCAGGTGCTCCTGCAGCGTCCAGATGAAGTCGCCGATCACGTACGGATGCTCTTTCGCAAAGCGCATGGTGTCCACGATCATGGTGCCCCGGGTCTCGGTCCCCAGGAGCAGACGCTCCGGGTGAAGTTTGTGGAGCTCCTCGTAGCGGTCCTCGTAGTAGTTGTAGCCCGCGACATCGAGGTACGGATAGAGGTTCTTTGTCGCCTCCTCGTCCGCTTTGATGAAGGTCGGCGGGTAGGCCATGCCCTTCTCGCTGTCCGGGAGGTTCAGGACCGCGCCCATGAATATCTTCATGTAGTGCTGCCAGTCGGCCTTCCTGTTCTCGTCCGAGAGCGCCATCCACGCATCCTCGTCGGTGTCAAGGTAAGGAGTGTCGGCCAGATACTCTCTCAGCCAGTGGACGCTCGGGCAGAGCGTGGTCGGCCTGGTCGTATCGAGGCTGTGGATCACGTCCACGATGCGCTTTCCCACCCGGACTCCCTTAAGGCTCCCGGCTTCCGGGATCTCGTTTCCGATGGAGTACATGATAACGCACGGATGGTTGTATGCGTCCTGCACCATGAGGGCGGTGTCGTCTTCAAATGTCTCAAGGAAGCGCTGGGTGTGCGGGTTGCCGCCCTTCGGGCGGTACCAGTAGTCGAAGGCCTCGTCCATCACGTAGAGGCCGACCTCGTCGCAGGCCTTCATGAGGCTCCTCGACATCGGGTGATGGGCAGACCTTAAGGCGTTGAAGCCGGATTTTTTGAGATTCCGCGCCCGGTAGAGCTCCGTCGCGTCGTTGTTCACGACTCCGATCACGCCGTTATCGTTGTGGATGCAGCCGCCGCGGAGGAAGACGCGCTCCCCGTTCACAAAAAGGCCTTCCTCCGGCCTAAGCTCGATGGTCCGGATACCGAAGGTCGCCGTGACCGCATCGCACTCTTTGCCGTCATTAAAGAGCACCGCCTCCATCTCGTAGAGGTTCGGCTCATCCGCGCTCCAGAGCGCAGCATCCGGCACGGTGAGCTCCGCGGACGCTTTTCCGTTCTCCACGGAAAGTTCGGCGGTCAGGACCGTCCCGCCCCTCCGCTTTACCGCAAGCTTCACATTGTCTCCCCCGTGGGAGGCAACCTCCGCCCGGATCACCGCCGGGTCGTGGGAGACCGTGGTCACCTTGAGCCCATAGAGATCGATGTATGCCTCATCGCCGACATAGAGGTGGGCCGGCCGATAGAGGCCGCCGCCCGTGTACCAGCGGCCGTGCCCTTCCTTCGGGATGTTCACTTCTACGCGGATGTCGGCTTTGTTTTCATTTTTAAGATAGGGATTCAATGTAATCTGAATCGGCGTAAAGCCGTAGGGATGGTCCGCCGCGAGCTCCCCGTTCACGTAGACGCGCGTCATGCAGTAGGAGCCCTCGAGCTCGAGCACGCAGGTCTTTCCCTCAGGGAGCGTGAGTGTCTTTTCATAGAGGAGCTGTCCGCCCTCAAATCCCGCCAGCAGGAAATAATTGCGCTGGTCCGGATTCCGGTCTGTATTGATGATTCCGTCATGAGGCAGGGTGACGACCCCGCTCTCGCCTGTGGAAACCCGCGTAAAGAGCCAGTTGTCATTTACATCGATTTTTTTCATTTCGGCATCCTCCTGTAACGTATGGTATCCTTTATCTGATACTAATATAATAGCGGTAAGAATCTCCGTCGAGGCACACACTTGCTTTGAAGGGCCTTTATTTGTCAAAAATGCAGAAAAAACCGCCCCCGCACAAAGCGGGAGCGGCGAAAAGGCGTTGTCACTGTCCTGATAGTTTCTGCGTACGGAACTCGGTGGGTGTCATCCCGGTTTTTTCACGGAAGACTCTCGTGAAATAGTTCCGCGATGAGAACCGCAGGAGGTCGCTGATCTCCTCCACGCTCCGTTCGGTGGAGAGAAGGCAGACTTTTGCATACTCGAGACGTGCATCCTTTATGTAATCAATCAGTCTGACCCCCATCTCTTTCTGGAACTTCCGGGTCAGGTAGTATTCCGCATAGCCGACCTCCTTCGCGATCCGCTGAATGCTGAGATCGTCGGTCAGATGGGTGGAGATATATGCACAGCACTCCTTTATCTGCCGGGAACGGTCTGCCTGTTCCCTGGCCTCGTGGACATGCCGGACAAAGTCGTCCAGAAGCTGCAAATTCAGCTCCCGAAGTCCTGTCATCTTTGTAATCTTGTCGGCTTTGCGGAGGTATTTTGTCTCGAGGTCGATGGCGATTTTCGGGCTTAAGCCCCCCTCGATTGCGGCGCGTGCGCAGAGAGCGGCGTTGGACACGACCTTATACAGCTCGCTTCTCAAGGGGTTATCCGAGAGCGGCAGATCCAGCACCGTGTAGTTGAGCCCGTTCAGCACCTCCATGTAGTTGAGGTTTCCTTCCCGCACGCACTGCAGAAAGAGCTCCTCCTGGCTGTGGACCAGGGCGTAATCCACCCAGGTCCGGTCACTGGGCGGCACCGGAGAGCTGTCCTCCTGAAGCTGCTCCGTCTGGTAATGAACATCTCCGGAAGCCAGAGACTTCTGGGTGACCGAAAAATGCAGCATCCGCGCATAGGCCATGACGGTCTGGGCCGGGACGATCGGCACGTCCTTAAGGACCGTGCGGTAAACCGCAACCTCGGAAGACGTGATTTCTCCGTCGAACACCATTCTGCGCAGCAGATTCTGCACATATTCCGGAGATGTACTGGCGTAGAACATAGGCCCCATGACCACCAGCATCGGAGAACCCCCGCTTAACGTAAAATTCTGACCCAGCCAGACCATGCCGATCCGGTCGCTCATGAGAAACGGTACGGTAAGTTCCCGCGCCGCCCCGAAAGCATACTCCTCACAGCCGCCCATTCGGAAGAATTTCTCAAGATGCGTCTCGTGAAGAGAGGAAGAAAAATACAGATGGCGCGTTGCGGACGAGAAGCACCATGTACTGATCCTGTGCCCGCTGTAAGCGATGCTCATCAGGTTCTGCAGCCTTGTCTCAATCGGTAGTGAGGGACCTAAATCTTCAAGTATCATACAGCCACCGCCTTTATATAATCACTGCCTTAATTATAAGCTTTTTTATGCGAATTTGCAATTCCGGCCGCAGAAGAATTACTATGTACAGGCATGAAGCGTGCAGGCGGACCGTCATTATTTCGCAAAATTCTGCCCCTCATGGCGACTTATTGCGTTGTCTCCCTTGTTTAGGTTGCTATAATAGACTCAACGAAACAGAAAATGCAAAAAGGCGCGGGCATTTTCAAAATCCTCTTAAAAATACATTGATTGAAAGGAGCCGAAAGCCACATGGAAAAGAACATCTACCACGCAAAACATGACCCCAAATACGAAAAGCCCTTCATCGATCTTGAAGAAAAGCGGGAGCGCCGCCTGCCCGACGGCACCGTGATCCCCTACCTCTACGTCCACGGCGGATTTGAAGGGACCGCTCTCAAGTTCGCGGTCTCCTACCCTGAAAAGGAGTCCTTTGAGGGCCGCTTCTTCCAGTACCTCTCTCCGTTCCCGGGTCCTGATGAGGAGCTCGCTTCCCAGGTGAAGGAAGGCGAGGACGACATCATCGCTTTCTCTCTTCTGCACGGCGGCTATTTCCTCGAGACCAACATGGAGTCCGGCGCGTCCTTCGGCGGCAGACCCGACAACACGGTCGTCTGGAAGTCCAGCGCGGCAGCGGCCGAGTACTCCCGCGTGAAGGCTGCCGAGCTCTACGGCTGCGGCCGCCCCTACGGCTACGTATTCGGCGGAAGCGGCGGCGGCTACAAGACCATGGCCTGCATTGAAAATACGGACGCCTGGGACGGCGCCGTCCCCTACGTCATCGGCTCGCCGGTGAGCCTCCCGAACACGATCACCCTCCATGCCCAGGGCCAGAGAGTCCTGCGCCACGCTTTCCGGAAAATCGTGGACAACATGGATGCGGGCGGCAGCGGAAATCCCTGCGACGGCCTTAACGAAGAGGAAGCCGCCATGCTCCGCGAGATCATGGCGATGGGCTTTGATCCGCGCATGTGGTACTGCGAGGCCAACGGCGTGATCAACGACGGCTCTCTCCCGGTCCTTGCCCCCACCGTCAAGATGACGGATCCGGGCTATTTTAAAGATTTCTGGACGGTTCCGGGCTATCTGGGTGCGGATCCTGACAGCTCCGCCAATCGAGACCGCCTGCAGTTTAAGACCCGTGTGCGCAAAGTGCATCTGCCGGGTGCAGCCCCGGAGAAGCCGGAGATCGATGACCGCAACGGCGTCGACACCGCATGGCAGAAGATGCTCGCCGACGGCAAAGGAGCCTGGATCCAGCTCGAGGAAGTTCCGCAGGGCGAGGACCTCTATCTCTGCGGCGTCAACGTCACGCCTCTTACCGGCGAGGGTGCCGGCCAGACCTTCCTGCTCGACAGGATCGAGGGAGACTGCATCACCATCGGCATGTGCTTCGGAATGAACGACTTAAGCGGAGCTCTCGCCAAAGTGAAGCCGGGCGATGAGATCATTCTTGACAACTCCGATTACATTGCGATACAGTCCTACTATAGGCATCAGGTGCCCGAAGATTTAAGTTTCCACGCCTGGGACCAGTTCAGAGACGAAAACGGCAAACCCGCACTGCCGCAGCGCAAGAGCGTCCTCGGGTATTTCTTCACAGGCACCGGCACGGTGCAGGACGGCAATATCCAGGGCAAGACCATCGTTGTCCAGAGCCTTATGGACGAGAGCACCTGCCCCTGGTGTGCCGACTGGTACCGCAAGAAGGTGGCCGAGGCAAAGGGCGGCGAACAGGATTTCCGCGTCTACTACATGGACCGCTGCATGCACGGCGACGTGACCTGGATGGAAAATAACATGGTCACCAACTACCTGGGCGCCCACCGTCAGTCTCTCCTCGACCTCGCCGCCTGGGTGGAAAAAGGCATCGAGCCGCTTCCCTCCAGCGTCTACGAGTACAGGGACGGACAGATCATCCCGGCAGCAACAGCCAAAGAGCGCCGCGGCCTGCAGCCGGTGGCGGAACTTACCGCGAACGGCAGCGTCTGCACCCGCGTGAAGGCCGGCGAAACCGTCTTCTTTACCGCTCACGCCCAGGTTCCGGTCGGTGCCGGCGAGATCACGGCCATGGACTTCGGCTTTGAGGATAACCGCAATCTCCCGGGCGGGATCGATGCGGACTACCCGGTAAAGGGTTCGGTCACCCGCTTCAGCGAGGACGGCATGTCCGCCGGCAGCTCCACCGTCACATATACCTTCGATAAGCCCGGCGTCTACTATGCGGCTGTCCGCGTGAAGGCCAACCGGAACGGCGATGAGAAGGATCTCTTCACCCAGGTGAAGAACATCGCCCGCGCGAAGGTCATCGTCGAGTAAGCAAGAATCTTAAAATGCGCAGCGGGGTTCTTCCGCTGCACTTTATGTTTATCTTCAGTGAGGTACAAAAAATGAACGAGACAATGAATCAGGCAATGGAAATGCTCATGGGCTTCATGAAAAGGGAGCAGGCGGAGAAGATCGAGCGCTTCCGCAGGCTTAACCGCTACGTGAAAAAGGGCCAGATCGTCTTCGCCGGCTCAAGCCTCATGGAACAGTTCCCCATCTACGAGTTCCTGCAGGATTTTGATCTGCCCTACACGATCTACAACCGCGGCGTCGGCGGCTACACCACGACTGACCTCATGAAGGTGCTTCCGGAGTGCATTTTCGACCTCGAGCCCTCCGTCCTCTTCCTCAACATCGGGACAAATGACATCAGCGACCCGAACTACACCTTAGCGGGTCTGATGGACCGCTACGCAAAGATCCTCGATGCGATCAGGGAGCGGCTCCCGAAGACCCGCATCTTCCTGCTCGCCTATTATCCCTGCAACCCGGACGCTGTCGCGGACGGTGCCGCGGACTTCTTCCGCTTCCGGACAAACGAGCGGATCGACGAGGCCAACCGGGGCGTTCAGGCGCTCGCGGAACGCTGCGGGGCCGAGTACCTCGACCTCAATGCGGGACTTAAGGACGAGGCCGGGCGCCTTAAGGCGGAGTTCACCATCGAGGGGATCCACATGTTTGCCGACGGGTACAGGGAGGTGCTGGAGGCGCTGCTGCCGACTTTGAAGAGCCTGCACAACTGATTTGATACACATAAAAACGGGGCTGCCGCACCGCCGGTGCGGTAGCCCCGTTTCCTCATATCATCAGTTATAACAGATTATTTCTTTTTCAACTATTTTTATGGTTTCCTCAGTAATATTCTTTGTCTCGAAAAGATGAATAGTATTCAATCTCGGATTAAAGAAGCCTAGTTTTTCAATGCTTTGAAACTCAGGCTTTCCAGAATGACGCCCCATAATCCAATACATCAACACTTGAAGTGTATGTTTGCTGGTTAGTTTGGATTTTGAGACCTTAAAATCCCATATTGTATCTGCAGTTAAATAGTCCCCATCTCCGCTGTCAACAGTTTGGGTATATCCATATGGTTCAAACGTAAATCCATCTGCTATTATAGGACCATATTTTTTCCAAAAAGAAATGCTCCGTTCTACCATCACACGTATGTTGTTTATAGTTCCTTTGTCTGGATTAGTTTCCTCCGCACCTTTAGCCATAACAGCCGCCATAGGATTTCTAAACCACACATCATAAGTAACAGCTTTACAAGTTGCGATGATTGATATATCATCAAGTCCTTGAATTGTAATTAAAAGAGAGTCAATGTCTATTTTCTTCCTTTTATCCCTCTTTACCTCTTTGGGCAAAAGCATAGCTCTCATGCTATATCCTTCTTTTGAAATCATAAAAGCTTCATCAATTGGCGCTCCCATCATAAATCTTGTGAGATAATCTACTGCCATACCAACAATAGAAGCATGAATATTTTCCTCAACAAGTTCTTTCCCATCGTTAAAAACAGTCTCCGTGAACTGGGATGGTTTTAAATAACCTCCCCTCGGCTGCTTCACCTCAGCAATTCTTCCAGTAACCGAACTCATAAATAATCGCTCCTTTTCGATGCTTTTCGCACTGTCTTCTCAAATGAATATAATCACACTATGATTATGTTAGCAGCGGTACCATATATAAAAACAACACTCCATCGGAAGCTTATCGCCGACTCCATTATAACTGCTGTTTACATCCGTATCAAGTGTATCCGCACTCTCCTCCAAAGCTCTTTTACTACTTAAATGTCGTCTTTAGCAGGATATCTGCATTGCCGGCGGCTTCTAACACTCTCTGCATTGAATTTTCCCCGCCTTTACGTCCCTTTGAGCATGATTTCTGCATTGCCGGAAACTTCTCCTCCCTCCTGCATTGCATTTCCCCCGCCTGAACATCTCTTTTGGCAGGATTTCTGCATTGCCGCAGGCTTCTGCCCCTCCCTGCATTGCATTTTCCCCGCCCGCACGTCACTTTTATCAAGATTTCTGCATTGCTGCAGGCTTCTGCCCCTCCCTGCATTGAAATCCACGCACTTAAAGGTCATTGAAAGCAAGATTTTTGCATTGCCGCAGGCTTCTGCCCCTCCCTGCATTGAAATCCACGCACTTAAAGGTCATTGAAAGCAAGATTTTTGCATTGCCGCAGGCTTCTGCCCCCTCCTGCATGGCACTCCGCCCCTCAGCCCCAGCTCAAAAGAAGGATCCTGCCTCCCGGCCGGATCCTTCTCCTTTTGAGAAGTGCTTAAATACCGCTTCTCTTCTTATTCAACCTCAAACGAGCAGAAATCAAGACTTCCGCTGCCCCGAAAGACAAAGCAGAGCGGCGCCTTGCCCGCCTCCGCGGCGAAGCTCCCCGGGAACTCCTTCCAGTCATCGGACGCCTCGATCGTGATGCACGCTGCGGGCACCGTGCTCTTCTTCGTGTAAACCTTCAAAACACCTTCCGCATTCCCGCGAATGGTAACTGTCATCAGGCTCTCACTCCCGTCAAACGCAAAATACCTGAACCCGCACCTGGCACCATTCCGCATATTCGCGATGTACTGGTCCCCGTTCTCCTCCCGGTCCTCTCCGCTCTGGGTGAAGTACGGGAGCAGCATCTCCTTGTCCTCTTTCTTTGCATTGTCGCTCTTGACCATCCGGTGAGCGGCCCCGAGGCAGCAGGCGATGCGGGCTTCGTATTTTCCTTTACCGGCAAGCGGCCCGTCATTGAGACCGCAGGAGGTGACGCGCACCTGCGGGATCGAGCCGTCCGGCAGGATCGTGATCTTCTCGGCGCAGGCCTGGCGGCTGCATTTGATCCGGTTGGTCTGCCTGTGGTAGAAAATGTACCACTGCCCCTTCACGCACACCATCCCGCCGTGGGTGTTGCCGGTGTAGTTCAAGGGAATTTCATTTCCCTTGTAGCCGATGTCCGCGATGCTGACCAGCGTCCCGCCGTAGGAAAATCCCATGGTCGGCCGGTCGCTCACCGCGTAGCAGAGCTCGTGGCTTAAGATCGAGGAGTAGACAAAATAGTATTCCTCCCCGATCTTGCGGATAGAGCTCGCCTCGAAGAACCCGTGCCCGTCAAACTCCGTGCCCACCGCCAGCTCCGGGCCCGGGACAATCGGGTGCTCGCCGCCCCGCACCGTGACCATGTCCGGCTCGAGCTCGAGGCAGACGGCCTCCTCCACGCGGTTCCCGCGGAGCCTGAAAATATTCTTGAAAAGCCCGATCGGAGAATGCCCGACATAGAGATAAATCTTGCCGTCGTCATCCACGAGGACGCCCGGGTCGAAGGCAAAGCTGTCGCCCTTCTTCTCACCCCAGGGAGTCCCGTCCGGGTGATGCACACATCCGTAGTACTCAAACGGGCCCGCCGGGCTGTCCGCGACCGCCACACAGGTGCAGGCAAGCGCATGGAGCTGATAGTAGAGGTAGTAGCGGCCGTCCGGTCCCTGCACGCAGTCCGGCGCGCACATGTGCATCTTGCCGTCCCGATTGCGCGGATCCTGGTCCTTTCTGTAAATGACACCCTCGTACCGCCAGTCGGAAAGATCATCTACCGGCGCGGACCATGTGACATAGTCGCCGAGGCAGAAGTCCGCCCCGTTGAAGAAATCGTGGCTCCCGTAGATGTAGAGCCGGTCCCCGAAGACGCGCGGTTCGCCGTCCGGGACATATTCCCAGCTGGGAAGGTATGGATTGAAGACCTGGTTTTTCATTTTTTCGCCCCTTTCATCGCTCTGAGCACCCACGCGATCACATATTTTGCATTGTCGCGCAGTATATCTTCTGAAAGTTTACCAGATTTCACGGCCTTCTTCAATATGTTCACGTATCTGCCGCCGCCCTCGGTGAGCCAGCAGGTGCCCGCCTTCACGATCTCCACCGGATCGATCGTGTCGTAGGAGCACCAGTCGGTCATGATCATGCCGTCAAACCCCCACTCGCCCCGCACGAGGGTCTGCAGGATCTCGGCGCTCTCCGTGGGGTAGATCCCGTTCAGCGCGTTGTAGCTCGTCATGAGGCACCCCGGTTTCTGGATCCCCAGCGCGATCTCAAAGACCCGGAAATAAATTTCCCGAAGCGCCCGCTCGGAGACGATGCTGTATTTCATCACCGTGTTCAGCCGGGAGGTCGGCATCTCGCCCGCCGCCTTCCGGAAGCACTGAGCCCCTGCAAAAAGACACAAAAAACTGCCGCATTAAAGCGGCAGTCCTTTTATGAGATAGACAAGAGGCGAGTTCCAGTAGATCGTCACCTCATTTGTGGAATAAGACTGGTCATTGTCGATAAAGCAGGCAGCGGGCGCCGCGCCGCCAAGGTATCCCTGGGCGGTCGGATCCTCGAGCCCGCTGTCCGGCCCGCCGACCAGCATGCCGGGCTGGGCAATCCCCTTCGCGACAGACGGACGATGGTGCGGATGCAGCGGCGAGGTCTCCCCGAAGCCGGTCACGAAGCAGTAGCCCGTCGCGTTCGTGCCGAGCAGGTAGCTGAGCTGCTGCTCTGCGCCCCGGATGTATCTTTGATCCTCCGAGAACTGCGCAGCCATGAGCATCGCCATCCCGCGGTTTGCGGCGACCATGTTGCTGCCCCAGATGTAGTCTCCCCCGAGGGCGGAGCCGTAGGCATCGCCGCTCATTTTCCCGATGAAATCATCGGCCTTTCCGCGTATGAATCCCTTAGCCGCCTCAGCCAGGTTATTGCTCTCATAGCCGGCCTTCGCGATTGCATAGTACCCGTAGAGGCTCGTGTCCGTCCAGCCGAGGTCCCCTGCAAGTCCGGCCTCCATGTATTTCGCCGCCTTGTCAAGATACGAGGCCTCTTCCGTCGCGCGGTAGAGCTGGGCGAGGGCCCAGAAGCGCTCGTCGGTGTCATCCGTGTCCCCGTACTCGCCGGTCACAACATCGGACGGATTCCTGAAGCCGACCGTGTCGGACGGCACGGAGTCGAGATAGGCCTGTGCCTTTTTTGCCGCGGCAAGGCAGGTTTCCGCAAATGCAGGATCCGCCTCGGCGTAATCCTCCGCCGCCATGGCCATCACCGCCGCAAAGGTTCCCGTCGCCGTCGTCGATACCGGCAGGACGATCAGTTCCTCTGTCTCCTCCTCGGGCATCACAAAGCCCGGGAAATTTGCGCAGGTCACCTTGTGATAGACGCCGCCGGTTTCCGGGTCCTGCATTTTCAGCATCCAGTCAAGCTCATACCGCACGATATCAAGTATCCGCTCGTCCCCGTAGTCCTCCCGGGCAAGAAGGAGGTCAGCCGCGGCCTTCGCCCCGGCCACGATGTAGCGTCCGTAGTCCCCGGCATCGTGCCACCCGCCGGTGACATCGACAAGTAAGTCCGTCCCGTAGATCCGCGCCTTACCGGTGTGGCAGGGTCCGTGGCCGAAGGTATCATCTTCCACCGCGGTGCCGCACTCCGCAAGTTCAAAATAATGAAGCGCCGCATCCGTGAGACTGTCGTAGGCGGTATCCGTGATGTTGAACGCCGGAGAGACGGTCCCGTCGTCGAGCCGGATATAGTATCTGCCTTCCTCCTTAAACTCCGAGAAATCAAGCAGCTGCACATCCTCGTCCGACGATGTATTGTGCTGAGGTGCGGATGCCGTGCCGGTAAAGACCGCCTTGATGCCGTTTGCGGGGATGACGGAGAAGCTGCCCGCCTCCTTTACGCCCGCTGCGACGGCGATCTTTGTCATGTTCTTCCTGTAGCCCACCTGATTCAAGCGGATCGACGGGCCTTCGCTCAGTTCCTCCGCCGCAATCTTGGAGCCGTCCACGAGGCACAGGGAGACGTTGTCAAAACGGATGGTGTGGGCTGCATTTTCCGCATTATACCCTTCCGAGACGCCGCAGTTCATGCACAGTCTCGGCGCAAGGTCGGTCGGCTCCGCCATGGTAAAGGTCCTGGAGATATGCTGGGTCTCCGGGCCGATCGTGATTTTCTCGGAGGCATAGGCGTGATAATCGCCTCCGTTCAGCTGGATGCGCCACTCAATCGTCCGCGGGATGGTGCTTGAAACGTCGAAGGACATCTCATAGACGCCGTTCTCATAGACCGAAAAGCCGTCGTAGTAGAGCTGCACGCCGTAGTCGACGCGGCCGACGTCCGTGATGTCGAGGTTCATCTCTCCGTCCTTTGCGCCGAATTCCGCGGCGCCTCCCTCGAGATAGATATTCCAGCCGTCCGTGCTCCCCTCAAACGAGCCGGTCAGGATCAGGTTCTGTCCGCCCGCCGCGGCAGATGCGGTGCTCTCCTCCTTCTCTGCCGGCTCCGCCTCCGCTGCCTCCGAGGCCGGCTCCTTCACGCTCTCGGGCTCGGAGTTCTCGGCCTTCCGAGGTGCCTTCGCCCCGCAGGATGTAAAAAATGCAAGAAACACGGCTGCCATAAGAAATGAAAACATTTTTCCGGTCATACACGTTCTCCTCTCTGATATTTGTGTGAAAATATGGAATTTTGAATCTTTTTTCACACTTATTATGCTATTATGCACAAAAAATGTCAATCTCAACATGCCGATTACACAAAACAAAGGCCGGTCCCGCAGACGGAACCGGCCTTTCATTTTCCTTATCTTATTTTGTCAGCATCAGCATGATCTCGTTCGAGCGCTTCACAAACGCGGTCATCTCCTCCTGGGTCAGCGGCTTGTGGGAGAGCACTGCCAGGTCGTAGAGCTGCTTCTCGATTGTCGGGACGATCTCCTCATCGCCGTGCGTGAGAACGTACTTGACCAGCGGGTGGTTTGCGTTCAGGACCAGCGTCTCGGCGCCGCCGAACATGCCCGGATCATTGCCCATGCCGTACATCTTCATCATGTCCTGCATGCGGCGGTTCTCCTCTGAGAGGGTGATGATGGCGGCGACGTCCTCGTCCTTCATGGACTTGACTTCGACGGTCAGCTTGTCGTTGCCGAGGTTCTTCTTAAAGCTCTCGCTGAGCGCATCCGCGTCTTCCTTCTTGACCTCATCCGCTGCGACGAAGTCCTCGGCGAGTTCGGCATCGATGCGGGCGAAGCGGATCTTGTCATTTCTCTGCTCCAGCTGGGAAATGAACGGATTGTCGATGTGCTCCTTCAGGATCACGGCGTCCTTGCCTTCCTTGCGGAACATCGCGATGTACTGGGCCTGCTGGACCTCGTCGGTGACATAGAAGACCGGGGTCTTCTTCGGCTCCTCGTTCTCCTTGCCGGCCTCCTCGACGACTTCGGTATCGGCCTCTTCGCCTTCCTTCTTCTCCTCCTTGAGGACGATCGCGTTCTTCTCAGCGTACTCCTTGAGGGTCAGGTACTTGCCTTCCAGATCCTTGAAGAGCATGTAGTCCATCATCTTGTCGGCGAACTTGATATCCTTGATGCAGCCGTACTTGATGAACGGGGAGATATCGTCCCAGTATTTCTCATAGTTCTCGCGGTCGGTCTTGCACATGCCGGAGAGCTTGTCCGCGACCTTCTTGGAAATGTACTCGCAGATCTTCTTCACCGTGCCGTCGTTCTGCAGAGCGGATCTGGAGACGTTCAGCGGAAGGTCCGGGCAGTCGATCACGCCCTTCATGGTCATGAGGAACTCCGGGATGACCTCCTTGATGTTGTCCGCGATGAAGACCTGGTTGTTGTAGAGCTTGATCTGGGACTCCAGCGCATCGTACTCGGTGTTGATCTTCGGGAAATAAAGGATGCCGCGCAGATTGAACGGGTACTCGGTGTTCAGGTGAATGTAGAAGAGCGGCTCCTTGTAGTCGTTGAATACCTTGCGGTAGAAGCCCTTGTACTCCTCCTCGGTGCACTCGGAGGCTCTCTTCGTCCACAGCGGATGGATATCGTTGATCGGCTGCGGAACCGGCTTCACCTCCGGCTTGAACTCGGCTTCCGCTTTCGCGGCGGCCTCGTCGGCAAGGCGCTTCTTCTCCTCCTCGGCGCAGCCTTCCGGAGCGTCCTTCTCAGCGTCCTCGCGGGCCTTCTTCACCGCATCCTCTTTGTTCTTCGCGTTGCGGGTGGCACGCCTCTCATCTTCCTCTGCCTCGCGCTTCTTTGCGCCCTCGCTTGCGTCCGTGAGGAAGATCGGGGTCGGCATGAAGGAGCAGTATTTCTCAAGGATCGAGCGAATGCGGTACTCGTTGCAGAACTCGTAGCACTCATCGTTCAGGAACAGGGTGATCTCCGTGCCGATGCCCTGCTTTGTGCCCTCGCCGATCGCATACTCGGACTCGCCGTCGCTCTCCCAGTGGACCGGCTTTGCGCCTTCCTGGTAGGACAGAGTGTCGATGTGGACCTCGTCCGCAACCATGAACGCTGAGTAGAAGCCGAGACCGAAGTGGCCGATGATCTGGTCCTGGTCTGTCTTTCCTTCATATTTCTTGAGGAACTCGGTCGCGCCGGAGAAGGCGATCTGGGTGATGTACTTTTCGACCTCCTCCTCGGTCATGCCGATACCGTTATCGATGAACTTCAGAGTGTGCTCGTCGGGGTTCACGATGACGTCCACGCGGTACTCCGGGGAGACCTCCGGCTTGTACTCGCCGACACCCTCCAGCTTTTTCAGCTTGGTGATCGCGTCGCAGGCGTTGGCGATCTGCTCGCGCACGAAGATGTCGTGGTCCGAATAGAGCCACTTTTTGATGATCGGAAGCATATTTTCACTGTTGATGGATAATTTTCCTGTCTTAGCCATAATTGTACTCCTTTGCTTTTTTAAGCTAAAAGACATGATAAACCCTCAAAAGTGAAATGTCAAGAGAAAATCAGCACTCTTTCTTGTCGAGTGCTAACAAAAAGTAAAAAAAGCGGGACGGTTCCCAGATTTTCCGGGGACGGTTCTTGCGAAAAAGCTTCTTAAAGGAAGCTTTTCGCTGAGAACCGTCCCGGAGAACCAGGAACCGTCCCCGTTTACGTTCATTACATGAATATTATCCCTGCACCACCAGATACTTCCCGTCCGGCATCAGGAACACCTCCGCGGCATCCGCGAGCTCCTCATCGGTGAGGTCCGACATATCCATCCCGAACCCGTCGAGGCACTCACGGACCTCCTCGATGCTGTCCACCACCTCGGCCATGCAGTCCACAAGGAAATCGTCCGCCTCCTCCGGAGTGTTCGCCACCGGCTCATCAAACAGTCTGCCCTGATTCTCAAGAAATGCGCTTAAATACTCTTTCTTAAATAGAGACATGGTTTTTCCTCCGTGCTTTATTATATTTTTTTAAGCAGCTCCGGAATTTCCTCCGGGCTCCTCACAATATGATCTGCTCCGCAGGCGATAAGATCCTCCTCATCCTGATAGCCCCAGGTGACCGCGATCGTCTTCATGCCGGCACTCTTCCCGGTCCTGATATCGATCGTCATGTCCCCGATGTAGCAGCACTCCTCCGGCAGAACGCCGAGTTCCTTTGCCGTCATGACAGCTCCGGTCGGGTCCGGCTTCACCGGAACGCCCTTTCTCTGCCCGTGTACCGCGTCAAACGTGCCCTCCGGGTAGCCCCCGGCGATCGCCCTGACCGTCGAGTCGTCCGGCTTGTTCGAGTTGACCGCCAGAAAGTACCCGGCATCCTTAAGGCTCTTTAACACCTCCGGCATCCCCTCATAGGGCACCGTGCGGTAGAGCGGATCCTCCGCCAGAAATTTCCGGTAGAGGATGATCGCGGCATCAAAGTTTTCCCGGTTATAGCCGCCGGCCCGCATCAGCGCTTTTCTCACCAGCGTGTCCGCGCCGTCCCCGCAGTAGGAGCGGAAATCCTCCTTCGGCTGTTCCTCAAACCCCAGTTCCCGCAGCATCCTGTTGCCGGCCTTTGTAATGGATTCGAGCGTATAGAGAATCGTCCCGTCAAGGTCAAACATGCATGCTTTAATCATCATTCCGCCCTCATGCCTTCGGCATTTTAAAGGAGCTCTTAAGCGTCACGATGCGGTTGAAGACCGGTGCGCCCGGCTTTGAGTCATGGCAGTCGACATTGTAGAAGCCGCTGCGCACGAACTGGAAGCTGTCGTAGGGCTTGACGTCCCGGAGTGCCGGCTCGAGCTTTGCATGCTCGATCACGGTCAGGGAGTTCGGATTGAGGTTCAGCTCACCCGTCTCCTTGTCGTAGACGCCCTTCTCCTCGTCCACCAGGTTCTCGTAGAGACGAACCGTCGCGTCAAATGACTCCTTCGCCGGTACCCAGTGGATCGTTCCCTTGACCTTGCGGCCGGTAAATCCGGAGCCGACCTTGGTCTCCGGGTCATAGGTGCAGTGGACGACCGTCACGTTGCCGTTCTCGTCCTTCTCGCAGCTGACGGCCTTGACGAAGTAGGCGTGCATGAGCCGCACTTCATTTCCCGGATAGAGCCTCTTGTACTTCGGAACCGGCTCCTCCATGAAATCGTCCCGCTCGATGTAGAGCTCCCGGCCGAACGGCACCTCACGGGTCCCGAGCTCCGGATTCTCCAGGTTGTTCTCCGCGGTCAGCATCTCGGTCTGGCCTTCCGGATAGTTGTCGATCACAAGCTTGATCGGGTCAAGGACCGCCATCATGCGCGGCGCCTTCATCTTAAGATCGTCGCGGACGCAGAACTCAAGCATCGCGTAGTCGATCGAGGAATCCGCCTTGGAGACGCCGGCCAGCTCGACGAATTTCCGGATCGCATCCGGCGTGAAGCCGCGGCGGCGAAGAGCCGCGATCGTGACCAGGCGCGGATCGTCCCAGCCGTCCACGATGCCGTTCTCAACCAGCTTCTTGATGTAGCGCTTGCCGGTGACGACGTTGGTCAGGTACATTTTCGCAAACTCGATCTGCTTGGGCGGATGCTCCCACTCGGTGTTGTCGACGACCCACTCGTAGAGCGGTCTGTGGTCCTCAAACTCCAGTGTGCAGATGGAGTGGGTGACGCCCTCGATCGCATCCTCGATCGGGTGGGCGAAGTCATACATCGGGTAAATGCACCACTTATCCCCTGTATTGTGATGGGACAGGCGGGCGATACGGTAGATGACCGGGTCGCGCATGTTGATATTCGGTGCGGCCATGTCGATCTTTGCGCGGAGAACCTTGGAGCCGTCCGGATAGACACCGTCCTTCATTTCCGTGAAGAGCTTTAAATTCTCCTCGATCGAGCGGTCGCGGTAGGGGCTGTTCTTGCCCGGCTCGGTCAGGGTCCCGCGGTACTCACGGATCTCCTCGGCCGAGAGGTCGCAGACAAATGCAAGTCCCTTCTTGATCAGCAGCACGGCCTTCTCATACATCACATCGAAATAGTCGGATGCAAAATAGAGATGGCTCCCGAACTCGGCCCCGAGCCAGCGGACATCCGCCTCGATCGACTCGACGAACTCGGTCTTCTCCTTCGTGGGGTTGGTGTCGTCAAAGCGAAGATTGAACTGGCCGTTGTACTCCTGCGCCAGACCGTAGTTTAAAAGGATCGATTTTGCGTGTCCGATGTGCAGGTAGCCGTTCGGCTCCGGCGGGAAGCGCGTCACGATCTTCTCGTATTTTCCTTCAGCGAGATCTTTGTCGATGATATTTTCAATAAAATTTCTGGAAACAACTTCTTTTTTTGCGATTTCTTCCACTGTCTCTCCCTCCGAAACGGGTTTTCCCCTTGTATTCGGTAATCATACCATAGCTTTTTAAAAGATGCAAAGGTTTATCGGTACGAATGGACTGGTAAAACCGTGTTTTATGTGTTATCATAGGTTTCTGATAGAATTGGAAAGGAGCACTCTATGGAAAAAATCATAAAATACGTGACCGGCGTCCCGGCCTACCTCAAATATATGTGGAATGATCACTTCGTTCTCACGATCATCCTGCTCAGTTTATTTTTGCTGGTGGCCTTCTTCAATTTCAAATTCGTCCCCTTCATCCGCAAGGTTGTGGTGGCGGGCCTGATCCTTCTGGGACTTGTCGGCGCGATCAACGGAAGACGCCAGCACGGCTACCAGATGCTCTGCACGGCGGTCATCTTCCTCGTCGTTCTTCTGCTCGTCCGCATCCTCATGAATGAGATCACGGAGATCCGCAGGAGCCGCCTGAACGCCCGAATCGAGAAGAGACAGCTCGAGCGGGCCCGCACAAGAAGAGGCGATTTCTCCAAGAGACGCGGCTACAGCGGAAAGACAAGACCCACCGAAACCCCGACAGCCGTGGAAACCATGGTCCGCGCGGACATCGAGGAGATCATCGGCAGCAAGCTTCCGGACAGCAGTCTCCCGGAAAAGGAAACCTGGCACTCCTCGGAAGAGCCGAAGGTTCCGATCCTTCCCGGCGATGAGACCGCCGCTCTTCCCGAAGGCATCTTCTACGCAAGGCCGAACACGGAGGAAAAGCACTTCGACGGCAACTCCGTTCTGGCTGCCGACATCTACGAGGCCCTCTTAAAGCTCGGAAAGCTCAAGGACCAGGGCATCATCACGGAGCTCGAGTTCCAGAAGAAAAAGACCGAGCTGCTCGAAAAGATCAGATAATCTCAGGAAAATACAAAATGACCGCTGCCCCATGGCAGCGGTCATTTTAATTTGCCTTATTACTCTTTGTAGATGATGATCGCGGTGCCCACCTCGATGTTCTCGTAGATGGTCCTCGCAACGGAGGGCGGCAGATTGACGCATCCGTGGGACCCGTTCTCCACATAGATGTTTCCGCCGAACTCCCCTCTCCAGGGCGCGTCGTGCAGGCCCTGGCCGTCGAAGAAGGGCATCCAGTACTCGACGTAGGTGGAATAGCTGCCGCTGCCGCCGGCCTCATCGCCGGTCAGGACACGCGGGCTCTGCTTGAAGGCCAGAGGCAGGACGCCGGTCTTGGTCTCCTTGCCGTCCGAGACGCGGCCCGAAACGATATCCGACTGAACGATCAGCTGTCCGTTCTTATAGAACCAGAGGTGCTGGCGGGTCAGATTGACTTCCACGTAGGTCCCGCAGAGGTCATCCACACCGTTTCTCGCAAGATAGTAGGGGTTTCCGTACTCGTTGGTCGAGACGTAGACAGGCTCGCGCTCGACCGCCTTGAAGCTCCTAAGATCCGCGAAGAGCTGCTTCAGCTCCTCCTGCTGGTTGATGCGGTAGCCGTATTCATTCTCCCCCTCGGAGAAGACATGCGTGATCCCTGTGGAGGTGCTGAAGGCTCTCTCGTGGTACTGCGTATCGTACTTCTGCTTGAGGCCGACCACGTACTGCTCCGCCGCGCTGTCGTCGATGTAGACTTCATACTGATCGTTCACGGTGAGCCAGGAGCCGAATGTGTTGAAATCGAGCACCTGCTTCTCCTCGCCGAACACGTAGGTGATGGACGAGGCCTTGAAGGCGTCGAGTGCACGCTGCTTCCTGAGCTCGTGGTTCTTCTCGTCCCGCTCCTTCTCAAGGGCCGGCACATCTCCGACGGGATCCACCGAGGTGTACACATCCGCCGGCACATCTATGCTGATCTCCTTCGGAAGTGCCCCGGCTTCGAGCGTCTCCGTGATCTGTCCCTTCACGAAGGTCCTCAGGGCCTCATCGTCGATGATATTGCCCTTGGTCCCCCCGACGACCTCGTATTCGCCGGTTTCGGGCGGCACCATCTCGATGTGCCAGTCCACGGTCTCCTCGCGGGGCACCTTGAAGTTTTCGCTCGCGGCGAAATCCGTAAACGTCTTCTCATCGAACGTGTACACTTCCTTGAAATTCAGCTCGGTGCCCGCGACAAGCGACTTGATCAGCCTGAAAATGTTGCTCTTCTGGCTGTGATAAGCCCGCACAAAGAAGGCCTTCACTTCCGTCTCGTCGCAGCTCCAGCCGGCTTTATCCAGCGTGGCGGAAAGAGCGGTCTCGCCGTTCTCAGAAAGCTCAACCTTCGTCTTCGTGGTGTCGAGCCTCGATGCGAACTCCTTCGCGAGTTCCTCCGGAGTTTTTCCGCCGATCTCCTCCCCGTCAACCGTGGTCTTGTCAAGGAAGGTCGTCTGTGCATCGTAATGCTTAAAGAGGAAATAACCCCCGACACCCAGGCTGGCCAGAATCAGTACTAAAATCAGAGTGATAAGAATTTTCTTCTTCAAAATGCTCCCCTTTTGGAACGCTTTCCTGTTTTTATGCGTCCGCAATACCTTAGTATAACAGAATCTCCGCAATTTGCAAGCCGCTCTGAAAATGTAAGAAAAAAGTAAGGTTTCCGTAACAAACAAAAAGGTTCGAAGAAATGTATCTTTCTTCGAACCTTCTTCGAGCTGCTGACCGGAATCGAACCGGTGACCTCATCACTACCAATGATGTGCGCTACCAACTGTGCCACAGCAGCCTGTGCCTCTTTCGGCGACAAACGGTATTATATCTCAAACTTTACGCTTTTGCAAGCACAATTTTAAATAAGTTTGCAATTTCTTTCTGAGATGCCTTTACCGACCCCTGGACCATCTCCGGGCGGCCGCCTCCGCGGGCACCGAACCCGTCTCTTAAGGCGGCGCACATGACCCTCGCATCCCCGTTCTGTGTCCCGATCACGAAGTTCCAGCCCGCGTCATCGCTCCCCGAGAAGACGCCTGAGAAGCCGCCGCGCTTCATAACGAGCGCATTGACCGCCTCCCGCATCGCCGCGCCGTCCAGGTTCTCCTCAAAGAGGCAGACATTTCCGTCTCCCTCCGGGACCGCCTCGACCTTGAGGTGCATGACCTCGGAAACCGCTTTTTTGAGGGCTGCCCGCAGGGTTTCATTTTCCTTTCGTGCTTTCACCGTCATGTTGTAGACCTCATCCGCAGAGGTCGTAAGGAACCTGGCCGTCCTCGTAAGGCTCTCGTGCTCCCTGTCAAAGAGCGCGAGGGCCCGTGATCCGCAGAGGATCGACACACGGACGCCCGTCCGCCATTTCATGACCGAGACGACCTTGAGGAGCCCGATCTCGCCCGTGCGCTTCACGTGAGGCGCGCAGCAGGCGCAGGCATCGATTCCGGGAAATGAAACCACCCGAACCGGCCCGGCCAGCGCCAGCTTGCTGCGGTAGGAGGCCTTCTCGATGTCCTCCCCGACAAGAAAATCGATCTTCGAGGGAATGTTCGCCGCGATGGCTTCATTTACCCTCTTCTCCGCCATGAGGGCCTCCTCCATCGTGAGGGAGCCGCTGAAATCCAGCGTGACCTCCGAATCCGAGAGGTGGAACCCGACGTTGTCGTACCCGTAGGCGCCGCAGACAACACCCGAGAAGAGGTGCTCGCCGGAGTGCTGCTGCATGTTGGAGAAGCGGTGCTCCCAGTCGATCTCGCCAAAGACCGTGTCTCCCTCGGCGAATGTCGGCTCCTTAGCCAGGATATGGTGAATATACCCGTCCTTTATCTGCACATCGGCGACGGGAGTGCCGCTTAAGGATCCTCTGTCCGGGCTCTGGCCGCCCTCCTCCGGGAAGAACGCGGTCTCATCGAGCACCACATCCTTCCCCTCCACCGAGAGGACCCTTGCGGAAAATGAAACCCGATACGCATCCTCGTAATAGATTTTTCCAGTCTTAACCGTACTCGAATCCAGCATGTTTCGTTCAGTCTCTCCTCATTTTCTCTGCGATGTCGCCGCTTCGGTAGGCTTCCAGCAGATACTCCAGCTCCGCGATGCTCTCCCTGAGCTCCCTGCCCGAGTCCGTATCGCCCACCGAGAGGCGTTTCGGGTAGCTCTCCACCATGACATTGTCGGAATGGATGTCCGTGCCGCTCGCCACCGCGTCCTCCATGGATGTGAAGGGCTTGTGGGCGACCAGACGCATACCCCAGGAGTTGAAGATCAGCGTGTAGCCCGCGATGCCCGTTGTCCCCTGGTAGGCCTTGGAGAAGCCGCCGTCGATGACCAGGACCCTGCCGTCGCAGTGAGTCGGGGTCTGGCCGCGCTTGACGGGCACATGCCCGTTGATGATATGGGTGTGTTCGCCGTGCAGGCCGAACTCCGAGAGGATCCGCTCCACGACCTCCTTGTTGTCCACAAGGCTGTAGTAGGGCGTCTTCTTCTCCTCGTGGGTCTCCGTCGCGTCGATAAAATACCGCTCGAACGTCGCCATCTTATCCTTCCCGAAAAGAGGCGAATCCTTGTTGCACCAGATCCACCAGAGGATATCCTTGCCCTCCTCGACGTGTCTGGGGTTCATGGAGAAAAATGCCCGCCGGACCAGCGTATCCAGATAGTCGTAGAGCTCTCTGCCCTTTAAGACCTTCCGGTAGACTCTGACCTCCTTGAACTGCCCTTCCTCCGTGAGCGGCATGCAGCCGTGGAAAAGCAGGTTTCCGTTGTAGACCGTGTAGAGCGCTCCCTTTCTTAAGAGGAACTGCATATGCTCCTGGAGCCGCTTGCAGCCCGTGAAGGCCGCGATCAGGCGCTCCATGACATACTCCTCCTCCGGGGTGAGCTTGTTCGGATCCTTCGGATCGATCGTCGGGAAATTCGTGTCCTTCATCGGATAGCGCTTCCCGTCAATGACGATCTCGCCGTGCTCAAAATCTACCTTGGAGAAGCAGTCGCGGTCCTCCATGGAAAACTCCGGCCGCTTGTGGACCAGCTGGCCCTCCAGCTTGAACTGGATGACGGAGATGGCCTTGTGGATCCGCATGTTCAGTTCATTTTCCTCACCCCGCAGCACTTCACCCTTTGTTTTAAAGCAGAGGCAGGGATCGTCCCCGTAGGTCTTCGTCGCGAACTGGGCCAGCGGCAGGAGGTTGATCCCGTAGCCGTCCTCGAGGATGCCGAGATTCCCGTAGCGCACGCAGAAACGCACCACGCAGGCGACGAGCGCCGGCTGGCCCGCAGCCGCTCCCATCCACTCGATGTCGTGGTTGCCCCACTGCACGTCCACGCTGTGGTAATCCATGAGCGTATCCATGATATCGTCCGGCCCGTAGCCGCGGTCATAGATATCCCCCAGGATATGCAGGTGGTCGACGACCAGCCTGCGGATCAGCTCCGCGATCGCCTTGATAAAGGGTGCGGCCCGCCCGATCCGGATGATCGTGCTCACGATCTCATCGTAGTAGGCTTCCTTGTCCTCGATGTCCGCCTTCTCCGTGATCAGTTCCTCGATTACATAGGCGAAATCCTTCGGCATCGCCTTGCGGATCTTGGAACGCGAATATTTGGAGGCCGTGTATTTGCAGACCTCCACCAGCCGGTAGAGCATGACCTTGTACCAGTCATCCATCTCCTCCGGGTCCGTGATCTCCTTCTTAACGAGCGCGATCTTCTCCGTGGGGTAGTAGATCAGCGTCGCGAGCTCCCGGATGTCCTTCTCCGGCAGCGTCCGGCCGAAGACCTCGTTGATCTTCTTCCTGACGGCTCCAGACCCGTTGCGGAGCACATGGGAAAACGACTCATATTCCCCGTGGACATCCGTTATGAAGTGCTCCGTGCCCTTCGGCAGGTTCATGATCGAGCTTAAGTTGATGATCTCCGTCGAAGCCGCCGCGATCGTGGGATAGAGCTCCGAGAGTCGTAAGAGGTAGCGCTTGTCCAAATGCTCCATGGTTTTCCTCCTTCACCTAAGATACAACATACCCCTCCGGCAGTGCCGAAGGGGACACGTTATCGTCTTCTGAAAAATGAACTGATCGCCGTAAATACTGCCACGACCACGATGAGCGGCCAGAAGAATCTGATGACGCCCACGACAACCGAGATAACCACCGCAACGATAAGAAGCGTGATCAGAATGCCGGTGATCAGGCCCCAGTTGAAATTTCCGCCGTTCCCTTTTTGTGTGCTCTGCGTCCACTCCGCCCGCTGTTCGGGCTGCCTCTCAAAAAACCCGTTGTCAAAGGTCTTCTGCGGCTCCGGCTCCTTGTAGGGCGGAACCTCCCGATAATCGGCTTCTTCCGCCGCCGGGGCACTCTCCCGCTTCTGGGCCTGATACTGGGCTTCGGAATAGCCCTGCTCATAGGAATCGTCGGCGTAAACCGCCGAAAGATCCCTGGGCGACTCGACGATGTTCCTCGCGATGAGAATCGGGTCGCCGAGTTCGGCCGTTACTTCCTCCTCCGTGCGCCCCTTCGCGGTCTCGGCGTCGATGTAGCCGATGTAGTAGCTCGTCTCGCTGTACACGCCGCTCTCATCGAGATCCTCGCTGAGCTTCTGCGAGAGCGCATCGATAAACTCCTGTTTTGTCATCGGAGATAATCCTTTCTCTTGCAAATCATATGCCTTTCGGCAAAATCAAAAAGCGCATCGGAAACCCGATGCGCTCTTTTCCGTTCGGGACAAGATTCGAACTCGCGACCTTCTGGTCCGTAGCCAGACGCTCTATCCAGCTGAGCTACCCGAACATTTGCTGTCGTCATCAACAACAGCAACTATATTAACGCTGAAAACGGGTTCTGTCAAGGGGAATTTGAAGAAATTTTAAAATTTTTCTTCGCATCCGCCTCCTCTTCCATCATACCAGAAGATCGCCCCTTTCGCAAGAAGCCCTTTTAAGCTTTACAAAATGAACTGCAGGATGATCCCCGACACGAACGCGATCGCCACCAGAAGCCCCAGAACCGTCAGGTTCTCCTTCATATCCTTGTTGACACGGAAGAGAACCAGGAGCCCCAGACCCGCGGAGGACGCAAGACCCGCGATCGCCGACCCGAAGCTCAGCACCCCGTCGAGGTAGAGTCTCGTCAGCATGACCGAGGCCGCGCAGTTGGGTATGAGGCCGATGAGGCTCGCGAGGAGCGGCTGGAAGATGCTCCCTTCAAGGAAGATCCGGCTGATGGCCTCCTCACCGAAGACCTCCATGACGAATCCTATCACGAAGCTGAAAATGAAAAGATAGAAGAACACCTCTTTCGTGTGGTTGAAGGCCGGCCAGACGATGTATTTCCAGGCGGGTTCATCCGGGTGGCTGTGAATGTCCGCGTCGGTCTCCCCCTTCGTCTCCTCGCCGCACAGGTCGGCGGGCGTCTTGCTCTTCATTTTCCTCCCGAGAATTCCTCTCCTCTCCAGCATGTAGACGAGATAGCCGCCGATCGTTCCGATCAGGATCTTCACGATGAGCAGGACTCCGATATCCGAAAAATGCTCCGGCTCCGTCATCAGGATCACCAGGGCCTCATCCGACGTGGAAAGATAAACGGCGAGCAGCGTCCCCATGGAGATCACGCCGGCCGCATAGAAGTCCGAGGCCATGATGGAGAAGCCGCACTGGGGGACAAACCCGAGCACACTGCCCACGAACGGGCCCAGGCCTCCCGAGCGGGCCAGGAAATCGTTCATCTTGCCGCTGACCCTGTGCTCCAGCGCTTCCAGAAGGAAGAAGGCCAGGAAGAGGAACGGCAGCATTTTGATACAGTCGATGGCTGCATCGAGAAAGACATCAATAAAAAGCTCCATGATACTCCTTTACAAATGAATAATCCAAAATATGAACAACCTTAAAATTGTTCCGAAAATGAAAACGGCTCCGCCGGAGTCTTCCGGCGAAGCCATTTCATAATACTTATCTCACATTATTTTGTCAAGCGGATTCTTCAGTATCTCCGCATCAATCCATATCGCGGATCGCTTTTCTGGTGCGAAGGATCGAGGACGGGCTCATGGACAGCTCGTCGATGCCCATCTTGACGAAGGTCTCCGTGAGTTCCGGATCCGCGCCGAGCTCGCCGCAGATGCCGACCCAGATGCCGTGTCTGTGAGCTGCGTCGATCGTCATCTGGATCGCCTTTAAGACGGCCGGATGATGCGCATCGAAGAATCTCTCGAGCTTCTGGTTCTGACGGTCGATCGCCAGTGTGTACTGAGTCAGGTCGTTCGTTCCGATGGAGAAGAAGTCGACCAGCTCGGCCAGATCGTCCGCGATGAGGACGGAAGCCGGTGTCTCGACCATGATACCGACGGAGATGTCCTTCTTGAACGGGACATCCTTGGCCATGAGTTCATGCTTCACGGACTCGAGAGTCTTAAGGCAGGTCTCAACCTCCCACTTGGAGGCGATCATCGGGAACATGATGGCGATGTTGCCGAAAGCGGACGCGCGGAGAAGCGCACGGAGCTGTGTGCGGAAGATCTCGTCTCTCTCAAGGCAGATACGGACGGCGCGGAAGCCCAGTGCCGGGTTCTCTTCCTTGTCGAGCTTGAAGTAGTCGATCTGCTTGTCGGCGCCGATATCCAGCGTGCGGATGATGACCTGCTTGCCGGCCATGAGCTCAGCGACCTTCTTGTAGGCCTGGAACTGCTGCTCTTCCGTCGGATAGTCCTCGTTCTGGAGATACAGGAACTCGGAACGGAAGAGGCCGATGCCTGCGGCATCATTTTCAAGCACGTAAGCGACGTCGCCGACACCGCCGATGTTGCCGTACAGTTTGATGTGGCGGCCGGACTTCGTGACGGTATCCTTGCCCTTCATCTCGTTGAGGAGCTTCTTCTTCTCGATCTCCTTCTCCTGAAGAGCCTTGTACTCAGCCAGGGTCTTCTCATCCGGATCGACGATGACCGTGCTCTTCATGCCGTCGACGATTGCCATCTTGCCGTTCACGTCCTTCGGGATCGGAACCTGGACAAGTGCCGGGATGTTCATGGTGCGGGCCAGAATCGCGGTATGGGAGTTGGTGGAGCCTGCTCTCGTGACGAACGAGAGAACCATGGCCTTGTCGAGCTGGACCGTCTCCGACGGAGCAAGATCGTCCGCCACAAGGATGACCGGCTCGGTGAAGTTGTTGGCGTTTCCGCCGCCGCCCTGAAGGTCCGTGATCAGGCGGGTGGAGATATCCTTGATATCCGCCGCGCGGCCTCTCATGTACTCGTCTTCCATGCTCGCGAACATCTCCGCGAAGTTGTCGCCGGTTGTCGCAACCGCGAACTCAGCGTTGACCTTCTGCTCCTTGATCATCTCCTCGATGGATTCGTTGTAATCATCGTCATCGAGCATCATTTGATGTACCTGGAAGATCTCGGCATGCGCTTCGCCGACATCCTTCAGCGCCTTGTCATAAAGTGCCTGCAGCTCATCGATTGCCTGCTCCTTGGCAGCCGCAAGACGGGCAAGCTCGGCGTCCACATCATCGATATGCTCTCTGCGGACCGTGCCGTCGCTCTTGACCATCTCGGCGATCTTGCCGATGGCGATTCCCTGATAAGCAGCTTTACCGGTATACTTTTCCATTGTTTACGCTCCTTTATGAATATTTTTCTCCGTATGCTCAAAAATGCCTGGGAGCATACATGTATCTTTATCTATTATATTCGATAAAGGCCCTCTTTTCAACGATGAAATTGTGAATTTCATGTAATTTTAAGCATGGAAAAACCCGGCGTTGGACAAAATGTCCAAACGCCGGGTTCTGACAGCCCTGTTATTCTTTTGCAGAGAGTACAGCCGCACAGGCAGCGAGCACCATGAAGAATGCGCCGGCCGCCATGCAGGCAACGATCGCTCCCATCATGTACTTGTCCGAGAGCACCGTAATGTATGCATAGGCCGCATTGTAGCGCCTGAAAACACCGGTCACCATCACGAGGACGCTTAAAAGCTCTATGAGGAGCGCCGCTCCGGCAAATGAAAACCTCGCAAGGCTCCCGGCCGTGCCGCGCCTGCCCAGAATGACAAGCAGAACGACCGATGCAGCTGTCCCTGCAGCCGCAATCAGCAGCAGTACGGTGCGCAGAGACCCGGTCTGTCCGACCCAGGAAGAATCCGACGTTTCCGCGAGGATACTGTTGTACAGCTCGCCGGCCTTGCCGATGAAACCGTCCGCGACACCAACGCCCGCCTCTTCGGCATAAGTCGAGATCTTTCGGCCGATGCGCTCCGTGTCCGGCTGGTAGGACGAGCCGCTGTAAACGGCCTTCAGGGAATCTTTGATGTCCCGGACCGCCTGCCCGCCTACGAGAACTTCCCGGGTGAACGCGATGTTAAGGTTCTCTTCTTCCGCCAGCGTGTTGAGCCCGGCTATATAGTCCCCTTCAAACACCTCCGCACAGGAAGAATTGTTCACGGCATTCGCCATCGGCAGAAATGTATACAGCGTATAGAAAAGACTGGCTCCGATGCCTGCCGCCGTAAGAAACAGTGTAAGGAGAACCGCAAGCACCACTGCCCCCGGATCCCTCCGGCTTTCCGTCCGTTCTTCATCGTCACTGCGATGAAAACGCATCGGCTTCTTCGGTTCCTCTTCATTCAGGATCGAGTCCGGTATCTCCACGGGCGTCTCCCGCTTAAGAGCGGATACAAGCCCCATCTTCTCCGCTGTCTGTCCGAGTTCTTCCGGCACAGTCTCGTCTTTTTTCTCTGTTTCCGTCTTTACGGGACGGCTTGCCGCCATTTCCCGCTTCAGTGAATCATTCACAGCTTCCGCAAATGCACGGCTGCCGTCGGTCTCCCGGGAAGAGCGTTTCTTTGTGCTTTCGGCAAGAAGACTCTCGAGATTTTCCGTGCTTAAGCTCTTCCTGTCCGGCTCAGACGCCGTACCGGTTTCCGAGAAGGCTTCCTTCAGCGAACTCATCAGTCCGACTTCCGACTGCACTTTTTTCCGGTTCCGCTCCGATTCCCGGGCTTTCCGCGCGAGAGCTTCCTCGATCTGTCGTTCATAGTCTGACATACGTCACCTCCGCACCCGGATCGTCATTTTGCCTTCTTGCGCTTCTCAGGCTTCTCATTGCTGTAGTATTTACCGTAATATTTTCCGTAGTATTTCTTATAGTAGTAATTGTAATAGCCGCTGTGCTTCATCTTGACCTTGTTGATGACCGCTCCGAGAATCCTGATTCCGGATGCCTCCAGCTGCTTTTTGCTCTCGATGACCATACGGCTGCCGACTCCCGCCTGCTCCACGACGATAACCGCGCCGTCGCAGTTTCTCGCCACGACAGCGGCATCGATCGCTGCGCCTAAAGGTGCGCAGTCAACCAGGACATAATCGAAATAGCTGCGGCCGAGATCAAGCAGTTCCTTCATATAATTCTTTTCCAGGATCTCCGTCGGGTTCGGGACGGAGGGGCCTGCAAAGACGAGGAACAGTCCGGGCACGTTTGTCGAGTAAAAAACCTCCTCGATCGTCTTCTGGCCGGAAAGGAAATGGGACAGCCCGTAGATCTCCTTGTTGTTCTCCCCCTTGGCGTGAAGACGTCTTAAGAGAACGGATTTGCGCATGTCCGTATCGATCAGAAGAACATTTTTCCCTGATTCGCTGATTGATCTTGCAAGGTCAAGAACAACCGTACTTTTACCTTCATCCGGGACACAGCTCGTGAACATGATCGTGCGCACATCATCGCCGCAGAACTGAATGTTCGTGCGGAGAGAGCGCAGCGACTCCTTCATGGCGTAACCCGGTTCCTTATCAAAGCTTATAAAAACCTTTTCCATTTAGGGCACATTCCTTCCATAAAAGATCAGTCATCGTAGGGAAGCGTAGCAAGTACATTGAGACCGGTTCTCTTCTCCAGATCTTCCGGTGTCATAATCTTATCATTGAGGAGATACATGAGAACAACAATGACCACCATCGCCGCGCCGCCCGCAAGTCCGCCGATAGCGGCATAATAGCGTGCGCTGTGGGTGACCGGATGTCCGTCACTGTACCCGTAGGAGATGATCGTCGGAGCTTCCTGGTCCATTTTCTCGGAAATGAAAGCCGCCGACACATCCGCCAGCTCATCGGCAACCGTCTTCGCAAAAGCCGGATCCGGATCGGTCACCGTAATCCGAAGGAATCTGGTGTTGGACGGATTGGATACGCTGATCTTTCCGACGAAGTTGTTATAGGTATTGGCAACGCCGAGTGATTCCATGACCTGCTCGACGACAGGCCGTGCCTTGACGACCTGCATATAGTCGGACGTCAGATTCGTACCGACCTGGATATCCGCCATGGACGTGATGGATGTGCTCTTGGAGAGCACGAAAAGCGTCGCGGACGACGAATACTGCGGCGTCACAAAAAAGCGCCCGTAGGCAAACCCTGCCGCTCCCATCACAATGATGGCAGCGAGTATCGGAAGCCAGTGTGAAATGACAACCGAAAACAGCTCCTGCAGGTCAATCTCAATCTCATCGTTGTTTTGCTGCCCCATCAAAAAACCTCCTTGTTGCCGCAGGATAAGTCAACGATACGCTGCGGATTCTTTTCAAAGAGCCGGCGTGCGTAGGACTCTCCGGCTTTTCTCTCAATATAAGCTCTCGCCTCTCCGATGTGGGTGGCCCGGTCCCTCGTATTGTGGGCATCGCTTCCCACATAGGAGAGCAGCCCCTCCTTCATCAGCTTTGAGGCAAACCGCTTCATGCTGAAGCCGTCGCGGCCGGTCACCGTGTCGGCATTCACCTGAAGCTCCGCTCCCATGTCAACCAGCTCCCCGGCGAACCTGATGCTGATAAATACCGGCCTGTAACGCTCGCAGTGAGCGATGATCGGCCGATAGCCCCTTGCGATCAGCGAATATGTCCGCTCCTTTATATACTCTCCCGAGTGGGCTCCGGAAAATTCGAGAAGCACGAAGTCCGTCCCGATCATGCGGTAGCGCGGATCCGACCTCAGCATCTCTGTCATATCCATATTCGAGTGGAATTCACAGCCGAGATACAGGTTCAGCCCCGGAAAATGCTCGCGCGCAGCGTGCCTCAGGTAGTTAAAGTGCCTCTCCACGCGGTCCCTCGGTGTCTCAAACATGCCGATCCGGAGGTGCGGCGTCAGAATGATATCCGTCACGCCCTGCCGCCTCTCTTCCGCGAGCATTGCGAGCGACTCATCCAGACTTTTCGACCCGTCGTCAACATCCGGAATTATATGGCAGTGCATATCAAACATTTTATTCATCATTATCCCTGACAGCCATAGTTAGTCATTATCGAATGGATTATACTATAGAAGCAACTTCCGCACAAGTCAAAGATTTACAAAAAAATCTATTCATGAAAGCGCCGACTCATTGAGCAGCACCGCCTGCACAAGATAGCGGAGTTCATGATGCTGGTCCACGCAGGTGGACAGCGTCAGGATATGGTTGTCATAGGTGAGCTCGATATCGTACCTGAAATGATCCGTCTCACCCGTTCCCGATCTGGTGTAGTCCAGATATGCCTGGAAATTGGCCGGGCTCGAGTAGTCGAACGAAGTCAGCTGGTTCATGTTGTTCGTCGTATAGGCGGCATAAATCTCATACACAAGCACCTTGTCCGGCGTATAAATATAGACATAGGGCGTCGACTCGAAGAATTCCAGCCCCTCAAACCAGTGCAGGGTCGTGAACATCAGATTGTCGTACATGTTGTGGCCGTAGAGCACCGTGTTCGGGTCCGTAAAGTCCTTGCTGTTGCCGCACTGCGAGTAAATGCAGCCCGGGTACCCTTCCGAGAGGTCGATATTTCTGTCAAGGTAGAAGTCCGGATCCGTCGGATGCTGGAGCACCGGGTAATCGATCGGTGTCGGCGGCAGGTAGATCCAGGCATAGATGTCTTCATTTTCCGCATGGAGAGCGTCCCAGTCGATCTCCTTGAACGGAACCTCGATGCCGAGCTCCTCAAGGGACATGTAGGATATTTTCTCCTCCTCGCTCTCCGCCGCACTGCTGTCGGCCGGTGTCGGTGTCTCCGTGGGAGCCGGAGCGGAGCTCTCCTCCGGGCGGGTCGATTCGGCCAGCTCGGCCAGCTTGTCCGAGGCTGCCTTTCTGTCAAGATAGCGTTTTACCGAGACAGCCCCGATACACAGGAAGGCGGCAAGAAACACAAAAAAACCGATCTTCCAAAAGGTCGCCTTGTTTCTGTTTCCCCCGTTTTTCTTTTCTTTGTTGTTTTCCATATTACTCCCCATTTATGTGTCCTCTTACAAACCGACAGCCGGACGAAAAGTCCGGCTGTCAGCTCAACCACATGTGTAATTATTATTTTGCAAATCTCATTTTGGCTCCGCAAACGGCGACGCCTGCCAGGCAAAGAATGCCGACAATCGTCAGAAGCGGAAGGGTCTCACCCGTCTTGCTGCTCGTCGGTGCGATGATCGCGACCGGAGAGAGAGATGTGAAGGTAGCAGTGACATAACCAGCACCAACTTCGTCCGGATCGATGACTTCCCAGTTTGCAATGACTGCTCCATCCTTTCCGTCCGGAAGATGAAGTACCTTGACTTTCATACCTGCAAGAACATTATCAACCATCATCTTGACTGTGGTATTGTTCTTGTAAACAGAAAGCTCAGTCTCCTCAAGATCGAAGAACTTGATGACCGTGTAGCCAATCTTGTTGGCCGCTGCCTCTGCCTGGGCCTGGGTTGCCGTCGTAACCGGTGTGACAATTGTCGGAAGGCTGCAGTCCACTCCGTCGTTCTTAATATTAAGACCGCTCACACCTGCGACTGTCGATGTGCTCTCCTTGCTCGGGCTTGTAGCCGCGAACACGCCTGTTGCCATAGTGACAACCATCAGAGCACCGACAGCCAGTCCTGTGATAAATTTTCTCAGTTTCATGTGCGTTTTACCTCCTTTCCCGAAGTATTCATGTGGTTATATATTAACTCCGAAGTTTCCTTCGAAAATTAATACCGTTTATTCTGCCTCCACGTAGAAGACATCGAAGATCAGCGCTTTCATTGCCTCCGGATCCGGATGAAACTCCTCGAAGACTCCCTCCGCGTCCATGACCGTCTCGCCTTCCGGCGTCAGCATGTCCTCGTCGGTGTACGCATAATCGTAGATCTTCTCTGCCAGGGAGACCGCGTCGATGCTTGCCACCGTGTAGGACTCCACTGCCTTAAAGAGCGAGGCTGCCTTGCCGACACTCTTCCGCATGGCGTCGCGGAACTGGGTGAGAAATGCATTCATGTAAAGCGTTTCTCTCTTAAGACGCGCATCCGCACTCGCAAAGGATCCGGTATCGCGGGATCTGATAAAGACATAGGCTTCATCGTCCGTGAGTTTCCTCTCCTCTCCCGCTCTGAACGTATACGCTCCGTCCCCGGTCGTATAGTCCTCCTCGATGGTGACCGTAACGCCTCCGACACTGTGGTTCATCGGCCTTATGCCGTCCAGGTTCATGGCGATGTAGCCGCTGATCGGGATTCCCTCAAAGAGGCGGCTGACCGCCGTCACGGTTCTCCGGCAGCTCTGGCCCATGCCGTCGCCGTAGGCATGCTGGAGACAGATCTGACCCATCCCGGTGCCTAAGTGCTTGCCCTCATCGTCGTAGAGATCGATCTGCGCCATCGTATTGCGGTTGATCGCGATGACCTTCATGGACTCCGATTTGCCGTCCACGACCAGAAGAAAGAGGACATCCGCCTGGCCGCCGTTCTCGTCCGGCCCCACCTTTGTGACGGGTCCTTCCCGGTCAATGCCCATGAACAGATAGGTCTTGACGGAGGTGTTGTACTTATAGTTCTTACCGTTATAGGTGACAAGGCCTTCGGCCCACTTGTCCTTGTTCCCGCCGGTACTCTCCGTCTCCGTGCTGACGGATTCCTCCGCCGGCCTTACCGGTTCCGTATCCCCGGGCATAAACAGCATCACCGCCATGACAATGATTGCCGCCGCAAGAACAATGATCCCTATCTTAAAAAATCCGCTTTTGTCCCTGACCGGTGCGTTTCTGTCTTTCAATTGGTGTCTACTCCTTTCACCGGACGCAACATCTAGCGGATCTTCTTAAAACATATGTACTATCAATCACCCATTATAGCACACATGAATCCATTTGCAAATATTTTTTTCCGCAGCATGTAAAATGAATATTACTTTCAGCGCAGCCCTTCCATGTATTTTCCGTCAAGAACGTCCTTTAAATACTGGCCGTACTGGTTTTTCTTCATGACCTCGTAGACCTTCATGACATCCTCGCGGCTGATCCAGCCGTGCAGGTAGGCGATCTCCTCAAGGCAGGCGATCTTGCGGTGCTGGTGCTGCTCCACCGTCTTGACGAAATTCGTCGCATCCACAAGGCTCTCGTGCGTCCCCGTATCGAGCCATGTGAAGCCCTGGCCCAGAAGCTCGACGTTGAGCTTGCCGTTCTCAAGGTAGATGCGGTTGAGGTCCGTGATCTCCAGCTCGCCGCGGGCCGACGGCTTGAGGTCCTTCGCATACTGCACGACATCGTTGTCATAGAAATAAAGACCGGTCACGCAGTAATTGCTCTTCGGCTTCGCCGGCTTCTCCTCGATGGAGACCGCATGTCCGTCCTTGTCAAACTCCACGATGCCGAAGCGTTCGGGATCGTCGACATAGTAGCCGAAGACTGTCGCTCCCTTGCCGTTCTCTGCGTTTTCAACTGCCGCGGCAAGACGTTTCTTCAGGCCGTGACCCGAGAAAATGTTGTCTCCCAGGATCATCGCGACCGAGTCATCGCCGATGAAGTCGGCGCCGATGATGAACGCCTGCGCCAGTCCGTCCGGGGACGGCTGCACCGCATACTGCAGATTGACGCCGAACCGGGAGCCGTCCTTTAAGAGCTCCTTAAAACGGGGCGTATCCTGCGGTGTGGATATAATAAGGATATCCCGGATCCCCGCATTCATGAGCACGGAGAGCGGATAGTAGATCATCGGTTTATCATAGATCGGCAGAAGCTGCTTGGATGTCACCATAGTCAGCGGGTAAAGCCTTGTGCCGGAACCGCCGGCAAGAATAATACCTTTCATGCGTCTCTTCCTCCTTCATTGATTAGCTAAAGAATAGCATTACTTATACTATTTTGCAAGACCTACAGTTCCTCGTAGACCCTGCCGTAAATGTCCATTTTTCCGTACAATGCCTGATTCGGGTCACAGCCGACGATCTGGACGCCTGTTCCATCCTTAAAGCGCAAGGAAACCCACTCATATCTGCCTTTATAGATATAGGCGAGATTGTTGTCAAAAAGGATCCGGTCATCCTCCGAAAGTCCTTTAAGCGCTTCCCGGTCCGTGCGGAAGAGCAGCGCCATCCGACCGCTGCCCGAGGCCCCTTCCACCGCATCGGGGCAGGGGTCATAGACATCGTCCTCCTCCTCCTTGAGCGAGATTTCCGGATAGAAGGTGAGATTGTCAAGACGCGTCCCGGCCTCGATCGCGATATAGACGCTGACAGACGTCTGCTCCTCAAGGAAAATATACCTTGAGCCCGGCATTGCCGCCAGCGCCTTATCGTCCGTCGTGACGGAGAGGTACACGCTTCCGTCCTCCCGCGACGCGCCGCCGTCGGAGACCACATAAGCCCCTTCGCCGAGGCTGATGTCTCCCGCGACCTTCAAATAGACCTTTTTCTCGTTGTTGACGCCGCTCACCGTGACGGAGCCGTCCTCCCGAAGCTCCGCGGAGAACCCGTCATGGTTCATGTAGCGGGAGCCGGACAGGATGAGATTTTTGGTTCTCCCTTCCGCTTCAAGGCCTTCCGGTATGTGAAATGAAAGACCCTTCTGCGGCGAGAGCTCCTCATAGTAAGCTGGATTCCGTCCTTCGAGCAGGAGAAAGGCTCCCAGCCCGTCCCCCGCAGTCCCGACCGGTCCGCAGCCCGCCATGAGAAGCGCAAGGAGAATCGGCAGGATCCGGTTACGCTTTTTCTTCATTTCCGCCTCCTGCGCCTTTCCGTTTGCGGTCCAGGAACAGATCCTCATAACGGCCGACGATGAAATCCCAGCTGTAGTGATCACGGATCCGGGCTTTGGCCGCCTTCTCATAACCCGCGATCTCCTCCGCAGAGAGTTTCTCCGCGTAATCGACGAACGAGGCGAGCGATCCCGGCGTCTTTGTCCAGTAAAGCGCGGCCTCCTCTCCCACTTCCCGGTTGAAGCCGACGTCGTAGAGCAGGTTCAGCTGCGTGCTGCCGAGTGCCTCGAGGAGGCTCGGGTTGGTGCCTCCCACCTCGTGGCCGTGAATGTAGGCAAACGCGTTTTCCCTGATCTTCATGAGAAGCTCCCCGTCGTAGACGGTTCCCGCGAAGACGATCCTTGGATCCGCCTTAAAATGAAGCTTCTCCTCCAGCTCCTTCATGAGCTTTTTGTTCTCCGTCGTGATGATCGCGAGCTTCTTTGATGACCCGGAGGCCATATACTCGCGCAGCATGACCTCGAAGTTGTTCTCCGGCACAAAGCGGCCGACGATGAGATAGTACTCTCCCGCTTCGAGCCCTCTCTCCTCAAGCCAGGAGGTGAAGGCGGGATCGTTGTCCGCAAGACTTGATTTTCTGGTCTCCGACCCGTAGGAAATAAAGACCGTCTTCGGCTTGTATCTCCTGTACTCCTTCTTAATGTAGTGGCGGATCGACACGCTGTCGCAGATGAGCAGGTCCGCGTGCTTCACCATCAGTCTCTCCGAGAGCCGCCAGTATCTGCGGATCGGCCATGACCACTTGGACCTCTTCCACTCGTTCCCGTCCGGGTTGATGAAGAGGAGGCCGCCGACCTCCCGGATCTCCTTCTTAAGGTTTTTGATGAAGGGGCCGATCCTGCACGCAAGGACATAAAAGATCGGGTGCTCGATCTCGGGGTGCTCCTTCACATAGCGGATGGAGGCATTGAGGGCGGCAATGTCGTAGTAAACCGCCTTGCCGGGCCCGATATTCGGCACTTTAACGCGGAAGCAGTCGGCTCCGTTATGGGTAAAGCGCTCCTCTTTTCCGCCCATGCAGGCAACGTGGTAGACGAGCTCCTCACTCTTCTTAAAAGCGGTCAGCTTCTCGACAAACGTCTCGAACCCGCCGTAGGATGCCGGGATCCCCTTGCTTCCGATCACGAAAATATGCTTCTTGCCGTCCGTCATTTTAAGGTTTACCTCCGTTCAGCCAGGATACAAAATCAAAAAACTCTTCAAAATACCGCTTGTGGGTCCCCGGTTTCTCGTCCGTGATGTTCGGCCGGACGATCCCTCTTCTGTCGGTTTTCCAGAAATCTCCCGGGAGCTTTATCGTACCCGGGATATCCATCTCCTTCAGGGTAAAGACAACCGAAGGATACGGGGCCTCAGCCACCTGCCGGATCAGGTCTTCATTTTCATGACAGTTCCAGGAGTTGCCGATGATATAGATGTTGGAGAGATTCGCGCGCTTCCGCCGTCTCTCCCAGGCGTCCACCGCCTCCGCGCAGCTTTTATAATGCAGACAGCAGATCTCGATGTCACCCACCTTTATCTTGGGGAAGACGACCGAAGGATCGACCGGATCGTGAAATTCCTCGATGTAAGGCTCCGCGGGAATACTGAGGTAGCGAACCGGATCGTTCGCCAGCTTCACGAAATTCTCGTCCTCGATATAGAGATTGATCGTCGGCGACGTGAACGGAAGGTCCAGAACGGAATAGATGAGCCCTCCGAGGCAGTTCTGGCACACCAACGTAAAGTCCTTATTCTTGTTTTTCGTGCGGTAGGAAAGGTACCTGGCCTTTCTCTTCAGCTTTTCGGCAAGTTCACTCATGTGCCGCCGTCACCTCCCGGTAAACTTCTCTGATCTCCCGGACGCACCGCTCGATCGTGAAATGCGTGAGCGCATATTCCTGCGCTTTTTTGCCCATCTCCTCGATCTTCTCCGGATCGGAAATGAAATACGCCATCCGGTCCGCCAGCGCCTCCGCGTCCCCGTACGGGTAGAGGAAGCCGGTCTCTCCGTCCCGGATCAGCTCGGGCGTTCCGCCCGTGTCGGACCCGATCACCGGCATTCCGCCCATCATCGCCTCCGCGGTGATGCGGCCGAAGGCCTCCGCGCGGGAGCAGACAAGCTCGACGTCCATGTTCCGCCTGACGGAGGGCATATCGTCGATGAACCCCAGAAGCTTGACGCGGTCCTTCACGCACTCTGGTACGGGCGCGGACAGCTCTCCGCTTCCGGCGATCGAGAGCGTAAACCCGTCGATTCCGCGCCCGGCAAGGATCGCAGCCGCCTTCACGGCCTCGTCCTGGCCCTTCGCCGGGCTCACACGTCCGGCGATGAGGAACCGAACCGGTTCTCCCGGTTTTCTCTCTCCCCGCTCAAAATAATTCTTCCGGTCGATCCCGTTGTAGACCACACGCTTTTTATTCCCGTCAAGGAGCACATTGTGGTCGGCGACCGCCCTGGACACGCAGAGATACATGTTTGTGTAGCGGTTCCTCAGAGCAGCCAGCCATTTTTCCGGCACCGCCGGACAGAAATTGAAATCAAGGTCGCGGAATTCCCGGATATGTATCACGTGGGGGATCCCCGTCATTTTGCTCACCAGCACACCGACCGCAATGACGCTCGAATTCGAGTGGATCACATCGATCCTTTTTTCCTTTGCGTAAGCCGCGATGATACGTGCGGCCCGGTGATTGATCACCGTACCCTTCACAAGATACCCCACAAACTTGCGGACCCGGTAAAGCGGACCTTCATTTCGCTCATACCAGTTTCTCATCGGCACCGTGAGGATCGTCACGCGGTGGGTCTCAAGCGCTTTCCGGAACGGACCGTCCGCAAATCCGGTCACGACATATATATGATTGTCCCGGTCCTTTTCCAGTTCCCCGATGATGTTAAGGAGCGACATGCTCGCCCCGTTTTTCTCTCTCTCATGTCCGATCAGCAGTATATTCACGTTTTCCTCCGGTTAGTTTCATTCTTTCGCCGGTCTCCCCGGGCCACAGGACCTCCGCGAGAAGCAGCACAAAGAGATTGCAGTGGGGCCTGATAAAGCTCGTCTCCAGCATCCCGAACAGCAGATAAAGCACCAGGATTATGAGGAGCATCCACTCCTTGTCCTGTGAGGCCCTGAAGACCAGGCACATTTCTCCTGACAGGAACAGGAAAAATGCAAACACCCCGAACCCCAGCAGCAGATACATATAGCCGTTGTCCAGCGTAAACATGCCCGCGGGTGCCCCCGCCGAATATTTGTCCATCAGGGCGCGCCCGTGAACGGACAGTCCGTAATAATCATAGTAGAGAAGACTCTGGTTGATCCTGGACCAGATCGTCGAACTCATATCGGCCGCCTGGGGAAGCCCGGCGAGCCTGAGCGAGCCGAAAACCGCCGCAGGCGGGATCAGAAGCGCGGCAAACGGCAGAACCCGGAACACCTTAAAAAGAGCGCCGCCGAAAAGGACCGTGTTGCCGGCCCGCGGTCCGCCCGCCGCCGCAAAGAGGAGCGCAGCCCCTCCGAGCAGGAGAAGCAGGATCGTCGACGTCCTCGAATCCGCGGCGACATAGACAAAGATGCCCGCAAACAATACCAGCGCCGCGTCCCGGAGACGGATCACAGTCTTCGACCGGAAATAGAGATGCATGGCCGCGATCTCGAAAAACCGCATGCCGAGGACATTCGGATGCGAGAAGCCGAAGGAACGCCGGATCGTCCCGTCCGTCCTTGCCACCCCCTCACCGGAGATGATTCCGGAAAAAGCGAGCAGCATGATGAGGGTGACCGCAAGGACAAGGGCCGTGCTCACCTTTCTAAGCAGGACATCTCTCTTCATCCCCCGGAGGCCGACGGAGAGGACGGCAATCTCCAGCATCCAGAGCTCCGCCCCCGAAAAGGCGGACAGGATCCCGATGAGGAGAACCGCATACATCCGTATTTTCCTCACGGAGCCGTCCCGAAAAGCCCTCGCCGCCGCAATACAGACGATGCCGGCAAATGCGGCCCGGCCTGCATGATAAAGCGCCTCGTTGACCAGCTTCAGAGATTCCAGCCAGGTATTTTCCACCATGACATCGGCAAAGACCCGGAAGGCGATCAGCGCATAGAAGACATCTTCCAGTATGAAGTTAAGGATTTCGCTCTGCCGCCGGCTCAAAGCACGATACTCCCGGCAATCGGCCTGCCCAGCTCTTCGGCAAGGTCGATCTGCCGCTCCAGGACGCCGAGGCAGGATCTGCGGATCTCTCCCACCAGGATGACCGCATCCGCCTCCCTCAGGATTCTGACCGAGTCCGCGTTTTTGTCAGGCGCGGGCGCCGGCGCAAAGACTGCCCCCGGAATATACCCGGCAAGCAGCTCCGAAAGCTTCTGAAGCTCCTTTTCCTTTACATCGCCGGTCAGGGCAAGTGTCTTAGCCCCGGGCGCAAATGCCGTCAGCTTCTCCCCCGCGATCCGGCAGCGCTCCTCCTCCGGGATACGCTCCGCGGCATCGCGGCCGATCGATTCGATCCACCGGTCGGGCGCAAAGGATTTTTTTGCCTTCCTCTCCGCCGGGAAGACCGCAAGGTTTTTGATCCCGTACAGGGCCTTGAGCTCCCGCGCATCGAGAAGACGATCCTTCATGAAAATGAACACCAGAACCGCAAACACGGCAATAAGAGCCCCGAGGACGCCCCCGAGAACCATATATTTAAGAAGCGAACTCTTTGAGAGAGAGACCGCTCCGCCGCTTCCGCTCCCGGCCTTCTTCCTGAAGTTCTCAAGAACCGTTTCAAGCGTCGGGATCCGGTTGAACTGTGCCTCCGCCCAGTCGGCATAGTTCGAGTCGTTTCCGGTGCGGGTCTGCCAGTCCGTCACATCGTACGTGTGGGCGCCGCAGCTTTCCTTAAGCTGCTCATCATATTCGACCAGTCCCTCAAGGAGATACGACATCATCTCTCCGGCTTCTTCTTCCGTCCGATGCCTTATGCGGATGAAAAAGCAGTTCTGCTCGGAGTATTCCGCAACGCCGACAAGCTCCTTCACATACCGTTCTTCCGTCCCGTGCTCCCGGGCAAACTCCGACCAGTCGAACTTGTTGCTGACATAGAAGGACAGGGAATGCATAACCTTGTTGACAGTATCCTGATCACCGGAAAGAAAGACGGACGCCTCCGCATAGGCCATCCTGTAGGGGTTAATTTCCGCCAGGATGCTGCCGGCAAGATATTCCTTCCTGGATTCGATTTTCTCCTCCGTGATGGCGATTCCCTTCTTAAAGACTTCTGTCGTAAGTGTATCCCCGACGACAGCCGTCCTGCTCTGTCTGACATGGCGAAGGTAGCGGTACCCGGCTAAAAGCCCGGCGAAAAGCACCGCGCAGAGGAGTATGATGCGCCACCTCATTAAAATCTCTCTCAGAAGAACCTCCGGCGGGATCTTCATCCCCTTAAGCTCCTCGCGATCATTCTGCTTCATAGACAGTATTTCCGATCCTTTCCTCGATGGCCGCCGCAAAGGCGCTCATCGAATCGTCAAAGACGTCATTGTTGTCGTGGCGGTAAAATTCATCTATCGTGCGGACATCCTTTTCGTCCTTCTTGTCTGCCTTTCCAAGCTTTCTTCGCTCTATCCACTCTTCCTCTGACTTTGTAAAGTAGTGATTGACCCGGATCCTCACCGGCTCGGGTCCCGGATTCCTCCCGCCTTCCGCCCGTCTGCCGTTCTCATCGACCGAGAATCCGCCCAGCATATACTCGGGAAAATGCGGATGGTTATAGCGATATACGGTCTCCGGCCTCACGATCGTCTTCACACAGTCCGTCCCGCGCTCGCCCGGACCCGCACGGTAGACATAATTCGAGAGTACCCCGCCGCTCTTCGGACACTCCTTGAAGCCTGCGGAGCCGAACATGGCCCAGTTGACCGCCAGTCCGCACGCTTTCGGGTTTTCTTTCATGATCTCCTCGACGACCTCCGGCAGCTTCCTGTCAGGCTTTACGGAGAAGAGAAACTCATCCGCATCGATGAAAGCCATATAGCGGCAGTCCTTCCCGTATTTTTTCAAGGCATCGTTGTAGGCGGCGGTCTGCATGCCTCTCCCCGGGAAATACGTCATCGTGACAAACCCCTCTTCTGCGTACGGCCGCACATACTCCGCTGTCTTATCCGTGCTCCCGTTGTCGTAGAGGTAGATATGACTGATCCCGGCCAGGCGATGGTACTCGATCCATTCCCGGATGTAGAGCTCTTCATTTTTCACGATCACGACGACCGCAAGCGCATGCTTCCGGCCGCCCTGTCCCGAAAATGCGAAACGAAGGCGGCAATATGCCCGCGGTATCAGTTTTACAATCTCTTTTACAGCTTTAAGATCCATACAATCTCCGTCAGATATCCTTTGCTCTTTTCAGAGCGTTCAAAAATGCCCAGCCGAAGCGGGTGTCCGGCTCCATATAGGCGCCCTCGCCCCACTCGTTCCATGCATTGATAAAGAGATACCGGCTTCCTGCCTCATTTGCCCGGAAAAGCTGTCGCGTAAGAAATGTGCCGAAATCCTTCGGTGAGGCACCCGCATAAAAAATCGCGTTCTTCCCTCTCCGCGGTGTGTTGTCCCAGCGCACGAAGGCGCCCGGGCAGCGCTCCTTGCCTGCCATCGGCGTCTCCTGCCGGCGCAGGATATTCTTCCAGACCGTGCGGTAGCTGTAGACATGCATGCACTTATTGCCGGTAAAGAGATTAAAGAGGGTCGTTCTGGTCTTATCAAATGCCTTCTCGAAGAAGTTCCTTCTGTGATTGGTCGTGTAGACCGGCTCAAACTCAAGATACGCCTTAGATGCCTTAAGGACCGGCTCCGTCTGGAAAGTATTGACCTCCTCGATCAGGTAGATGCCGGAAAACCCTTCCTCACGGGCTCTTCTCTCCCAGTAGGCCGCCATCTCATCGCAGTTCGGGATGTTGTTGCAGCGGTAGATCACCAGCACCGGGGCATTGTCCTCCCTGATGTACCGGGGATCCCTGAAAAAGGTGAGAAAATACCGAAAATGCTTCTCCCACTCTTCCTCTCCGCCGTAATTCTGGGGCATGAGCACCGATTTCGTGTTGCCGTCCCAAGCCCGCGTCCAGGGCTCGTTGGCCCAGCAGAGGCAGTAGGGCAGCTTCTCCCCGTTATAATCCCGCATGGCTTCGAGAGGCTTTTCCATGAGAAGCCTGCCGCCGAACCAGTAGTGATAATAGCAGAACCCGTCGAGACCGTGTTTTTTCGCCGTCTCCATCTGTGCCTTCATATTGGAAAAGTCCGAGAGGTCATAGTAGTTCCCGTCAAGCGGCACTTCCGGCTGATAATGGCCCGGATAGAGCGGCTTTGCCTTCTTCACGTTGGTCCACTCGGTGAAGCCTTTTCCCCACCACTCGTCATTTTCCGGAAATGTATGGTACTGCGGCAGATAAAATGCAAGCACCTTTGTCCCTTCGCAGGATGTATTCATCTGAAAAACTCCTCGTTCATGTATTTCCTGTAGCGCCCCGAGAGCAGCACCAGGGCCCGGCTGAGCGTCCGCACCTTCTTCCCGCAGCTGACATGAAGCTTAAGGAACACGCAGAGCGCGAAGATCCCGCCCTTTTCAATCGAGCGCTTCAGCTCTTCCGCGCCCCTTCTCTTCTCCCCCGAAAGACACGGCATGAAGGCTTCGAGCGCATAGAGGCTCTGCAGATAGGTTCTCGCGTGATCCCTCGCAAGATTGTCGAACGCGGCAAGGCGCGCAAGGATCCTCTTTAGCGTAATGGTCATCTCGTTTTTCGCGGTGACGTTGGTCCCGTAGCGGCGGTAGCGCATCGTAATCTCAGGAAAATAAAATACGATGCCGCAAAGCGCCGCATATTTCGCAAAATAATTGTCGTGGGACAGGATGTACACCTTCGGATCGGCCGGATCCGCGGGCGGCACCGCAAGAAAGAGCGCCCGGTTCATCATCGTGTTGCAGCCGAAGACACTGTGCTGATAGAAGCGGCTCCACGCCCCTTTAAGACGCAGGCCGAACTGCGCATCGAGGCTCTCCGCCGTAACGCTGCCGTTCTCGTCGACCACGCTCATGTCGGCATACAGAAGAACCGGCACGTCTGTCCTGTAGCGATCCATTTTTTCCTTGAAAAATGCGATCTTCCCCGGCAGCCAGACATCATCGTGATCCGCAAACATATAGTAGTCAAAAGGCTCCGCCTGCCTCGCCTCGGCGATGAGGCCGTGGAAATTGGGGTAGGCGCCGCGGGGCCCTTCATTTTTGAAAATGCGGACCCGGAGATCCGCCGCGGCATACTCCGTAAGAATATCGGGCGTCCCGTCCACCGAGCCGTCGTCCCGTACAAACAGAGTCCAGTTTTCGTAAGTCTGGGCAAGGATGCTGTCCAGCTGCTCCCTTATGAAGCGCTCACTGTTATACGTCGTCATCATGATGAGCACGGAGCGGTTCTTATTGTTCATTTTTGAGGCCCTCCACCGTACTCTTTGCGCCTTCCGCAAGGCTGAAGCAGGCTTTCCAGCCCAGATCCTCGAGCTTTGAGGCGTCCAGCCCGGAATTGTCCATCAGGTTATACCCCTTTTTCTCGAGGTCCGAGGGATTCTCAAAGCGGACCGGAACACCGCCGGCCTCCGCGAGCGCCTCCGCCATGTCACGGATCGACACCACCGAATCCCTGTTTGAGATGTTGTAAGCTTCGCCGGACTTCCCGGCGATGAGAACGGTGATGAGGGCGGACGCACAGTCGAGCGCATAGCAGTAGGACCGCAGCTGGGCCCCGGCACTCTTCATGATGATCGCCTCGCCGCGCGCAGCCCTGCGGGAAAAATCGGCGGATGCACGGGTATCGGACTCCTTCACCCCGGGTCCGTATACATGGCCCGGCCTCACGATGACCGTGTCGGTCCCGAACTGGTCCCCGTAAGAAGCGCACAGCGTCTCGGCAGCCCTCTTCCCGTTCGGGTAAGCCGCCCGCGGATTCAGGATATCCACATATCCGTAATCACTTTCCCGGTAGAGGTCTTTGCTTTCTTTTCTGCCGTAGACCTCGCTCGAGGAGACATAGAGAAACCTTGCCCCCTTCTCCCTTGCGAGCTCAAGCGCAGCCCTTGTGCCGAGAATATTGGCCAGCAGCGTCTCGGACGGGTGTCCCGCATACATGGCCGGATTGGCGATCGAGGCGCCGTGAATCACATAGTCGACCGGACCGTCCGCCGTGAGCTTCTCCGGTGAGAGCGCGTCAAACGGAACATATTCGATCTCCGAAAAACCCGGGAAGCGTTCCCTGATGCTTTTTTCGCTTCTTCCGGCAAGGATAAGGCGCACATCCGCCCCTTTGCTTTTATTCAATTCGTGAAGCATGTCAATGACCGCCGAACACAGCATACCTGTGCCGCCGGTCACCAGAATCGTTTTGCGGAAGATCCGGCAGGCATCCGGAACCGATGTCCATGCCTGCCCGACTTCCTTCCAATAATGTTCGCTGTATCTCATTTCAGCCAGCTGTCTTTCTTTGTATGAAGCAGTGCTTCAAATATCATCATATCGTCCACTGTCGTGATCTTCAGATTTTCCTCCGAACCTTTCGAAAAATAGACGGTCTCCCCGAGCGCCTGCATCAGCGTGCAGGAGGCTGCCGTCGACCTGATCCCCCGCTTTTCGGCCTCCCGGTGAGCCCAGAGAAGCTTCCCGAGGGTGTAGGTGTGGGGTGTCTGCGTGCGCACGAGCTGCTCGCGCGGAATGGAAACCGTGGAGGAGACGCCCTCGTTGTCGGACCTGAAAACCGCCTCCACACAGGGGATCGCGGCCACGGCAGACCCTCTCTGCTCGAAGACCGCCAGGCTGTTCGAGATGATCTCGCTCGATACGAGGCAGCGGTTGCCGTCGTGCACCATCACGATATCATCCTCGCTGATTTCTTCCGCCAGTGCGAGAAGACCGTTGTGTATCGATTCCTGTCCGGTCTCACCGCCCGGAATAACCCAGCGGAGCTTCGTGATGTTGAACTGGCTTGCGTAAGCTTTGAGCACGGACATCCAGGACGGAAGGGTCACGACCATGATCGCGTCGATACCGGGGTGCCGCTGGAAGGCTTCCATCGTGTGTATGATGAGAGGCTTGTTGTCCACATGGATAAACTGTTTCGGTATGTCCTGTCCCATCCGCGTTCCGGTTCCGGCTGCCGTAAGAAGTGCCACTACCATACTTTACCTCCCTGCATCGCCGTAGGAGAGCTCAAGGAAAATATGCTTCTCCCGCTTCTCCACCGGCGGAATCGCCATATAATCGCCGTAAAATCTTCTGAGATACTTTTTGGATTTCACGGGGATATTAAACATCTGATCTTCAAAAGCCGCTTTCCTGAACCGGCACATATCGCGCCTCAGGTAGATCTCCCCCGAAAAATGCTTCCGTCCCGTCGGGATCGCCACATACTCGGAGCGGTAATCGCGGCAGGCCCGGTTCCAGAAGAGGCACCAGCCGATCCATCTCTCGATCGGAATGATCCCGAGGCAGGCGGCGGCCAGCTGTTTCATTTTCGGATAATTGTACTGCCGTCCTTCCAGCTCCTCGATTCCCTTCGGAAGCTCGCTGTTCTTCCGGAAGCGGATCGCGGAGACGGCAAACGTCGTGAACATGCTCATGTTCTTCTGGATAAATCTTCTCAGCGGGTCGTCAAAGACATTCTCCATCACATAGATGTCGATGGAGACGCCGCACCTCTCTGCCGGGGTCTGCCAGTCGTATTTGCGCCTCGCAACCGTTCCCTTCTTGCGGATCTGGGTGACCAGAAGCCCGAGCTCGGGACACTTGCCCGGTGTCTGCAGGAAATACCGGTCTCCGAGCGCCTCCTCAAACAGGGCGCACATCCTGTTGTAATCCCTGCGGGGCATGTTGAGGTCGATATCATCGTCCCAGGGAATAAAGCCCTGATGACGCACGGCGCCAAGGATGCTGCCGCCGCTTAAGGAGTAGTGTATTTTATTTTCTTCGAAAAATCTGATGACATCCTTTGCTACTTCGAGGACTTCCATCTGGTAAGCCCGGAGTTCGTCTCCGTCAAGCGTGATGATGTCTGCACTTTCAAATTCCATATTCTGTCTCCAAACGGATAATATATCTATTCTATTATACCTTATTTGTAAGTCCGAGTGCAATAGAACATACGCATTCATGCCTTCTTTTTAAGAAATTGCCCGACAATAAGGTCCCACAGCTCTCTTTTGCGGAACAAAATATAGACGAGACTGAGACTCCCGTACACGAGAACGCCTGCTGCCACCTGAATGAGGAACGATCCGAGTCCCACACCGAGGACATTCTTAAGGACGCGCACCGCGGCGTACATGACAGCTCCCATGAGGAAGAACGGAGCGCTGTTCTCTATGATATCCCCCGGCCGGATAAATGAACGGCACACCGCAAACTGGTAGATGAAGCCGAAGAGCTCCGCCGAGGCCGTCCCCGCGACGGCGCCGAAGATGCCGATCTTCGGGATCAGCAGGAAACTCAGAACGAGGTTCACGACGGCGTTCATGAGGATGCTCGCATTAAAATGAACATCCATGTGATTCGGTATCATGTACTGCGTCCGCAGGATATCGCCCATCCCGATGATGAAGACAAGCGGAGACATGGCGATGATGATGCCGCCGCAGGCGCTGAAGTGCGCGCCGTAATAGAAAACCGCGAAATCTTTCGCGACGGCAAAGAGCCCGAACATCGCACCGACGGCGATCATGCTGACCAGGAAAAACGAGTAATTGATGAATTTTTTCTGGTTCTCGTAATCCTTTTTCGCGGCCATCGCGCACGCTCTCGGGTACATGACCGTGCCGACCGCCCCGATCAGGGAGACGAGGATCGTTATTATTTTGTTGGAATACTCGTAAAAGGCCACGTTCTCTTTCGTCGTCATGAGTCCCAGCAGTGTTTTGTCAAACACGGTGTAGAGGGAAACCGCTATGACCGATATCGAGAAGACGAGGAGCGGCTTTATATGCTGCTTCACATCCTCCCACCCGAACCGCACGGGCTTTACGGCTGCAACCGCCTGCGGGAGCATTACCGCCTGGCCAGTCAGGATCCCGCCGGCGCTGATCAGCGTGTATTTCCAGAGATCGGAGGGCTGCCGGATGAGGAGGAAAATGAGCAGGCATTCAACCGCCTTCACGACCGTGTTCCTTATGACAACGGTCTTAAAGTTCTCCAGCCCGTAGAAAAGCCAGGTGATGTTGAAGAGAGCCGAGAGCACATAGAGCGCCTGTATCAGGTAGATAACAAGATCATCCCCGCCGATGACAAACGAAACACCGAGGTACACTGCAAAGGATACCAGCGATACGACAATATGTGTAAAAAAAAGGCTCCAGAAGACTTTGCGGAGCTTTTTGTCATCATCTCGGTTCTGGGAAATAATGCGCTGCCCGTGTCTCGATATCCCGAGCATGGCGAACATCACAAAGTAGTAGGCGATCGAATACGTGTAAGTATAGACGCCCAGCGCATTGCTGCCCAGAGTGCGCGTGAGGAACGGCGAAATGATCAGCGGAATGACAAGCGTCACCCCCTGATACAGAAACTGCATGATCAAATTGCTCGAAAGCTTCTCTTTCTTCAATAAATAAATGCCCCTTTAAGATAGTCACTTTTTTAGCTGAATCATATCTCCCAGCCGGCGGTCCCACTCCTTCGGTTCAAACGGAATGACCCCCGCATTGGGATAAAAGGTAATCTCGGAAAAATAAATATCATCCCCGATTTCATAAAGGTCGATCCTGACAAACGGAGAATCGATGGCAGCCGCCAGCCGCCCGGCTGTCTTTCTCATCTCGGCGTAGTTTTTCGGAAGAACGATATCCCCCTCAAAAGGCCTGTAGTCTCTCCGGTAGAACGGCATCTTCCTGCCGTCCAGATCAAAAAAGGAAATTCTTGCCTTCGAGTGATCCTCCAGCCCGAGCGAAGCATAGAGGAAACGCGGTTCACCGTTGAAACAGAAGAATTTATAGTCCGTCATGCTGCGGCTCACGCCGTCCTCGAGGTATTCCTCCGCCATAATGCGGGGCTTTACATTTTTGTAAGCCCACTCCCGCCGTTTTGAGTACCAGTTGGTTTTCAGCGACACATCCATTTTCTGCCGGACATAGTCCATGTCGGGCCGCTCGTCCTTTCTGAAAATGACCACACTGCCGCTGTCATGGGTTCCCTTCAGGACAAACTCCTCCGGAAGGGCAGAAAAGTCGATATCTTCAAACCGATCCCACACGCCAAGCGTCCGGGCAAAGTGAATATCTTCCCCCAGTATCTGTCTGACCACCTTTTTGGCCTCGTATTTATCGACCATGCTTACGAATTCCGGCCGTCTGTTGTGAAGCTTCAGCCACTGAATCTTCTCATTGAAGGTTTTTGGATCCCGCAGGTTGAGTGATTCCCCCATCATGAGACGGTAATCCATCTTGAGATACAGCGGGTCCGGTATCATCGCGGCCGGCAGCTCGTGGCGCTCGATCCAGCCGACTATTCGTTTTTCCAATTTTGTAACTTTCATTTTCCGCATCTTTTCCGTGTTTTATTTAGCCCCGTCACCCGTAAACAGCACCTTCACCGTCTTTAAAATGATCGCGATATCCCCCCCAACACTCCACGTGTTGATATACTCAAGGTCCAGCTTGATCACTTCCTCAAAATCCGTGATGTTGCTTCTGCCGCTCACCTGCCAGAGCCCGGTGAGTCCCGGCTTGATCGCCATGCGTGCCCGGTGGTGGGGATCGTAATTCCGCCACTCATCGAGCGTCGGCGGCCTCGTGCCGACAAGGCTCATATCGCCGACGAGTACGTTCAGAAACTGGGGAAACTCGTCGATCGATGTCTTCCTGATAAACCAGCCGATCCCGTGCCGCGTTCCGTCGGGACCGCTGCCGATCACGCGGGGATCCGCCTCCATCTTGAACATAAGGCCGTCCATCTCGTTCCTGTCCATGAGCTCTTTCTTTCTGGCCTCGGCGTCCTGATACATGGACCGGAACTTCCATATCTTAAAAATACGCCCGTTCTTTCCCACTCTCTTCTGCCGGAAAAAGATCGGCCCCGGATCCGCAAAGTAGATGAGCGGTCCCACGATGACCGTGAGAATCGCGGTAAAAAAGAGACCGACAAGGCCGCCGAGGATGTCCAGAGCCCGCTTCACCAGAATCTGTCCGGGCGATGCGATCCGGATACTCTCCGTGAGCACCGTGATGCCCGCCACCCGCTCGATCGTCTGCATGGTGCTGCGCTCATGATCGACCCCGATCTTAAGATGGGTCGTAACGCCCATCTCGGCAAGCTTTCCGAGCAGTTCTTCCGGCACGCGGTTTTCCCCCGAGGGACAGATCATGACCTCGTCCACCCAGGCCCCCTGCAGCTTGTCGATGATCTGGCCCGGCCGGCAGAATATCTTAAGTCCCTCAATCTCCTCTGCGGCCCCCGCATCGTCAAGAAGGACGATCCCTATGAGAGAGATATCCGGGGATATGTTCTTTCGCATGCGGCGGATCGTCTCCTCCGCGGATGCGCTGTCCGTCACGATCAGAACCTTTCTGACGTTCTCGCCTCTTTTTAAGCGCATGAGCAGGAGCTTCTTCCAGATGATCCGGGAAATGAAGATCATCACCGTCCCGAGAACCGCATAGTAGAGCACCGAGAGCCGCGAATACGGCTCGCCCATCTGGCGGAAAAAGAGTACACCTATAAGGACAAGGATCACAAACCCCATGTGTTTGATCACGGACAGAAGCTCCTTGTCCCAGCTTCTCTTCAATATATTTTTATGTGTCTGAAGAAAAAGCGACCCGGAAAGGCTCGATAGAGCCGCAATCACTGTACCGCTGTTGTAGAGTTCCCGCCGGTTGATCCATTTTACACCGAGGTGCAGGCGGTAAGATATAATATAAGCTGCCACGGTGACAACAAGGTCCAATATAATAAAATCCAGGTGCTTCATCCAGCTGTTGCTGTTTCTGTACATCTGTCTTCTTCCTGTTAACTTTTTTGCTATTGTACATCTTTCCTTACATAATTTCAACTGATAAAAGCTGAAGGGAGCCCTGAGGCCCTATGTCAGGGCTTCATCGTCTCAAAATGCACGCCTTTTCCGTCGGAGAAAACCGTGACCGCCCCGTTTATGTCCGTCCTTAAGATCTCCCTGGATCCCTCCGCAAGGCGGCCTAAAAGCTCTCCTCCCGGATGCCCGTAGCCGTTTCCCTTTCCCACCGAGATCACGGCGATCTCGGGGCGAACGCTCTTAAGGAGCTTCTCCGGCGTCGAATTGTTCGACCCGTGGTGGGCCACCTTGAGGACCTCATAGTCGACGTCCTCGGAGAGGAGCTTCTGAAAGAGCGCTTCCTCTCCTGCCCCCTCCGCATCCCCGGTCATGAGCGCGTCAAACGCCCCCAGGGAGATTCGATGGATGATGCACTGGGCGTTCTTATCCGGCGGAACCGTCTCCGCGGCCGGATCCGGCCCCAGAATCTCAAGGGCTGCGCCTTTCTTAAAAGTGATCTCATCGCCCGCTCGCACCCGGATCACCCTGGCGCCGGCCTCCCCGGCAAGATTTGCCATCTCCCGGTACGTCTCATCCGTCTCCACAAGATACGGGAGCGCCACGCAGCCGACCGTGAGGGACGTCGTCCTGTCCCGGACAGCCGTGAGGATCTCCGTGATTCCGCTCGTGTGATCCGTGTCCATGTGGGTCACAAAGATATAGTCGAGATGACGAATCCCTTCGTACTTCAAAAACGGGAGAATTCTTTCATTTCCCACGTATAATACAGTCGAGGATCCGCCGTCCGTAAGAACGGTTTCCCCGCCGGGAAGCTCCGCCACCGCCGAATCCCCCTGTCCGACATCGAGAAATGTCAGCCGGATGCCCGTCCGGGGCCTGAACCCCAGGATCAGTACGAGAAACGGTATGAGAAGGAGCAGCGCAAAGCGCCTCTTCTTTGTCCGATAGATGCTGTAAAGATAGAGAAAAACGAAAAGCGCGGCGTAATAGAGGACGATCCTCACCGCCGAAGGCCGGCCGAGGATCAGGGAAGCCCAGGGAAGACCGGCACAGAGAACGAGAAGCCGCCGGATCAGCCGGATGAGAAAGACCGCCGGCAGGGCAAAGACGCCGCCCAGAAGAAGCCCGGCTCCTCCCAGGACGAGCAGGAGCGGCAGGAGGGGCACGATGACAAGATTGACCGGGACGCCCAGAATCGGAATCTCGTAGAAGAACCACAGAACCGCCGGCATCATGAGAAGGGCGAGGATCACCCCTCCGGCGAACCGGCTCCGCTCCGTGAAGACGTGAAGACAGAGCACCGCCCCGAACGAGAGGATAAAACCGCTGTAAAAGAGATAATAGGGATTGTCCAGAAGGAGCAGGATGGCCGCGAAGGCCGCCGCCGTCGGCAGGTCGTAGGTCCGCTTCGCAAGCTTTGCCCCCATGAGGAAGAGAAACATGATGACCGCTCGGACCGTCGCGGCGGAAAGTCCGGTCATGGCCGCATAGAGGGAAATAAAAACCGCCGAAACCGCCGCTGCCGCGCGGTAGTCGAGATGCAGAAACGTAAGAAGCCGGTAGAGCCCCATCGCAAGGACCGTGATGTGAAGGCCCGAGATCGCCAGCATGTGGGAGACACCGCCCATCCGGTACCAGGCTGTATCCTCCTCGGACAGGGAAGACCGGTCGCCGGCGATCATCGCTCCGAGCGGCCCCTCGGCATCCTCCGGATAGACTTCCGCAAGGCGGGCAACCACCCTCTCCCGCATCCGGGCGACCGCCTCGGACAGCGGCCGGGTCTGCTTTCCCAGAACGGTGATCTCCGGGCGCGACATCAAAAATCCAATTTTCTGCACCTTATAATAAAAAGCCCGGTCAAACTGCCCGGGATTGGTCGGTTTCTCTGTTTCTTTCAGCTCTCCCGCTGCGCCGATGAAGGTGCCGATCGCGTAAGCAGCCGGCTCGGTGAGTGTCACCCGCACATTGCCGGCGGCATACACCTCACCGCCCAGGGTAACCTTCGTGTCCTCAAGGACCACAAAGGAGTATTCATCCGTTATCCGCCGGGTCTTCACGAAGCCCGTGAGCCGAACTTCATTTTCGCCGGAGATAAGATGCTCGTGCAGCGCTCTCACATCAGGCGTTTCCGGCACGAGCGGAAGCCCCAGCGCGTTTAAAAAAATAAGCACCGCCATAAAGGCGAGGCACACTAGAAGAAGCGGACGGCGCCCGAGGGCCCGCTCGGCTTTTTTCAGGTTTTCGTACATTCACACTGCCCAGTCCGGCTCAAACGGTTTCGAAAAATTAAGTCCTTCTCCGAAGTCAACGTCCGTCTCACCGCCCACGGACATCTGCACCATGGAGACGTTGCAGTTCTCGCAGATCGAATTGACGATCGAGTACAGGGTTGCGCGGCGGCTGATCCCCGGGAGTTCCGTGAGAATTCCCTCGGTCAGGTTGACGTAGCAGACATTCTCCGAGGTCGTCACGGAGATGATCTGGGTCCCCACCGGAATCACCGGATAATTCTCCTTCACCTTCGGCCCCGCGATGAGCCGCTCGACGATCGCCCATTCCAGGGATTTGCTGCTCGAGTAGTAGATCGACCTCGCCTCCCTGACAAGGCTTAAACCTCCCTCAGCCGCAAAGTAGAGGCTGATGGAGGTGTGCTGATAGTTGTTGATCTGCCGCCCTGTATTTTCAATAAAAGTGTCCGCCGACATGAGGCCGACCTCATTGCCCTCGGAGTCCGCGATCGGGATCCCGTCCACCGTGAACGCCACATACCGGACGCCCTGGATCTGCACCAGTGTCCGGACGATACCGGCGCGCACCAGGACTTCCCGGGTCTTCGACATCTCCCGGTAGCCCGAGGAGAAATCCAGCGTCGCCGTCCCGTTCTCGAAGTTGAAGCCCTGGACCGTCACGTTCTCCGGCAGGAGAGCCTTGTGGTCCGCCTCTTCCGGCCCGGTCTCGATCACGTAGATGAGCTCTTCGATCTCATCCTCGATCCTCGTGGTGATCAGGATATACGTTTCCGTCTCAAGTGATTCATAATCCGCATCGAGGCAGTAGATGTTCGTCCCCTCGACTTTCCCTACGCTCCGCGTGGCCCTGCAGCCTGTGAAAAGGAGCGCCAGGATCAGTATGAAAATTCCCATTTTATTTTTCATGTTCTCTCGCTCCTCAGCTGTTGAATTCAATCGGGATGCGCACATGGAAGCTGCTGCCCTCCCCGACTTTGCTCGATACCCGGATCACGCCGTGGTGGAGCATGATCACGCTCTTTGTGATCGCGAGTCCGAGGCCGGTTCCCTCGATCTCGCTGGAATGCGACTTCTCGCCGCGGTAGAATCGCTCGAAGATATGCTCGATCTGCTCTTCATCCATTCCCATGCCGGTGTCCTGCACCGTCACGTAGAAATACCGCTTGTCCGCGTTCAGCGAGAGCCTCACCGAGCCCCCTTCGACATTGTACTTGATGCCGTTTTCCACCAGATTGGAAAATGCAAGACTGATCTTGCCCGCATCCACATCCGCGGTGACCTGCGCGTTGATCGCCAGATGCAGTTCGATGCTGTGCTTGTCCGCGATCGGGCGCAGCCTCTTCAAGATGTCCTCCAGGAGCTTCCCGATATCGGTGCTCTCGATGTTCATCTTCGCGGCCTTGCGGTCGAGACGGACGAGCGCCAGAAGGTCCGTGATGATTTCATTTTCACGGTCGATTTCCTGGGTGATATCCGACATGAACTCCCGGTAGATCTCGATCGGGACATTTTCCTGACCGTTGATGGAATCCGCCAGGACCTTCATCGACGCGAGAGGCGTCTTCAGCTCATGGGAGACGTTGCTCACAAACTCCTGACGCGAGGCATCCATGCTCCTCACACGGGAGAGCATCTGGTTGAAGGCGGTCGTGATGAGCTCGGTCTCGGTGTAGTCCGGCACGGAGATCGCTTCGTCGGCAAACCCGTCCGACACATCCTCGATCGCGTGGGTGATGCGCAGGAACGGCTGCACCAGAAAGCCGGCCAGCACGTAGCCCAGGATAAGAACCGCGAGGCACACCGCCACCGTCACCATGAGGCCGCCGTTTTCAAGGCTCTGGGCGTTCTGGACGATGTCGTTTGTCGAAATCGAGATCAGCATGACCCCCTCGACCGAACTCACATCGCGGCTCTTGATCGGGAATGTCATCAGTATATAGGCGTTCTCGTCGTCATACTGGGTCGAACCCTTGCCGGTCTCGAAGGTGTTCACGATCTCTTTGGAGACCGATGTCTTGCCCATGTCGATATCGTAGGTGTCCCTCACGACCTTCAGATCCCGGTTCACGATCAGGACTCGTCCGCTGTAGAAAGTCGATACCAGCGATATCTGGCTGTTTAAGACCGCCGAATCGAGGTTCTCCATATAATTCTCCGCCACAAGGGAGTCACAGAGGATATCGCACTGGTTCTTGACGTTCATTTCCCGGATCGTAACGGCGCGGTCCTCATAACTTTGCACGACAACATTCGTCGCGATTATGCACGGCACCATCCCGATGAAGAACAAAATCACTGTGATCCTCACGCGGAGGCTTTTGAAAAATGTAAATTTATTATCCCTGGAAATAATAGCCCACACCCCATTTTGTATGTACATACTTCGGATCGCCCGGGTTCTCCTCGATCTTCTCGCGGAGACGGCGGATGTGCACGTCGACGGTGCGCACGTCGCCCGGATACTCGTAGCCCCAGATCGTGTTCAGCAGACTGTCGCGGCTGAATACCTTGTTGGGGTTCATCATGAGAAGCTCGAGCACGTCAAACTCCTTGGCAGTGAGATAGATCTCCTTGTCGCCGACAAAGACCCTGCGGCCCTCGCAGTCCATCTTCACGCCTCCGAGCTCTATGGTCCTGGATTTTGTCTCCGCCGGCGCGGCTGGCTGCGTTCTTCTGAGGATCGCCTTGATCCTGGCCTTCACCTCCAGAATGTTGAAAGGCTTCGTGATATAGTCATCCGCGCCGTACTCGAGGCCGAGGATCTTGTCCATGTCCTCCCCCTTGGCGGTCAGCATGATGATCGGAACCTGGGAGAACTCGCGGATCTCCCGGCAGACATCGAGGCCCGAGATCTTCGGGAGCATCAGATCCAGCAGAATCATATCATACTCCTTTCTCCTCGCCATCTCCAGCGCCTCCTCGCCGTCATACGCGCAGTCGACCTCGTAGTCGTCCTGCAGCAGCGAAAAACGGATTCCCTTCACAATCAGCTTCTCATCATCAACAACCAGTACCTTGCGTCCCATATTTCCACCTTATCCGACTGTAATATCGTCTTTAATCTTCTCAAAAACCGCTTCCTTGATCCCGGGGACCTTCATAATGTCCTCCGGCACAGAGAATGCCCCGTGCTCTTTCCGGTAGGCGATGATATCCTTCGCCCGCGACTCTCCCACTCCGGAAAGCCGCATGAGTTCGGAGACACCGGCCGTATTGATGTTGACGGGCCCGCCGGCGGCTCCTTCCTCTCCTTTGAGGACCTCCGCCTTCGTCGGGATCGTCACCTGGCGGCCGTCCGTGAGGACCTCCGCCTGATTCACGGCCCTCTCGTCCGCCTCGTCCGAGAGCCCTCCGGCCATCCTGACCGCCTCATAGACGCGGGACCCCGCCGGAAGCGTGTAGACCCCCGGTGCATTCACCGCCCCGCAGACGTATACGCAGATCTCCGCGGGACTTGCGCCCGTCTCCGCCGCGGCATGACTCTCTTCCCCGATCAGGAAGTCCGAGCCCGCCTCGCTCAGCTTTTCCCGGCTCTCCCGCCCGCAGCCCATCATAAAAATGAATACAATAAGTACAATGCGCGCCGTAATATTCCCTGTTTTTTTCATACACAAGCCTTTCCGGGGCATACTACCCCCTTTCGGCAGTGTACACGTCTATTCTAACGAATCGAGGGGCAATTTACAAGACGGAAAGCAAGAAAAATGTTTAAGGAACCGCGCAAAACGCCTGTGCGTCCTGCGCGGTTCCCTAAACATTTTTCACCTGTTATGCGAAGCACTTCTCAAGAATCGCGACCGCCTCATCAACCTCTTTTTCCGTGATGATAAGGGGCGGAACGAAGCGAAGCACGTTGGAGCCCGCCGAGATGACCAGCATACCCTCCTTGAGGGCCTGCATCGTGACCTGACCTACCGGGAAGCCGTCCGCCAGCTCAAGTCCCCGCATGAGGCCGAGCCCCCGGTGGGCTTTGATCTTGTCCGGATGAGCCGCCATGAGCTCGTCAAGCTTCTTCTCAAGATAGGGTGCGATCGCATTTACGTGTCCCACAATGTCATGCTTCTCAAAGAGTCTGAAAACCTCCGTGACCGCAGCCAGCACGAACGGGTTGCCGCCGTAGGTCGTGCCGTGATCGCCCGTGACGAGCGAAGCCTTTGCGACCTTGTCCGCAAGGACAAACGCGCCGACCGGAACACCGCAGCCGAGCGCTTTCGCGCAGGTCACGATATCAGGCCTCACGCCGTAGTGCTCATAGGCCCACATCTTTCCGGTTCTTCCCATGCCGCACTGGATCTCGTCGAGGATCAGAAGGATGTCCTTCTCGTCGCAGAGCTTCCGGACAGCCTTGATGAATTCCGGGTCTGCCGGGTAGATGCCGCCCTCGCCCTGCACCGTCTCCATGATGATCGCGCAGGTCGTATCGTTCACCTTCTCAAGGACCGAGTCGAAATTGTTGTACTCCGCGAACACGACGCCGCCCATGAGGGGTCTGAATGCCTCCTGATAGTGGTCGTTGCCGGTGACCGAGAGCGCGCCGACCGAGCGGCCGTGGAAGGAGCTCTTCATCGCGATGATCTCATGGTCGTTCTTTCCGTCCTTGAGCCACGCGTATTTGCGGGCGGCCTTGAGGGCACCCTCGATCGCCTCCGCGCCGCTGTTCGTAAAGAAGACTTTGGAGAGGCCCGTCGATGTGACGACCGCTTCCGCAGCGGTTGCCAGCGGCTCGTGATAGTAGAGGTTCGAGGTGTGCAGGACCTTGTCGATCTGGGCCTTCAGAGCCTCATCGTACTCCGGGAAATGGTAGCCCAGCGCGTAAACCGCGATCCCCGCCATGAAATCCAGGTATTTATTTCCTTCGGTGTCGTAGGCGTAGAGGCCCTCGCCCCGGTCGATCGCGACCGGGAATCTGTTGTAGGTGTGGAGAACGTACTGTTCGACTTTCTCCGTGATCTCTTTCTGATTCATTTATTTTCCCTCGTTATAGTAGCGCTTTGCGTTGTCGGAAATGATCGCCGTCCCGATACCTCTGTCCGTAAAGAACTCGAGGAGCAGGGAGTGCTCGACCCTGCCGTCCAGAATGTGGACGCGGGAGACGCCGCTCTCGATGGCCGCGATGCAGTTCGTGAGCTTGGGCAGCATGCCGCCGCCGGCATTTCCGCTCTCGATGAAGGCCCTTGTCTCCTCCACGGAGAGCTCGGAGATCAGCGTCGACGGATCGTGCGGATCCCGGTAGACACCCTCGATGTCCGAGAGGAACGCCAGCTTCTCCGCGTGCTCCGCCTCCGCGATCGCGCAGGCCGCGTCGTCCGCATTGACGTTGTAGGTGTGGAAATCCTCCTCGCCGAGACCGATCGGGCAGACGACCGGGACGATATCGTTGGCGATCAGCGTGTCGATGATCTTGGTGTTGACCTTCGTCACTTCACCGACGTAGCCGATGTCGCGGCCGCCCGGGATCTCCTTCTTCCTGACCATCAGCGTGCCGCCGTCCTTGCCGCAGATGCCGCAGGCCGCGACGCCGTTCTGCTCCATGTACTGGACCAGGTGCTTGTTGACCTTGTTCAGGACCATCTCCGCGATTTCCATGGTGTTCTGGTCGGTCACGCGGAGTCCGTTCACGAACTCGGGCGTCTGGCCGGAGAGCTTCACCCACTTGGAGATCTCCTTGCCGCCCCCGTGGACGATGATCGGCTTCATGCCGACAAGCTTAAGGAGTGCGACGTCCCGGATGACGCTTCTTCTGAGCGCCGGATCGGTCATTGCCGAGCCGCCGTACTTTACGACGATGATTTTTCCGTTGAACTCCCGGATGTAGGGGAGAGCTTCGATCAGTATGCCGGCTTTCTCAAGCCAGGAATCGATGTAATCAGCCATGTTGAGCCTTCTTTCTTACGAGCGGTAATCCGCATTGATATCTACATATTTATGGGTGAGGTCGCAGCCCCAGGCCGCCGCCTCAGCCGTTCCCGCGTTCATGTCGCAGGTCGCCGTGATCGCGCTCTCCGAGAGGATCTTCGTCGCGAACTCCTCGCTGTAATCGGTCGCGACGCCGTCCTTTAAGATCTGCAGCCTGCCGGCCGCGCTCTCAAAGTAGAGGTCCACCTTCTCCGGCTCGAAATCCACACCCGAGTAGCCCATCGCGCAGAGGATCCGTCCCCAGTTCGCGTCGTGCCCGTAGATGGCCGCCTTGGTCAGGGTCGAGGAGACCACCGAGCGGGCCAGGATCTTTGCATTTTCCTTCGTGTCCGCGTTGATGACCTTCACCTCAAAGAGGCAGGTCGCGCCCTCTCCGTCCTTCGCCATCTGCTTGGCCAGGCACTCGAGCACCGCGTTGAGGCCTTCATAGAAAGCCTTATAATCCTCTCCCTCCGCCTCGATAATCGTATTGCCGGCCATACCGTTCGCGAGAACGAGGCAGGTGTCGTTGGTGGAGGTGTCGCCGTCCACGGAGACCATGTTGAAGGTGTCCGGAACGATCGCGGACAGAGCCTTCTGCAGCATCTCCTTCGAGATGTTCGCGTCCGTGGCCAGAAATGCCAGCATCGTGCACATATTCGGATGGATCATGCCCGAGCCCTTGCAGCAGCCGCCGATAAGAGCGCTGCTTCCGTCTGAAAATGAAACCCGAACCGCCGCCTCCTTCGGCACCGTATCCGTCGTCATGATCGCAAAAGCTGCCTCGTGACCCTTCTCCCGGGAGCTTCCGAGGATCCCGGAGAGGTTTTTCACCCCTGCGGTGATCTTGTCGATCGGGATCTGCTGCCCGATGACGCCCGTGGAGGCGACCAGGACCGCATTTTCCGGAACACCGAAGACTTCCGCGCCCGCCTCAGCGGTCTTTTGGCAGTAGGAAAGCCCCAGCTCACCCGTGCAGGCGTTCGCGACACCCGAGTTCACGACCACTGCCGAGACCTTCGCGTCCGAGCCGCGCACGATGTCGCGGTCCCAGATGACCGGAGCCGCCTTCACGCGGTTCGTGGTAAATGTGCCGGCCGCCGTGCAGGGCACCTCCGAGTAAAAGAGCGCCATGTCCGCGCTGCCGTTCTTCTTGATGCCGGCCGCGCCGCCGCATGCCTTAAATCCTTTCGCGGCGGTGAAGCCGCCGTCAATCATTTCAAAGCTCATAGTCTGTCCTTTCCGGTGTCAGATCGATTCCGGCACCATGTGAAGGCCTTCCGCCTCGTCGAGCCCGAACATGATATTCATGTTCTGGACCGCCTGGCCGGCAGCGCCCTTGACGACATTGTCGATTGCACCCATCATGACGATGCGGCCCGTGCGGGCATCCAGCTTGAAGCCAACATCCGCGTAATTGCTGCCCTTGACGTATCTTGTCTCCGCGACCTTGTCTTTCTTCAGCACACGGACGAACTTTTCATTTTCATACATCGCGTCGTAGGCCGCCTTCACCTCCTCATAGGAGGTCTCCTTCGCGAGAGACGCGTAGGCAGTCACGAGGATGCCGCGGTTCATCGGAACGAGGTGGGGTGTGAACTGGACCAGGATCGGCCGGCCCGCCGCGATGGAGAGCTGGTCCTCGATCTCCGGCGTGTGGCGGTGCACCGCGACACCGTAGGCCTTGATCGTCTCGTTGACCTCACAGTAGAGGTTCTGGACTTTCGCGCCTCTGCCCGCTCCGGTCGTGCCGGACTTCGCGTCGATGATCACGGTATCCGGGTTGATGATTCCTGCCTTGATGAGCGGATAGATCGTGAGGATCGAGCAGGTCGGGAAGCAGCCCGGGTTTGCGATGAGTCTTGCATTTTTAATCATCTCCCGGTTCAGCTCCGGCAGACCGTAGACCGCCTCCGGCAGGAACTCCGGCGTCGGATGGTGGATGCCGTACCACTCCTCATAGCGGGCCGCGTCCTTGATGCGGTAGTCCGCCGAGATATCGATGATCTTCGTCTTATTAAGCAGGCCCTCGCTCACCTTGGATGCGCAGTAGCCCTGGGGCGTCGCCGTGAAGATCACGTCCGCCGCATCCGCCAGCGCGTCCATGTCGTCGTCGAGGCACTTGTCGTCGACGAGCTCAAACATGTTTCCGTAGATGTCCGCGTACTCCTGACCGACATAGCTCCTCGAACCGTACCAGACGATCTTCGCATCCGGGTGGTTCAGCAATATACGCACAAGCTCCGCTCCGGCGTAGCCGGTCGAGCCGATAATACCGACTTTTATCATAAAATACAATCTCCTTTAGCTTTTCCTAGTATAATAGACCATCCGGCAGGAAATGTAAACACCAAAATTTGCATATTTATACATTTATACTGCATATTTATTCGTGTAGAACCGACAAATTTTTGCGGAATACCGTTTTTTGAGTTGCATATTTCCTGCATATAGTGTATAGTTTCCGTGTCAGAAAGTAATGCGGGCGCATATTACGCCCGCCCAAGGAGGAAAATATATCATGAGCAAAGAAAAAGTTGTTCTCGCCTATTCCGGCGGCCTTGATACGACCGCGATCATCCCGTGGCTCAAGGAGCATTTCGGGTACGAAGTCATCTGCTGCTGCGTCGACTGCGGCCAGGAAAGTGAGCTGAACGGCCTCGACGAGAGAGCCCGCCTCTCCGGCGCTTCCAAATTATATATCGAAGACATCTGCGACGATTTCGCCGAGAACTTCATCATGCCCTGCGTGCAGGCCGGCGCCGTCTATGAAAATAAATACCTGCTCGGCACCTCCATGGCCCGCCCGGCCATCGTGAAGAAGCTGGTCGAGATTGCCCGCAAGGAGAACGCCGTCGCCATCTGCCACGGCGCGACCGGCAAGGGCAACGATCAGATCCGCTTCGAGCTCGGCATCAAGGCCCTGGCTCCGGACATCAAGGTTATCGCCCCGTGGCGCATGACCGACATCTGGACCATGCAGTCCCGCGAGGATGAGATCGCCTACTGCAAGTCCAAGGGCATCAACCTTCCGTTCGACCACTCCCAGAGCTACAGCCGCGACCGCAACCTCTGGCACATTTCCCACGAGGGACTTGAGCTCGAGAATCCGGCGCTCGCTCCGAATTACGACCACATGCTGGTCCTCTCCGTCACCCCGGAGAAGGCTCCGGACGTCTCCACCGAGGTTACGATGACCTTTGAGAAGGGCATTCCGGTCTCTCTCAACGGCGAGAAAATGAAAGTCGCCGACATCATCCGCAAGCTGAACGCCCTCGGCGGCGCGAACGGCATCGGCATCGTCGACATCGTCGAGAACCGTGTCGTCGGCATGAAGTCCCGCGGCGTCTACGAGACCCCGGGCGGCACGATCCTCATGGAGGCCCACAAGCAGCTCGAGGAGCTCGTCCTCGACCGCGCGACCATGGAGTTCAAGAAGGAAGTCGGCAACAAGCTGGCCCAGGTCGTCTACGAAGGCAAATGGTTCACCCCCTTATGCGACGCCCTGATCGCCTTCACGAAGTCCACCGAGGAGTACATGACCGGCGAGGTCAAGTTCCGCCTCTACAAGGGCAACATCATCAAGGCCGGAACGACCTCCCCGTACAGCCTCTACAGCGAGTCACTCGCATCCTTCACGACCGGCGATCTCTACGATCACCACGATGCGGACGGGTTCATCACCCTCTTCGGCCTTCCCTTAAAGGTCCGGGCAATGAAGCTCATGGAGACAAAGAAAGAGACCAACTAAAGATATGCGAAACGGGCGGAAAGCCGAATGCTTTCCGCCCGTTTTTTATTTCATTTATTTCACTCTCCGAATACGATCGCATCGATCTTCTCTGCCGCGTCGGAGAATTCTCCCATCTTCTCCGGAAGCTCCTCCATCTTCTTCCGGTAGAGCGCCGCTCTCTCCTCATCGCCGGCCGCCTCGAAGGCCCGGACGAGCGTCGCGGCCTCATAGTATTCCGCAACCGCATGCAGGCACATCTCGGTATCCGTATATCTGCGGTCGATGTTCGCATCGGAGTAGGCTTCCGTCATAAGCTCCGCGAAATTCCCGTAGGTATAATCCCGGATGAGCCCGTCCTCATCCTCGTGGTAGTTGTACCAGGTCAGCTGATCCTGATACGTATGAATTGCGGTAACGACCGTGATGATCAGTGTAAATGAAAGAAACACGATCGCCGCCGTAAAGAGGATACTGCCGGCTGAGCTTTTCTTTTTGGGCGGCTCATTGTATTTCCACGGGCCGCGCGGCGCGGGCCTCCCGGGCACCGAGCGGAAGTTCATTTTTCTGTTATCCCTGTTCACGCATCTTCACCCCCTCTTTGATCGTCTCGATTGCCTTTGCCTTTGAAAGGTTCGGCAGCTCCTCCACCTGCTCCGGCGTAAGCGTCGTGTAGCCGCGGAAAAGCGCCAGCGTGTACGTCCTTATCTCCTCGAGGGCCTCTTTGTCCCTCTCGCTGAGCTTGGAGAAATAATAATCACTCTCGAGCTCGTAGAGACGCCCCAGCTGGGAGGCCAGGTACTCGACGTCATAATCGCCGAGACCTTTCAGCGTATTGTAGATGCCCCCGTACCCCAGATTCTTCTGCCCGCAGAGAGTCTCGTATATATCCTGATAATACCCGGATGCCCGGCAGATGATCGAGTAATCGGACAGCTCATCGATCCCCGTGATATGGTTGCTGCTGTAGTAGGAGTAGAGCTTCTGATATTCCTTAGCTTCGATCAGCTCCTCCATGTCCGCCCGGTAGGTGGCGATGTTTTTCTTCTGGGCCTGCTCCCGCGCATTCCAGGCAAGCTCGGTGGCGCTGAAGGCAAAGACAACGGCTATGATGTTGAGAACCACAAGGATCGCCAGGATGATCAGGTTCGAGCTGATCCGGGCCATCCGGCCGGTGCTCTTCATGACCTCCGTCTGGGTCTTGACGAATTCCTTCTCGTAGTGCTCCATATCCGCCTGATGCTTCAGGAAATGCGGATTCGGCGCGCCGCAGTAAGCGCAGAATTTGTCCTCGAGTCCGATCGGAGCTCCGCAGTTTTCACATTTCATGATTTACCGCCCTCCTTCAGTTCATTCGGGACCTTGTCCCAGTATTTTGAGAGTGCCTCTTCGAGCTTTGTGTAGGATACCCAGTCGTCCTCCATCGCGGATTCATAGATCTCATCGATCTCCTCCTCCGTCATGCCGATCGTCTCCGTGAGGAACAGCATCTCCTCCTCGTGCATCGCCTCGATCTTTTCAAGATCGCTGTCCGGGATCTTCCGCCCGTACGTGTAGAGTTCTTCTTTCGCGTCCGTGAGGACATCCTGACCGGCGCTCACGAATTCCCGCTTGTCAAGCCCCTCCGTTAAGGCCTTCTCATTGATGCGCCGCACATAGACCAGCGATCCGTAGGTGGTCAGGTACTCATAATGCTCCCAGTTCCAGAGATAATCGCTTCCCTTTTCCTTGTAGAGAGTGCCCATCATGTAGTTGTAGGCTTCCTCGTCCCTGCCCTCCTCGAGCATCTGGTTGAGCTCTGGGATATATTTGTCCCGGAACTCCATCTCCTCCCGGGCATTATCCCCGATCAAGTTGTGATCGAGGATATAGCCGAGTCCGAAGAAGAACCCCACAAGTCCGCCGATCACCGCGAGCACGACGAGGAAAATGAACCCCGCCTTCCTGCCCTTCTTCTTCACTTCCGCCTTCACGTAATTTTCCGGGTGATCGTCCAGCTTGTCCGTCTTCACCCGGATCACTTCCAGTTCCTTCATATATTTGCGCTCAGCGCCGTAGGGGTTCAGGTACCCGCAGTAGGGGCAGCTTGCGTCGTTCTCGTCGATCTCGGCGCCGCAGTTCGTACAGTACATCGGAATCCTCCTTATATAGTATTCGCCTTACTCATAATAGAATAAAACCCGGGAAGATGCAAGCATCCCCCGGGTTTTGCGTCATTTTTTAAGGATCCTCCCGAAAACTGTAATGCGCTGATGCTTTACAGATTCTCTTTCATGAACGCTTCAAGCTCAGCCGCTGCCGTCGCCTCATCAGCGCCCTCGATCTGGAAGGTGACCTCATGGCCCTTCTTCACGCCGAGGCTCATGACTGCGAGGATCTTGGCGGCGTTTGCAGCCTTGCCGTCCTTGATCATGGTGATCTTGGACGCATAGCCTTTGCACTTCTTCACAAGCTCGCCGGCCGGACGTGCATGGATACCTTCGGGATCTGTGATGACATACTTGAATTCTTTCATTTCTAATCACTCCTTTTCCTTGGATTGGTAAAACCTGGTGTCTCTACTATACCACACCGGACAGAAGTTTGGTATGAATATTTTGTGAAATATTCTCAGCCTTCATACGGCTTCTTCCAGAAGCTCAGGATCAGGCAGCCGACGACAGAGCCGACAACCAGGGCAACCGCGTACATGACCGGGTTCGAGATGATCGCAACGACCCAGAAGCCGCCGTGCGGAGCCGGGCTGCCGCAGCCGAACATCGCGGAGAGCGCGCCGGCCACCGCGGAGCCGATGATGCAGGACGGGATGACACGGATCGGATCGGCAGCCGCATACGGGATAGCACCTTCGGAAATGAAGGACAGGCCCATGATGTAGTTGACGATGCCGGACTTTCTGTCGGCCTCGGACCACCTGTTCTTGAAAATAGTGGTGGAGAGGGCGATGACGATCGGGGGAACCATGCCGCCGACCATGACGGAAGCCATGATGACCTTGCCTGCGTCGGTGCCTTCAGCCAGCATTGCGGTGCCGAAGACGTACGCTGCCTTGTTGAACGGGCCGCCCATGTCGATGGACATCATGCCGCCGACGATCGCGCCGAGAAGAACCAGGTTGGAGGTGCCCATGCCGTTCAGGACATTTGTCATTGCCGTGTTGATGCCCGCAAAGACCGGGTTGATCGTGAACATGACAAGGCCGATGCCGAGGATACCGAAGAGCGGGTACAGCAGGACCGGCTTGATGCCTTCGAGGGAATCCGGAAGTTTTTCGCAGACATTTTCAAGAGCCTTTGTCAGGTAGCCGCCGATGAAGCCGGCGAACAGGGCGCCGAGGAAACCGCCGCCGACTGCCGCGCCGCCGGAGAGCCATCCCCAGCTGTAGCCGGCATTTGCCAGCGCGCCGCCAACGAAACCGACTGCAAGACCCGGGCGGTCAGCGATCGACATGGCGATGTAGCCGGCCAGGATCGGAAGCATGAAGCCGAATGCGGCGTCACCGGTCGCCTTGAAGAAATGCGCAAGCGGTGTATGCGAACCGAAGTCGGATGCACCTGCTGCGGAACCGTCGAGAAGGAACGCGATGGCGATCAGGATACCGCCGCCGACGACGAACGGAAGCATGTGGGAGACGCCGTTCATCAGGTTCTTGTAGATCACATGGCCGACAGACTCCTTCTCACCGGAAGCGGCTCTGGACGGAGCGGATCCTGTCTGGATCGGCGCCTCGTTGTTCAGAATGATGTTGATCAGCTTCTCCGGATCGTTGATGCCGGCGGAAACCGATGTGGAGTAAACCTGCTTGCCGCCGAAACGGGACATCTCGATGTTCTTGTCCGCCGCAATGATGATGCCCTTTGCGTGGGCGATCTCGTCAGCCGTGAGAACGTTCTTGGCGCCGACGGATCCCTGGGTCTCGGCCTTCAGCGTGTAGCCCATCTCCTTCGCCTTCTTCTCGAGGGCTTCGGCAGCCATGTAGGTGTGCGCGATGCCGGTCGGGCACGCGGTAATGGCCAGAATGTCCGGATAGCCGGATGCTCCCGAAGCGGCAGCCGCCTCCTTCGCCTCCTCATCCGCGACCTTGTTGCCTTCCGCCTCGTCGACGATGGCGCGGAACTCCTCGACCGTCTTCGCGTTGCGGAGAGCCTCCGTGAAATCATCGTCCATCAGCAGTGTGGACAGACGGGAAAGGACTTCCAGGTGGACGTTTTCCTTCGTATTCGGCGCCGCAATGAGGAAAATAAGATTCGCCGGCTCCCCGTCCGGTTCATCATAATCGACGCCGGCCGGAACCGTCATGGCTGCAAGACCCGGTGCGCTGACAGCCGATGTCTTGGCGTGGGGGATCGCAATGCCGTCGCCGACGCCGGTCGTGCTCTCCGCCTCGCGGGCAAGGACAGCTTTTCTGTACTGTTCCTTGTCAACGACATTTCCTTCTTTCGCCATAAGCTCAACCATCTGGTTGATCGCATCGAGCTTGTCCGTTGCTGCTCCGCCAAGCTTGATGCCTTCCGGCTTTAACAGATCAGTGATTCTCATAACCTACCTCCTTTTTATATAAAAGCAACTCGCTTTTATCCACTGTTACGCTTCCGGGAGCTTCGCAAGAAGATCCTCTACCTCCGGCCTTGTGGCCAGATCCGGCGAAAATGCGCTCGCCGACCCCGTGCACAGGCCCATGCGGAAAGCCGCCTTGTAGTCGCCGGTCTCCAGCATGCCGGTGACGAACCCTGCCACCATCGAGTCGCCTGCGCCGACGCTGTTTACGACCTTGCCCTTCGGGGCGGGACTCTTTAAGATATCGCCCTTTTCGGAAATAAAGACCGCACCCTCTCCCGCCATGGAGATGAGAACGTTGCGCGCACCTTCCTCCTGCAGCTTCTTTGCGTAGGGAATGACCTCATCCTGGGTCTTCAGGGTCACGCCGTAGATCGCGCCGAGCTCATGATTGTTCGGCTTGATGAGGAACGGATGGTACTTCAGGACATTGACCAGCAGATCCTTCTCCGCATCGACGACGATGTCAATGCCGCGCCCTTCAAGCCGCTCCATGATCCGCTCGTACATGTCGCCGGGCAGTGTACCCGGAACGCTGCCGGAGATGATCAGCATGTCACCCGCGGCAAGCCTGTCGAGCTGTGCGTAGAGGGCTTCGATGTTCTCCTCCGTGATCTTCGGTCCCTGGCCGTTAATCTCGGTCTCCTCATTGGATTTCACCTTGACGTTGATGCGGGAAAGACCTTCCTGTACCTCGATGAAGTCCGATGCTACGCCGAATGATTCAAGTCTTGCGCCGATCTCGCGCCCCGTGAAGCCTGCCATGAAGCCGAGCGCCGTGCTCTCATGTCCCAGGTTTTTGAGCACGATTGACACGTTGATGCCTTTTCCGCCGGGGAGGATGTTCTCGTAATACGTACGATTGATCACGCCGAGGCGCATGTTGTCGACCCGAATGATATAATCGAGCGACGGGTTGAAAGTTACCGTGTAGATCATTTCATCACCTCCACAATATTTTTCTGCTTTCCGAAACGCACATCCGGAATCATATCCGTAATGATCTCCGCGTCCGTATATTTGGCGAAGGTCACGGGTGCCACCACATTGAATTTGCTCCGATCCATCAGCACATACCGTTTGGCGGTATTCTCCATCGATATTTTTTTGATCAGAGCTTCATGCGGCTCCGGCGTTGTGAAGCCGCTCTCCACCGTCACGCCGTTGGTTCCCCAGAAGCCGATCGTGAAATGATAGCTGCGGATGAAATCCGCTGCCTCGCCGCCGATGATAGCCTCCGTCAGCTGTTTGACCTCGCCGCCCGGAAGGTAGACTCTGCACCCCTTCTGAGAGAGCTTTCTCGCATGGACCATCGAGTTGGTCATGTAGATCGCCTGCTTCTCCTCGATGACATCCACCAGCATCTCCGTCGTCGTGCCGGCGTCGATGTACACGAAATCATTCGGCCTGATGAGCGGTGCCGCATACTCCGCGATGGCTCTCTTCTCTTCCGTGTGCAGCACGTACTTCTCCTCCATGGACATGTCGCGGGTCACGTACTGCAGGCTGACCGAGGTCGCGCCGCCGTGAACCTTGACGAGTTTCCCCATGGTGTCCAGCTGTGTGAGATCGCGCCGAACGGTTGCTGCCGATGTGTCGAGGCGCATCGCAAGTTCCTGAACCGACACCGCGCCTTCCTTCTCCAGTATATCCAGTATCATTTTCCAGCGTTCTTCAGTCAGCATACCGTAAGCCTCCCATTTCGTTCTGTAAATACATCATACATCACCTTCCACTCGAAATCAATCATTTTCAATCAAATTCATTCACAAATAATCGCCGTCGTTTTTGTAGTATATGCACAAAAAATGCACCTTGTCTCGACAACAAGGTGCACAGTGAAAACAAATATACGGTTATTGAGCGTTCTGTTTCGAATCACATGTGAACATTTTTGTTCATTTCCTGTTCAAATCCGATCATCCGAGCTCCGCCAGCAGCTGTCCGTAAAGCCTCCTCGGGACATACGCCTTCACGTAGATTCCCCCGGCCTGATATTCCTCGGCGAGGAGCTGGCCCTCCGCCCGGATCCGGGCGATGACGCCCGCCTTCGCGTAGGGCACGTCCCGCTCGATCAGGATCTGGCCCTCCGTGATGAAGTCCGAGAGCGCGTCCAGAAGCTCCGGGATCCCCTCACCGTATTTTGCGGAGATCCTGAACGTCTTCTTCGCGTGCCGGTCGGTCAGGTGGTTTTCATTTGCCTCCTCCCGGTCGATCTTGTTGAAGAGCGTGTAGACCGGCTTGTCGCCCGCGCCCAGCATCGCCAGGGTCTCGTAGACGACCTGCATCTGGGAGTCCATGTTCGGATTTGATGCATCCACGACATGAAGGATGAGGTCCGCGTAGGCCGCCTCCTCCAGCGTACTTCTGAAAGCGTCCACCAGATGATGGGGCAGCTTTCGGATGAAGCCGACTGTGTCCGTGAGCAGGATCTTGTTGCCGTCCGGCAGCAGAAGCTCCCTGGTCGTCGGATCGAGCGTCGCAAAGAGCGCATCCTCCGCCAGGATGCCGGCACCCGTGAGGTAGTTCAGGAGCGTCGATTTGCCCGCGTTCGTGTAGCCGACGATCGCGCAGGTCTTCTCTTTTCCCTCCCTGCGGCGGGCTCTCACAAGCTCCCGGTGGCGCTTCACTTCCGCGAGCTCCTCCTTTAAGGAGCTGATGCGCTTCCCGATCAGACGCCGGTCCATCTCGAGCTTCTTCTCGCCCGGACCGCGCGTGCCGATGCCGCCGCCGAGACGGGACATGGAGCGGCCGATGCCGGTTAGTCTCGCGGAGCGGTAGCGGAGCTGGGCCAGCTCGACCTGGATCTTGCCCTCGCTCGTCCTTGCGCGCCCCGCAAAGATGTCCAGTATCAGCATGGTGCGGTCCATCACCTTCACATCCAGCATGTCCGCGAGGTTGTTGTACTGGGCCGGCGAGAGGTCGTCGTCACAGATGATCCCCGTCGCGTCAAGCGCATTGATCGTCTCCCGGACCTCCTCGATCTTCCCCTTGCCGATATATGTGCCCGGGTGGATCGACTCCCGCATCTGCACTACCCGGCCGACCGCTTCGGCCCCGGCCGTTTTGGTGAGCTCAGTAAGCTCGTGCATGGACTCTTCGAGGTTCCGGCCGTCATCCGTGACCGCCGCCACAAGGACGAAGCGTTCTTTTATTTCCTGATTATCGATCATAAATACTGTAAGTCTCCGTAATGTTCAGCGGGTTTTCAAAAATGCATTCTCAAGAATACCCGCCTTATCCGTCGGGTAGGCCGCCGCGTAGGCTCTCGCCTTCGCCTTGGCTTCGTCCCATCTGCCCAGGTATTCGAGGACCGCGATCTCATTGTAGGCAAGCCCCTGAGCCGCCGTCTCGTCCCCGAGCGCAAGGCCGGCCTCGATCCTTGCCAGCGCATCCTCGTAATTGCCGTCCGCCATGTCGCAGAGCGCAAGGCCGCAGAGGGATGCCGCGGACTGGTCGCCGGAATGCTCCTTAAAGAGCGTCCGGGCCGCCTCGGTTCTCTCCTGGGCAAGAAGCGCCTGCCCCAGCAGGATGAGCGCATCGCTGTCAAGAGGATCCGCCGCAACCGCATCGCGAAGATCCGCCTCCGCTTCCGGGTACTCCTCCAGATAGTAGTGGGCGAGACCGCGCCGGGCCGCGTCGACGGAAGAGCCGCCAGCGATGATTTTTTCCAGATACTCATCCGCCTCCGCGGCATATCCGTTCATGCGGTAGAGGTCGCTGATCGCGATCATGAGGTCAGAGTTGACATTTTCAGCCGCGATGGAGGAAAAATCCTCCGCGGCCTTCTCAGCCTCTCCGCTCTTCAGCAGAAGGCTTCCCCGAAGAAAAGCCGTCTCCGGGTCATACGCCTCCGCAAGGATCTCGTCATAGATTGCGAGCGCCTTTGCGGCCTCACCGTGCTCCGTCCGCGCGGCCGCCAGATACATATCGACATCCCGGAGATAGTCCGGGCTCTGGTCCTCCGCGTAGAGGCGCGCTTTTTCAAATGAAATGCAGGCATCCGCCGGCTTCTCCGAGAGAAGCTGTATGATTCCGGTGCCGCGCCAGCTCTCCGAGAGAAATTCACCCTCCTCGATCAGCGCGGCAAAGCCCGCCTCCGCCTCGCTGATCCTGCCCTCATCGAGCGCAGCGGCAGCGGCCTCAAAGGCCTCCTTTGCCTCCGGGTTTCCGCAGCCGGTCAGCATCAGTACCGCTGCCGCCGCGAGTGCGGGCAGGCACAAGGCTTTCCTTACGTGTTTCCTCAACATCAATCCTCCATGAGCGGTGACTTGTAGACACCTTCCTCGACCAGCTTCGCAAATGCCTGCTCCACCGTCGGACGGTCCTCCTTGTAGGTCACGCCGAACCAGTGGTCATCGGTCCGAAGAACGTGCACCTCGGCCTCGCCGGCCTTGAGCAGCCCGTCGACAATCGTCGGCAGCAGGTACTCCGCCTTGATGTCACCTTCGGGTACAGCAGCGAGGAACTCCGGGAAGCCGGTTTTCAGCCGCTCCACGAACGAAGGCGCAAAGCCCCACATGTTCATGGAGACAAGGCTCTCCGGATCCAGCATTTTGAGCCGGTCGCCGAGATCCTCGGCCGCTCCGTCCTCGGTCTTCACGATATTCTTGGTCTCGTCGATGCCGACGAGCAGTTTATTTTCATCAAGCTTGCAGATGCCGCGGGTCACGCCGCCGTTGTCCGAGAGCGTGTTCTTAAGGACGAAACCTGCCATGTAGATCTCTTCCTTCCCGGTATCGGCTTCTTCCGCGACCAGAGCGTCGTGGAGCAGCTTAAAGCCCTCCTTGCCGTAGTAGTCGTCCGCATTCACGACCGCGAACGGCTCCTTGATGACGTCCCGCGCGGCGAGCAGCGCCTGGCCGGTGCCCCAGGGCTTCGTGCGGCCTTCCGGGAGAGCAAAGCCTTCCGGCAGGTCGTTTAAGTCCTGAAATGCATACGCCACCTCGATATGACGGCTCATGCGGTCGCCGATGATCCTCCGGAAATCTTCCTCGATATCCTTGCGGATGATAAAGATCACCTTGTCAAATCCCGCCTCCGCGGCATCGTGGATCGAGTAATCCATGATGATTTCGCCCGACGGACCGAGCGGCGTGAGCTGCTTGATGCCTCCGCCGAACCGGCTTCCGATACCTGCCGCCAGAACAACCAGTGCTGTTTTCTTCATTTTCCTTGCTCTCCTCTCTTTTCAGGATTTAATCGGCTGCCGCCAGCCGTTCTGCCTGATCCTGTGCGATCAGGCTGTCGATGATTTCGTCGAGATCACCGTTTAAAATACTGTCTATCCGGTGAAGAGTCAGATGGATCCGATGATCCGTCACTCTCCCCTGGCCGAAATTGTAGGTGCGGATCTTCTCCGACCTGTCGCCCGTGCCGACCTGGCTCCTCCGCATGTCCGCCCGCTTATCGTGGGCTTCCCGCACCTTGAGATCGTACAGCTTGGTCCGAAGGACCTTCAGGGCCTTGGCCCGGTTCTTCAGCTGCGATTTCTCATCCTGACAGGAAATGACGATCCCCGTCGGAATGTGCGTCAGTCTCACGGCCGAATCCGTCGTGTTGACGCACTGGCCGCCGTTGCCGCTCGCGCGGAAGACATCGAACTTACAGTCCTTCATGTCGATCTCGACGTCCACCTCCTCGGCTTCCGGCAGCACCGCCACCGTCACCGTCGATGTGTGGATACGTCCGCTGCTCTCGGTCTCCGGCACCCGCTGGACCCGGTGAGTCCCGGACTCGTACTTCATCCTCTCAAAAACGCCCTCGCCCGTGAGCTGGAACGTGCACTCCTTGAAGCCCCCGAGACCGTTCTCGTTAAGTGAGATCATCTCGGTCTTCCAGTGCCTTGAGTCTGCGTACCGGACGTACATCCGGTAGATCTCGGCGGCAAAGAGCGCGGCCTCGTCGCCGCCCGCGCCGGCCCGGATCTCCACGATCGCGTTCCTGCGGTCGTCCGGATCCTTAGGCAGAAGCAGTATGCGCATCTGCCGTTTCTCCGCCTCCAGGGTCCGTTTGGCCTCCTCGAGCTCCTCCTTCAGCATCTCCCGCATCTCCGGGTCTTTCTCCCCGGAGAGAAGCTCCAGGCTGTCGCTCTCGTTCTTCTCAGCCTCCCTGATCCGCTTGTAGCACGCAGAAATCGGAGCAAGCTGCGCTTCCTCCTTCATAAGTGAGGAGAGTTTCCCGGGATCACCCGCGGCCGCCCCCGAGCTGAGCTCATGGAGCACCTCCTCATACCGTCTTAGAATTGCCTCTATCTTATCAGTCATCGTACGCTCCGTTAAAACGCGCCGCACACGACCCGGTCAAGCCCCGCAAGGTCCTTCACGATCCGGACATCATGATATCCGGCTTCCCTGAGGATCCGTGACACCGCCTCGCCCTGATCGTACCCGATCTCCATGACAAGGTGTCCGCCCGGATCAAGGTGGTCTTTCGCCTCCGCGGCGATCCTCACGTAAAAATAAAGCCCGTCCGATGCCCCGTCAAGGGCGATCCTCGGCTCATGGTCGCGCACTTCCGGCATGAGCGTTCCGATCACGCCGGACGGAATATAAGGCGGGTTTGCCGTTATTATAGCATACCTGCCGGAAATATTCTCAAACAAATCACTTAAAATAAAATTAACTGCCGCCCTGTTCCTCGCCGCATTCTTCTCCGCCACGGCGAGCGCCCCTTTGGAGATGTCGAGCGCATCGATCCGGCAGCCGGCCGGCCCCTCAAGCGCGAGCGTCACCGGAATGCACCCGGACCCCGTGCAGAGATCAAGCACACGGTCGCCCTCGTGCATTAAGGAGAGCGCCTCAAAGACCAGGACCTCCGTGTCAAACCGGGGGATCAGAACATCCTCGTTCACGTAAAAGTCCCGCCCGTAGAACGGCGCCTCCCCGATGATGTACCCGAGGGGCCGCCGGCTCATCCGCTCATTGATCGCCGCAAAGTAGGACTCTTCCCCCTCCTTCGGGGCCTCATCCTCGCTTCGTGCCGCGTAACTTCCCAACGTAAGGCGAAACACATGGAAAAGCAGGGCTCTCGCGTCCGCAGGTGCCTCCGGACACCCGGCGGCTTCAAGCTTATTTTTCCCTTCTGTCAAAAGTTCCCGGAATTTCATTTTCCCTGCCAGGCCTTCCAGTCAAAAACCGCCTCGACGGCCGCGATTGCAACCTCGACCATCTCCGCGTCCGGCTCCCGGGTCACAAATCCCTGGAGCATGAGACCCGGCTTCGAGAGCGTGCAGACAAGCTTGTTGTCGCTCGAGCCCGCCAGGCGCAGCACCTCGTAGGAGACGCCCGCGATGACCGGGATGAGCAGAAGGCGCGAGAGGAGCCGCATGAGCGGCGTCCGGATCCCGAGGATCCCCAGGAAGATCGAGGCGATCACCGAGATGATGATGACGAAGAGCAGGAAGCTCGTCCCGCAGCGCTTGTGGCGGCGGGAAGCCTTGAGGACGTTCTCCACCGTGAGGTCCCAGCCGTTCTCGATGCAGTTGATGCACTTGTGCTCGGCTCCGTGGAACGCGAACACCCGCTGGATATCCTTCATGCGGGAAATCAGGAACATGTACGTCATGAAAATGCACACCCGAAGCAGCGCCTCCGCGACGGAGACCCCGATCTCGGAGACCCCGAACCTGCGGAGAAACGACGCCAGCAGGTAGGGAAGCAGGAAGAAGAGCCCGACGGAGAAGCAGACGGAAAAGAGAACCGTCCCCGTCATCATAAACCCCCACATCTTCTCTTCCTTCGCGGTATCCTCCGCGGTCATGTTCTTCTTGCGCTCGATCTCCTCCTCATCGTCTGCCGCGAACTCCGCGGACCACATGAGGGATGAGACGCCGACGACCATCGAATCGATGAAGGCGGCGACACCGCGTATGATCGGCACCTTCTCGATCCCCTTGATCGGGATAACGCTCTTGTACGGCTCGGTCTTCACCTCGATCTCATGGTCGGCCTTGCGGACAGCCACCGCATAGCGGCCGCCGTTCCGCATCATGATCCCCTCCAGAACGGCCTGGCCGCCGATGCCGGATGATTTCTGCATGGATTACCTCCTCAAATGTAAAAAGAGGACGGCTCCTTAGCCGTCCTTTTGTTTCCGCTTTTATTATTTGCCCAGACCGAACTTCTTGTTGAATGCTTCGATACGTCCGCGGGCCTTGATCGCCTTCTGCTGGCCTGTGTAGAACGGATGGCATTTGGAGCAGATTTCAACGTGGATGTCCTTCTTTGTCGAGCCGACAACAAATGTGTTTCCGCAGTTGCAGGTCACAGTTGCCTGATAATACTTCGGATGGATTCCTTCTCTCATTTCTTTCACCTCATTCTTTTCGCAAATTTCCGACTTGCAAATTATTTTTGTCCATTGGACAGCCATGAAATTATAGCATACGATTATTCGCTTGTAAAGGGAATTTTAAGGAAAACTCTTTAATGTCCCCAGCCCGCGATGATCGCGTCCGCGACCTCTTCGTTGGTCTCGTATTTTGCAAAGGCGTTCAGCAGCGTTTCGACCGAGTCCTCCGGCTTGAGACCGTTGAGCCTCCGGCGGATGAGATAGACCGCCCTCTGCTCCTTCTCGTCAAGCAGCAGGTCCTCCCGCCGCGTTCCGGACCGGACGATGTCGATGGCCGGGAACACTCTGCGCTCCTGCAGCTTCCGGTCGAGAATGAGCTCCATATTGCCGGTGCCCTTGAATTCCTCATAAATGACGTCGTCCATCTTGCTGCCCGTATCGACCAGGGCCGTGGCCAGGATCGTGAGACTTCCGCCCTCCCGCATGTTTCTCGCAGCACCGAAGAAGCGCTTCGGCGCGTAGAGGGCCGTCGGATCGATACCGCCCGACAGCGTGCGGCCGCTCGGCGGTACCAGCACGTTGTAGGCCCGCGCAAGGCGCGTGATGGAATCGAGCAGGATCACGACGTCCTGCTTAAGCTCGACCATTCTCTTGGCCCGCTCGAGCACCATCTCGGACACTCTCCTGTGATGGTCCGGCTGCTCGTCGAAGGTCGAATAGACGACCTCGACGTTCTCCCCGGTCACGGACTCGATCATGTCGGTGACCTCCTCCGGGCGTTCGTCAATGAGCAGAATAATCAGATTGGCCTTCGGATTGATCGCCAGAATCGATTTTGCGATATCCTTAAGGAGCGTCGTCTTGCCGGCCTTCGGGGGTGACACGATCATGCCTCGCTGGCCCTTGCCGATCGGGGAAATGAGATCCACGATCCTGATCGCGCGGGATCCGCCCGGGTGCTCGAGCCTTATGCGCTCGTCCGGGAAGATCGGCGTCATTTTCTCAAATGTAAACCGCTTCCTCGCGTCATCCGCCCGCTTTCCGTTGACCGTGCCGACGTAGAGGAGGCCGCCGTATTTTTCACCCGGACCTCTGTCGCGGCGGAATCCGGTGATGAGGTCGCCGGTCCTTAAGTTAAACCGTCTGATCTGGGAGGGCGACACATAGACGTCCTCCTCGCCCGAGAGGTAATTCGCCGCGCTCCGAAGGAAACCGTAGCCGTCCGTCATGATCTCGAGGACACCCCGCGCCGCCTTGGACGGGATCGGCGCCTGCTCGGAAGGAGCCTTGGTCTCCTCCGCTCTCGGAGCCTCCGCCGCGGGCTTTGCAGCCTCAACAGCTTTCTCAGCCTGAACAGGCTTCGGAGCCGGCTTCTCCTCCTCGGCGGGCTTTTGCGCCTCCGCCGGGGCCGGTTCTTCCGCCTTCACCGGCTTTTCCTCCGCAGCTTTCGCATGCTCTTCCTTCGCCGGCTTCCTGCGCTTCTTCTCCGCCGGCTTCTCGCGCTTTTCCCCGGCGGGCTTGGCGCGCTCTTCTTTGGCCGGCTTTTCGCTCTTCTTCTCCGCCGGCTTTTCGCGCTTCTCCCCGGCCGGCTTCTCGTTCTTCTTCTCCGCCGGCTTCTCGCGCTTCTCCTCGGCGGGCTTTGCGGGCGCCTCCTCAAATACAAGCATCGGCATGCCGGTGTTCCGGGCAAGCTCCATCGCCCTCTCCTGCTCATCCTTCAGGACCATCGCCTCGATGAGCTCGGCTTTCTTCATGGAGGAGGCCCCTTTGATGCCCCGGGATTTTGCAAATTCGCGTATCTGGGCCACTTTCAGCGTCTCATAGCGCTCTTTTGTCATTTCATTTGCCATATATAAGTTCTATCCTTTTTAATATCGCTTCCACACATGCGGCGCAAAGAGCAGTAGCATCGGGAAGAGCTCAAGTCTCCCGGCCAGCATGTCAAAGATCAGCACGATCTTTGAGAACGGTGAGAAAAAGCCGAAATTCTGGGTCGGGCCTACCAGCGAAAGTCCCGGGCCGATGTTGTTGATCGTCGCCGTGACAGCGGTAAAGTTCGTTGTAAAATCGTGGTTGTCGATGGAAATGCAAAGCACCGACAGCGCAAAGATCACGCAGTAGACCGCGATGAAGACATTGGTGTTGCGCACCGTCTCATGGGCCACCGAGACCCCGTCAAACTGGATCTTCTTGATGAAACGCGGGTGAATGATCTTGGAAAGCTCCTTGTGGATCGTCTTGAAGAGAAGCACGATACGGGAGACCTTGATGCCGCCGCCCGTCGAACCCGCGCAGGCGCCGCACATCATGAGCAGGACCAGGATGGACTGACTGAAGGCGGGCCATTTGTCGAAATCCGTCGTCGCGTAGCCCGTCGTCGTGATGATTGTGCCGACCTGGAAGGCCGAGTGGCGGACCGCCTCCTCCGTGGTGCCGTACATCCCCCTGACATTGAACGCGATCAGCACGATCGCAACCAGGATGATGGCAAGATATGCCTTGACTTCACTCATCGAGAAGGCCAGCTTGAAGCGCTTCCCGACCAGATAATAGTAAAACTGGAAATTCACACCGCAGGCGATCATGAAAAATGTCGTAATATTCTGCAGGATCGGAGCATACTCCGTGTAGCCGGAATTCTTGACGCCGAAGCCGCCGGTTCCGACGGTACCGAACGTGTGGCAGATTGCCTCAAAGAAGGGCATCCCGCAGATCGTGAGGAGCAGGCACTCCACGATTGTGATCGCAAGGTAGATCGTATAGAGGATGGCTGCGGTTTCGCGGATCTTCGGGACGAATTTTCCGACGACCGGACCCGGGCTCTCCGCCTTCATAAGGTTGAATGTGGAGCCGCCGAGGAGCGGCACAACGGCCAGCATGAATACGAAGATGCCCATGCCGCCGACCCAGTGGGTGAAGCTTCGCCAGAAGAGGGAGCAGTGATTCAGCGATTCGACTTCCGGCAGGATCGAAGCTCCCGTCGTCGTGAAGCCGGACACGGTCTCAAAGACCGCGTCGAGATAATTGGGGATGTCCCCCGACAGCGTGAACGGCAGTGCGCCGATCAGCGACATGATGAGCCATGCCAGCGCGACGACCACGAAGCCTTCACGCGCATACACCTTGCGGCTTTTCGGATTTCTGATCGTCATCACCGTGCCGATGATGAAGGCGATCGCCGCCGTGAGAAGGAACCAGACTCCTGCCGACTCGCGGTAAATGAAACCCACGACCGCCGGCAGAAGAAGCAGCCCTCCCTCGATCTTCAGGATCCAGCCGAGTATAAAAATTAATATTCCGTAATTCATAGAAGCTCCGGTTATGCCTCGAGAATATCGTCGAGGTCTTGAAATTTATTTTTGGCAAGCGTAACCAGGATCACATGGTCCCCAACCTCCATCGTATCCTGGCCTGTCGGGGTGAACAGCTTGCCGCCGCGGTAGATTTTACCGATCAGCGTATTCTTTTTGAGATTGAGCTTGAGGAGCGGAACGCCCGTCGCGCGGCATTTCTCCTTGATGTGGAACTCCATGGCCTCGACCTCATCTCCCGCCAGACGGTAGAGGTTCTCCATATTGGAGCCCTCGGAGGCCTCCATGGAACGGACAAACTGCAGGATGTAGGCCGCAGTCGTATCCTTCGGGTTGATGATGGAGCCGAGATCGAGCGATTCGATGACGTCGTCAAAGCCGATGTGGGTGATCTTGGTGACCAGCTTGGCCTTGACATTGGAATTCTGCTTGGCGAAAAGGCTCATCATGATGTTCTGCTCGTCGATGTCCGTCATGGAGGCGAAGCCGTCGACCTCCTGGATCCCCTCTTCAAGCAGAAGCTCCTCGTCCGCCGCATCCCCGTGAATGATCTGGGCCCGCGGCAGAAGCTCCGACAGCTCCTCGCACCTTGCGTGGTCGCGCTCAATGATCTTGACGCCGATGCCCTCGGCGATCAGGCGCCTCGCCAGATACACGCCGACTCTTCCGCCGCCGCCGATCATGACATTCTGAATCGGGTTGGCCTTGACGTCGATCTTCTTGAAGAATTCATTTGCGAGTCCCTTGCCGATGATGACCGAGACCGTATCCTCCGCCTCCAGCACAAAGTTGCCGGACGGGATCGTGACGGTATTGCCGCGGCGCACGACGGCGACCAGGACGTCGGATTTTAATTTTGAATGGATGTAAGTCAGCGGCTTTCCGACAAGCACGCTGGTCTTGCTCAGCACAAATGTGAGCAGCTCGACGCGCCCCTTGGAAAATGTGTCGATGCTGATCGCCGACGGGAAACGGAAGATGCGCCCCATCTCCTGCGCGGCGGAGAGTTCCGGGTTGATGACCATGGAGAGCCCGAAGTTCTTCTGGAAAAATGAGATCTCGCTGTTGTAGATCGGATCCCTGATACGCGCGACCGTCTTCACATTGCCTGCCTTCTGGCCGATCAGGCAGCAGAGCAGGTTCTTCTCGTCCGAGTCCGTGACCGCGATCAGAAGGTCCGCCGACTCGATGCCTGCGTCCTTCAGCGTGCTGTAGCTCGAGCCGTCGCCCTCCATTCCGAGGACATCATAAACAGAGCTGACCGAGCGGATTGCGAGCGGGTTCCTGTCGAGAACCGTCACATCGTGTCCGTCCCTGCACAGCTGCACGGCAAGAGTGGCGCCGACTTTCCCGCACCCCACGATTATGATTTTCATTTTCTGATCCTCCTGGATCTGTTTTAAAAAATGTGAATTTGATATATGAAAAGTCTTCTAATGATGAAGAGAGTGCGGCTGGTGGGATTTGAACCCACACGGGTGTGCCACAGGAACCTAAATCCTGCGCGTCTGCCAATTCCGCCACAGCCGCAATTGTATCTTTCTATTATACAATACACTCAATTAAAATGCAAGTGGGGCGGTTCTCGGGTTCTCAGGGACCGTCCCCGCTCGCTCTTTTGATCCTCTCAATCTCCTCCTCAACGATCCTTCCGACGTTCCCGGCATCAACCTCCGCCTCAGCCGCCGCGGACTTGTCCGCGAACGCGTCAAAGAGCTCCTGCTTGCCTGCAAGAAGGTTCAAAATCTTCTCGTCGATCGTATCCTCCGCGAGCAGCCGGTACACCAGCACATTCCGGGTCTGCCCCATCCGATAGACCCGCGAGATCGCCTGATTCTCCGACGAGGGCTTCAGCTGCGGCTCGCAGATCACCACCACGCTTGCGGTCTGGATGTTGAGGCCCGTCCCGCCCGCGCTTATCTGCGCCGGCAGCACCGTGCCCGCCGCCGACTGCTCAAACGTATCGATCACCTGCTGCCGCTCCTCCGAGGACATGGCTCCCGTGATGGCCGGGAGGCACCGATATTCAAGGAGCTCCTGCACCTTTTGGATCGTATCTAAGAAAAATGAAAACACCACAACCTTCCTGCCCTCGTCCCTCGCCTCCTCGACGAGCTCAAAGAGCCGCTTTGCCTTGGACGAGCGCTTCACGTCGGGGACGTTGAAGGAGACGCGGCGGGCATCATTTACCTTGTGGGCAAGAATAGCCTGTTCGTAGAGCGCGGTCTCCTCCAGGGTTAGGCTGCACCACTCGCGGCTCTCGATGAGCTCCGGCAGCTCCGTGAGCACATCCTCGCGCTTCCGCCGGTAGTAGACGGCCGCTGCCCTCTCCCGGAACATCGGGGCCGCCGAGAGGAATTCCAGCCCGCGGAGGCTGAAGGCAACCTTCGGATTCAGAATCTCGATGAGGGAAATCATCTCATCCACCCGGTTCTCGAGCGCAGTCCCGGTCATAAAGAGCAGCCGCTCCGCGCTCTCACACAGCCTTTTTGTGTTGATCGTCCGCTGCGCTTCGGGATTCTTGATATAATGCGCCTCGTCCGCGATCAGCATCGAGTATCGGAACTCTTCCGGAAAATGAATATGCGCGCACGTCTCATACGTCGTCACCGCGGCGCCGCCCGCCCGCATCCAGTAGGCCAGGTGCTCGTCGCGCCTCGCCCCGTAGATCTCGACGACCGGCAGATAGCTGTGCTTCCGGATCTCCCGGACCCAGTTGACCCTGAGGCCCGCCGGGCACACGATCAGGAAATGCGTCGCCCCCGTATTTTTGAGCGACACCATCGCGGCGATTGCCTGCACGGTTTTGCCGAGACCCATTTCATCGCCCAGGAGCACATTTCCCTGATGCAGGATGTACTTGACGCCCCACTCCTGGTAGCGGCGGAGCGTGCATTTGAGTCCTTCCGGAAATAACTTCTCGTCCTGGATCTTCCTCGCGAGCTCCTCCGGGAGCCCGTAGGTCCCGTCGCCGGTGCCGAGGAATCCCGGCGCGATCTCCTCGATCATCGTGAAAAACGGAATCGGCTCCTCCTGAAAATCCGCCCAGGCCTCGTCCTCCGTCCTCCCGCTGATTGTGTTAGCGACCGAGATGATCTGCTCTCCGGCCTTCCCGTAGTCACCGTTAATCGCCTCCGCGAGAAATGAAAATGCACTCCCCGCCGTCTCCTTCTTCGCCTTCCCGGCGAAGAGCCATTTGAACACGTTCGAGGTCGGGGCGAGAGCTTCAAGTGCTCTCTCGATTCCCGCCGCATAGTGCCCGTGGAGCTTTATCGCGGCCTCGGAGACCTTGCCGGCGTCCCTCGCCTGGCTCACAGCCCTGATGAGAGCTGTCACTTCCGGGGTTCGCTCATCCACGGAGATCCGGATGTGGACTCCCTCGCGGGTCTTCGCGGTCATCTCATCGGTCAGGGTCTTGATTTCCTTCGCGGCCGAGGGGCTGATCCCGTCGATGGCCTCAAGCGCGAATTCGCTCGCCGCCGCGAGGTCCGCGAGCGTGTTGTAGCCGTAGTCCCTGAGTGTCTTGGTCCGGAATCCCTTCCTGTCCCGGTTGATTTCCTCGACCGGGACCTCTTTGAGCACATCCATGATCCGCCGCGCGGTGATCATTTCCGCGGCCTCCTTTGCGCGCGCTTTGCACTCCGTGGCCAGGCCGGCGGCGGAGCGGAGGTCTTCGAGCAGCGCTTCGTGCGCTGCCTTTATTGTGATCGCGTCTTTGCGCCGGAGAGGTTTTGCCATGGGTTGCTCCTTTTTGGGTTTAAGCGACGCTTCTCACTTTACAATACACTTCATCCCTGCTTCTTCTCATCGTACACCGGCAAATCTTCTGCCACTTTTCCCACAGGTGCTGAATATTCATAAATGATATTCTTTTCCGAAGCCTCATTCTGCCTCAGCGCCTTATAAATCTCTCCTGAAAAGATTCCAAGCACCGACCGCTTGAGTTCCTCGTTATTCAGAAGCAGCGTGAAAAAGTCCTGATTCTGTTCCAGACCCTCAATTAAAGCATCGTCAATATCGTCATAGAACGAGAATTCAAAATCAGCTTCGCTGTTGTTCTGCGCGGATTTCTTCAGCTTGTCGGATTTCATCAGGATATCACGGATCTGCAGCATTGCTTTTACAGCCACATCCGAATCGTATTTCTTCCCGGTTCGTGAATTGATATCCGCGATTATCTGACTAAGTCGCTCTTTCTTTTCCACGGTAAGATTGAACCCATCCGACTGCGGAAGTCTCATCACGGGCTTAGAGACAAGCTTCTCATCCACATGAGTTTTACCCTTTTTCTGGACAAACTGGCTTGCTTTGATTTTTCCGGTAAGATCAAATCCGCTGCCGCCGCCCGATATATCCAGATACGAAAGCAGATAGGTGATAAACACATACTTCTTGTGAATCTCGACATCCTTAAAGCAGCTTGCCTGAAGCAGGAACTCATAGAACCGAACAAAGCCTCGGAGCCTCATCCTGATTTCCTTCTGCTGAATGACATTGTACTGCTTTATCAGCTTCGAAGATTTCTGAAGATAGAAGGTAAGTGCCCTCTTCTCCGCTGCCGTAACGGTCTTATTGCGCTGTTTGAACAGAATATCATTGAAATTCTGGATATCCAGAGGATCCATAACCATGAATGCGTCCAGATTGGCTTCAAGATCATAGATATGTTTCGGATTCATATTCCCTGACAGAAGCGTCGTCGTATAGAACGGTGCGAACGAACTTTGCACATCCTCATACTGATTCACAAAGTCAAGGATAAAGGTCTTTTTATCAAATGGCGGGCAGATACGATTCAGCCTGCTGAATGTCTGAACCGCGTTCACTCCTTTCAGCTTCTTAAGAACATACATGGCACAGAGTTTTCGCTGATCAAATCCCGTCTGATACTTGTTCGCGACAATCAGCACATTGTAATCATCGGAGTCAAACAGGACCGGCGTCTGTTCCTCACGTGCGCCATTCATCCCGGGTTCCGTATACTCTGTATCGTCATCTTCCAGTTTCACTTTGCCCGAGAACGCCACCAGAGCATCGATCCCTTTATATCCCTTTCGAGAAATGAAATCCTTGAATGCCTTCTGGTACTTCACGGCTTCCTCACGGGAGGACGTGACAACCATCGCCTTCGCCATACCGCCAAGTTCCTGCATGACGACCGTTCTGAAATGCTCCACAATCACTTCCACACGCTGTGCGATGTTCGTCTCATGAAGAGCAACGAATCTTGCGATCTGCCTCTTTGCCTCATCCGTCTTCAGTTCAGGATCTTCTTCTATCACTTTATTCAGCTGATACATCGTATCGTATTCCGTAAAGTTCTGAAGGACATCCAGAATATATCCCTCTTCGATGGCCTGTTTCATGGAATACAGATGAAAAGCTTCGTACTGACCTTTCGTGTTAAGCCGTCCGAACAGCCGAAGCGTCTTATGCTTCGGTGTCGCAGTAAATGCAAACATAGATACGTTCGATTGTTTCCCGGATTTTTCGATCTGTTCATTTATCATATCGTCCGCATCCACATAATGCAGATCACCGGAACTCAGAGACTGCGTCACCGCCTGCATATCTTTTCCCGATGTTGAGGAGTGTGCTTCGTCAATGATAACGGCAAAACGCTTTCCCTGAAGATTCGCCACCGTATCTACAATATAGGGGAACTTCTGAATGGTTGTGGCAATAATCTTCGTATTGTGCGTCAGCTCATACGCGAGATCGGCAGATGTACACTTATCGTCCATCACACGGATCAGACCCGCTTTGTGGTCCATTCCAAGGATCGCTTTCTGCAGCTGCCTGTCTACGACCACGCGGTCAGTGACAATGATAATGTTATCGAAAATAATCCGATTGTTTGCATCATGCAGAGATGCAAGTCTGTATGTCAGCCACGCGATGCTGTTCGTCTTTCCCGAACCTGCGGAATGCTCAATCAGATAGTTCAGGTCACTGCCGTGCTCAGATACGGATGCCACAAGCTTCCTGATAAGATCCAGCTGATGATATCGCGGAAAGATAACGGTCTCCGAACGCTTTTTCTTCCCCGTCAGGCTGTCCTCTTCCTCTTTGCGCTCGATGAAAATGAATTTACTGATAAGGTCCAGAATCGTATCCTTTGTAAGGATATCTTCCCACATGTACGAGACACTGTATCTGTCCTCAAAAATTGGATTTCCGGCACCGGAATTCACACCTTCCCCGCGTCCCATATTGAACGGCAGGAACACAGTGGCCTGCCTGTCCAGTTTTGTGGTCATATAGACCTCTTCAAGATCCATGGCAAAGTTGACGATACAGCCAGCCTTGAACCTGAAGAGCCTTGTCTTCGGGTCTCTGTCGGTGCGATATTGCGAAATCGCGTCGTGATACGACTGACCCGCGGCATTGCATTTCAGTTCAAATGAAATAATCGCAATCCCGTTCAGAAAAATGACAAGATCCACCCGTTCATTGTCGCTTGCCCAGACCTCCTCCATCACGGAAAGAATATTGTCGTCATACCGCTTATTCAGCGTTTTATTGAACGTTGTCGCGGGCTTTGTGTACATCAGGTCGATGTGGCGATTGCTGATTTCGACGCCGTTCTTCAGCACTTCTACCAGGGAGGACTTGTTCGCTGTCGCAGCCTCATTGATGACGTTGACAATCGTATCTTCGGTATCCTGCTTAAAGATTTTTCGAAGTTCCGCCATCACATCCGGCTGAGACTGATTGAGAAATTTAAACAGCATCTCACGGTCCATAGCATAATAGCGGTCAAAAGATTTGTTCTTACGGATCGTGTAGCCGTTGTAATCATGCAGATAGTCCATGATTTCATGCTGATATTGCTTCTCGGAAAGGATGTCATTCATACGGCCGGAACCTCCTTCTTTCCAGTTACATATTCATAGATAATAGATTTTTTGTAGTCGGCAAGGACTGCAAGTTGTTCCCGCTTTCCTTTCATAATACTATTAATTTCTGATATATGACGGTCAAGATAATCTGCAATTCTTTTTTGTTCATCTAAAGGGACAATAAACAAGGGAACTTTTACAAAGTTAGCGTAACGCATTGCTTGCCCATCCCTAACAAGATTGGAAGTGCTCTGAATAGCATTGATATATTTATCAGACTTAAAGAACCATTTGTAAAAAGGAGAATACACTAAATTTTTATTTGGTATCAGCATTACATAAGCTGAGCTAATACATCCCTTAACTTCACTATATTCTAGTCCCCCCTGAAAACTGCGCATACTAATAACAAAGTCTCCAGGTTCAACATGTTTCAGAATGCTGAAGTCCTTCATAACTGTAACAACTCTATTACCTGTCATTTCCATAAATTCATCTTGATACACAATGCCATATTCTTGACTTGCTGTCAGTTGGCGATCCCCTAAAAATGCTCTGTCACCCCTTTGTGTAAAAAGTGCTTTGGGATTTGAATACTCCCAATGTGCAGGAATTTCAGGACACCAAGGTGTCCCGCTATCCTTCATCGGTACAGTCGTATCCAACCCCTTCGTCACAGCCTCCGTAATAACAGAACGCTTATAGGCTTCCAGTGTATCAATTTCAGACTGAATATCGGCGGAAAGAGAATCGATTTCAGCACATTTATCGTTTAAAAAAGAAGCAATACGTTCTTGTTCATCTAATGGTGGAACAACCATCTGTACTCTGTTCAGATTTCCTTGGGATAGTTTTGGTTGCGCAGACCCCGTAATAAATTCAAAATAATCAATAACTTCCATCTGATGGGCGAAATAATCCAAAGACCATCCATTCTTGGGAGCAAGAATATGAGCATGATTATTAACCCAGTACTTGCCGTCTGCAATATAAATTAACGGCAAATTTCGCAAAACTAGATTTGCCCCATCTTCTCCAATAAGAATTTTACGTCCTGTATGTGTATATCCATCAATAGAGTCTATTACTCCGGATGCTCCATAATAATCATATAGCACATCTCCTTCCTGGCTCCTTTTCCCTGCATCAACGGGCCTTCTTTGAGAATCATAATTATCCATGACGTATTTTAAACGAAGCACTTGCCAGTTTGATGGGATTATGCCACACCATGGAATCCTGCTATCCTTCATTTTTCCCATATCCATCACCATCAGCCTTTTTTAAATAGATTACGGATGCGCTCATCTACGCTGTTCTCTAAGGCGATAAATCGCTCCGCCAGCACTTCACTCGCCTCGGGCTGCTGATACTTATAGAAATACCGTGTAAACGGAATTTCGGCACCTGTCTTGATTAAAGGCTTCTTTGCTCCGACATTCTCTTCCCAGAACCACTGTGCATCGGGAACATGCGGAAGTACTTCGCGGGCCATATAGTCCTCGATAGTCTCGTCCCATTTCACAATCTCGGTATCCTTCGACGCCTTATCATAGATAATGGCCCCTTTGTTCTTTCCCTTCGTCTCCCTCTGGATTTCAGCTTCCTTATCCATGACGGACAGCCCATCCATAATCTTATCAAAGAGCTTCTTATCAACGGAGAGGCCTGCCAGAACCTTATCTAATACAGGCGAAAATGCCTCCGGAGACAGCCATTTCTGCTCTGATACCGCAGCATTCAGCGTCTCAATGATTGCCTCGTATAAAGGTTTCGTCTTCATGAAATCTTCCAAAGCCTTTTGCTCTTTTGCAGTAGCTGTCGTACCTTTCTCTTCGAGATCTGCGACTTTCGCATCATCCCACAAAGATTTCAGCGCACCGGATTGCAGCATGTTCTGGATACGGTCTTCACTGAAACCATAGCTTCTCTGAAGCGGCTGCATCACAGTATATTCACGGTAAATGAACTCCGTATTATCGTAAATCTTGCTGATCTCACTCTGCTCAAATGCCGCATACACTCTTGTGATTTCCGCACGGTCTTCCGGGGAAAATTCATTTTTCTTATTGCCCAAAGGCTTTCTCAGTTTATGAGAGATTTGTGTCGCATCGATCAACTGAATCTTGCCTTTGCGCTCTGCGCGCTTATTCTTCGAAATAAGCCATACATACGTGGCAATTCCCGTATTGTAAAAGAGATCCGTAGGCATAGCGATGATTGCTTCGATTAAATCCTGCTCAAGGAGCCAGCGGCGAACCTGCGATTCTCCCGAAGACGTGCCGCCGGTAAAGAGCGGAGATCCGTTCTCGATGATAGCTGCACGACCAAGCTTGTCATCCAGCTTCGCAATCGCAGACTGCATGAACAAAAGCTGAGAATCACCTCCGCCCGGAAGCCCTGCTCCCCAGCGTCCGTTAAATCCTTTTGAGTACTCATTTTTAACAGCGTCTTCCTGACCGGCTTTTGCATCTGAGCCGGACCAGGGTGTTCCAAATGGCGGGTTTTCGATCAGGAACCGCATGCGTGTGCCGCTAAAACAATCTTCCTTCAGCGTATCCGCATGGCGGAAGTTCTCCGCATTTTGCCCTTTAATCAGCATCTCTGCAAGACCGATCGCATAGGTCTGTCCCATGAACTCCTGACCAAACAGGCGCACATCTGCGGTCGGATTAAAATGCCGGATATACGAATACGCGGTTGAGAGCATACCTCCGGTACCGCATGTCTGATCGCATACGGTAATCACCTTTCCGTCATCAAAGATATCATCGCACCCTTCTGCAAGCAGAAGTGAGACAAGAAGTTTGATGATATCGCGGCCCGTATAAAACTGTCCGGCATCCACGTTCTGGTAGAAGCGGCCGATCAGGTTCTCAAAGATGTATCCCATCTTGATGCTGTCGAAGGTCTGGATGGAGAGATCCAGTTCCGAAAATGCCTTGACCACCGAATACAGACACCCATCCTTATCCATCTTCTTGATATGGTCGTCCATGTTCAGT